>Ga0066676_10000652_pt1 | contig 13012 bp, 10 predicted proteins | sample GraSoiAngelo_125_FD_62293 | JGI IMG/M metagenome (GOLD analysis project Ga0066676, IMG submission 62293) | Grasslands soil microbial communities from the Angelo Coastal Reserve, California, USA - 14_0927_05_40cm | ecosystem: Environmental > Terrestrial > Soil > Grasslands | place: USA...
AGCGACTCGTCGTGCAGCTCGCGCGCCCGCGCCGGGTCGAGCGCCAGGCGGAACTGCTCGTTCCAGTCGAACGCGAACCGCGCCCGGGACAGCGCGTCGTCGCGGTCCCGCGCGCCGGCGCGCCCCCGGGCGATGTCCGCCGCGTGCGCGGCGATCTTGTAGGCGATCACGCCCTCGCGCACCTCCTCCGCGTTGGGCAGGCCGAGGTGCTCCTTGCGGGTCACGTAACACAGCATGTCGGCCCCGTACCAGCCGATCATCGCCGCGCCGATTGCCGAGGTGATGTGGTCGTAGCCCGGCGCGACGTCCGTCACCAGAGGCCCGAGCGTGTAGAACGGCGCCTCGTGACAGATTTCCTTCTCCTTGCGGACGTTGATCTCGATCAGCTGCATCGGGATGTGCCCCGGGCCTTCGATCATCACCTGGACGTCCTGCGCCCAGGCGCGCGTGGTGAGCTCGCCTAGAGTCTCCAGCTCGGCGAACTGCGCCCGGTCGTTCGCGTCGGCCAACGAGCCCGGCCGCAGTGCGTCGCCCAGTGAAAGCGTCACGTCGTACTTGCGAGCGATCTCGAGGATGCGGTCGAAGTGGGTGTAGAACGGGTTCTGTTGATTGTGGTGCATCATCCAGTACGCGTGGAGCGACCCGCCCCGCGACACGATCCCCGTCACCCGCCCGAGCGCGAGCCCCACGTACTCGCGCAGGATGCCGCAGTGGACTGTGACGTAGTCCACCCCCTGCTGCGCCTGGTGCTCCACCATGTCGAGCAGGTCATCTGCGGTGAGGTCCTCAACTTTGCTCACTTCGGTCACGGCCTGGTAGATCGGCACGGTCCCGATCGGGACCGGAGAGGCGTCGAGGATCGCCTGCCGGATGGCGTTGATGTCGCCGCCGGTCGAGAGGTCCATCACGGTGTCCGCGCCGTAGTGGACCGCGTGGTGCAGCTTTTCCAGCTCCTGGTCGATGTTCGACTCGACGGCCGAGTTGCCGATGTTCGCGTTGATCTTGACGTGAGCCACCATGCCGATGGCCATTGGGTCGAGGCGCTTAGCGAGGTGCTCTACGTTCGCGGGTATGATGAGCCTGCCGCGTGCCACTTCGTCGCGCACGACCTCTACCGGGAGCGCTTCTCGCTCCGCGACGCGTCGCATCTGGGGGGTGATCGTGCCCTGGCGGGCGAAACTCTTCTGGGTGACGCAGTCCATGTCGACTCCCTTCGCCGGTACTAGCCGGATCAGGTTCAAAGGGTGTGGTCTCAGCTCGCCGCAGTCGGGCGAGCACCCCTGTCGCCGGGAAATGTAACTGCCGTTCAGGCGCGGTGGCGCGCCTGGTGAATGGATGCTGTCGAGAAGCTGGCGCTCTGCTAGGCCTGCGGTGTGACGGCGGGTGACCGCACGACTGGCCCGGGTCGGTCCGTCGAGTCAGGGCATCTCGCGTGGCTTCGGTGCCCCGTAACGCTGCGACGCGTCGTGATGCTTCTCCCACTCCGAGCGCAGCGCGAACGGGTCGGGGCCCGCTCCCCGGTCGAGCGCGAGGATGCCGTCCAGATGGTCGATTTCGTGTTGCAGCAACTCGGCCATCGGACCCTCCAGCGGCATCGTATGCTGCTTCCCCTTCAGGTCCGTGTAGCTGAGGGTCGCCGTGTAGGCGCGCGACACGCGGACGTACAGGTTCGGGAAGGAAAAGCAGTCGTCCCACACCAGGAAGTCCTCCGGCCCAACGTCGGTGATCTCAGGGTTGATCATGGTCCAGCGCTGCTTGTCCATCTGGACGAACACGATCCGCACCGGTGCGCCGATCTGCGGCGCCGCCATGGCCCGGCCCATCTTGTACTTCTCCTTCGCCGCGCGCAGCGTATCGCGCAGGTCGTCCGCGATGAGCCGCGTCGCAGCCGACTTCGGATTCTGAACCCGCTCGCAGCGGATCCGGAGGATGGGATCGCCCAGTTGGCGAATGCGACGCACGGCCATGGGGCGCCAATTTGGGGGTTTGGCGCCGGGGTGCAACTCGGCGTAAGGTACCTGTCATGTCCCTCGCCGGCGTCGTCCTCGCGGGCGGGCGTTCCGAGCGCATGGGTACCCCCAAGGCGCTGCTCGACTTCCGGGGCCGGCCCTTCATTATCCGTATCCTGGAGGTGCTAGAAGCGCTCGAACTCAAGCCCCGCATCGTGGTGCTCGGCCCCGACGCCCCCCGGGTGCGGCCCGTACTCGCGCCTCACGAATGCATCATCGTCAAGAACCCGGAGGTCGAAGCCGGCCCGATCGGCTCGCTGCGCGCCGCCCTCGCGGCCCTAAAGCCGTTCCTGCCGGCGGGAGTCCTGGCTTGGCCGGTCGACCTGCCCCACGTGCGGCTGGCGACCGTGGAGCGCCTGGTTGAGGCGTACCGCCGCACCGGCGCGGCGGCTGTGGTGCCTGCCTTCGCCACGCGGCGTGGCCAACCCGTCATCTGGGACCGCTCGCTGTTCGCCGAGCTCGAGGCTAGTGCCGCGGCGACGCGCCATGGTGCCCTCGCCGTACTGCACGCCGAACCGCGGCTGGTCACGGTCCCGGTGGACGACGCCGCTGTGATCGACGATCTCAACACACCGGAGGATTTCGAAAGGCTGGTGCGGGAAGTGAACCGGGATATCTACTGAAGGCGTTCACGGCCGTCGGCTATCAGCGATTTGACAGCTGAAAGCCGATAGCTGACAGCAGCTTACGAATTCACACCAATGTCGCTTTATTTAGTTGACAATCCCGAGTACGTCCCTTAGGATTCGAGGGTCCCATGGGAGCTATCCATCCGCAACTCGCGGCGCACAAAGGACTTCGCGCCGACATCCTACTGGAGTTGAAGCGCGCCCAGCCGCTTACGGCGAAGGACCTTGCCCACAAGCTGGGTGTTTCTCCCAATGGCATCCGCCATCATCTGAAGGAGCTCGAGGCCGAATCGCTGATCGCCTACGGTCGCGAGCAGCGCGGGCTGGGGGCGCCGACCTTCGCCTACCGCCTGAGCGCCGAGGGCGAGGCCCTGTTCCCCCGCGCTTACGAGGAAACCCTGACTCACGTGCTGGACCGCGTAGCCGAAAAGGGCGGTCGCCAGGCCGCGGTCGAGCTGCTCGAAGACCACTATCGCGAACTGACCCGCAAGCTCCAGCGCGAGCTCGAGGGCGCCACCGTGGCGGAGCGGGTGGATGTGGTCGCCCGCCTGATGAACCAGCAGGGCTACATGGCCGAGTGGCAGGAGACGGCCGGCATGTTCCGGCTCTCCGAGCACAACTGCGCGATCCGCGCCGTGGCGGAGCGCTTCCCCGAGGTGTGCGCAGCCGAACAGCGGTTTCTGCAAGACGTGCTCGGGACCGCCGTCGAGCGGCGCACCCATATCACGAGCGGTTGCAACGCCTGCGAGTACGCCGTCAGCGTCGGCGCAGAGCCGCGCCGGGAGTCCGCATGAGTTCCGGGATCGAAGCTCAGGTTCTCCAGCCGTATAAGTACGGCTTCGTGACCGACATCGAGGCCGACGTCGTGCCTCCCGGTCTGAGTGAGGACGTCATCCGGCTGATTTCGGCGAAGAAGGGCGAGCCGGAGTGGATGCTCGAGTGGCGACTCAAGGCGTACCGCAACTGGCTCACGATGCCGGAGCCCCACTGGTCCAACGTCACGTACGGGCCCATCGACTATCAGGGGATCAGCTACTACGCCGCGCCCAAGCAGCGCCCCAAGCTCGAGAGCCTGGACCAGGTCGATCCCAAGCTGATCGAAACGTTCGAAAAGCTGGGGATCCCGATCGAGGAGCGGAAGCGGCTGGCGGGCGTCGCCGTAGACGCGGTGTTCGATTCGGTATCGGTCGCGACCACGTTTCGGGAGACGCTCGCCCAGCAGGGCATTATTTTCTGTGCGATCTCCGAAGCGATCCGCGAGCACCCCGACCTGGTCCGCAAGTACCTCGGATCGGTGGTTCCGCACAACGACAACTTTTTCGCGGCCCTCAACTCCGCGGTGTTCACGGACGGCTCGTTCGCCTACATCCCCAAAGGCGTGCGCTGCCCGCTCGAGCTCTCCACCTATTTCCGGATCAACGCGTCCTCGACCGGACAGTTCGAGCGCACCCTGATCGTCGCGGAGGAGGGGAGCTACGTGAGCTACCTGGAGGGCTGCTCGGCACCGGTGCGTGACGAGAACCAGCTGCACGCGGCCGTGGTCGAGCTGGTCGCGCTGGACGACGCCACGATCAAGTACTCGACCATCCAGAACTGGTACCCGGGCGACGAGGAAGGCCGCGGCGGGATCTACAACTTCGTGACCAAGCGCGGGGCGTGCCGCGGCAAGAACTCGAAGATCTCGTGGACCCAGGTCGAGACCGGCTCGGCGATCACCTGGAAATACCCCGGCTGCATCCTCCAGGGCGACAACTCGATCGGCGAGTTCTACTCGGTGGCCGTGACCAACCAGCGCCAGCAGGCCGACACGGGCACGAAGATGATCCACCTGGGGAAGAACACGCGCTCGACCATCGTGTCCAAGGGCATCTCGGCGGGCCGCGGGCAGAACACCTACCGCGGTCTGGTAAAGATTCTGAAGGGTGCCGACCACGCCCGCAACTACTCGCAGTGCGATTCGATGCTGATCGGCGACAAGTGCGGCGCACACACCTTCCCGTACATCGACGTGCGCAACAGCACGGCGATCATGGAGCACGAAGCGTCCACGTCAAAGATCGGCGAGGATCAGATCTTCTACGCAAAGCAGCGAGGGGTGTCGGCGGAAGACGCCGTCTCGATGATCGTGAACGGGTTCTGCAAGGAAGTCTTCAAGGAGCTGCCGATGGAGTTCGCCGTCGAAGCGCAGCGGCTGCTCGGTATCAGTCTCGAGGGGAGCGTCGGGTGACGCTGCTACAGATCAAGAACCTCCGCGCCTCGGTCGAGGGTCGCGAGATCCTCCAAGGCGTGGATCTGACGGTGAACACCGGCGAGGTCCATGCCATCATGGGCCCGAACGGCTCGGGCAAGAGCACGCTCGCCCAGGTCCTGGCCGGGCATCCCGCGTACACCGTCACGGCGGGGTCGGCGCTGTACGAGGGGAAGGATCTCTTCGCCATGACCCCGGAGGAGCGCGCTCGCGAGGGGGTGTTCTTGGCGTTCCAATACCCGGTCGCGATCCGCGGCATCACCAACGCCTACTTTCTCCGCTCCGCGGTGAACGCCATCCGCAAGCACCGCGGCACGGAGGAGCTCGGGCCCGTCGAGTTCATGGACGCGCTCGAGGAGAAGCTCAAGGTGATCGGGTGGGACGACAGCTATCTGAGTCGGCCGGTGAACGAAGGGTTCTCGGGAGGCGAGAAGAAGCGCAACGAGATCCTCCAGCTGGCGGTGCTCGAGCCCAAGCTCGCGATCCTGGACGAGACGGATTCCGGTCTCGATATCGACGCGCTCAAGACCGTGGCCCGGACGGTCGAGAAGCTGCGCCGGCCCGACAACGCCACGGTAATGGTGACGCACTACTACCGAATCCTCACCCACATCCAGCCGGATTTCGTGCACGTGCTCGCGGCGGGCCGGATCGTGAAGTCGGGCGGCAAGGAGCTGGCGCAGGAGCTCGAAGAGAAGGGCTACGACTGGATTCGCGAACCGGCGGCAGTGGCATGACGGAGCAGTACGTCGCGGACTTCAAAGCGTTCGCGGGCAACGGCGCGGGCGGGGCACCGGCGTGGCTCAGGAAGATCCGCGAAGGCGCGATCGCGCGCTTCGCCGAGCTCGGCTTCCCGACCACGAAGCAGGAGGAGTGGCGCTTCACCAGCGTCGCCCCGATCAAGGAGACGCGCTTCGCGCTCGCCCATGCGGCCGGCGCACAGCCCCCGTCTGTCGCGGCGATCGAGCCGTTGCTGGTGTGCCCCCCGGGGAGCCCGCGGATGGTCTTCGTCGACGGGCGGTACGCGCCCGAGCTGTCCTCGGTCGGCGGATTGCCGCGCGGTGTGCACGCGGGAAGCCTCGCGGTTGCCCTCACGTCCGGCAGGAACGGCGAGCTGGCACGCCAGCATCTCACTCGCCACGCGCGCTGGCACGAGAGCGCGTTCGCCGCGCTGAACACGGCGTTCCTCGCGGACGGAGCGTTTGTCCACGTTGCGGCGCACACCATCTTGGAGCAGCCGCTCGAGCTGCTCTTCGTCGCGACCGGCGGTCGACAACCCACAGTGTCACACCCGCGTAGCCTCATCGTCGTCGAGCGGGACGCCCAGGCGGCGGTCGTCGAGGGCTACGCCGCGCTCACCGATGACGTCTACTGGACCAACGGGGTCACGGAAGCGGTCGTGGGCGAGGGCGCCCGCGTCGAGTACTACCGCGTACAGCGGGAAGGTCGGCGCGCTTACCATGTCGCCACGACACAATCGCGACAGGAACGCGACAGCTTCTTCGGACTGCACGCCGTGACGCTAGGTGGGGCGCTGGCCCGGCACGACGTACTCACGGCGCTGGACGGCGCGGGCGCCGAACTCATTCTGAACGGCCTGTACGTACTGCGCGACAGCCAGCATGCCGATCACCACACGGTGATCGAGCACGCCCGGCCGCACTGCGCCAGCCACGAGTTCTTCAACGGGGTGCTCGACCAGCGGGCGCATGGTGTGTTCAACGGCCGGATCATCGTGCGGCCGGGCGCGCAGCGCACCGACTCGAAGCAGACGAACAACAACCTGCTCCTATCGACCGACGCGAGGGCCGACAGCCAGCCCCAGCTCGAGATCTACGCCGACGACGTAAAGTGCACCCACGGCTCGACCGTCGGACCGATCGACCAGACGGCGCTGTACTACCTCCGCAGCCGCGGGCTCTCGCCCGAGATGGCGCAGAGCCTTCTGACGTACGGCTTCGCGGCCGAGATCCTCGGCCGTATGGGGCGGGCCGACGTGCGGGACCGCCTCGACCCCTTGGTGCGCGCCGCGCTCGCCTGATGCTCGAGGCCGCCCGTCTCCGCGCTGACTTTCCGCTCCTCCAGCGGCAGGAGAACGGCCGGCGCCTCGTGTACCTCGACAACGCGGCGACGACGCAGAAGCCCGAGGCGGTGCTCGCCGCCATCGCCGACTACTACCGCACCACCAACGCCAACGTCCACCGCGGGGCGTACGGCCTCGCGATCCGCGCCACGGAAGCCTACGAGGCGGCTCGCGCGAAGCTCGCCGGGTTCGTCAACGCCTGGGCGCCGGAAGGCGTCGTGTTCACGCGTGGCACGACCGAGGCGATCAACCTGGTGGCGGGCTCGTACGGTCGGGCAAACCTGCGCCGGGGCGACAGCGTCGTCGTGACCGCGATGGATCACCATTCGAACCTCGTGCCGTGGCAGATCCTCTGCCAGGAGAAGGGCGCGTCGCTTCGGATGGTAGAGATCACGGAGGACGGTCGCATCGATCTCTCCGACTTCGGAGCGGCGCTCGAGCGACGGCCGAAGCTCGTCGCTTTCCCCTACGTGTCGAACGCGCTCGGCACGGTCAACCCGGTGGCGCAGCTCGTGAAGCTCGCCCATGCGGTCGAGGCGGTCGTCGTGGTGGACGGCGCGCAGTCCACGCCCCACCTGAAGGTCGACGTGCAGGCGCTCGACTGCGACTTCTACGCACTGTCGGGTCACAAGATGCTCGCGCCGATGGGCTCGGGGGCGCTCGTCGCGAAGCCAGAGCTGCTCGACGCGATGCCGCGCTATCACGGGGGTGGCGAGATGATCTCGCGCGTCTTCGACGATCACTCGACCTACAACAAGATTCCCCACAAGTTCGAAGCCGGGACGCCGAACGTGGAAGCGGCGGTCGGGCTCGCGGCGGCAATCGACTACTTGGAGACGATCGGTCTCGAGCGGATCGCCGCGCACGAGCAAGCGCTCGCCCAGGCGGCGATCGACCAACTGACGCAGATCGACGGCGTGACGGTGTACGGGCCGCGCGGTCACCGCGCCGGCGTCGTGTCATTCACGTACGGCGACATCCACCCGCACGACATCGCGACCATCCTCGACCAGGACGGCGTGTGCATTCGCGCCGGTCATCACTGCACGCAGCCGCTGATGCGTCGGCTCAACGTGCCCGCCACCGCGCGCGCATCGTTCTACCTCTACAACGACCTCGACGACGTCGCCGCGCTCGCCGGCTCCCTCGTCAAAGCCGGAGCCTTGTTTGGATACGTCCCTGCCTGAACCCCGGCTGAGCGCGCTCTACCAGGAGCTGATTCTCGATCACTACCGCCGCCCGCGTAACAAGGGGGCGCTCGAGGGCGCGACGCACTCGGTCTCACTGAACAATCCGCTGTGCGGCGACGAGATCGACCTGCAGCTGCGCGTGGACGGCGCCGTGATAAAAGACGTGCGCTTCGTCGGGCGGGGCTGCTCCATCAGTCAGGCGTCAGCGTCGATGATGACGCAGCTCCTCAAGGATCGTCCGGTCCCGCAAGCGCTCGCCCTCGCCGAGCGGATGAGTGCGATGATGCAGGGGGACGAGGCGGCGGCGAAGGACAAGACGCTCGGGGACCTGCGGGCGCTCGCCGGCGTGTCCAAGTTCCCGGTGCGCATCAAGTGCGCGCTGCTCCCCTGGAACGCGCTGACCGATGCCGTGAAGACGTAAATAGCACTCCGGCGGTCCCCCCTTCCCTCCTCCTCCCACGCCGGCAGATTACTCGCAGCATGACCGCGCCCATCCTCGTGCTCGACCGGGTCACCAAGCGCTTCGCCGGCCATACCGCGGTCGACGGCCTGTCACTCTCGGTCCGGGCCGGTGTGATCTTCGGCCTGCTTGGCCCCAACGGCGCCGGCAAGACCACCTCGATTCGCGTCATCATGGACATCTTCCAGCCGGATGAGGGCAGCGTCCAGCTGTTCGGGGAGCGGGCGGGGAGGGACCACTCGGCGCGCATCGGCTACCTGCCGGAGGAGCGCGGACTATACCCGCGGATGCGAGTGCTCGACGTCCTCGTGTTCCTCGCCGAGGTGAAGGGCGTCCCGCGCCGCGCCGCCCGCCTCAGAGCGCTCGAATGGCTCGACCGGCTCGGGCTGGGCGACTGGCGGCTGCGCCGCGTGAACGAGCTCTCGAAGGGGATGCAACAGAAGGTGCAGTTCATCTCCACGATGCTGCACGATCCCGATCTCGTGATTCTCGACGAGCCGTTTTCGGGGCTCGATCCGGTGAACGCACAGGTGATGAAGGATACGGTGCTGGAACTGCGCCGGCGCGGGAAGACGATCCTCTTCTCGACGCACATCATGGAGCAAGCCGAGAAGCTGTGCGACGAGCTCTGCATCATCGCCCGAGGGAAGAAGCTCGTGGACGGCGCCCTCAGCGACATCAAGCGGACACATGGCGGACACCATCTCGTCATCGGGTTCGACGGCAGTGCCGGTGGTGCGCAGCAAGTCTTCGCAGACAAGGGGCTTGTGAAGCGGGTCGACGACTATGGGCAATACGCCGAGCTTGAGCTTGCGGCCGGGGCGGACGCCCAGCAGATCCTGCAGCGGCTCGTCGCCTCCGGCGCCCGGCTGTCGCGGTTCGAGCTGATGGAGCCCTCGCTCAACAAAATATTCATCGACCTGGTAGGGCCCGAGGCGGCTCGGGCGGAGGCGCGGCCCGAAGGGCAGGCTGTCCATGCGTAGGGTGTGGGCGGTGGTGCGGCGGGAGTTCGTCGAACGGGTCCGCAAGAAGTCGTTCTGGGTGATGGCGCTGCTCGGCCCCTTGTTCTTCGCGGCCGTCTTCCTGATGCCGCTCCTCATGTCTCGTGGCGGCGGCGTCAAGCGCCTGGCGCTGGTTGACCGGACCACGACCACGCTCGGCGCCGTCGTCGCGGCGCGGCTCGACTCGACCCAGCGGTTTTTCGTCGTGCGCCGCCTGTCGGGCGGAGCGAGCGTGGAAGATTCGCTGGCGCGTGAAGTCGGGCTGAAGAGCATCGATGGGTTTCTCGTCCTGTCGGACTCGCTCACCCAGACGGGCGTCGCGCAATACCGGGCCTCCAACGTTTCGTCGCTCGATGATATCGGGCTGTTGCGGGAGACGCTGGGGCGGCTGGCGGAGCGCGCGCGTTTGGAGCGCGCCGGCGTCGATCCGACCATGGTGGCTCGGGCCCAGATCCGGGTGTCGCTCGACACCAAGAAGATCACCGGCGGGCGCACGACCGAGGAGAGCGCTGGCCAGTCGTTCTCGCTCGCGTATTTCATGATGCTGATCCTCTACATCTCGCTGTTGCTGTACGGCGTGCAGGTCATGGGTTCGGTGATCGAAGAGAAGACGTCGCGCGTCATCGAGGTCCTCGTGAGCTCCCTCAAGCCGTTCCAGCTGCTGCTCGGCAAGCTGCTCGGCGTCGGCGCGGTCTCGCTGGTGCAGTTTGCGATTTGGGGCGTGTCGGGCCGACTGCTGCTTGGCCAGCGGGCAGCGCTGGTGAGCCGAATGGGGGGTGTCGACCCGGAGGTCGGCCAGGTCTTCCAGGTTCCTCATGTGTCCGGCGCGACGGCTCTCGTTTTCATAGCGTTCTTCCTGGGCGGCTTCTTCCTGTACTCCGCGATGTTCGCCGCCGTCGCCGCCACCTGCTCCACCGAGCAGGAGGCGCGCCAGAGCCAGGTGCCGGTCACGGTCCTGATCATGATCGCGTTCTTCGGCTCCTTCGCCACGCTCGCCAACCCGGAGTCGCGGCTCGCCGTCACGCTGTCGCTCGTCCCGTTCACCTCGCCGATCGCGACTCCGGCGCGGTGGGCGGCCGGCAATCTCTCGGCCCTGGACGTGATCGCGTCGCTCGCGTTGCTGCTGGCCGGGACCCTCGTGGTCACGTGGATTGCTGCGAGGATCTATCGCGTCGGAATCCTTATGACGGGGAAGCGGCCGAACGCCAGAGAGCTGTTGAGGTGGATCAGGACTGCCTAGGCAAGGCAAGAGCTAGACGCACAGACGCACTGCGGTAAGCAGAGACGGCGAGTAAGCGGGGTACGACCTGCGCCAGAATGATGCCGCACGCTGTCCCTCAATTGGCCATCTTCGTAGCGTGCCAATCCACCACACCCTCAAGGCGTGGCAACACGCGCAGCGACTTGCCGTCGAATGCGCCAAAGCCGCCAACCGGTTCCCGGACTTCGAGCAGCAAGCGCTTGCGGACCAGCTGCGACGAGCCTGCTACAGCATCCCGCTGAACATCGCAGAAGGCACGACCCGGAAGGGGACTCGGGACTATCGCAAGTTCCTTGATACGGCGTGGGGCTCTCTTGCCGAGGTCCAGACAGCGCTCGCCATCGCGCGGGACGTAGGCTATCTCCAGCTCCCCGAATTTGCACGGCTGGAGGCGCTGGCAACGGAGACGAGCAAGACTTTGTTCGGGCTCCTTAGAAAGATCAGTCAGGCTTCCGATCGGCCCAAATCCCACTGACTGTTCGCTGCGGTGCGCCTGCGCGTCTAGCCTTTGCCTTGGGTGTTCACTAAGCTTTTTAGAATGTCCTGTGACTACGATGTTCTGGTCGTTGGCGCCGGTCATGCCGGCACCGAGGCCGCTGTTATGTCCGCGCGCCTCGGCGCGCAGACTCTGCTCCTCACCTCCAACCTCGATACCATCGGCCAGATGAGCTGCAATCCCGCGATCGGGGGGATTGCGAAGGGTACCGTGGTCCGCGAGATCGACGCGCTGGGCGGCGTCATGGGCCGCGCCACCGACCGCGCGACGATTCAGTTCCGCATGCTCAATCGGTCGAAGGGACCGGCGGTGTGGGCGCCGCGGGCGCAGTGCGATCGCACGCTGTACCGGCGGTCGGTGCGACAGTTGCTCGAGACGTTTCCGCGTCTCGAGCTCGCGCAAGGGATGGTGACGCGGCTGCGCATCGACGGTGCGCGTGCCAGCGGGATTGAGACGGCCGACGGGCGTGGCTTCACCGCGCGGGCGGTGATCCTCACGGCGGGTACGTTCTTGCGCGGCCGAATTCACCTCGGCATGGACACGCAGATCGCGGCGGGTCGGGCGGGCGATGCGCCCGCGGTCGATATAGCGCAACACATTGAGTCACTTGGACTTACAGTGTCGCGCTTCAAGACCGGCACGCCGCCCCGCGTGGACGGACGGACGGTCGATTGGTCCCGGGTGGAGCGCCAGGACGGTGACGGGATCGGGTACCGTTTCTCGTTTTACGAGCGGGTCGAGCTGCCGCCTCAGCTACCGTGCTGGATCACGTGGGCCGGTGAAGCGGTGAAGGACATCATTAGCCGCCACCTCAAGGAGTCGGCGCTGTACGGCGGCGCGATCGCCTCGCGCGGTCCGCGCTACTGCCCGTCGGTCGAAGACAAGGTCGTCAAGTTCCCCGACGCGAAGCGGCATCAGGTCTTCCTCGAGCCGGAAGGGCTCGACACCCACGAGCTCTACGTCAACGGGCTGTCCACTTCCCTGCCCGTGGCCGTTCAACTCGAGTTTCTGCACGCGGTCCCTGGTCTCGAGCGGGCGAGGATGACGCGCCCGGGATACGCGATCGAGTACGACTACTACCCGCCCACCCAGCTCACGCCGTGGCTGGAGACGAAGGCGATCGAGCATCTGTTTTTCGCAGGTCAGATCAACGGCACGACCGGGTACGAGGAGGCAGCAGGCCAGGGCGTCGTAGCGGGGATCAACGCGGTGCGTCGCCTGCGGGGCGAGGAGCCCGTGCTGTTCGGTCGAGACGAGGCGTACCTCGGCGTGCTGGTGGACGACCTGGTCACGCGCGGGGTGGATGAGCCCTACCGGCTGTTCACGTCACGATCGGAGTTCCGGCTGCTGCTGCGGCAGGACAATGCGCTGCGCCGCCTCCTCCCACTGGGGGAGCGGCTGGGCCTCCTGACGTCGGCGGAGCTGAGCGTTGCCGAGGGACGCTTGCAAGACGAGGAGCGGCTCCTCGCCACGGCGCGGACCACGAGCATAACTCCCCGCCAAGCCGCGCCCGTGGTTGGGCCATCGGGGACTGAACTGGCGGAGCCCACGCGGGTGGCGAGCGTCGTGCGTCGACCGGGCGTGTCACTGCGGGGGCTGCTGGAGGCGGCGGGCGTGACAGTGACGTGTGACGAC
>Ga0066676_10000660_pt1 | contig 12936 bp, 13 predicted proteins | sample GraSoiAngelo_125_FD_62293 | JGI IMG/M metagenome (GOLD analysis project Ga0066676, IMG submission 62293) | Grasslands soil microbial communities from the Angelo Coastal Reserve, California, USA - 14_0927_05_40cm | ecosystem: Environmental > Terrestrial > Soil > Grasslands | place: USA...
GATTCTCGTCACTCAAGCGGTATTGATCCGTTGAAATCCATGTGTACCCAAAGAAGATAGAAAGAAGAATGAGTAATACTGGTGGTCTCATTGTATTTTCCTCCGCCAGACCCCTACCGGTAGAATTAGAGTTGCGGCCAATATCGCAGAAACGGCTGCGCCTGCAAACCACTCAACGTATAATGGTTGTATGTAGACATTACCCAATGCGGTGATTGTGAGCGCGCTTCCTAGAAATAGAAGGACCGACGTGGACAGCGCACCTATCGAGCTCAACGCAGCATACAAGTGAGGCTTGATAGCTAGCCACAAGCTAATGGCACCGGCTACGACTGCTAAGATGCCGGCATATGTCCAGGGTTGAATAATCTGTTGAATAATCTGTTGCCTCAGGAATTCAGGGCTTTGAATTAGAGGGCAATAATCACACCCCTGAGGCAGCCTCTGAAAGAAATCCAGCGTGCCCATGTAGAAAGCCGAGGACAGCAGCAACAAAATTACTCCTCCAACAGTTGATAGAATTGAGGCTGTGACGCTCCACTCCCGTATCATAGTCAGATTCCGCCTGTGGACCAAGAAGCTCTCGACTGCCCAGACTGTCAGCGTTAATGATAACCCATACTCGACCCAGATGAGATACGATTGAATGTCAATCTCTCCTACAATGAATATGCCGTACAATGCGATATTGACTACAATCGGTGCGGCCATCCAAGCCATCAGAAAAACCAACGGAAAGAATGGGACTAACTCTTTGATCATACCCTGAGATACTTTCGGCCGGTACGGCTTCATTAGAGGTCTCCGGATCTACTCAAGAACAGAGTCATCGTACCCTTATGTTTTCCTTATAACAAAGCGCGCACTCTGTTATCCCACGACATGCTGCATACTCCTGACGTGAGAAGCTCGAGTGTACTTGCGTGAAGAAAGGACGTGAAATGGCTCCTAACAGGCCCTGCGTGGCCTTTCTGCAACACACTTGCATCACACTGGTCAGAGTCGTGCCTGACGCATATGAACTAGTCTTCTCGTGACGTAGTAGCCTACTATTGGAAGGTAGTAGACGGCCATGAAGAACAAGACATCGAGAACGAAAGGCCCGTCTAGGACGCACGGTTCTAGCATGCACCGTGTTTTAATCAGACAAGCTTGCCCATTTACAACTGTATAATTCGCTTTGACAACGTATGGAAGCGGCCATCCATACCACTTCGATTCTGTGAGGATGATGCAGGACGATCCTCCTGTTGACTCATGGACGGTGGCCGCTAGGTACGATTGGGATGCCAGAGTGGCAGCTACACCCATTGAAATGGGAACTGGACCAAGGAACATCAGAAGAACTAACGACTTGGCAGAAATCAAATACATTCGCAGCATCTGCACAACCTTATGGTTTTGAATGCGCTTGGGGACTCATGGCTTTGTACCAGTTTGTAGCCCTCTACCTTGGACACCTCATCCGCCGCCCTACCCGCGCGAGCCCGCCCCATCATGTGTGCATTGGGAGGCTATCCTGTCAGAGCGAAGGTGAACTGTGCTGAACCAAGAAAGACCGACAAACCTTGTCGTGTGGTCCAACGGATATCTCATATCAGATGGATCAGTGTCTACGATTCGTGGATAGTGCTGCGCCACACACTCTATCCGTCCTAAACCGGCATTTCCATTTAGTGACGCGATCTCCTTTCCTCTAATCGAGGCCCAGTTTCAGAACAGGGATAAGCTTTTTGAACGCAATCGGTAGCTCCGCCATTTATCGAAGCATCACGGTGAACGGGGTTGGATGTTTGCAAACGCTCGCGTCTAGCGGTTCTACTCCTCGCTTCCATAATGATGCTATCACTCTCCGCGGTTCCTCTCTTGGTTCGAACAGCTCACGCTTCTGGGGAGGTATTCGTCGCTCCCGCCAGCCAGCCCTCACTCCCGATAGGGTCAACCTTCGATGTGCAAGTGAACGTTAGCTCGATAGACCCGTTCGACACCTGGGACATCACCGTCAAGACCAACGCCAGTGTCATCATCCCAACATCCATATCTGTGACTGGAAACATTTTCGGATCCGCTACCGAGTTTACCAACTGCGTCAACGGGGTAGGAACAGGTTGTTCTATCAGTGATACTTTGGGCGACGCCCACTCTGGAGCAACGAGTAGCAGCGGCTTTCCGAGGAGTGGGAGCGGTCTGCTCTTCACGATAACCTACCAGGTTGTGGGCAACGGGTTCAGCTACCTCTCGATTTCTCCCGATTCGTCTTCGAACACGATACTGTTCCAGGGGAATCAGGTTTTTCACGGTACGTCGGAGGCGGTTTATGGGACGCCATCCTACACTATTGTGGCCCAGCCAGCATTCTTGCTTGTGCCAGTTGACTCCTTCTCGATCTCTTTTCTTACTCTGACGGCTGGTCCTTCATTCTCGGGAAACGTTAACGTCACCGCCTCTATTTCACCAGTGGTTGCCAACGCTCCCACGCCACTCTTGGACAACTTGACACATACGGGTTTGACCAGTGTACTGGTCAGCCTTAGTCCGGGAGGAACGAATTTTGCGACGCTGAACGTTACCACCACGCCTTCGACTCCCCTCCAGGCTTTCACGGTCACGTTGAACGCGGCCAGCGGCTTGCTAAAACACGCCATTTTCGTGTCCGTGAACGTGATGCCGAGCTTCAGGCTCGGCGCTAGTCCCACGAGTTTGACCATTCTCGCCGGCGGATCCTCCACCTCCAGCATTGCACTGGACAGTCTGGCCGGTTTCACCGGCAATGTCAACGTAACGGCTATGGTCCTACCTCCTGCCCCGGGACTATCCGTCTCGTTGAAGAATGCATCATTCACAGGGTCAAGTGTGATTGTTGCACTGTCAGCGGGTGGAACCAACAGCGCGACGTTGAACGTCACCACGACCGCCGCGACACCTGCTGGTTTCTACGGTGTATTCGTTACCGGGACCAGCGGCTTACTCTTTCGAACAGCAATCGTCTTAGTATCCGTGACCTTTGACTTTACCATGACCCATAGTGCGATTGCCCCGTCCTCCTTTATCGCCGGCGGCTCGGCCACGTCAACCATCACGCTGAACAGCCTCGGCATGATAGGAACCGTGACCCTTGCCACGTCCGTTTCTCCCTCAGCAGGCGCTCCATCAGCAGTCGTAGGCGACTCCAGCTCCAGCGGGACCAGCTTTGTTGTCAATCTCACACCGGGCCTCGTCCGGACCCTAACTCTCACCGTGTCTTCGACAGCGTCGACAGCCCCCGGAGCATACACAGTCGACGTGACAGCTACCAGTGGCGCCCTAACAAAGAGCCTCCAGGTTTCTGTTACCGTCTCCGCGATTCCTACAATAAGCTCCGTCACGGTTTCTCCGACCGTCACGGCCACCGTTGGCCAGAAGGTCACGGTCACGGTCACCGTGGTGAATAGTGGGACCGTGACGGCCGACTTTACTCTGAGTGTGAAGTGGGGATCCACGACCGTGGCCAGTGAGAACCATTCGCAGGGGCCAGGGACCCAGGTGTATGAGTTGACCTGGGATACGACGGGATCTGGGGCGGCGACGAATACTGTAACTGCCGAGATCCAGCAGCAGACTGTCTGGAGTAGTAGTGGTACGGGTCCCAGCTATACTCTGGCGGCCGCTTCAGCACCCTTCTTCAACACTACGACCATTGCTGTCATTGGCGCGGTTCTGGCGGCTGCTGCTTTATTGTCCATACTACTCCTCGTTAGGCGGCGTAGGACGACCTCTCCGGCCTAGTGCCGATTGTTCGCGTTGCAATGTCGGGGAACAGTTTCTTCAGCGGCTCGGCGACTCGCGCTTGTCTGGTCAAGAGAATAGCTTGTTTTCTAATTGGCGCAGTTTTTCATTTTGAAAGCTGGGCGATTATCGCGATGAGCTAACCTAGTCGGCTATGAGCTCCATCCGCCTTGAGCTGTAGGATAGTATCTTAGCTGGGATCCATAGATGGGGTCAGCTCCTAGCGCCGCTGTGACACTTTGAACAGAACTGGCCACAGTGTTTCCATCTAACAGCGCTTTGACGAGAGTCTCGAACACGAGATCTGTGTGGGAGACTGTAACCAGGCCATTCCAGCCTACGTATGCTCCCGCTCCTTTGTCGATGAAGGCTTTGGCCAGCAAGACTTGCTGGGCCCCTTCGCAGTACATAGTCAGTACGACAGTGCCGGGAAAGTGTCCACACATGGAACTCTTTATGAAATCGGGTGTCAGCGCGAAGAATCGTGTCCCGTTGACGCTCACTGTGGTTAGCCTGTTCAACAGCTGATCAGTCACACGGCTGGACTGACTGTACTCGTCGGAGGTGGCGATAACCGTAGGGTCGGTCGAGACCAGTCCTGCACCATGAGTCCTAAGAATAATGATCGAATAGCCCAGTCTTGGAAACTGGACAAAGAAGTCGACGGTTGCGGACTTAGGCGGATAGTAGTCGAACCGATACCCTGCCGCGGAGGCCGAGGAGTTCACACTCTGGACGAACCCTGGGTTTGGCGACTCTATAGCGAGCTGGTCAACCAGAGCAATACTGGGCCGGCCACTCTGGTTCGACTGCCGCGAGCCGGATCCCCAGCAGCCAGACCCCGCCAGGAGGAAAACGCCTGGGAAGACTGCGACGGAGGCGGCCAGGACCAACAGAACCATGACCCTTCCGTTGTACTTTTTGGGTCTGGGACGACCGAGGGGCCGGTACTGGCTTCTGCGTCGTTGAAGCTCTGCGGATAGTAGAGATTGAAGTGCTTCTCCCCGCGGTTGAGAGCGCTCTTGTTCTAAGTTCCTTTCGTCATCCATATGCCCCACCATCTCGCTTCGTCCCTAGGCGGTTGTTTTCTGCGCCTATGATCTGAAACCGCTTCATACCTAAGAAGGTACCGGCCTCCCAATTGCCGTTCGACCCTCTCTTTCCTCATCCCATTGAGTCTCCAAGACTGCATTGGAGTGCGTAGTCCTTTAACGAGGGGAAAGAAGGAAGACGGTCACATGCAGGTGATTACTGATCATCATTCTTCCGTTTGTGGGATCGTGAGTAAATCGCGAACCCTAGAACGCTTAGGATTGCAGATCCAAGAGCGACGTATGGCATAAGCAGACCGAGCTTGTCCACGGGGACTATCAACCCCCCAACTGCTCCCACGGAGATTGCAAAGGATTCGCACGGGCTGATGGAAGGAGAATAATGGTTATCGCCACTGTAACGTGCCTGGAAACTATAGTAGTAGTCGATAGTAGTGGGCTCGAGTGGACCCGTCATAGCAGACCTTGGGACGCTACCATCAGCCAACATGTTCACGGTCTGAGACGTTCGAGGGGAACCTGAACAGTCGGCAAGAGTACCGTTAAAAAAGTTGTAGGTCACAGTGCCTGTAGGAGTTTGCGTGCTGGAACCGGTCACACTGGCTGTATCATACACGGAGGTTCCATCGGGCAATGGTTGGCCAAATGGAATTGGAGCATCGGTCGAGGTGAACAATGCAGTCGTAACGGACGAGCTGCGTGGCATCAGGGGTGACGTATCACCTGAAACCGTCACGTGTTGAAGGCCGGTTACTACTAAGGGAAGTGCTAGAAGAATGATAATCACGGACCGAAGCGGCTTTGATAGATTCATAACTCTCAAGGGCAACATCGTATCACGTATTTAAGCGCGGGATCTCTTTCGCGTCTGATGACCCAGCCCGTGCAGCGTCGACCCTACAATAGTCAAATGGCGAGTATCAAAGCACATGGTAACGTGACTGACGATCAGTCCCTCTGGGGACTACAGTTCGCCTACCTCTCAAAACTGGGTTCACTTGGGAGATCGGCTATCTTCCCTTGGCTACTTGTTTCGCTCTTGCATTCGAGCTTCGATCCCGTCTGTCGTTCCAGTTGATCCCAAGTGCAGAGCCGAAGCGGATCAGGTTGAAGGACCCTGTCGGGAAGGTTTGTTCTTGAATGAACGGCGATTATACTTGATGGCACAGCAAGTTGACTGTTTGATCGGATAGATCCTGCTAGGCTTGGCCACTTTGGTCGCTATTGTTTGTGACTTGGATAACAACAATCAGGCTTCTTACGAGGCATTCGTAGGGCGTCGGTCCACAGACTGTCACCATTCCGGTGAATCCCTTTAGGCACTGGCCTTTGGCTAACGCCGAAGCAGTGCAGGTCGCAGTAACGACCACATTGTCAGGTGTAGACCCACAGCTGGAGAATCCAGAGGGGCTGACCGTGAGAGTAATCATGTCCGGCTGATTCGACCTGATAATGAATGTCACGGGTCCGACCGTCGGGCTGCACGTGAGTGAGTCAGGAAGACTCCCGGAGCCGTCTTGCGATGGGAAGGTGATGAAGAGGGGATTTACTGCCCACGTCGCCCTAGCTGAATCTGCCCGCGCGGACCGTGCAGACGCGAAATAGTAGCTAGCTCCTAACCCGGTGGCGACCAATGCGACTAGAACAACAGCAAGAAACAGATTTCTCAGGTTGTGAGGAGATGCCATACCGGACAAGCGTATCTGCCCAATCTGAGAGTTAAGACTTTCTCCAGGTCTAGCTTGCCAAATATACGGAGATAGAGTTCAGAATCTCAGGATACGATGGCGTCATCGCCTGGGCCGGTAGGTCGACTTCGCGGTCAGTCCAGACTTGCTTCACCGGCCACCGTCTGCTACGCTAGAGATTGTGATGGAACATTCTGCTGTAAACTCGAGGTCTCAGTCGACCAGCCCGACGGCAAAAAGGCGACTCACACTAGAGCATATCGGCTCCGCACGTCTTGACTTTACCGTTACGGATGGGTAGTGACTGCTACGTTCACCTGCAGGACCTGCTTCAGGCAGGTGTAGGGGGTAGGTCCGCACACGACGACCGATCCGCTGTACCGATCTCCCGGACAAGTGCCGTTCGCAATAGCCGCGGGAGTACATGACGCAGTAACCGTCACGTCGTCTGGCGAAGACCCACAGCTAGAAAACGAAGATGGAGACACTGTGATGGTAATAATGTCAGGCTTACTCGAGAAAGCCTGCAGCGTCACGGGCGAAACAGACGGATCACATGTAAAAGAATCCGGCGCGCTCCCGGAGAAGCTCTGCGACACGGAGAATTTGATATTGAGAGGTCTCACACTCCATGTGACCGGGAATGAAGGGGTGCTCGCATACGCGAAGTAGTAGCCGGCTCCCAGGCCAATGACTGCGACCAAGGCAACGGCAACAATGAGCTTCAGCGGTCTGCCTCGTCGCGCCTCGGAGCTCATGTGGAACGGACGGGACTACCCAAGCTCGACATTTAAGATTTTCTCTATTCGGGTTACCATTGGATAGCTGTGTACGATGCTAGCTACCTCCTTCTTTCCCAGAAGGTCCCATCCGTGGCACCTCTTCGATCTTGAGACCCGCACTCGAACTGGCCAGTTCACAGGCTCGGACCGTCAAATCCCTAGTGAAGAAGCGGGTCAAGGTGATCCCTACTCATTACCTCGGCCGTCACTCCCGGGCACAATCTACAATAGCTAGCCTATCCGGCCCGCGATTCATCATCCTTGGCAGAGACGGCAACCATTTTCAACGTTCCTCAGGGAACTGCGTATATTACAATCCAGCAGATAGTCTTCTATGCTACATCTTTCCTCTACTACATCCTTCTAGTCCGGGTCCTCAACCTCTCGCAGGTCGGAGAGGTGTCACTCCTCGCCGCGGCGGGTTCGATCTTCACAACACTGACGCAGATCGCCCTTCCTTTAGCCGCGACCCGGTTCATCTCCTCGCAGATTGGTAGTAACGATCCCGCGGGCGCTAGTGGGGTAGCGAACACGAGCCTCAGACTATTGCTAGCGATCGCGGGACCCGGAGTTGTGATAGGGGTTCTCGCGTCTCCCTGGATCGGATCAACAGTCTTTAGAACAGCCGACTCTGGTACCCTACTCGTCGTCACGTTCGCAGCTTCTCTCCTCCTTGATCTCATAGCTCTCTATGGCGCATTTTTTCTCGGACTGGGACTCTATGCAGAAATAGTCTTCCAGAATGTTCTCTTCTTCCCGCTGAGCAGAGGACTCGGGCTGGCACTCGCCTACGAGGGTCTCGGGCCCCTAGGAATCGTATTAGGCTGGGCTGTAGGTGGGTTCGCCACCCTCTTACTCTCCCTCTACCTATGGAGAGGAAAACTAGCACACTCTCGAAGTTATCCTGCTCGTCCATTACTGATCTTCGGCCTCCCGCTCTTCGCCTCAGCTCTCGTCACTCTGCTGCAGGGCTGGGGAGACATCGCGCTCCTACAGGGAATCCTAGGCCAGTTCGGAAGTACAGGTGCATACTACATCGTTGTCGCTGGTGTCGGCTTTCTCTCCATCCTCTGGACTCCGGTCGCGGGAGCCCTTTACCCGGCCTTGTCCTCAATCTACGCTAAAGAGGGACCGAATTCAGTCTCCGCCAGACTCGCTGTAGCAGCAAGACTTGTCAACCTGACAGTCCTCCCGACAGGTGTATCTCTCGCGGCTATCGCACCCACCGCGCTGGAAGCGGTCTTCGGAGCATCACTGGCCAATCAAGCAGTTCCTTTTGCCATTATGGCTGCGACGCTGATTTTCTCGGCCCAGAGCTTCCTCTTGATAACAGCTCTGCAATCTGTCAACAGGACCACGCAGATTCTGGGAATCAGCCTCGCCGCGACAATAATCGATCTGGTCACAGTCGGCCTCGGAGCCAGTGCTCTCGGAACAACAGCGGGCGCCATAGGCAGAGCCCTGCTAGCTGTCGCGATGCTGCTGCTCGCATGGTTTTCGCTCCGACGAGTGCTACATGCGCCCGTGGGGCAAGGCCTATCCAAGGCTCTGGCTCTCACTATGCTCACAGCAATTCCTCTTCTCGTAGTTGATATGATTCTGACGGGCAACTTCCGTCTCGTCCCTCTATTCCGGATCCCGCTGCTACTAGGAGTGTTCGTGGCTTGTTTCCTCGCCGCGAGCAGAGGGTTCAACGTTTTTGGTGAGGACGACTTCGAGCTTCTGAAGACCGCCCTACCAAGGGCTCTGTCGTCCCATCTGAGAATGCTTAAGCGGGTTCTAGTCCGGAGAACTACAGGAAGTCGTAGCCACCACTGACTGGCGAAGCAATAGGAGACCACGGGACTGTGGTATCTATCATGGCCGGGACTGGATGGGAAGAGTAAGTCTATTTCTGGTCGGGAAACATGGGAAAACATAGAAGGGACAGTTACCTTCAGCCCCCAGGCTTGAGGCTATCCGGGTATATTATTCTAGTATCACTTTTGGTCTTGGTGATAGTGGTAGAAGCGCTCTCCGTCATGGAGTGGGCCGCTTATCCCTACTTCCCTGACAAGAGCTTACTGTTCGCTAAGACGGACGCGACCATCTTCGACCTCCTTGCTCCTTTCTCTCCAGCCCTTCTAGTCCTGCTGCTGTACACTTGGGTCCCCAGACTGGCCGTCTCGTTCGACAATAGGTTCTCGAAACGGTTGAACAATATTTTCAACCAGCTAGCACAGTCCGTTTCATCCCTGATTCCCAGGGTCCCTCCTGACTCCGTGAATAGGATCACGCTGACTGATCGTCCAAGACTGCTACTTGTCGTAGCGGTGGTGTCCGCGATTTTGCTGGCGCTTGTGCCTTATCGGCCGAATCTCAATCCGGCTATGACGCCTGTCGGTGTTGACGCTCACTACTATGTTGAGTGGGTGAACCAGATGCTGCAACTGCCTCCGGCGGGAGCTTTTTCCTACGCGATAGGGAACGCCTCGTATGGCTCAAGACCGCTCATCCTCATACCTATCTATCTAGTAGTCTCTACAGGTTTGGTCAGTACAATTCGTGCTGTCGAGCTTCTTCCTGCGGTTCTGGGCCCGCTGGTTGCGTTGTCAGCCTTCGTCTTTGTCCGTGAGGGTCAGCAGAGTGAAAAGATGGCTGGCGTGGTGTCGCTCTTCTCCGTTTTCTCTTTCTACGCTACCGTTGGTATGTGGGCGGGGTTCTTCGCAAACTGGCTCGCTGTCGTCGAGGCTTATGTTTTCCTGACTCTTCTGCTGCGCTTCTTGAGAAGCAATTCGGGATCCACGTTTGTCCTTCTAACCCTCATGTCCCTTGCGATGCTACTTACGCATCCGTGGACTGGGGTGGTGGTTCTCGCCGTGGCGTCTGTGTTCGTTCTTAGCGTCTGGAGAGACTCTCGCAAGATTGTCCTGCTGAAGGCCCTTGTCGTCTTGCTCTCTGTGAGTATGGTCGTCTATGTAACAAAGAGCATATTCGTTGAGGGACTGGCAACTGCTCAGTACACTTCAGAAACCATATCAGGGTCGGGAGTCTCGCAGCTCTTCAGCTTCTGGCCGAACATAATCTACTCATTGTTTGTATTCTTCAACGGGCTTTTCGCCAATGCCATCTTGTTAGGACTATCCATAGTGGCTGTGATCCGTCTGAGATTCCAAGACAGGTTCGAGCGGCTTCTGGCTCTATGGGTGGCTATTGGATCAATCCCCTTTCCACTTCTCGAGAGTGGCCTCCAGGTGAGAATCCTCTATGACCTTCCTTTTCCAGTACTAGCTTCCATGGGACTGCTCTTCTTGATTCGTCCGGTGGGAAACGGGACTCTCCACTCGAACCTCGCACTTCTGCTGGTGTTGCTGCTTAGCGCAAACTATGCTCTGAGAATGGCGACCAATCTGGTCGCCGCGCCGTTTTGATGGCTGCGGTGTTGCTCCCTCAATACGTAGGTAGCGTTAGGATTACGGAGTAAGCTAAAATAACGGAACAGCTTATGTATTAGGTGTCGGCCGGTAGCTCGTAAGGCAGGGCTACTGTTCCGTCATGAGAAGACCAGTAAACTATGCCCGGGCTATTGCGACTATCGGGAGAGCTACAGCAGATGCCACTCACACGCGGTCTTGTCATGAAGTTCAAGATGAGATCGTTGAGACATGGAGCATGGTTCCGAGTCCTGGAGTGCGAGGAGAGAGGCCTTGTAGACGCCACCCTTTGCTGGCTAAGCAGGATAAGAAGCGACCAACTGAGACGAGTCATGATACGAATCCTATCGAAACTAGCGACGGCGATGAACTCTGCTCTTTGGAACCTGCGCGATCGTGGCCGGCCGATAGCATCTCGCATGAGCGAGCTCGCCGTGCGATGGAAAGACCAGTTGGCCTGGAACTGGCGATTCGACGACAGCTTCCAAATCTGCCTAGGAGCAGGCATAGTCGGGTCGACACGTTAATGGTTCCTCATAGAGTGCCCATGTTTTCTCCGACTTCCGATAATGTAGCTAATCTCTGAGATTGAAACAAATGCTCGAACAAGTCTACGCGGAACCTCCGCCTAGGGCAACAGTAGAGGTGATGCAAAGGTTCCTCGAGAGACCTTCAGTCATCGCCTTTCCCGAGCCAGTGAGGGTCTCGCTTGTTCTGCCAATTTACAACGAAGGTCCGATACTGTTCGATAACGTCCGTAACATAATGCTAACACTCAACGAGCTCGGGCTTGCCTCCGAAATTTTGCTCTGTGACGACAATAGCAACGACGGCACGAGGGATGCGGCCGAGCGCGCCTCATCGGACCGTGTTTTCCACCTACGGTTTTCTGAGAGAATTGGGAAAGGAGCAACAATCAAGAACGCCCTAAACGCAGCCCGAGGAGAAATCATAGTTATTCTAGACGCTGACATACCAGTTTCCCTGGAGGAGCTTTCCGCAGCAATTTCTCTGATGGAGGAGGGACACCAATTCGTGATAGGGTTACGCCGAGCCCGGCCCTACACGAGGACGCGAAGGAAAATCTTGAGTATCGGGTTCAATACTCTGACGAACATTCTATTCAGAACTAGGGTTTCTGATCACCAATGCGGGTTTAAACTAATTCAACGCAGTGCCGCCGATAAGTTGTTCCCCCTGGTTGGATCTGATCATTTCACGTTTGATGCGGAATTGATCGTAAAGGCGAGGTCGCAAGGAATTCCTATCACTCAGCTTAAGATCGACTGGTTAGAGAAGAGAAACGGGCTGGACTCGAATCTTCCGGTTCTCAGAACCACTCTCGCAATGCTAATCGACCTACTGGTGCTCCGGACCATCTCGGTTGGCTCACGGAACCTCGTTGGAGTAAGGAAGACTAGCAGAGGTTACTTCATGAATCCCATAACAGGCAGGACTCTCGCTTCAGAGATGACACTTATCGGCTCTGAAAATTCGAGTCTTCTCAAGATTCTGCGAAGACTAAAGTTCCAGATATCGGTTTAGTAATGAACATTATCTGGGTGAATCACCGAGACCCCCGCCATCCCCAGGCGGGCGGAGCGGAAGTTCACCTTAGAGAGGTTGCAAGGAGGCTCGTCAAGAAAGGCTGCGATGTTACCCTTTTGTCCGAAAGGTTCCCCGGCTCACAAGAGGAGGAAATTATTGACGGCTTTAAGGTCGTCAGACGGGGAGGAAGATTCGGGGTACATTTGAAAGCACCACTGCTGGTGCGGAGGATGGCCAAGGATGCGGATATTGTCGTTGATGACATTGCTCACGCGGTGCCCTGGTGGTCCCGTTTCGTAACGAGAACTCCAGTCATTGGGATAGTTCATCACGTGCATCAGGCCGTCGCCACCCTGGAACTCGGCATCCCCATAGGAACGGCGGTAAAGCTGGCCGAGAAGACCATCAAACCATCCTACAACGACATCATCACGTTTTCTCAAGAGACGAAGCACCAGATCGAGAAACAACTCAGGGTTGAAGGCTCCAGAATCCACGTCGTCTACCACGGCGTCGACCATGAAACTTTCCACCCGGAGGGGGAAAAATTTCAGCGACCCACACTGTTGTCGCTGGGACGGATCAAGAAATACAAGAACATAGATCATCTACTACGCGCCTACGGCCAAGCTAAGAAGAAAGTGCCCGAGCTGAGGCTTGTAATCTGCGGAGGCGGCGACTACAAAGA
>Ga0066676_10000677_pt1 | contig 12772 bp, 10 predicted proteins | sample GraSoiAngelo_125_FD_62293 | JGI IMG/M metagenome (GOLD analysis project Ga0066676, IMG submission 62293) | Grasslands soil microbial communities from the Angelo Coastal Reserve, California, USA - 14_0927_05_40cm | ecosystem: Environmental > Terrestrial > Soil > Grasslands | place: USA...
TACGCCAACCTGTTCTGGACCGGCATTCTGGCCGTGCTCATCGCCATGATCATGGCCTCGGCCTTCTCCGCCATCCTCGTCTATGCGCAAGAGCTGCTGCCGGGCAGGGTGGGTCTGGCCGCGGGGATGTTCTATGGCTTCTCGTTCGGTCTGGGGGGTCTGGGCGCCGCCGCCCTTGGGAAGCTGGCTGACCTCACTAGCATCACCACCGTCTACCGCGTGTGCCCCTTTCTCCTCCTTCTGGGGCTCTTGACCGCTTTCTTGCCTCGGCGGCCCGGCGCGCCCTCGATGAAGGCGGCGTAACGAACCGGAAGAAGGAGTCTCTAGTTCGCAGCGCGACGACATCGGCCACTCGGGAGTCCGGGCTCTAGCCGTCAAAGTCGACCGGAAGATGTGCTGCGGCTGACCAACACGTATCCGCGCGTGAATCTTACCCACTTCTCGGTCTGTTCCGGAGGGGTACTAGCGGTAAGGTGAATCCGCACACGAAGACCCGGCAGTTCATGGACTTGGTCAAGGGTCCTCTGGTTCATGTCCCGCTGAGTGGGAAGACCATGCAGTTCGACGGCCGCGGGAAGTGCACGGCGGGGTGCTAGCCAGCCGAGCTGCCTATCCAACGCCGAGCTCCCCGTCGCTCTTGACCGAGTTCCGCGGCGCGCGCCGCCAGAGGGCCGGAAGCGCGATACGCGACGGCCACGGATTCCGCCGATGCCTGAGCACGCCGAAGCGGTTCGGTCCGGCTGTCACCGCACATGTCACTCGCCGCCGCACCCGCGCGCACCTTCCTGCGACACCGCGCATCCAGGCGGCTGTCATCGACGCGGCCCGATCGAAGGCCACGAGGTCGCCCTGGTCGCGCCCGAGGACCTGATCATCTCCTGCCAGGCGCACCAGAAAATCCGCTCCCCCTGGGCCCGGCTCCTTGACCCCGCCCCGTGTTCGGCGCAGGATTGGCTGGGCCGTCGCGGGAGAGCTATCGCCGGCGCTCGCCTTCCGCCCGAGTGGTGGCGTTTCGGCGCCGGCTAAGTTCCCGGGAGCCCGGTTCCGCCGTATGGGGCGCTCGGCGAGGACCGCCGCTGGAGTACTTATGCGCTCCGACAGGAGATGAACTGTGCGCAGAGTCGACCTTGCCATTGGTATTGGTGGCGCGGCGGGCCAGGGAATTGCCACTCCCGGCGACATTCTGGCGCGGATCTTCGTCCGCCGCGGGCTCCACGTGAATGCCTACAATGCGTACCAATCCATCATTCGCGGCGGTCACATCTTCTTGACCCTCCGCACGAGTGACCAGCCCGTTCTCAGTCAGGGTGACAAGATCGATGTGCTCGTCCCGTTGAATCAGGACACCATGGATCGACACTTGAGGCTGATGCGCCCGGGCTCCGCGGTGCTCTTCAACAGCGACACGATCAAGCCGGGTGTCGTCGCCGATGGCGTGCAACTCTGCCCGTTTTCCGTCAAAGCCCTGGCGCCCGCCATCAGGGGCGATCTCGTCCAGAACACCATAGCGCTGGCCGCGATCCTTCGCATGATCAAGGTCGAGTTCAAGATTCTCGAGGAGATCTTGGCGATCCAGTTCAGGAGGCGGGGCGCGGCCGCCGTGGCCGAAAACACGGGCGTCGCACGAGCAGGCTACGACTGCGCGGCGACTCATTTCACCGAATTCTCATTCTCGCTGCCTGACATGGGCAAGCGCCTGGCGTTCTTCGAGGGCAACCAGGCGCTCGCGATGGGCGGCGCCGCCGCCGGCGTGCGCTTTTACTGTGCCTATCCCATGAGCCCGGCGTCCGGAGTGCTTCACTGGATGTCGCGGCACGCGCGGCAGCTCGGCATCATGGTTCGGCAGGTCGAGGACGAGATCGGCGTGATCAACATGGCGATCGGGGCGGCTCACACGGGCTGCCGCGCCATGTGCGCGACCTCGGGCGGCGGCTTCGCCCTCATGACCGAAGCGCTGGGCGCGGCGGCCATGATGGAGATCCCCGTCGTCTGCATCAACGTCCAGCGGGCGGGCCCGGCCACCGGCGTGCCCACCAAGACCGAGCAGGGCGATCTCTGGCAGGTGCTGGGTGCCGGCCAGGGAGACTATCCCCGGATCATCGTCGCGCCGACGAACATCGTCGATTGCTTCAAGCTCGTCCCGACGCTCTTCAACCTGGTCGACAAGTTCCAGTGTCCGGGCATCATCCTCTCCGATCTTCTTCTGTCGGAGGGCCGGTCCAGCATCGACCCGGCGGAGCTTGATTTCAAAGTCCCCATCGACCGCGGCGACGTCATCGGCCTTAACGGTGACGGGCCGCCCGTTAATGGCCACTTCAAGCGTTACCTCGTCACGGAAAGCGGTATCTCGCCGCGGGCGTTACCAGGGACTCCCGGCTTCAGCCATGTCGTGGCCACCGACGAGCACGACGAGGATGGCGTGCTGATCAGCGACGAATTCACGGACCCGCACAAGCGTCAGGCCATCCACGAGAAGCGGATGCGCAAGATGGACGGAGTGCTGCCGCTCCTCCCGTCGCCGGAGCTTCATGGGGCTGCGGGCGCGCAAGTCACGCTGTTGGGCTGGGGCTCGACCGAAGGGGTCATTCGCGAAGCCATCCAACAGCTAGCCGAGGCAAACGTCGCGGCCAACAACCTCCAGATTAGGTGGCTGGTCCCGCTGCACGCCGAGGCGATCCTTTCGATCCTGTCCAAGTGCCGGAAGGTCATCGTCGTCGAGAACAACTACAGCGGGCAGTTCGCGCGCTACTTGCGATCGGAGACCGGGTTCGCCGCCGACGGTCACATCCGAAAATACGACGGGGAGCCGTTCATGCCGCACCACCTCGTGGACGGGGTCAATGCCATTCTGGCGGGTTCGACCAAACTCTACGTGCCCGTGCACGAGATCCAGGTTTGAAGGAGACGGCGATGGCCACCATGGTTCAGACCGAACGCGTCAAGGTAACGGTCAAGGATCTCAAAGGCAAGGTCGATCCCGATTGGTGTCCCGGATGCGGCGACTTCGGCGTGCTCGCGGCCCTGAAGCAGGCAATCGTCGAGGCGGGGCTCGAGCCCCACAAGGTCTTGACCATCAGCGGCATCGGCTGCTCGTCGAACCTGCCCGGCTATCTCAACACGTATGGCATGCACACCTTGCATGGCCGTGCCCTGGCGGTGGCCACCGGAGCCCAGCTGGCCAATCATGACTTGAAGATCGTCGTGACGGGCGGAGACGGCGACGGGTACGGCATCGGCGGCAATCACTTTGTCCACGCCATGCGCCGCAACGTCGATCTGACCTACATCGTGATGAACAACCAGATCTACGGGCTGACGACCGGCCAGCTGTCACCCACCAGTATCAAGGGAATGAACACCAAGAGCACGCCATTCGGCAGCGTTGAAAACCCCATCAACCCGATCCCGCTAGCCATCGCGGCTGGGGCCTCTTACGTCGCTCGCGGATTTACCGGGCAGCAGAGGCAGCTGGTCGAGCTGATCAAGGGGGGTCTGCAGCACCGAGGCTTCGCCCTGATCGACACCTTCAGCCCTTGCGTGACGTACAACCACGACAACACCCATGAATTTTTCAAGCAGAGGACCCGCAAACTGGAAGAAATGGGTCATGACCCGACCGACTTGCATGGCGCTCTGGAGAAGGGCTGGCTGTGGGGCGAAGTCATCCCGATCGGCCTTTTCTGGAGGCGCCAGGATCTGCCGGCGCTAGATCAGCTCGAGCCAGTCCTCGGTGAAGGCGGCCCGCTGGCGCACCGTCCGCTGGGCGTCGCCTCGGACATCGCGCAGGCACTCATCAAAGAATTGATGTAGCGCCCGCGGCGGCTCAGTTCCCGCTCGCATGGCAGACGCGACGCACCGCGGCCACGATCTTCTCTTGCGTGGGTGTTTTCAGATGCTCGAGGTTCCTCGCGGGGGGCGGTCGGCGGAGTGCAAGCCGACGAAACCGACGCCTGAGTCGACCACGACGGCCCTGTGAGTCTTCCTTACGGAACGGACGATCGTCTGCTCGTCCATTGGGCGGAGCGTCCGTGGGTCCACGATCTCCACGGAGATCGAGTCCTTCTCGAGCGCCTCGGCCGCCTCCATCGCGCATCGGACCGTTCCGATGTAGGCGACGACTGTGACGTCGTGCCCTTGGCGGCGCACGACCGCCTCACCGAGCGGAATCGTGAAGTCGGGATCTTCGGGCACCTCGCCTTTCAACCTTGAGCCCGGGCACGTCAACGAAGTACCTCACCGTCGACTGCGGGTGCCTTACCGCTAACTGGCGCATGGGATCGCCACGGCCGCGGATCACGATCGGGACGTTGCATTGCCCGCCCGACACGTAGGAGAGCCTCGCCGCTGTTTCCAACATGGCAGCCTCGGCGCCGTACGAGGAGCTCAGGCTCAAAGGCAAATGAGGGACGCGTGACTCCAGTGGTCCGATCGTTCGCCGCTCTCGCCGCGCTCCTCGTCGCGTGGGCCGGACCGCCGGCGTCGTCCTTCGCCGCTGGTCCAGAAGGGACGTTGACGATCGCCCGGACCGAATCGACGGCGGCCCGATGGTTCGACCCTGCGGAAATGGACGGAGGGCTCACCGGATTCTTTTACTTCTACGCCCTGCACGACGCGCTGGTTAAGCCTATGCCCGGCAATGCGCTTGCGCCGTGCCTGGCGGAATCGTGGAGCGCTTCGCCCGACGGGCTCGCGTACGAGTTCGTCCTGCGCAAGGGTGTCAGGTTCCACAACGGTGATCCGCTCACCACCGAGGACGTCAAGTTCTCCTTCGAGCGTTACCGCGGCGCGGCTGCCAAGATGCTGAAGGACCACGTGGCATCGGTCGACATCGTCGATCCGACTCGCATTCGCTTCCGTCTGAAGCGGGCCTGGCCCGATTTCATGACCTTCTACGGAGGGCTGGCCACCAGCGCCGGGTGGGTCGTCCCCAAGAAATACGTGGAGAGGGTGGGCGACGACGGGTTCCGGAAGGCGCCGGTCGGGGCAGGACCCTACAAGTTCGTCTCGTTCAAGCCCGGTGTCGAGCTCGTCCTGGAAGCGAACGAGCAGTACTGGCGCAAGACTCCCGGCGTCAAGACACTCATCATGCGCGGTGTCCCCGATGTCGCCACGCGTCTGGTCATGCTCAAGCGCGGCGAGGCCGATATCGCGTACGCGTTTGCCAGCAGCATGGCGGAGGAGATCAAGCGGACCCCGGGGCTGACGCTCCGGCCCTTCTATCCTCCGTTCGTCGTCTGGCTGGTCTTCACCGAGCAGTGGGATCCGAAATCGCCATGGTCGGATCGACGGGTGCGTCTGGCCGCCAACCTGGCCATCAACCGGAACGCCATCAATCAGGCCGAGACCCTCGGACTCTCGAAGCTCACTGCGAGCATCGTTCCCCAGAGCTTCGACGGCTATTGGCCGGCGCCGCTCTACGCCTATGACCCACCGCGAGCAAAGCAGCTCCTGGCGGAAGCCGGATACCCCAATGGCTTCGACGCCGGGCCGATCTCGGTGGATATCTCGTGGGCGACCGTCACGGAGGCCATCGTCAACGACCTTCGCGCGGCGGGAATGCGCGCAACGGTCCGTCCGCTGGAGCGTGCGGCCTTCGTCAAGGAGTACCAGGACAAACGGCTCCGGCCCATCGTCCAGAGTGGAAGCGCTACCTTCGGCAACGCGGCGACCCGGCTCGACGCTTTCGTGGCGTCGACCGGTCCCTTCACCTACGGGACCTATCCGGACATCGAGGGGTTGATGCGAGAGCTCGCGGGCGAGGTGGACCGCGGTAAGCGCGAGACGATCCTCCACCGGATCCAGCAGCTCGTCTACGAGAAGGTGATGTACGGGCCGCTCTGGGAGCAAGCGGGCATCGGCGCGTTCGGGCCCCGCGTGGAGGAGCCCGCGATCGGGCTCATCACCAACATGGCGACGTCGGCGCCGTACGAGGAGCTGAGACTGAAGAGCAAGTGAGCGGCCCAGCTGGCGCTCATGAACGGCGAGAATCACGTCGACCTACTCTCTTCGCCACGACGTCGCAACAGGCGACTGGTCTTGGCGCTGATGGTTTAGCCGTCGCGCCCGCACGGGAATCGTGAACGTGAACGTCGAGTCCACAGGGTACATTTCATGTGATCCTCACGAGCGGCGACGGTCGGAAGTGCGCCAACGTTAGCGCCGATTGACGAAGGCGCTCAGGGACGCTAGAGTCTCGCCACTCTCATGACTCTCCGATCTTCGGTTCCATAAGCGACCGAGAAGGCCTGGTGACGGAGATCCGCACGCCGGGAGTGGCGGAGGCCGGAAACGGGCCGCGGCGCCAGTCCTCGACCCCACTCCAGACTGTGCGGGCTGGTCGGGCTGACGCTCCCGCAATCGATATTGATCAGGGCCGCAGAGATCGACCCGTAAGTGAGGAGCGCGCCCGGGCCCCCGCGGCATGACATACGGAGGATGAGCGTTCGAGTCTGAGGAGGGCACAGCATGCGTCGCTCTCGCTTCGTTCCGATGGCTGGATGGTTGTCTCTCGTGGTCCTGGTCGTCCTTGGCGCATCTCCCACGCTCGGTTTGGCACCCAACCACGGTGGCGAGCTCACTCTTCGGCTGCGCGAGGACCTGCCGCAGGGATTCGCCATAAACGAAACCGCCACGATCTCTACCATGTGGCCGGCGATGCCCTGCTTGAGCAACCTGGTGCTCTTCGATCCGCTCAAGACCACGCACAGTGTGGACGCGATCATCGGCGAACTGGCGGAGAGGTGGTCGTGGCAAAGCAACTACCGCAGCCTGGTGTTCTTCCTGCGGACGGGAGTGAGGTGGCACGACGGCAAGCCCTTCAGCTCCAAAGACGTCAAATTCACGTTCGACTTGCTTCGTGAGAGCCCGGACGCTCCGACCAAGCTGCGCATCAACCCGCGGCGGGACTGGTACGCGAACCTCGAAGCCGTTGACGCAGTCGATCCCCAAACCGTCGCGTTCCGGCTGAAGCGGCCGCAACCCTCGCTGCTCCTGATGCTCGCATCCGGCTACACGCCGATCTACGCGGCTCACGTGCCACCGGCCAGCTATCGCACGGGTTGCGTCGGGACCGGGCCCTACAAGCTGAAGGAGTGGCGCAAGGGTGAGTTCGTCGAGTACATAAAAAACCCGGACTATTTCGTCAAGGGACGGCCTTATCTGGCCGGCCTCCGGTATCTGATCATCGGCGAGCGGGGCACGGCGACGGCGGCACTCCAGGCCGGCCGCGTGGACGCGGCGTTTCCGGGCCAGACGCCCAAGCCGATCGCGGAGCGGCTCAAGAAGGCAGTGCCCCAACTCGTGATGACAACAGTGAACACGAGCGTCATGGATCATCTTGTCGTCAACACCCAGAAGCCGCCCTTCGATAATGCGAAGGTCCGGCTTGCTCTGAGCCGCGCCATCGATCGCCGCGCGCTGATCGACGGCGTGTACCAGGGCGGGGCGGTCCTCGGGGCCTCGATGGCTCCGCCACCCTATGGCGTGTGGGGGCTCCTCGACAAGGACATCCGTGCACTCCCCGGCAATGGTGAAGCGGCCGACGAGAAGGCGAAGGCGCGGACTCTCCTGGCCGAGGCTGGTTTCGGGCCCAACGCTCCATTGAGGCTCGAGCTGCTGACGCGCGCGCTGCCCGACTTCCTGGACGTGGCCTCCTTCGTGATCAATGAGTTGAAGCACGTCGGTGTTGAGGCCTCCCTGAGGCAGGTGGAGTCAGCGCAGTGGCACCCGCTGCAGACGCGCGGCGATTTTCAGATTGGGATAGAGCGGACCGGCATCGAGCCGGACGACCCGGACGCCAACTTCTACGAGAACTACGGCTGCGGGTCGCCGCGGAACTATCCCCGTTACTGCAACGAGGAGATCTCGCGCCTGATCGATCGGCAATCGCTGGAGTTGGACCCCGCTAAGCGCCTCGCGCTGGTTCACACGATCCAGCGAAAGCTCGAGGAGGCGGCGGTCCGCCCGGTGCTGGGCTGGCGGCTGGATTACTACACGGTCTGGCCATATGTGAAAAACCTGATTCCTCACCAGTCCATCTATAGCTGGGGCCGCATGCAGGAAGTGTGGGTCGACAAGTAACGGGGCGCATCGGCGCATGGCGCGAAGAGCGCTTGACACTATCGATGGGCGGTGCTGTGATCGCCTTCGTTTCGATAGCGAGGATGTGCAGGCCGCGAGCCGGTCGCTCGTGGCAGCCGGGGTGGTACACGGTCCAGCGCGCCGGGGGTGAGCCATGGCAATGCAGCCAGGCGGCGTAACGAGACTCGGTCGGCGGGCATTTCTGAGGACTGCGGGCGCGATGACGGGGGCCGTAGCGGTCGGCGGGCTCCCCGAAATGGTCGCGGCGCAGAAGGCCCCCAGCTTTCCGAAGGGAACAAAGCTCAGCATCCTGGAATGGGTGAGCTTCGTTCCGGCCTCCGACGTGGAGTTCAAGCGGCTCGCGGCGGAATTCGGGAAGGTCGCCGGGGTCGACGTCACAGTCGACTTGATCAACATGAACGACCTGAACCCCCGGATCGCCTCGGCCATCGAGACCAAGAGTGGTCCCGACATCATCATGATGATCTCCAACTGGCCGCATCTCTACGCCGACGGCCTCGCCGACGTGGACGATGTTGCGGAGGAGATCGCCAGCCGGGACGGCGCGTACTACGAGCACAACAAGAAGGTCAGCGTCGTCGGCAACCGCTGGAAGGCGGTTCCGCTCTGCTCGGTTCCCTCGACGTGGGCGTACCGCGAGGACTGGTTCAAGGAGGTCGGGGCCACCAAGTTCCCCGAGACCTGGGACGAGTGGCGCAAGGTGGGCATCGCGCTCAAGAAGAAGAACCAGCCCATGGGGCAGGCCTTCGGCCACAGCTTGGGCGATCCCAACAACTGGGCCTACTCGGTCACCTGGGGGTTCGGCGGCGCCGAGACCGACCAGAGCGGGAAGGTCATCATCAACAGCAAGGAGACGCTCGAGGCCGTGAAGTTTACCGTCGCCGCCTGGAAGGACTGCCTCGACGAGGGCGGGCTGGCCTGGGACGACAGCAGCAACAACCGCGCGTACCTCGCCGGGACGATCTCGGCGACGATCAATGGCGCGAGCATCTACTTCGTCGCCAAGCGGCAATTCCCCGACATCGCCAAGGTCACCGGTCACGCCCACATGCCGAAGGGCCCGGGCGGGCGCTTCTACAACATCGGCGGTCAGGGCCGCGCCGTCATGAAGTACTCCAAGAATCAGCAGGTGGCCAAGGAGTTCCTTCGCTGGTTCATGGACCGACCCCAGTACGACAAGTGGATGGCGGCGAACGATGGCTACACCGTCGGCCCGACGCCTTACTGGGAGAGGCATTCCTTGTGGGAGAAGGACCCGAAGCTCATCCCGTTCAGGGAAGCATCGAAGTTTGGCCGCTGGCCGGGCTATCCCGGTCCGCCGAGCCGGAAGGCGTCCGAGGCGCTGGTCAAGTACATCCTCGTGGACATGTACGCCCAGGCCATCAAGGGCATGAAGCCCGAGGACGCCGTGAAATGGGCGGAGAGTGAGCTGAAGAAAGCTTACGCATAGGCGGAGCGCGGCCGGAATAGCGCCAATGGCTGATCAGAGCATCGAGCCCATCCTGGCCAAGAGCGCGGCGTCTGGAGCGCCGGCGATCGCGGCTCCCGTCGTGGTCGCGGTCGCGAAGTCTCGTCGCCCGCGTCGGCTTGGCCATCTCCTGGAGCAGGAGCACATCCTGGCAGGTGCGCTCCTTGCGCCCACCCTCGTCATCCTGACGCTCTTCATCGCCTATCCGTTCGTCCTGGGTATCTGGCTCGCGGTCAGCGACAAGGTCGTCGGGCGGCCGGGCAACTTCGTCGGGCTACAGAACTTCTGGGTGAACCTGCACGACACGATTTTCCTCCGCGCTTTTCAAAACACGTTCGTCTACACCTTCATCGCGACGATCCTCAAACTGGCGTTGGGGATGGGAGCCGCGCTCCTTCTCAATCACCACTTCCGGTTCAAGCGGATCGTGCGGGCGGGGATGCTCCTTCCCTGGATCGTGCCCACCGTCCTGAGCACGCTCGCGTGGCAGTGGATGTTCGACGCGACGTTCAGCGTGTTCAACTGGGTGCTCATCAACGTCGGCCTCATCTCGCAGCGAATCCTATGGCTGGGCGACGGCACCATGGCCATGGGCTGCCTGATCCTGGTCAACGTGTGGCGCGGCATGCCCTTCTTCGCCATCACCCTCCTGGCCGGGCTGCAGACCGTCAACCCCGATTTGCACGAGGCCGCGGAGATCGATGGGGCCAATGCCTGGCAGCGTTTCTGGCGGGTGACCCTTCCCTTGATCAAGCCGATCATGCTGGTGGTGGTCTTGTTCTCGATGATCGCGACCTTCGGCGACTTCCAGCTCATCTACGTTCTGACGCGAGGCGGGCCCTACAGCAGTACGCATGTCTTCGGGACGTACGCCTACGAGATCGCCATGCGGGCGGCCAAGCTGGGTCAAGGCGCCTCGATCTCGCTCTTCCTCTTCCCATTCCTCCTCATGGTCATCGTGTTTCAGCTCTGGTACATCCGGCGGAGCGACTGACCATGGCCGTCCGGTACGGGAGCCCCCTCAAGCGCGCGGTCACGTTCTACATTCCTCTGGTGCTGATGGTCGGGACGACGCTGTTTCCCTTCTACTGGATGGTGATCACCTCGATCCGGCCCGACTCCGAGCTCTACAACGTGAAGATGAATCCCTTCTTCACGCTGCGCCCGACCCTCAAGCACTTCCAGGATCTGTTCGAGCTGACCATGTTCCTCCAGTGGGCGTGGAATACGCTGTTCATCGCCGTCGTCTCGACCGGCATCTCGCTCTTCTGTGGCCTGCTCGCCGGGTACGCGCTGGCGCGCCTGCAGTTTCGCTGGGCGCCGTCCCTCGGGACGGTGATCTTCATCACCTACCTTGTTCCGCCGACTCTGCTCTTCATCCCGCTTGGCGACGTCGTCAAGGCCTTCGGGATCGGCGATACGCCGTGGGCCGTGATTCTGACGTACCCGACGTTCCTGATCCCGTTCTGCACCTGGCTCCTGATGGGGTATTTCAAGACCATTCCACGGGAGATCGAGGACTGCGCCCGGATCGACGGGGCGAGCCGGCTCCAGGCCATGGTCCGCATCAGCTTCCCGCTCGCCGTGCCCGGGATCCTGTCCGCCGGGATCTTCGCCTTCACCCTCTCGTGGAACGAGTTTCTCTACGCGCTCGTCTTCCTCTCATCGCCCCAGCAGAAGACGATCCCGATCGGAGTCTTCACCGAGCTCGTTCGCGGCGACGTCTTCTACTGGGGGCCGCTCATGGCGGGCGCTCTTCTGGGCTCGATTCCGGTCGCCCTCGTCTATTCGCTTTTCGTCGAGCACTACGTCACCGCTCTGACGGGGGCGGTCAAGGGGTAGTCAGCGCCACTTCTCCTCGACGGTGTTTGACAGCTGCGCCGCCGTGAGTGTTCGCGGGTCCTCGACGTCGACCGTCAGATGCTCGGTCGGCTTTGGCGTCGCGGTCATCAAGCTTACCCCCTCGGGTGAGTGGAAGCGGTGCCACGTGCCTTGGGGCACGACGACCAGCATCCCGGCGCTCACCGCATAGGATTTCGGGCCGTCCTCCGCCATGATGAGTAGCGTCGCCGAGCCATCGACGATCTGCACGAGCTCATCGCCGTTCGGGTGGCGTTCCCACGCTCCATCGCCGGCGAATTTGGCGCTGAAGATATTGCCGTCGCGGAACGGCGCCAACGTGGCGAAGCCTCCGCTCCCCTTCCGCTCGCCCTCGGTCATCTGCGGGGTGCGCCCGCGTAGCAGCTTCAATTTGGCGAACTCAGCTTTGAGATCCAGAATCGTGATCATCCTGTCCTCCACCGTGCTAGCTCGTGATCAGGTTCTGCCTCCACGTCAAGCGGCCACGTAGATTACTAGATACCCGACCATCTTTACAGCGCCCAGGCACCGTGCGCGCCTGTCCTCCAGATGCCCCGTGGCGATCACGGCTGCGCCGAGTAACGTCTCCGACAGCCATTTCGCCCTGAATCACCGCCCATCTCTAAGTACCTACGTCATTTGAGATTCGCGGCTGGCACCGGCGTCGCCCTTTGGATCACGAAGCAAGCGATGGGGCGACCAAGCGAAGCTATGACGATCGGCGCGACCTGCCTGCTGACGATGATCGGCTGTGTGGTGAGGGGAAGGGATTATGGGCATACAGAACGCGTAGTTGCCCGCGGCAGGGATACCTGACTTATGGGTGTTTACTCCGGGAAATTTCGGGGAATTCCCCGCTTGTCCGAAGATCGGCACCATTGCATATGACACGGAATGAGGAATGGAGGCGATCATGGCAGATCTGGTCTTCATAGTGTCGCGCACTGAGGCGAAACAGTACCAGTACCTCAGGCATGTATACGCGGACGAGAGTCGGGACGTGGTTCTGGACCGTCGCTCGGGCGAACGGCGGCAGGGCCTGAGGCCGCCGCCGATCGAACGACGCCACCAGGATCGGCGGCGCCATCGTGACATCACGCGAGAGCTCGAGTCATGGGGGTGGGCCTTGGCAAGGCGCCCAGTGAAGTAGTGTGTGCGGATGCGGCAAACTGAAGCGGCGCTAGTTGCTAACCGGGCTCTGCTGGACGAAGCTTGAACCGCGCTCGCCGCGCTCCGTGAGACCATCCGGCGGCGACGCCTTCACTTCTGAACTGTGATGGCTTGCTTCTTCGACGCCTCCTGGACCCGTGTCGCTGCCTGAACCAACGCCAGCGTAGTCGCCGT
>Ga0066676_10000680_pt1 | contig 12740 bp, 12 predicted proteins | sample GraSoiAngelo_125_FD_62293 | JGI IMG/M metagenome (GOLD analysis project Ga0066676, IMG submission 62293) | Grasslands soil microbial communities from the Angelo Coastal Reserve, California, USA - 14_0927_05_40cm | ecosystem: Environmental > Terrestrial > Soil > Grasslands | place: USA...
GCCCGGGCCGGGATGATGATCCGTCCCTGGCCGATCCAGGTCATGGCGAGCTGAAAGCCCTTTCCGACTTCGCCAAGCACGTTTTGCGCCGGGACGCGGACGCCGTCGAAGCTGATCTCCGCCGGCCGCCAGGCGCCCATGGTTTGAATCGGTTGGCTACTCCAACCCATCGCACGGTCGACAAGGAAGGCCGTGACGCCTCCTTGGTGACCCTTGCTCTTGTCGGTCACGGCAAAGACGATGGCGAAGTCCGCCTGGAGCCCATTCGTGATGAAGACTTTGCGGCCGTTGAGAATCCAGTCCGAGCCCTCCCGGACGGCCGGCATCTGGATATTGGTGGCGTCCGAGCCGGTGTCCGGCTCAGTCAACGCAAAGCAACTGGATCGGTCACCTTCGATGGTGGGGAGGAGGTAGCGCTGTTTTTGCTCGGCGTTGCACTCATAGAGGATGTTGTCCGCGTATCCCCCGTAGGTGAAGGGGATCAGCGCTTTGGACGTCTCCGCGCTGATCAGCGCCGTCATCAGCATCCCCAGGTTGGCGCCCCCGTATTCTTCCGGGGTCAGCAGGCCCCACAGCCCGGCCGTTTTTGCTTTTTGCTGAAGCCGGCGGACGTCGGCAGGCTCCGGGAATGACCGGCCCTCGAGTTCGGCGCGCTGGGCCTCTGGCTCCAACGGCAGCAGTTCGCGAGTCACGAACTCGCGGACCGTCGCCAGGATCATGCGCTGCTCGTTGGTCAGAGCGAAGTCCATCGTCGGTTTCCCTTACTATCTCCCCGCTCTTTCACGCCGGAGCGGGGCCCCTCCCTAACGATCGTTCGATCGACGCCATCGCTATTATCTGTCAGAGGAGACAGCTCGTGGAGAACCTCGCGCGCAAAGACCCGGCGCCCAACAGCGTCCGGGTCGGGCAGGTGCTGGAAACGGCGACCCGCTTGTTCACCGAGCGGGGTTATGAGGCCGCCAGCATCCGCGACCTTGCGGCCGAGTTGGCGATCCGCCCCTCATCGCTTTATCACCACTTTCCGGGGAAGCAGAACATCCTGTTCACGATCTGCTTCGGGATGCAGCGGGATTTCAACGCCGAAGTCATGCCGCACCTGGCGGCCGGCCGAACGCCTGAGGAGGCCATCCGCGGCACCATCCGGCAGCACATCCTGTTCAGCCAGCGGCGGAAGGGCGAAGTCCTGGTCAACATCCGTGAGCGGCGCTCCCTTCCGCCTAAGCTGCTGGCGCGGGTGAATGAACTGCGTCGCCAGTACCGTGACGCCGTCGCTGACGTCATCGCGGACGGACACCGACAAGGCGTCTTTCGGCTGACGCAGCCGAAGCTCGCGGCTATGGCGATCCTCGACATGGCGAATGGCCAGGCGTTGTGGTTCAAGCCGCGCGACCGAAGAGACCTGGATCGGCTGGCCGACAGCTACGCACAGGCCGCGGTCGTTCTACTGGGGGGCTGGGTCCCCGTTCCTTAGGGAGCCTGCGAGGGTGACAGAGCCCGTAGCCCCGACGCTGGATGTGGATGGCCTGGTTGTTCGCTTCGGCGGCGTCGTCGCGCTCGACGGGGTGACGTTGCGCATCGAGCTCGGCGAGGTGGTCGGCATTATTGGACCCAACGGGGCCGGTAAGACCACGCTCTTCAACGCGATCTGTGGATTCGTCCGTCCGGACTCTGGCCGGATCAACTACCGTGGCGAGCCGCTGCTGGGCACGGCCCCGCACCGCCTGGCGCGGCTGGGCATCGCGCGCACGCTCCAGGGCCTCGGGCTGTGGCCGGGACTCACAGTTCAGGAGAATGTCGTGGCCTCATCGAGGGTGCGTCCGGGCCTGTTTTCATCGCTGCTCGCCTTGCCGAGCGCGGACCGGATCGAGGCGGAGCTCGCCTCCAAAGCCCATGACATCCTCGACCGGCTCGGCATCGGGAGTTACGCGAGCGCGTTCCCGGCAACGCTGCCCTACGGAGTGCAAAAACGGGTCATCATCGCGCGGGCGCTGATGGCGGTGCCGTCGCTGCTGTTGTTGGATGAGCCCGCCAGCGGACTCTCTGCTCGGGACATCGACGACCTCGCCGAGCTCATCAAGCAGCTCCGCACGCGGATGAGCGTCGCCGTCGTCGAGCACCACCTTGATTTCGTGATGGCGATTTCTGACCGGGTGACCGTGCTTAACCTGGGCCGCGTGATCGCATCGGGGACCCCGAAGGAGATCCAGGACAACCCCCAGGTGGCGACCGCCTATCTCGGCGAGAACGTTGCGACGCCGGAGGCGTCCTCCGATGCTTGAGGTCGTAGACCTGACGGTCGCTTACGGTCCGGTTGTGGCACTTCACGGCGTTTCCCTCACGGTGCAGGACGCCTCCATCACCGCGGTCCTCGGGGCCAACGGAGCTGGCAAGACGACGCTGGTGCGGACCATCTCGGGCCTTGTCCGGCCGCGCGCCGGGTCGGTGCGGCTGGACGGCCGTGAGCTCATCCGCCTCCCGCCCGAGGAGATCGCCCGCTTGGGGATCGCGCACGTGCCCCAGGGCCAGGGCGTGCTCGCGGAGCTGACCGTGGATGAAAACCTCCGGCTCGGGGGTCTGTGGCGCCGCGATCGCAAGGCGCAGCGCGGGGCGCTGGACGAGACCTACGAGCTGTTTCCCCCGCTCGCCGGCCGGCGGCACCTGGCCGCCTTCAGCCTTTCCGGTGGTGAGCGGCAGATGCTGTCGGTCGGTCGTGCGCTGGTCGCGCGCCCGCGGCTGCTCCTTCTCGACGAACCGTCCCTTGGCCTGGCCCGGCGGGCGCTCGTCCAGATCATGGGTCGGATCAAGGCGCTGGTCACCGAGCGCGGACTCACCGTCCTGCTGATCGAGCAGAACGCGAAGAGCGCCTTGTCAGTGGCCGACGACGCCATCGTGCTCCACCTGGGGAACGTGGTCGCCCATGGCCCAGCCCAGAAGCTTGCCGACGAGGAGGGGCTTCGTCATGCCTACCTTGGTTTTTAGGCCGTCATGAGCCGGTTTTTCGTCCTCAGCCTGAATGGCCTGACCCAGGGCGCCATCTACGCCGCCATGGCGCTCGCCCTGGTCATGATCTGGCGTGCCACCCAGGTGATCAACTTCGCCCAGGGCGCGATGGCGATGTTCACCACCTACCTCGCTCTCTTCGCCATCGATCACGGCGTCCCCTACTGGTTGGCGTTTCTCGTTGCCCTGTCGAGCGGATTGATCCTCGGCGCGATCGTCGAGCGCGTGATCGTCCGTCCCGTCGAATCGGCGCCTCCGCTCAACGTGGTCATCCTCACCCTGGGACTGCTTCTCTTTCTGGAGGCGCTCGCGCCAATGCTCTTCGGTGGCCAGATCCGGTCCTTTCCTCCGGCCTTCTCGATTGTTGGCCTGCATTTCGGAAACTCGCAGGTCGCTTTCTCGCCCTTCGATGCCTTTACCCTGGGCAGCGTCCTGGCCGTCATGGTCCTGCTCCTCGTGCTCTTCCAAAAAACGGACCTGGGCCTGCGCATGCGCGCCGCGGCCTTCAACCCCGACGTCTCGCGACTTCTCGGCATCCGGGTGGGACGGATGCTCACCCTGGGATGGTCCCTCGCCTCGCTGGTGGGCGCGCTCGCCGGCGTGCTGATTGCGCCCTCGCTCCTCCTCTATCCGACCTTTATGGACCAGGTGCTCGTCTTCGGGTTCACCGGGGCTGTCCTCGGGGGACTCGATAGCGCAGTAGGGGCGGTCGTCGGCGGCCTTCTGATGGGATTTGCCCTCAGCTACGTCGGCGGCTACCTCGGCTCCGACCTCGAAACCGTGGGCGCGCTCGTGATCCTGATTGCGGTGCTCATGGTGCGGCCCCGCGGTCTCTTCTCCCGGCACCGGCTTCGGCAGGCCTGAGATGGTGGCCGTCCATTCGCGTCTTGACCGCCTGGCCAGTCGGACCCTCGGTGGCCACCTGCTGCTGGCGCTGGGTGCCGCCGTCCTGCTCCTATTGCTCAGCACCCAGATCGGCGCCTACGACAATTACAACCTCACGGCGGTGGCCATCTTCGCCGTCGCCGCCGCCGGGCTCAACCTGCTGACGGGGCTCAACGGGCAGCTGTCGCTGGGCCACGGGGCCTTGATGGCCATCGGGGCGTACACCGCGTCCCTCTTGCTCAAGGACCACGAGTTGCCGGTCGTCCTCGTGCTGCTGCTCTCCGTGCTGAGCACCGGGCTGATTGGCATCGTGTTCGGCTATGCCGCGGCGCGCCTGCGCGGGCCATACCTCGCCGGCGCGACGCTGACGCTGGCGGTGGCCCTGCCGCAGGTGGCGACGCGCTACAAGAGCATCTTCGGCGGGGAGTCGGGCCTGACCGTCCCGCCCACAACGCCACCTGCCTGGCTGGGACCCGACTTTCCGCCGGAGCGATGGCTGGCGTGGATTGCCGTCGCCGCCGCCGTGGTGACGTTCGTGCTGCTGGCCAACTTGCTTCGTAGCTCGGCCGGCCGCGCCTTCAGGGCGGTTCGCGACAACGAGGCGGCCGCGGCGCTCGCCGGCATCGACGTCGCGCGGACGCAGGTATTGGCCTTCGTGATCAGTGCGGCGTGTGCGGGCCTGGCCGGCGCCCTCTTCGCTTACTGGTCCGGGGTCACCGCGCCAGCCGGATTCGGGGTCACCCTTTCTTTGCAACTGGTCACGGCCATCGTCATCGGCGGGCTGGGTAGCCTGGCTGGCGCCGTGTGGGGCTCCCTCGTGCTGGTCTTCGTCCCCTCGCTGACCAGTGGCATGGCGAGCACGTTGAACGTTCCGAGCGCCATTGCCAACAACCTGCCACTCGCGATTTACGGCGGCATCCTGGTGATCGCCATGCTCGTGGCTCCGCACGGCATCCAGGGCACCCTGACGCGGATTCTCACAATCGGCCGGGCTCGCTGGGGACACACCCCGGCGGGTGGGCAAAAGGGGGTGGTCGATTGGGACGATCCCGCATCCGATCCCTGATCGTCGGCATCGAGCGACCCGTATAAGGAAGGAGGTTCGATTGAAAAGTCTGATGGACGGCAGCGCTTCACGGATTCGAGGGATCGCGATCGTCTGTGCCGCGGGGTTGCTCGCGGCCTGCGGCAATCCAAGCAGCTCCAATAACACCTCGGGCACCAATACCGCCTCCGCGCCAGGCATCACCGCGACCACGATCACGATTGGGAGCACCCAACCACTGACCGGGCCGGCGGCGCCGGGCTACTCGGAGATCGCCCCTGCCTCGAACGCCTACTTCCAGTACCTGAACGCACACGGTGGCATCTTCGGGCGCAAGATCACCTACCAATACCTCGACGACGGCTACAACCCGACCAACACCGCCAGCCAGACGCGCAAGCTGATCCTGGAGACGAAGGTCTTCGCCATGTTCAGCTCGCTCGGTACGCCGACGCATCTGGCGGTCGTCGATTACATCAACTCCGAAAAGGTGCCTGATCTGTTCGTCTCCAGCGGCTGCAACTGCTGGAACGATGTCTCGAAGTACCCCAACACCTTCGGCTGGCAGCCCGACTACACCATCGAGGGCAAGATCCTCGGCCAGTACATCACGCAGAGTCTCAGCGGCAAGAAGGTCGGATACTTCTACCAGAACGACGAATTCGGGCTCGATGGCGTCAAGGGCCTCGATGCGCAGTTGGGCGCGTCGTCGATCGCCAGTCGCCAGAACTATGTTCCGACCAACACCAACGTCGGGCCGCAGATTGCCGCCTTGCAAGCGTCTGGCGCGCAGGTCGTCGTCTCCTTTACGATTCCGGCATTCACCGCGCTGGCGCTCCTGACCGCGGCCAAGCTCGGTTACCATCCGATCTGGGTGGTGAGCAATGTCGGCTCCGACATCACCACCTTGACCGGCCTGCTGAAAGCCTTCTCGAAGGGCGCGGCCGGAGGGCAATTGCTTGGTGGCATGGTGACCGACGCCTATCTGCCCTTAGTCGGCGACAGCTCCAATCCATGGATCACCCTGTTCAAGGGGATTCATGACCAGTACATCTCAACGTTGCCGTGGGATGGCAATGTTTTGTACGGCATGGCGCAGGCCTACACGCTGGCGCAGGCGTTCAAGGCGGCTGGCCGCAATCCGACCCGGAGTAGTTTCGTGAAATCGCTCGAGTCGACCAAGCTGAGCAACGGGCCGGCGCTCGCGCCGTTCGGGTACTCGTCGAGCAATCACCTTGGCGTCCTGGGGGTGCAGGTCGCCACCATCGGCGCGGACGGGACCGAAACCACGACGGGACCCGTCTATACCTCCTCGGACTCCGGCCCGATCAGTCAGTACGGCGGGTCGGCATCGAGTCCTCCGGCCAACGGGATTCCTTAGCGGAACGTCGCAACGGAGGGCTGCCGGCATCATCCGGCGGCCCTCAGCGTTCCTCGAGGATCCGGGCGCGAAGGCGGCGCATGCCCCGTAGCCAGCGGTCGTAGTCGTCGGCTTTGCGCTGGAAGTACTCGCTGACTTCCGGATGGGGCAGGACGAGAAAGCGCTCGTCTCGAATCGCCTCGACGACTGCGTCGGCAACCTGTTCGGGTTCCAGCGCGCCCGCCCTGAGGAAGCTTCCACCCTCTTGTGTCAACATCGCCGTCCGCACCCCCTGTGGGCATAGGGCGGAAACCCGCAGGCCCTGGTCGTGGTGCGCGATCGCAAGCCATTCGAGGAAGGAGAGCCCGGCCGCTTTCGTCACCGCGTAGGGCGCCGCCAGGACGTGGTTGAGAAGACCGGCCGCCGAGACTGTGCCGACGATGTAGCCGTTCCGTCGTGCCAGCATCGCCGGGAGCAGGGCGCGCGCCGCATACACGTGCGACATCACATGCACTTCCCAACTCTGTTGCCAGGCCTGGTCGGAGGCCTCCGGCCCACCACCAAAGGCAATGCCGGCATTGGAGCAATAGATGTCGATTCGGCCGTGGGCTTTCAGGGTGGTTGCAACGAGGCGCTGCACGTCGGACTCCACCGTGACATCGGCGACCACGGCCAGGCCGCCGATGTCGGCCGCCACATTCTCTGCCGCCTGGGCGTTGAGGTCGGACACCACCACCCGCTCCGCGCCATCGGCCGCAAAGCGCTGGCAGAGCGCGGCGCCGATGCCACCCGCGCCGCCAGTCACGACCACGACGCGACCGCGCGTCTCCACGCTAGCCCAGCACGCCGATGCCCCGGTCGATAAATACCAGGATGGTGTCCGTTCGTTGTTCGTAGCTCGGATCGGGTCGCTTGCCGCGGCGGTGCAACATCAGGTTGTAACCGAAGATCGCCGCGTACTTGTAGGAGGTCAGGGCCAGGTACCAGCGATAGTCGCGGGGGTCGGCGCCGTACATCTCGCGGACGTCATCGGCCGAGACATGCGAGAGGCTGATGCAGCAGAGGTCGAGCAACGGCTGACCGAGCTGTGCGATCTCCCAGTCGACCACAGCCGCGACGCGCCCGGCGTCGAAGAGCATGTTTCCGAAGTGGTAATCGCCATGGACGAGAACCGGCGGCCCCGGGGGTGGCTGCCGCTCGACCAGCAGCTGGGCGAGCCGCGGTGCCTGTCTCGTCAGCTCGGCGGGGGCCCGGTCCATCAGCCAGGTCCAGCGCGAGACCTCGCCATCGAGCGACATCGGATCTTCACCGCCGATGCCGGTTAGCTCAGGGGGCAAGGCCTGGAAACGGCGGAGGACGTCCACCGCCGAGGCTGCCAGCTGGAGCGGGTTGCTCCCGGCTTCGATAGCCTGCTCGACCCGCTCCCCCTTAATCGCCTCCATCAGTACGAACGGCCGTCCGTCCACGACCGTATCATCTGAGCTCGCGACCACGGCGGGTACCGGCAAACCCTCCGCGTGCAGCGCCGCCATGATCCTGGCCTGACGCGGAATATCGGCCGGGCCGGCGATGCGCGCCCCTGGCGGAGGAAGGCGCAGGACGCCGCGGCGGCCGTCGAGCGCGACCCAGTAGGTGAAGCCGGAGTGACCCTCGGGGATCGCGCGGACCTCGCGCACTTCCTCTTTGATCTGGGCCCCGAGATCCTTCCGAATCCGCTCCTCGGCTTCGGTCACGGCACCGGTTCCAGGTGGGCGATGTCGCACATGGAGCCCGCCATGCGCCGATCACCCTTGACGCGAACCACGCTGATGCTGGTGAAATCGGGGAAGAGGCGCAGCGTGCCCGGCGCGAGCTGGAGGACGTCGCAAAGATAGTTAAGGATCGCGATCCCGTGCGTCACCATCACGACCCGCCCGCCGGAGTGCGCCGCGACCGCCAGGTCGACGGCCTCCTGCATTCGCTGGATCACGGCGCGTGGGCTTTCCTGAATTTGAACCTTGCCGGCGGCATAGCGGGCACGGGCCTCTGCCAACCTGGGTTCGATCGCGATCCGGTCGCTGAGGGCTTCCGCGGTCTGTAGCGCGCGCTGGTGTGGGCTGGAGTAGACGGCGCGGATCTCGAGCTGTTGCAGGCGTCGCGCCAGGCGCGCCGCTTGATCGACGCCAAGCCGGCTGAGCGGAGGATCCGGCACGCCCTCGAGCCCGTCATAGACGTCCGCGTGTCGAACCAGCCAGATCTCGGTGACGCCCTCAACGTCAATCAAATAGGCGTGGCGGAGCGAACGCATCGCCTGGGTGATGTCTTCAGTACTTGCCAAGCTCAAGTCGACCGATCTGGTTACGGTGAACCTCGTCGGGACCATCGACGATCCGGACCGCGCGCGCGTACGCATACGCCTGGGCCAGCGGAAAATCGTCGGAAACGCCGGCCGCGCCATGCGCCTGGATCGCCCAATCGAGAATAGTGCAGAGCATGTTCGGCGCCGCCACTTTGATCATGGCGATCTCCGCTCGTGCCGCCTTGTTGCCAGCGGTGTCCATCCGGTAGGCCGCATTCAGGGTCAGCAGGCGCGCCTCGTCGATCAAGATGCGTGCCTCCGCGATTCGCTCGAGCCACACCGACTGCTGGGCGAGCGGCTTGCCAAAGGCCACCCGGCTGCTAACCCGTTTGCACATGAGTTCGAGACCCATCTCCGCCAGCCCGATCAGCCGCATGCAGTGGTGAATTCGGCCAGGGCCCAGCCGAGCCTGGGCGATCTCGAAGCCGCGCCCTTCGCCCAGCAGGATGTTGGCGGCGGGCACTCGGACATTCACGAAGTCAACCTCAGCGTGCCCGTGGGGGGCGTCATCGAACCCGAACACGGGTAACCACCGCAGGATCGTGACCCCCGGCGCGTCGCGGGGCACCAGCACCATGGATTGCTGCCGGTGACGGTCCGGATTTTCCGGGTCGGTCTTGCCCATGAAAATGAGGAGCTGGCAGCGCGGGTCCATCGCCCCCGATGTCCACCATTTCCGGCCATTGATGACCAGGTCGTTGTCGTCGCGAACGATGCGGCTCTTGATGTTTGTCGCGTCCGAGGACGCGACATCCGGTTCCGTCATCGCGAAACCGGAACGGATCTCTCCGTTCAGAAGCGGACGCAGCCATCGGTCCTTCTGGTCTGGGGTCCCATACCGGTCGAGAATCTCCATGTTCCCGGTATCAGGGGCCGAGCAGTTGAAGACTTCGGGGGCCCAGGGGACGCGGCCCATGATCTCGCAGAGTGGCGCGTACTCCAGGTTCGTCAGTCCGGCGCCTTGCTGGGAGTCCGGAAGGAAAAGATTCCAGAGGCCCGCCGCCCGGGCCTTCGGCTTCAGGCCCTCGATGAGGGGAGACGGTCCCCAGCGGTCGTCGTTCGCGGTCTGCTCTCGATACCGTTGCTGGTTTGGGTAGATAAACTCGCCCATGAAGACGTCCAGTTTTTTCTGTAACGCCTTCACTTTGGGTGAATGGTCGAAGTCCATCGCAGCCGATAGTATCGTGCCATGTCGCATTTCGACCTGACCGATCGCGTGGCGATTGTGACAGGCGGAAGCCGTGGCATTGGCGAGGCGACCGCCCTCGCCCTCGCCGACCATGGTGCATGCGTCGTCATTTCCGGCAGGAAGCCGGAGGGGCTACAGGCGGCGGCGGATCGAATCAATGCGCGTCAAGCGGGAGCCGTCACGCCGATCGCCGCTCACGTGGGCCGTCCCGAGGATTCCGAGCGGCTCGTCAGCGAGGTGATCAAGCGCTTCAGTCGGATCGACATTCTGGTTAACAATGCCGCGACCAATCCTCACTTCGGCCTGACGCTCGACGTCGAGCTCGGCGCCTGGGATAAGACTTTCGAGGTCAACCTGCGAGGCCCATTGGTGCTTACTAGATTGGTCGTCGATGCCTGGATGCGAGGGCATGGCGGCGCCATCGTCAACGTGGCCAGTATCGCGGGACTGCGGCCCGAGTTTGGGCTTGGCCCGTACGGAGTGACCAAGGCGGCTCTAATCATGTTGAGCCGGCAGCTGGCTACCGAGCTCGGACCTCACGGCATCCGGGTCAACGCCGTCGCCCCGAGCATCGTGAAGACCGAATTTGCTGCCGCTCTCTGGGGAAACGAGGAGATTTCTCGGCGTGTCCTCGAGCGTAATCCGCTCGGCCGTTTCGCCACCGCCGATGAGGTGGCATCCGCCATCGTTTTCCTTGTCTCGGACGCGGCCTCTTATGTCAACGGCGAAGTGCTTCCGATCGACGGCGGCGAATGACGCAGCCGTGATTCGCGCCGCCGTCCTGAAGTCCACCGACTCGCCGCTGACGATCGAAAATATCGAGCTTCCTCCGCCGGCGGAGGGCGAGGTGCACGTCCGCCTCGCGGCCGCCGGTGTCTGCCACTCCGATCTCTCGCTAGCCAACGGGACTCTCAGCCAACCGGTCCCGGCAGTTCTCGGCCACGAGGCCTCGGGCACTGTGATTGCGGTCGGGCCCGCGGTCACCAACGTCCGTCCGGGCAACCACGTGTTGTTGAACTGGTCGCCTTCATGCGGAAGTTGTTGGTTCTGCACCCATGGAGAACCTTATCTGTGTGAGCAGACCGCCAAAGCCTGGCAGCGGCAGTACGCACGACTCGCGGACGGAACCGCCCTGTACGCCGGTTTGGGGACGGCAGCCTTTGGCGAAGAGACGATCGTGCCGAGCTCGGCGGTGGTCGCTTTGCCGGCCGACGTTAACCTGGAAGGAGCGGCACTCCTCGGCTGTGCCATGCTGACCGGTGTCGGCGCTGTCATCAACTCGGCTGACGTCCAACGGGGCGAGTCGGTGGTTGTGTTCGGTACCGGAGGGGTCGGTCTGTCGGTCCTCCAGGGCGCGCGCCTTGTCGGAGCGGAGGTGGTGATCGGCGTGGACGTCGCGGCGGACAAGGAAGAGCGGGCCCGTGCAAACGGAGCCACGGACTTCATCCTCGCCGGCGACCAGCTTGCGCGACGCATTCGTGACCGGACCGAGGGCCGAGGGGCCGACCACGCGTTCGACTGTGTCGGCAGCGCGACGGCGATCCGCCAGGCGTGGTCATCCACGCGTCGCGGAGGTCGGACCACGGTGGTCGGCATTGGCAAAAAGGATGAGAAGGTGGAATTTAATCCGCAGGAGATTTTTTACTTCGGCCGGGTCCTGAGCGGATGCGTCTTCGGTTCAACGGACGTCAGTCGTGATCTCCCACGCCTTCTCGCGCACGTGCAGTCCGGTCGGATCCGACCCCAAGATTTAGTGACCAATCGCATCAGGCTGCAGGACGCTCCCGGCGCCTTGGCCAGGATGGCTGCCGGTAAGGGCGCTCGTTCCCTGATCATCTACTGAGGCCGATACCGCTGATGAGCGTGGACCACCCGGTGGTATCGGCGGGGATGGGAGCCGGAAACGCGGATGGTGACGCGGTAGGCCCCCAATGAATCCTGGCGAACTCTCGTGAATGCCTGAATCGACGCTGGGTGTCGGGATCATCGGGGTCAGCCCCGTTCGGGGCTGGGCTGCCGCCGCCCACATCCCGGCACTTCGCGCGCTGCCGAACTATGAGATTCGGGCACTCAGCGCCCACAGCGCGGAAACCGCGCGCGCAGCAGGCGAAAGGTTCGGGATTAGCGCAGTGTTCTCAGACCACGCGCAGCTGGTAACCCAATCAAACATCGACGTTGTCGCTGTTACGGTCAAGGTCCCGCACCATCGAGAGCTCGTCTTCGCCGCACTTGCCGCCGGCAAGGCCGTCTACTGCGAGTGGCCGCTCGGCCGCGACCTCGAGGACACGCGAGCGATGGCTGCGCTCGCCGCGAAGCGCGGGGTGCGCACGGTCGTCGGGTTGCAGGCCCGCCAGGCCCCGGCGATCGAGTTCGTCCAAGAACTGCTCAGCGACGGATACGTCGGCGAGATCCTGTCAACGACCATGGTCGGGCTGTCGGTCCCGGGCGACGTCGTAGTCCACGCCAACGCCTATATGCTCGACAAGACAAACGGCGCCAACCTGCTTACGATCCCCGTCGGCCACAGCCTGGACATTCTGAATTACGTGTTGGGTGAGTTCTCCGACCTGTCAGCCGTGTCGGATCTTCGCAGGCCAGTGATCACCGTCGAAGAGACCGGGGAGCGGATCGTGAAAACGGCGGCCGACCAGATCGCGGTGATCGGCACCCTCACGTCCGGGGCGACTGCCAGCGTCCACATCCGTGAGGCCGTGGCCGGCGGGACCGGGTTTCTATGGGAGATCAACGGAACCGAAGGAACGCTCCGGATCACCGCTGCCGCCGCACTCCCTGAAATCTTTCCCCTGACCGTCGCGGGAGCTCAGGGGCGGAATGAGCCCGCCGAGCTTGCTGTCCCGGCGGCGCTGACCCAGAAATGGCCCACGCTCACGAGCCTGGAGGGAGCGCCTGCCTTCAACGTCGC
>Ga0066676_10000684_pt1 | contig 12699 bp, 8 predicted proteins | sample GraSoiAngelo_125_FD_62293 | JGI IMG/M metagenome (GOLD analysis project Ga0066676, IMG submission 62293) | Grasslands soil microbial communities from the Angelo Coastal Reserve, California, USA - 14_0927_05_40cm | ecosystem: Environmental > Terrestrial > Soil > Grasslands | place: USA...
AAGGTTTGCTGCGCTTAATGAACCGACGCGCACGTATCCGATGTGTCCGCCGATAATCTCGTTGTAAAAGACGGTGGGCGCTTCCGCCTGCGCATTCTCCTTGGCAGGCAAGAGCATTACGCCATGCGGCAGCCTCATGATGAGGCCCTCAACAGTGGCCCGGTTCAACTCGGTATCTGTAATTTCATCCGGATTTGTGAAATTACTTTTTAATAGCGTGATGACCGCCTGGAGGTCAGGCGGGCCTAACGAATTGACCAGGTCTTCGGTTGTGGGGCTTCCCGAGGGCGAAGGCGATGCGAGCGCGGATGGTTTTGCCGAAGCGGCAGGCCGGCCTGAAGGGACCACAGTCGGCGGTGGAGTTTGCGCCAGCGCGTTGATCGCCAGACAGAAGCTAATGAATGACAACGACGTGAATTGAGGCATTGGAAACAGATGCCGACCTATAACGCATTTTCTAATTGCGCGAAAATTCGAATTCCAAATATCGAATTTGGAGTTCTCTCAGTTGGTTTCACCCAGAGCAATGTCGTGCCGGTAGTGGCAGTTTTCGAAATGAATACGGGAGGCAGCCTCGTATGCGCGTGCGCGTGCGGCTTCGAGCGTTGATCCAAGCGCGGTCACCGCGAGAACGCGACCGCCAGCAGTCTTAACCTCGCCGTTGGCGCGTTTGGTTCCGGCGTGGAAAATCCGGACATCTTCGAGCTTTGTCGCATCATCGAGACCCGAAACTGTTTTTCCAGTTTCGTAGTTACCAGGGTAACCACCAGACGCGAGAACCACTGTGACAGCAGCACGCGTATCCCATTCAATCGAACATTTGCCAAGATTTCCATCAATCGTCGCTTCCAATAGCGGAAGCAGATCTGATTTCATCCGGGGCAAAAGCGCCTGCGTCTCCGGGTCGCCGAAACGGCAATTGAACTCCAGCACGCGGGCGCCATCTCTGGTAATTATCAAGCCTGGATAAAGAAGTCCGCGAAAGGTGATTCCCCCTTGCTGGAGACCGCGTAGCAGTGGCTGCATGATTTCCGTCTCGAATTGCGATTGCAGCTTGTCGTTCCAATTGTTGGCGGGGCTGAACGCGCCCATCCCGCCAGTATTCGGGCCCTGGTCGCCGTCCAGCGCCCGCTTGTGATCGCGCGCCGACTCCAGCAGGTGATAACTGCTTCCGTCCACCAGGGCGTGCAGCGAACATTCTGTTCCACATAAGAAATCCTCGATCACGATCCGTCGACCTGCGTCGCCAAAGCGCCCCTGGGTCATCATCTCATCGATGGCGGATCTCGCCGCGGCAGCGTCAGAGGCAATGATTACTCCTTTTCCGAGAGCAAGGCCATCTGCTTTGATCACAACGGGAAATTCCAGTCGCTTGCAGTAATCCAGCGCTTCGCTGCTGTCGGTAAACGTCCTCGCGTCGGCGGTAGGTATTTTCTGAGCGCGCATCAGCTCTTTTGCGAAAATTTTTGAGGCCTCAATGCGCGCCGCCGATTTCGTAGGGCCAAACGCGCGCAATTTTTCAGCAGCAAAAAGATCGACGATCCCCGCGGCAAGAGGATCGTCCGGGCCAACCACCGTCAGGTCGATGCGATTTTCCCGGGCGAACCGAACCAGCGCCTTCAGGTCACCAGCGGAAACTGCAACATTTTCGGCAATCTCCGCAGTGCCGGCGTTTCCCGGGGCGCAGAAAATACGCTCGGCATCTGGAGATCGCCCTAATTTCCACGCAAGCGCATGTTCACGGCCGCCGCTACCAACAACCAGAATTTTCATGGCGAACTGCTTTGACTGTAGAGGTAGCTGAGTCGGCTGCAACGCTTTCGAAAATTGCGGGTAACAACTTTGTTACCATAATGCACCCTGATCCCTGTGATTCAGCGCCTTGCTATCCTCGAATGCTTCGGCGTATTCTTTGTCCTGTGAAAGGGATTCCTGGCACACTCCAGGAGGGCGGTGCAGCTTTCGCCACTACGCACTGGAGCGTCGTCGAAGCTTGCGCCGACGACGAGATGGCGGACAGCGCGCTGGCTCGGCTTTGCCAGGATTATTGGCCGCCTCTCTATACCTTCGCACGCCGGCGCGGCAACAGTTCAGCCGATGCGCAAGATCTCGTTCAGGGGTTCTTCGCCTACCTGTTGCAGAGCAAGGGTTACGCGCAGACGGACCGGAGGAAAGGAAAGTTCCGTTCGTTCTTGCTGGCGTCGTTCAAGAACTACATGACGGACGCCTGGGACAGGACGCGAGCGATAAAACGTGGCGGCGAAAATGAGTTCGTGCTCCTGGATGACGAAGTCGAGGCAGCAGAAGCCCTTTACAGGCGCGTACCGCCTGCCATGAAATTAGACGACGAGCAGCAGTACGAACAGGCTTGGGCCGCTGCCCTGGCTACCCGGGCACTGAAGCGAACCCAGAATGAATTCGACCATTCCGCCAAGGCGCGTTTGTTCCATCAACTGAAACCGTTTCTTACTGGTGGCGTAGGCTTGCCCGGTCACGAAGAAGTTGCCAGGCGGCTCGATATCTCCATCGATACGTTTCGCAGCCACCTTTCCCGACTACGAGCGCGGTATCGCGAGTTGCTGCGCGAAGAAGTCGCCCGCACCATTGGGATGGCTGAAGACGTCGACGACGAGCTGCGTCATCTCTGCAGGATACTTACGGCCGAGCATTAGCGCTAAGGGAAGCTTTCGATGCCACTCGCTGATGAAGAAATTTTGCGCTGCGAACAATGTGGTGCGCCGCTCGCGGGTGCCGGGACTCCGGATGCTATTTCCGGTTGCTTAAACTGCCTGCTGCTTGGCGGTTTAAATGAAACTGAAAGCACAAGCCGGCGCTTCCAGCATTATGAAGTTTCGGTGTCTTCGGACGGAGTCACTCCCTGGGAACTCGGCCGCGGCGCGATGGGAACAACGTATCACGCAATCGATACCAACTTGGGTTCACCCGTCGCACTTAAGGTCATAAGCGGTCGCTATTCGACCGATCCTGGGAGGCGGGAACGTTTCCGGCGCGAAGCGCAGGCTGCCGCTCAACTGCGACACCCGAACGTCGCGACCGTTTTTCACTTTGGCGAGACTCCGGCCGGCCACTGTTTTTACGCGATGGAGCTAGTGGAAGGCGAAACGCTGGAAGCCCGCGTGCGTCGCGATGGACCATTGCCGATCTCGGCTGCGTTGGACGTTGCCGAACAGGTTGCGCGTGCCTTAGCCGCCGCGGAAAAACATGGATTAGTGCATCGCGACTTGAAGCCGAGCAACATCATGGTTGTCACGAACAATGCGGATACTGGCGACGGAGTGACCGTTAAAGTGATCGACTTCGGCCTCGCCAAATCAGTTGTCGCGGTGCAGGTCGCCTCGGATCAGTCCGCCTTAGGGGGATTCTCCGGCACACCGGGGTTCGCAAGTCCTGAGCAACTTGCCGAGGGCAGCGTGTCGTCCGATGCGCGCTCGGACATTTACTCGTTAGGCGCAACACTCTGGTATCTTCTTTGTGGTAAGCCGCCTTTCGCTGGGCGAACGCGGAGAGAACTTCGCGAAGAACAATTTAATCGATTGCCAATCGAACAACTCAGTGCAGCAAAGGTGCCCGAGCCGCTTGTGACGCTTATTCGCTCGATCCTGGCGGCGGACCCGGCTAAACGGCCGCAGTCAGCGAAAGAGTTGCTGGTCGAGCTGCGGCAGTGTCGCGAAGCGATAGAGACAAGGCCCCGCCGACGCGGGCTCCTTCAACTCGCAACGCTTGTGTTTTTAATCATTAGCGGTCTTGGCCTAACAAGTTACTTTTGGTACCGTCAGCATTTCCCGGAACGACTGTCGCCGAAGCCGTTGACTGCGCCGGAAAAAAGCATCGCCGTTCTACCGTTTGAAAATCTAAGCAGCGACAGAGAGGACGCATTTTTTGCCGACGGCGTTCAGGACGACATTTTGACCAAGCTGGCGAAAATTCGAGACCTGAAGGTGATCAGCCGCACCAGCGTGATGCAATACCGGGGGAAGCGAAATATGCGCGAGATCGGCGCCGCGTTAGGAGTGACTCACGCGGTAGAGGGCAGTGTGCGCAAAAGCGGAACGCAGCTTCACTTGAACGCGCAATTAATCGATACCCGCAGCGACATCCATGTTTGGGCGGAACAATACGACTGCGATTTAAACGGTATCTTTGCAGCGCAGAGTCAGATCGCGCTAAAGGTTGCAGAGCAGGTTCATGCCAAAATGTCCACTACTGAGAGACTGGACATGGCGCGCCCCCCAACGGCCGATCTTGCAGCCTTCGAGCTTTATACTCGCGCCAAGGATCTTCTTTTAATGACAAGCTTTACCGGCAGCGGGAAGGCGAATTTGCTGAAAGCAGCCGATCTGCTGAACCGGGCTCTTGCGAATGATTCTTCATTTTTCCAAGCGCACTGCCTGCTCTCTCACACCCACGACCTTCTTTACTTCTTTGGCTTTGATCGCACCCCTGCGCGCCTGGCTTTAGCCGAATTAGCCATTCAGGCGGCGTTTCGTCTCCGACCAGACTCGGGCGAAGCGCACCTTATACGTGCTGAAAATCTTTACCACGGTTACCTCGATTATGATGGGGCTTTGGCTGAACTGGAAGTCGCCCGTCAGACTCTACCTAACGATCCCATGGTGTTCGAGCTGAAGGGCTACATCGAGAGGCGCCGAGGGAAGCAAAAAGAGGCGCTTAAGAATCTTGAGCGCGCGGTTGATCTTGACCCGCGGAACTTTTTTACCCTGCAACAGATTGCAGCGAGTTACGACTTACTCCGGCGCTATGCCGACGAAGCAATGATGTTGGAGCGCGCGCTGGCCATCAAACCGGACGATACCGATATAAGGGTCCAACGCGCGTTCGTGGAACTGGATTGGAGAGCCAACAGTCGGCCCTTGCATCAAGTGATCGATTCAATTCGGTCCGCCAATCCCAGCGCCGTGCCGAGCGTCGCCGATGCCTGGCTCACCTGCGCACTCGTCGAACGGGACGCCACTGCTGCAACAGCTGCGTTAAGCGCATCGGGCGAAAATCCTCCTTTAAGTGACGACGTTGTTCGGTTCAGTCATCCGTTTGTAGAAGGCGTTATCGCTCGTATGACTAATGACAGAGACAAGGCACGGGCTGCTTTCACTGCGGCGCGTGCAGGGCACGAGAAAATGGTTCAAAGTCAACCAAACTACGGGCCGCCGCTGTGCGTGCTTGGTTTGATTGATGCTGCTCTGGGACGGAGGGAGGAGGCGCTACGCGAAGGCCGGCGCACAGTCGCGCTTCTGCCGGTGAAAAAAGATGCGGTCACTGGCACGCGCATGATCGCGTATTTGGCGATGATCGCAGCGTGGGTTGGCGATAAAGATCTGGCCTGCGAACAGCTCGCGATCGCCGTTCGTCCACCAACTCCCCTCACGTACGGCCAGCTGAAATTGCTTCCGTTTTGGGACCCACTCCGCGGCGACCCACGCTTCGAAAAAATCGTCGCTTCGCTGGCGCCAAAATCTAACTAACTAGGGATTACGCTGATAACACGGATGGGCAAGCCGCGAGCCACCTTTTGGCTTTGTCGCGTGCTTAGTGTCACAGCCGCCTGATCTGCCGTCGAAGAGAATTCCGGCTTTTTTTGCAATGCCGCATAGTTTTTTCCTTTGGAAGGGTGTGACGAGCCGCACATTCAAAACCGCAGAAAGGAAATTACTTTATGTTCAGGATTGAAGAAGTCAGAGAAAACAACAGAGCCGGATTGCTTATTTCATCGTTCGTGGCGCATATCGCTGCGACGGCGCTAGTCCTCATCATGGTTCTCGGCGCGTCCACCGCCTCGGCGAGGCGGCCACCGACGCCCGCGAACTTTCGCGTGACGGCGAGAACCGCTTACACCGTCACTCTCGCGTGGGACCCAGCTCCCCCTAACTCCGGCGATTTCAACTACAACCTCTGGGGCGCTTACAATGTCGGCGCCACCGTCATTCTGCCGAGGACCGCCACCAGCTACACCTTTACCGCCCTCTTTCCTGGGAACACCTACACCTTTGGCATCTACGCCAAGAACGCCGCGGGCCAAAGCTCTACCCAAGTCACCGTTAACGGCATTCGCCTCCCGAACGACACGAGCCCGCCGACCACCGCGCCTATCGTCAGCATCGACGAAGTCGGAGCCAATTACGCCAACATCTCCTGGATACCCGCGCAAGACGACGGACCGCATCTCTCCACCCAAATTTATTTGAACGGCAGCTTTTATTACGGCGTCGGCCGCGGCATCACGAACGCCACCCTCCGTTTCCTCCAGCCCGGCACCACATACAGCCTTACCGCCCGCGCTGTCGATTTCGGCAATAACGCCGGCCCGTTCAGCGATCCCATCGCCCTCGTCACTCCGCCGGCCAATCCCAATGACACGACGCCACCGACCACTCCCGCCAACCTACATGCGAGCGGCACCGGCGACGGCAGCACCGAGACCCACATCACCTGGACCCAATCCACCGACGACTTCGACGCGCAATCCAACATCCGCTACGACGTTTACGTGAACGGTGTATTGTCCGACGTCCTCTTTGGTTCCGGCGGCGAGAGCATCGTTTACGCGGAGTTCGGCAATAACACGATCGCAGTCATCGCCTCGGATACAGCCGGCAATGAATCGCCCCCGGCTACCGTTACTATATTCTTTTAAGCAACTGAGCGTTCCCGAAGCGGGTCAAGGCGAAGAACAGACGAAAGTCACTGCTCCTTTTCCTCCGGTTTTGTCGTTGCCTTGGTCTGCCACATCTACCTGCCCGCCGTAGCCTCGCGCGAAGGTGGGCGATCTGCCATCGGAGAAAAAATTCCGGCATTTTTTTTGCAATGCCGGCCAGTTTTTTCCTTTGGAATGGGACGAACAACCAGTTCATTGCGTTAGTGCCGACCTGATAAGTCTGCTTGCGACCAAAGAAGCACTTCGCGAGGCAACGAAAGGAAATTCGATTATCAATAATTCAAAAGAAACAGTTCACAGGCCAATGAGTTTTCCGACTATGAAACAGAAAATTTCGCAGCACCCTTTCCGCAGACGGGTGAATGCAATCAAACGTACATTCGCGTTGGTCTGCGCGGCTTTGGCGATGACGGCGTCGATGGCCAGCGGGGATTGGACACAATTTCGCTTCGACTCAGCGCACCACGGAGTCGCTCCCAACGAGACAATCCTCTCCCCCGCAAATGTGGCGAACCTCACCGTCAAGTGGCGGACCACCATTGGCGACGGCGCCTTTGCCTCTGCAAGCGTGGTCGGCGGCCGGGTCTATGTGGTTACGAGGCCTCCGGCGGGCAAGCTCTATGCGCTGGATGGGGCCACTGGCCAGCAGCTGTGGAACTTTCCGCCCGATGCCATCACCGGCGACCACGCCTGGACGTCGCCGACCGTGGCAAACGACATTGTCTATTTCGGCGTGAATCGCCCCATACCGGTTGTGTATGCCGTCAACGCCACCACTGGGCAGGAGATTTGGCATCACACTGGCCCAGAAGCCAACATCGTCTCCTCGCCCACTCTGGAAAACGGTCGCCTGCATGTGGCGTACACTGACGGCACGATCGAGGCGCTGGACCCTACAAATGGGCAGCCGATCTGGAGCGTTATACATCCAGGCGGAGCTTTTTCCTCGCCGGCAGTCACTGGCGGGCGACTTTACATCGCAATCCATAACCAGGGATTGCTCGCTCTCGACGCTAACACCGGCTCCCAACTCTGGCTGGCTCCAATGCCTGGACCGCAATGGTCCTCGCCGGCTGTAGAGAACGGGCGGGTCTTCGTCGGCTCCCGCGATGATCACAAGGTGTATGCCTTTGATGCAGTGACTGGAAATACGCTCTGGACGGCCACTACCAGCGACTGGGTGCAAACCTCGCCGGCCGTAGCCAACGGCGTTGTTTACATTGGTAACAATGCAGGCAACGTGTACGCCTTCAACGCCGGAACCGGCAACCTTGTCTGGCAGAGTGCGGTCGCGCCTGGTTTCGCCTTTGGAAGCTCACCGGCGGTGGCCAACGGTGTTGTTTACATCGCCTCCGCACTGGACGCCTCGGCCACCCACTTCGATGGAAAGCTCTATGCGCTCAACGCTGCTACAGGGCAGGTGTTGTTTAGCGACGTCGTCAGCCTGGGGCAGGGGGAGGCGAGGTGGGTCCAAGCTTCGCCGACGATTGACAACGGGGTCGTGTACATCCCGAACTACGGTGACGGGACGGTAGCCGCGTTTGGGCTAAATGCGCCTACTCCCACTCCTACACCCACTGCAACCCCCACTGCGACACCAACGGCCACTCCGACGGCGACGCCAAGTGCAACGCCGACTGCCACACCAACATCTACACCAAGACCTCACCCGACTCCACGGCATCGCCCAACGCCGCGGCGTTAAAAACAAACCTACGACCATCATTGAAGTAGTTCAGCGCTGCAAGATCGCGCCGACTCCTTAACTCGAAAGAATCAAAATGAAGGCAACATCGCTATGAAAAGACAACCGAACCAATCCATCAGGGCACAACTTCTTCGCGGCGCACTTGTTCTGTTTCCGCTTGTTCTCGCCGTATGCGTGATTCCCTTCGCGTTTGGCCAGCGAAACACCCGAAACGTGACGGCGCACCTGTCGCAGGTTGCGCCGACTTGGACTGGCGCTGCTCCTGCCGGTGGCGCCGTTTCGCGAAGAACGCCAGCCATCGAGCATCTTGCAAATTCCCTGTGGCAGCCTTCTGCGGCTAGCGTTGACGGCTCTCGCGTTCTGCCGATGCCGGAATCTCCCTTGGTAGTTCTGCACGATCAGTACGACAACGCAACGATAGAAGAGCCGGTTGACATCATCTCGCAGGACGCCGAGATAGCATTCGATTTCTTCGACAGCCAGGCTGCTGACGATTTCATCGTGCCTGCCGGCCAGACCTGGGAGATTAGCGAAGTGGACGTGCTAGGTCGATATGATGGACCCGGCCCAGCCGAGTCGTTTCATGTTTTCTTTTACGATAATGGCGCGGGTAATCTGCCTGGGAATCTGATCGAGAGCCGGCCTGCCAGTCCTTATACTGGAAACAGCGATTTCGTAATCACGCTCACCAGCCCAGTTATCCTATCCGAAGGACATTACTGGGTCTCGGTGCAATCGCGGCAGGACATACAAACAACCGGTTTTTGGCTCTGGCACAACCGGGACGTCCAATCCCACGTAAGTGCTGCCTGGCAAAACCCCGGCGGCGGCTTCCCCACCGGCAACTGCCTAATGTGGTTTCGCAAAGTTGCCTGTCTCAATCTGGGCCAGGCGGCGCCGGACCAGGTTTTCCGACTCGTCGGAACGCCAGAAGGCACACCATCGCCGACTCCTTGCGCAACGCCCAGCTGGGTGGTGCGGGCTCCCTTGCCTTATTTCGCCAGGGGCATCTTTGTTGTCAGCGATGGCACGTTTGTGTATGCCGGCGGTGGTTTCGATGGTTCGGCTAACCAAGTCCACAACGATTTGCTGCGTTTCGATCTCACAACCGATTCCTGGACGAGCCTTGCGCCATCGCCTGACCAGCACTTTCTCTCCCAGGCGGTAATCTTCAATGGCAAGATCTATAACATAGGCGGCTTTGATGGCGGTGGTGGTGTCAGCAACACCACCAGGATCTACGACATTGCGAGCGATACCTGGACTACTGGCGCGCCGCTTCCAGTGCCGTTGACCGACATGGCTACTGCGCTGTGGGATGGGAACATCTACGTGGCCGGCGGCTTCGACGGGGCCGGTGTGGTAAACACGCTTTACGCCTACAACATAGACACTGATAGCTGGTCTACACTCGCACCCTTGCCGCAGGCGCTGGCTCTGCCCGGGTTCGGAGTGATCGACGGCAAGTTATACATCGCAAGCGGTAATGACGGCACTAACGAATTGAGCACGCTGTACATTTACGACATCGACACCAACACATGGACCACGGGCGCAGCGGTGCGCCAGCCAGTCACAGCGCCTGGCAGCGCGATATTCAACGGGAAACTATACCTATTCGGAGGCGGGCTTCCCCTGCCGGTCACGGTCACGCAAATTTACGACCCGGTTGCTAACACGTGGGATCCTGGCGGCGAACCAAGAATGAACGTGGGCCGGCTGTGGTTCTATGGAACACCCGTGGGCAACGACAGCATCTTTGCTACGGGCGGGAACCAAACCACGATCGAGCCGGTCGAGCTGAGGATCACCGAACAGATGATCGGCAACGAACCATGTGGTACACCGACTCCGACGCCGACGGTGACACCAACTCCTACATCTACAGTCACCCCGACCGCAACACGGACACCGACACCTACACCGACTGCAACGCCTACTCCTACACCTACGCCCGGGCAGATCACGCTCAGTGCGCGCGGCTACAAGGTGCGCGGAGTGGACACGGTGGACCTCACCTGGATCGGGGGCACCTCGAGCAACGTTGACGTCTACCGCAACGGTGTGCTGATTGCCACTGTGCCGAACATCCCCGGTTTCCACACCGATAGCACCGGCCAAAAGGGCAGGGCAACCTTCACCTACAAGGTGTGCGACGCAGGCACTCAAAACTGCTCTAATGAAGTCACGGTGAGGTTTGGCGGTGGCGGGTAGGCACCGGGCCAGGTACATTCAATCCACGCGGCGCCGTGCAAGCGGCGCCGCGATTTATTAGAAAGATTCCCACTTTAACTCATAAGCTCACTAACAACGCAAAATCGGAGGACTAAAATAATGCTAAAGAAAACACTGATCGCTTTCACGCTCTCTTTCCTTTCGCTTCTCGGAAATGGCTGAGAAAATTACGCAGCCCAACCCAGCCAGAAAACGTCAGATGCGCCAACCGGCACACTTCAAAAGATGATCGTTGAGAGCGGAAGCGTCACGATGGTTTCGATCTGAACGGGTTGAATGGAAGCAGTTCCTTGGTGGCAAGACCCGTCACATTGCACTTCGCCGCGGCGCTAACAGTAAAACCCACTCCGGAGGAGCAAAACGGCAGGGACAGCGCAGTGCGCTGTCCTCGTCTCACTCGGTGTACACGCTCGCTCGGGAACGCTCGTCACAGGACGAGTCCGTCCGATTGGCGGACTTTCGGAGTGTCTGCTGCAAAGTGTCCGAAATCCTAGGCGGCACGTATACATTCCGAAAGCGTCATTCCGATCGCGATTCGACCGGTAAGATCGACAACTCCAATTTCTCAGTGTGCCGGATGACTGTCAGCCTGGCGCTGACGCCAATTTGTTCGTCGACCAAAATCTTGTGCAAATGGTGCACGCTCCCGATGGGCTGATCGTCGAACGCAACAATCAGATCCCCTTCGCGCAATCCGGCGTGTTTGGCGGGACTATTCTTCTCAACTGAAACAACGAGGACGGCCGTCTCGAGAGGCAAACCATAAAATCGCACGATCCGTCGGTGAATTGGCACGTTTTGCCCGGCCACGCCGATATAACCACGGCGGATACGTCCATCGCGGATCAGCCATCCTGCAACTAATTTGGCCGTGTTGCTGCCGATCGCGAAACAGATGCCTTGCGCCGGTCGAATCATTGCGGTGTTTACACCCACTACCTCGCCGGCTGAATTAACCAGTGGTCCGCCGGAGTTTCCCGGATTCAGCGCGGCATCGGTCTGAATAATGTTGTCAATCAATCGGCCCGACTGCGCGTGCATCGAGCGACCCAGTGCGCTAATTACGCCAGCAGTGACGCTCGCCTGAAAGCCGAGAGGATTTCCGATCGCGATCACCAGTTGGCCCACGCGCAAATTTTCGGAGTCGGCCAGACGCACATGGGCCAGTTGCGGCGCATCAATCCGAATGACTGCAAGATCGGTGTCCGGATCATCGCCTGTTAATTGCGCCGGATATTCGCGTCCATCGGGCAAATTCACAGTAATAGAATTCGCCGAGTGTACGACGTGGCTATTAGTGAGGATGAATCCGTCAGGCGCGATAATGAAACCCGAACCGTTGCCGCTGAGCTCGCGCGTTCCACGTGGGAGGTTCATGCGTTGTTTTACATCGATGTTCACAACGGCGGGGCCGACACGCGCGACTGCACCGACCACCGTGCGCGAGTACGCATCGAGCAAGGCGGAATCGTCCTGACCTCCTGCAGCCTCGACGTCCTCACTCGTCGGCGATGGAGCACCAGACTCCGCCTCGTTTAAGAGAAAATCCATCGGGAGAGCGTTTTCCTTGGTAAGAGATGCAATTGTCATAATCTAAATTTCGGACGGCCAAACCAGCAGTCAACTACATATGGTCCCAGACCATACACTCCTTCTCGAATGTTACTCTCCCCTTGCACGTCAATGGGAATCGTTTTACACAGGAGCGTGCGAAAAGTGTCGTCGGCCCCTTCCGTTCTGGACGCGCAGTGTCCTTCCCGGCTCGTGCTCGATCGAATTGCCGACAAATGGACGGCTCTCATCATCCAGATTCTGGCACGCGGAACGATGCGTTATGCTGCGTTGCAGCGTGAGATCGGGGGCATTTCGCAAAAAATGCTGACGCAGACACTGCGCAGCCTTGAACGCGACGGCCTGGTGCAACGCACAGTTCATCCCGTTGTGCCTCCCAAAGTGGAGTACTCTCTCACGAGACTAGGCCGAACCTTGATCGAACCGTTGCATGGACTTTGTCGCTGGTCGGAAAAACACCTGGCTGAGCTTCAGGCGAATCGCGCGCGGGCAA
>Ga0066676_10000689_pt1 | contig 12655 bp, 9 predicted proteins | sample GraSoiAngelo_125_FD_62293 | JGI IMG/M metagenome (GOLD analysis project Ga0066676, IMG submission 62293) | Grasslands soil microbial communities from the Angelo Coastal Reserve, California, USA - 14_0927_05_40cm | ecosystem: Environmental > Terrestrial > Soil > Grasslands | place: USA...
GGCGAACGCCGGTAGATGCACGGACGACGCCAGGGCGCGAGCGCGTGTGTCTGACGAGACGATCGCGAGACGGCGCGTTCCCGCCGCCCGACGCGCGACCTCGAAGAACACCGCGTTGCGCGCGGTAGGAGCGCCGGCCGCGATCGACAGCACCAGGTCGTCCGCCGCGGGCGCCGCGGCGATGCGCTCGACCGCCTCCAAGACGCTCGCGCGCGCGCCGAGCTCGATCACCGTCCGACCGGCGACAGGCACCGTCACGACGCGAAGATCCCGGACGCGATCGCAGCCGCGCCGACCGCGACGAGGTCGTCCGCGCGCAATGTCACATCGCTGTACGCGCGGCTCGCGATCCCGACCGACAATGGCGCGACATCCACTGCGCCGCCGCGCACTCCTCCCACCGCCTCGCCGAGCGCGCGCGGCAGCGCGGACAGCGAGTCGGGCACGCCGACGAAGAGCCAGCGCGCCGGCGGGAGACCATCGAGTGTGTGGAGAGACGCGATGACGCAGTCGGCCCAGACGCGCGCGTCGGCCTCGAGACGGTCCGGGCGCGACGCGATCGCGATGCGGCCAAGACCGAACGCACGTGTCGCGACAACGCGTCCCTCGCGCAGGACCGCGAGCGAAGTCACGTCGGCGCCGAGACGCAGCACGCCGGCGTCGAGCACGCCGGATTCCGTGAGCAGGCGACCCAGCGCGTACGCGCCCGGCACGATCGCGCCACGATGACGTGCGGTCTCGAGCGCGCCGATGGCCGCTCCGGAGAGGACCAGCGGCGCGACGCTCACATCGCTCCACACCTCCACCAGCCCGCCGCGCTGGCCGACGAGCGTCGCGAGATGCCGGCCGTCGAGCGACAGCGATGCGACGTCTTCGTGGAGCCGCGCGGTCGGCACGCCGCGAAGGGCGGGGTCGTCCTCAGCGTTCGCGGCCGCGGTCTTCGCCGTGACCGTCGCCGCCTCGCGCGTCGCGCGCGAGATCTCGTTCGGCGCGACGGGCGCGGACGACGACTCGCGCTCGAACGAGGTCGAGAGGTGATAGGTGCGCACGTCGTCGCCGTCGATCGCGACGATCGAGCGCTCCGACCGCTGCCCGCGCTCGGCCGCCCCATATGCGGTGGTGAGGGCCGCGGCCACGGATTCGCGGTCGACGACCAGCCCGCCGACCACGGCGCCCTCGGCGAGCCCCGCCTCGCCGCGGCCGGTGATCCGCAGCCGGGCGTTCTCGCGCGTCGCGACGATCACCCGCGCGACGGTGGCCGAGAGCTCCACGCCGGCGACCAGCGGGCCCTTCGTCGCGACCGCGCGGGCGTCGCGCGAGCTAGCGGCGGTCACGTCCCCCGTCCAAACGCTCGCGCACCGTTTCCCGTGCCGTCTCGAGCATCTCCGCCAGCCGGGAGGGGTCTTTTCCGCCGCCCGTCGCGCTCTCCGGGCGGCCGCCACCCCTTCCATCGACGATGCGCGCGAGCACCTTCACGAGCGCGTCGGCGTTCACCCGCGCCGACAGGTCCTTCGTTACGTTCACGACGAGCGCGGCGGTTCCGTTGCGCCTCGCTCCCAGCACCACGACGCCAGAGCCGATCGTCTCGCGGATCCGATCCGACAGCGCGCGAAGCTGATTGACGTCCCCGTCCCCGACATCGGCCGCGACGAGCTTGGCGTTCCCAACGAGCTCCGCCTTTGCCAGCAGCGTGGCGGCCACGCTGTCGACGCCGCTGCGCTGCAGCGTGGCGAGCTCCTTTTCCAGACGCTCTCGCGATTCGATGAGCTGCCCGACGCTCTCAGGCACGCGAGCGGGCGGTACGCGTAACGCGGCCGCGGCGCGTGAGAGCCGATCGCGCACCTCCCGCATCTCGCGCAGCGCGCCGACGCCGGTGACGGCTTCGATGCGCCGCACGCCGGCTCCGATGCTCTCCTCTTTCGTGACGAGGAACGGTCCGATATCACCGGTGCAGTGACAGTGCGTGCCACCGCAGAGCTCGCGGCTGGGGCCGGCCTCGATCACGCGGACCTCGTCGTCGTACTTCTCGCCGAAGAGCGCCATCGCGCCGGTCGCGAGCGCTTCGCTCAGGGGCATCACGCGCGCGTGAACGCTCGCGTTGTCGAGGATCGCGCGATTCACCTCGTCCTCGACGCGCTGCAATTCCTGCGGCGTGAGCGCGCGGTCAAACGTGAAGTCGAATCGCAGGTTCGGGGCGTGCACGAGGGAACCGGCTTGATGCACGTCCTCGCCGAAGAGATTCCGCAGCGTCGCGTGCAGCAGATGAGTGGCGGTGTGGTTGCGCATCGTGTCGCGGCGTAGCTCCTCGTCGACCGCGGCGCGCGCCTGGGCTGACACGCGCAGCACGCCGTCGACGACCTTCGCGCTCATCACGATCACGCCCGGCGCTGCCGTCTGGGTGTCCGCGACCATCGCGCGTCCCTCGTCCGTCGTGATCGTGCCTCGATCGCCGACCTGACCGCCGCCTTCCGGATAGAACGGCGTGCGGTCCAGCACGATCTCGACGTCCTGGCCTTCGTGCGCGGCCTCGACCCGCGAGCCGCCGACGACGAGCGACACGATCATCGCGTCCGTCGCGAGCTCGTCGTATCCGGTGAACTGGCTGCGGAGACCCTGGGTTTCGCGGAGCCCCGAGTAGAACTGGCCGAAACGCATCGCGTCCTGCGTGAACTTCGCGGTGGCGCGGCTGCGGCTGCGCTGTCCCTCCAGAAGCTCGGCAAAACCGCGCTCGTCCACCTTCAAGCCGGAGCTCGCGGCGATCTCCTTGGTCATCTCCAGCGGGAAGCCATAGGTGTCGGACAGCCTGAAGGCCGTGTCGCTGTCGATCCAGGTCTGACCCTCGGCCTTCGCGCGCGCGATCGCCTCGTTCAACATGGTCAGACCGTTCGCGAGCGTTTTCTCGAACTTCTCCTCTTCGTCGGAGATCACCTGCGTGATCCGATCGCGCCCCTTGGTGAGCTCGTGGTAGTGCTTCTGCATCGTCTTCACGACCTCGCCGCCAAGCGTCGCGAGGACGCCGGTCTTGAGGCCGAGTCGTCGACCGTGCAACGCCGCGCGGCGGATCAGTCGGCGAAGAACATATCCGCGGAATTCATTGGACGGGACGACGCCGTCGGCGATAAGGAACGTCGCGGCGCGCGAGTGCTCGGCGACGATGCGGATCGACAGATCCGTGTCGCCCTCGGCGCCGTACTTCTTCCCCGAGAGTGATTCGATCTTCCTCACTAGGGGTTGGAAGAGATCGGTACGGTAGACGTCGCCCGGAACGCCCTGCAGCACCTGGGTGATCCGCTCGAGGCCCGCGCCGGTGTCGATGTTCTTCTTCGCGAGCGGCACGAGCGTCCCGTCGGCCTTGCGGTCGTACTGCTGGAAAACGAAGTTCCAGATCTCGACGTAGCGGCCGCAGTTCTCGCCGGGGTTGCAGTCGTGCGCCCCTACCCCCGGCTGCGGACCCTTGTCGATGAAGACCTCGCTATCGGGCCCGCAGAGTCCCGTCGGCCCGGGCGCCCAGAAGTTGGCCTCGTCACCGAGACGGAAGACCTTGTCCGGTGGGAGGAGCGCGAGCGTCTTTGTCCAGATCTGGTACGCCTCCTCATCGGTGTGATGGACGGTCGCGACGAGCTTGGCGCCGTCGACGCCGAACACCTTCGTGAGCAGCTCCCAGCCCCACTCGATGGCTTCCTTCTTCCAGTAGTCGCCGATGCCGAAGTTCCCCAGCATCTCCCAGAAGGTCTGGTGGTAGCCGTCCCGACCGACCTCCTCGATGTCCGTCGCGCGAAAGACCTTCTGCACCGCGACGATGCGCTTGGCCGGGGGCTGCTTCTTGCCGAGGAAGTAGGGCACGAGCGGTTGCATGCCGGCGCTGGTGAAGAGCACGCTGGGGTCGTCCTTCAGGATGAGTGGCCAGCTGGGCATACGCGTATGGCCCTTCTCCTCGAAGAACTTGATGAACCGCTCTCGGATCTCGGCGCTCTCTATTGACCCCTACTCCCGGCCGTCGCTTGGCCTAAAAACAAACGCGGGGCGACCCAACGGTCAGCTCCCCGCGTTCCCCGGCCCTGAACTTGAGTCTAGCGTCAGGACTTGGCGGGAGGACCACCTTGGCCGGTGCGCGCGCCGGTTTCGGTCGAGCGCTGACCAACGCCGGACTTGTCCCACTGCCGCTTTGCCTCGTCGACGAGCTCGCGTCCCTTGACCTGAGCCTGCTGCGACAGGTCGTTCGCGATCTTCTGGAGCTCGTCGGCACGCCGCTTCAGCTCTTCGCTGCGGATGCGGAGCTCTTCGCGCGTCATGTCGCCCGTCTTCGGTGCGTAGAGCAGCGCGACGACGGCGCCCGTGAGCAGACCGATGAGGAATCCCATGGCAGGCCTCCCCTACTTATGCGTTCGTTCCTCATGACCTTAACCCCTGCGACGCGGCTCCGCGACGCTTACCGCGAATGCCGCCACCAGTGCCGCGATCGCCGCGAGAAGCAACTGAGCGTCTCCCAGCACGCCAAGGCGCGATCCGGAGATCTCGCCGGCGGCCTGCGCCAGCGCCACCGCCGCTGCCGCGAGCACCCAGGCTGCGCCCAGCGAGCGCGGACGCCCGAGCGCGGCGCGCAGTGCGGCCGGGACACCGAGCGCCACCAGCGCGAGGGGGATGAGCGCCGGCGGCACTATGCGGCGCGGCCGCGCCGGGCGACGAGCGCGAGACGCCGCACCGGAAGCGCGAACAGTGTCAGCGCGCCCGCGGCCTGCGCGCGTTCGGGCGTGAGGTCTCCCAGCGGCATGCGCGCGACGGCCACGGCGGCGAAGAGCGGGATGAGGAAGAAATAGGAGAAGAGGCTCCGCCACGCGAAGAAGAGCGGAACGAGTGCGAGCACGACGCCAAGCTCGGGGCTCGTGCGTCGCGCGCGCCACGCGACGATGACGCATGCGAGCGCGCAGAGTCCCTCGAGCGCGAGGTACGCGCTCGACGGGAGTAGAGGAAGTCCGCCGTTCGTGCCGAGGAAGATGAGGCCGGCGCCGCGCGGGAACATCGGATCCGAAAGAGGTGTCGTCACACCCTCCAACCAATCACGCGGATGCGCGAGCACGAACGGCAGATTCGCCGCCGCGAAGACGGCGGCACTGATGGCGGCGCGGCGGAGACCTTCGCGCCATCCGTGCGTCGTCACCACCGCGATGAGGTAGAAAGGGCCGAAGAACCACGCCAGCTGCTTCGTCGCGGCGGCGATCCCGTACGCGAGCGCGCTCCACCGTCGCTCCCGCCACAGCCATGCGGCGGCCAGCGGCAGCACGTACAGGAGATCGGCGCTTCCGCTGACCGTGAATGCGGCGAGCGACGCCGCGCCGAGCACCGCGGTGAGCATGAAGGGACGAAGGCCGACCGGCGTCCGCAGCACCACGAGCGCCATCGCCGCGCCCAGACACAGCACGTACAGGCGATTGGTGTCCCAGCCGAGCGCGACGAACGGGATGATCAACAGGAACGACAATGCCGGATACGACGGGCGCGACACGAACTCGACGTTCCCACCCTCGCGAGCGCGGAGGTCCCACGCCGCGTCGAGCTGGTCGTCGGTCGGATATACGGCGACACTGGCCAACTGTCCGAGCTTCAGCGGCGTGGTGCGATCGGCGCCGATGCCGAGGCGCGCGTAGCAGTCGAAGATGTCGAGCGAGGCGTACGGGTCGTGACCCCCGAGCACGAGGCGTGCCGCGCAGTCGTTGAGCGCGATCGCATCGTTGTGATACGGAGTCCAGTCCCATGACCGCTGCCGCGGGACATCCGAGATCCATGCGAGCGAGACGAGCGCCATGACGCTCGCAAAGAGCCAGACCGCGCGATGAACGAGTATGTGCGCCGGCGGCGTGTGGGCATCACCGCGACCCGTGCCGCGGACCGCCGCAATGAGCACCACGATCGCCGCACCGATCGCGACGACGACCGCGATCGCGCCGGGGCGCTCGGGTCTTTGGATGACGATGCTGTTGAGGAGTCCCGCGTAGTAGAGCGCCGCGCCCGCGACCGCGATCGCGGCCATCCGGAAGAGGGCGCGCATCGCCCTCGTCTAGCCCGGGCTGCCGGCGCGGACGATGCCGCCGCCCATCACCTCGTCGCCCTCGTAGAAGACCACGGCCTGGCCGGGTGCGACGAGGGCCGGCGCGGCGAGCCGGAGGATCGCGCCGTCAGGGATCACCTCGACCGCAGCGGCAAGGGGCGTGCCGCGATATCGCAGCACCGCGGATGTCTCGAAGCTGTTTCCACGCGGCTTGTCCCGCGTGAAGCTGACGTCCCGCAGCTCGTATGTCGTCCGCGTGATCTCCTCGCGCGTGCCGACGATGGCTGCCGATCGCTCGGGCTCGAGGCGCAAGACATAGAGGCGTTCGCCCGTCGCCACTCCCGTTCCAGAGCGCTGCCCGACCGTGAGCCCACCAATGCCGCCGTGCTGACCCACGACGCCGCCGTCGACGCGCTCCACCGGACCAACGTCGAAGGCGCGCGGCGCCCGCTTGCGTACGAGATCGCGGTAATCGCCGCTCACGAAGCAGATGTCCATGCTCTCGGCCTTCGTCGCGGTGGGGAGGTCGAACCGCGCCGCGATCTCGCGCGTCTCGGTCTTGTTCGCGAGCTCGCCGATGGGGAACACCGTGCGGCGCAACTCTCGCTGACCGAGCATATAGAGCGCGTACGACTGATCCTTCGCTGCGTCGCGCGCGCGAAGCAGCCGTCGCGTTCCGTCGGGCGCGTCGGCCACGCGCGCGTAGTGGCCGGTCGCGAGGCGCGCGCCGCCGAACTTCGCGACGACGTCGCGCAGCAGTGCGTCGAACTTCACGTGCTGGTTGCACGAGACGCAGGGATTCGGCGTCTCGCCCGAGGCGTACGCGTCGACGAACCGGTCGACGACCTGCCGGCCGAACGCCTCGGCGTAATCGAGCGCATAGAAAGGAATGCCGAGCCTCGCGGCCGCCCGCCGCGCATCCTCGCCGGCTTCGTCGGTGCCGCAGCAGCGCGGCGCGTCGGTATCCACCCCGCCCGGAACGAGCCGCATCCACACGCCGACGACGTCCTCGCCACGCTCGAGCAGCAGCGCGGCTGCGACGGACGAGTCGACCCCGCCACTCATCGCGACGAAGACCTGTCCGCTCAAACGGAGACCACCGCGGCCTCGCGCAGCCGCGCGACGATGGGCGGCAGCGCGGCGAGCAGCGCGTCGACATCGGCGTCGGTCGTCGCGCGTCCGACAGTCAGCCGGAGCGATCCCTGCGCAATATGACGCTCGAGCCCGAGCGCGAGCAAGACATGCGACGGTTCGGTGTCCCCTGAAGTGCACGCGGAGCCGCTCGACGCCGCGAATCCCGCGAGGTCGAGCGCGACGATGAGAGACTCGCCCTGTGCGCCCGGGAAGCAGAACGAGGCGTTGTTCGGCAGCCGCTCCGTCCGATGTCCGGTGAGGATCGCATCGGGCACGCGCGCCAGGACGCCGTCGATGATCCGGTCGCGCAGAGCCGCCTGCCGCGCCGACTCCGTCGCGCGTCGCTCCGCAGCGACGCGAAGCGCGACGCCGAGGCCGACGATACCGGCGACGTTCTCGGTCCCGGTGCGACGGCCCTTCTCCTGCCCGCCACCGGTCTGCATCGTCGCGAGGCGCGTGCCTCGCCGCACGAAGAGCGCGCCGACTCCCTTGGGGCCGTAGAACTTGTGTGCGTTCACCGACACCAGGTCGACCGGGATGCGACTGGTGTCAAAGTCGACGGCGCCGACCGACTGAACGGCATCGCTGTGGAGCTTCACGCCCTTGTCACGGCAGATCGCGCCGATCTCGACGATCGGCTGGATCGTTCCGATCTCGTTGTTCGCGTGCATCACCGACACGAGCGTCGTCTTCGGCTCGATCGCCGCGGCGATGGCGGCGGGATCGACGCGGCCGTCACGATCAACGGGCACGATGGTCACCCGCACATGCCCGCTCGATTCGAGGTCCCTCGCGGTGTCGAGCACCGCGTGGTGCTCGATCGCGGTCGTGACGAGGTGATCGCCGAGGCCGCGGCGCGCCTTCATCACGCCGCGTAGCGCGAGGTTGTCGGCCTCGGTCCCCCCGCTGGTGAACACGATCTCCGTCGGCTGCGCACCGAGAACGGCCGCGACGTCCTCTCGCGCCCGGTCGACGAGCACGCGCGCGGCACGGCCCTCGGCGTAGATGCTGGACGGGTTGCCGTGCGTCTCGCGCAGCACCCGCGCCATCGCATCGGCGACCTCGGGGTCGACCGGCGTGGTTGCGGCATGATCGAGATAAACGCGCTTCACGTGTGTAAGTCTAGGCGTGATGAACGAAGTCGAGATGAGCCAGCGCGCGGCGCGGCGGCTCGTCATCGACGCCCAGCTTCTCGGAGCCGAGCGGCACAGCCCCGACCGTCGCGGGATCCTCGCGACGGTCGAGCGGCTGGTCTGGCTGCAGCTCGATCCCACGAGCGTCGTCGCGCGTAGTCACCTCCTCGTCCTGTGGAGCCGCCTCGGACGATACGATCCCGCCGACGTCGCTCGGCTCATCTATCGCGACCAGCGTCTCTTCGAGTGGCGCGCGTTCTTGTATCCGACGCGGCATCTGCCCTTCTATCGCCTCGCGATGCGCAGCAGATCGCTGAAGTACATGCACTGGCGACGCCGCGCCGCGTGGATGCGCGAGAACCTCCCCCTTCGACGCCAGGTGCTGTCGCGACTCCGACGCGAGGGCCCGCTTGCGACGAGTGCCTTCGACGGGCGCGCGGCGGTCTCGTGGCACTCGCCGGGATGGACGAATGACCGAAACGCCAGCCAGATGCTGGAGTTCCTATCGGCCAAGGGGCACGTGCTCGTCGCGGGTCGCGCCGGTCAGGAGCGGCTGTGGGACCTCACCGAGCGGTGTGTTCCGGCGGCCGCGCTCGTAGCGTCGGCCACGCCGACGCAGCTCATTCGCGAAGCGACGATCCGCTCGCTCCGCGCACTCGGCGTCGCGACATCGGCACAGATCCAGAACATGCTTCCGGCCGCAGTACGCGAATCCGTGGCGAAGGCGATCGTGAGCCTCGAGAGGTCGGGTGACTTCGTCCCCGCGCGCGTCGCGTCCGCCGACGGCAGGCTCAAGGGGCGGTGGTACGTGCGAGCGGCCGACGCCGAGAGAGTCGCGGCGCTCGAGCGGAGCTGGAGCGGCCGCACCACACTGCTCTCGCCGTTCGACACACTGATCCGCGACCGTTCTCGAGCCAACGCGCTCTTCGGAATGCGCTACCGCATCGAGATCTACGTGCCGCAGGCGAAGCGGCAGTACGGCTACTTCGCGATGCCGATCCTGCACAACGACTCGCTCATCGGACGCATCGATCCGCGCGTGGACCGGGAGCGGGAGACGCTCGTCATCAACGCCGTTCACATCGAGCCCGGCGTGAAGCCTGACCGCGCGACCGGGCGCGCCGTCGCAGCGGTGCTCGATGACCTGGCGCAGTTCACCGGCATGTCGCGGGTGAGCGTTCCCGTGGGCGCCGGCCTGCCGGGACTCCGTTAGGCCGGCGGTTTCCTGATCACGCGCAGGCCGAGCTCCTCGAGAAGCACGTCATCCAGCGCGGCTGGCGCGTCGAGCAGCGGGTCGTAGCCGGTCTGCGTCTTCGGGAACGCAATGGTCTCGCGCGCGTTCGCCAGTCCGGCGAGGATCATCAGCGTCCGGTCCATGCCGGTCGCGATTCCGCCCTCCGGCGGCGCGCCGTATTCGAGCGCGTCCAGGAGGGCGCCGAAGCGGATCGCGCCGACCTCCTTCGAGATCCCAAGCACCTCGAACGCGCGCTCCTGCATCTTGCGGTTGTGGATGCGGATGCTCCCGCCGCCGAGCTCATTGCCGTCGACGACGAGGTCGTACTGAGAGCTGAGCGCCTTGCCGGGGTCGTCGCTGAAGAGATGCTTCGCGTTCTCCTCGTCGAGCGGACCGGCGAAGGGGTTATGGGAGAACGTCCATCGGCCGTCGAGCTCGCGCTCGAACATCGGGAAGCGGTGGATCCACATCGCATGATGCGTCGACTCATCGACGAGGCGGAGCTCCTCGCCGAGCTGCCGCCGCACTTCGCCGATCGACCGGCTCGCCACGCGGTACTCGGCCGCGACGGCGAGCACGAGGTCGCCGTCCTTTGCCCCCGAAGTCGATCGGACACGCGCGAGCTCGTCGGCGCTGAAGAATTTGGCGACAGGAGACTTCACCTCCGAACCACTGAACGCGAACGAGACCAGGCCCTTGGCGCCGCGCGCCTTGGCGATGGCGGCCCAACCGTCGATGTCCTTCCGCGACGCGTCGGCCTTGCCGGGCACGACGAGCGCGCGCACGGCGCCGCCCTGCGCGATAGCGTCCTTGAACACCGCAAAACCGGTGGCGCTCAGAATCTCGGTCAGATCGACCAGCTCCATCGCGAAGCGCGTGTCGGGGCGATCGCTCCCGAAGCGGCGCATCGCGTCGTCGTAGGTCATGCGCGGCCAAGGCTTCTGGTGCAGGGGCTTCGCGGCGAAGCGCTCGAACACCGCCGTGTAGCACTCCTCGATGATCGTCATGACGTCGCCAGGCTCGGCGAAGCTCATCTCCACATCGAGCTGCGTGAGCTCGTAGATGCGGTCGGCTCGCGGGTCCTCGTCGCGGAAGCAGCGCGCGATCTGCACGTATTTGTCGATGCCACCGACCATGAGGATCTGCTTGAGCTGCTGTGGCGACTGCGGGAGCGCCCAGAACTTCCCCGGGTAGTAGCGCGACGGAACGACGAAGTCGCGCGCGCCGGTCGGGTCGGAGCGGATCATCATCGTGGTCTCGATCTCCCAGAAACCGCGCTCCACGAAGAAGTTCCGGATCATGTTCGTGACCTCGCTGCGGAGGCGCATCAGATCCTTCGAGCGCTCGCGGCGCAGATCGACGTAGCGGTACTTCCAGCGCAGGTTCTCGTCGACGGGCGTCTCCTCGTTCACGTAGAAGGGCGGCGTCTTGGCTTCGTTGAGGACGACCACCTCGGTGGCGGCGACCTCGATGTCGCCCGTCGGGAGCTTCGGGTTGCGCGTGCCCTCGGGGCGCGGGCGCACGGTCCCGCGGACCTGCAACACCCACTCGCTCCGTGCGTCCTTGAGCGCGACGTGCGCCCTCGATCGCTCCGCCGCGCTCGCGACGATCTGCGTTTTCCCGTACCGGTCGCGGAGGTCGATGAACGTTACGTCACCGTGGTCGCGGCGGCGGTCCACCCAGCCCGCGAGCGTGACGGTCTTTCCGCTGTCCGCGGCGCGGAGCTCGCCCGCGGTGTGCGTCCGCAGCATCAGTCGCGCGGGTCCGTGAGGAACGGCGCCTCGCCGGCGGCCCCCGGCTCGTGGTCGTCTGGGTTCGTCGGCGGCTTCAAAAGAGTGGGGCGCGGGCGCTTCGGGACGTGACGCCCGACCTCGGTCACGACCGCGGCGAGCCTCGTTACCCGTTGTTCCTTTTTCCCGAGATCCCGGACGATGACGTTGCCTCCTGCGGCTTCGGCGGTGCCACGGATCACAGCGATGCGCGCGCCGTGCTTGATGGCGCTCTCGAGCTGGCGCTCGAGTGGCCGCGCCGAGTAGTCGATCGCAACGGTGAACCCGGCCTCACGTAGCGGGTTCGCGATCTGCGTGCGATCCGCGAAGTCGTCGGGCTGCCCCGACACGACGTAGACATCGGCTCTCGGTTCCCATGCCACGGTCACCCCTTGCTGCTTCAGCGCGTAGTAGAGGACATCGACGCCGCCGGCGATGCCGGTGCCGGTCAGGTCCGGCCCGCCCATCCGACGAACGAGACCGTCGTACCGGCCGCCCGCCGCGACCGCGATGTCGCCACCCTTTCGGTACTCGGGATCGGTCAGCACGAACTCGGACACCGTCCGCGTGTAGTAGTCGAGTCCGCGCACGAGCGTATCGACGACCTTGTACGCGATACCGAGGCGCGTGAGCCCATCCTGCACTTCGGCGAAGTGTTTTTTGTCCTCGTCGCACAGGACGTCCGTCAGCTTCGGCGCGCCGGCGATGATCTCGCGGTCCTGCGGCTCCTTCGAGTCGAGAACGCGGAGCGCGTTCGTGTCGACGCGGCGCTGCGACTGCGCGCTCAGCGCATCACGGTGCTTCGCGAAATACTCGCCGAGCGCGGTCTTCAGCTTCGCCTGGCACGGCTCGTCGCCGATGGTGTTGATCTCGAGCTCGAAGGCAGTGAAACCGACCTCCGCGAACAGACCGTTCGCGAAGTCGATGATCTCGACGTCGGCAGCGGCCTCGGGTGCGCCGAAGCATTCGAGACCCCACTGCCAGAACTGACGGAAGCGCATGAGCTGCGGCCGCTGGCCGCGGAACATCGGCTCCCAGTAGAAGAAGCGGATCGGCTGTGGCGACTTGTGGAGTCCGTTCTCGAGGAGCGCGCGCACGACGGCGGCGGTGCCCTCGGGCCGGAGGGTCAGTCCGCCTTCACCGCGCTGGCCGACCTCGTACATCTCGTAACCGACGATGTCGCTCCCCTCGCCCACTCCTTTCACGAAGACCTCGCGATTCTCGATGATCGGCGTGCTGATACGCGGGTAGCCGTAGCGCAGCGCGCGCGCCTGCACGACGGCTTGGAGCGTGTCCATCGCAGCCGCTTCGTCGGGGAGCAGATCCCGCGTCCCGCGGG
>Ga0066676_10000693_pt1 | contig 12622 bp, 10 predicted proteins | sample GraSoiAngelo_125_FD_62293 | JGI IMG/M metagenome (GOLD analysis project Ga0066676, IMG submission 62293) | Grasslands soil microbial communities from the Angelo Coastal Reserve, California, USA - 14_0927_05_40cm | ecosystem: Environmental > Terrestrial > Soil > Grasslands | place: USA...
GGATAGCCTGAATGTACTTCTCGATGGCACGTTCATCCTGCTTCAGCGCCGCCAACGCATATCCGTGGTTGAAAAAGACAATTTTGACATCGTTCTTGATTTTTTCGGCTTCCTCAAAATAATTGTCGGCCCTGGCGTAATCGCCATTATTGAATGCGACTTTCCCTATCGTATAAAGATCCGAGAATTTTTCCGTCTTCTGCGCTTCCGTCGCACGCGCGAAATCAAAGTTTTCATTCAACCTCAGACGCGCGACCGCCGCTGTCTCGAGAGCGCTTCCTCTTCCCCTCCAGCACATCGTGTTGATGTATTCATCCAGCATCGAGGCCATGCCGGGCATGATCTCCAGACCTTTTGAGAATGCCTCGGCAGCAGGTTTCAGGACTTCTTCCTTTCTTGAATCGAATTCCGCCGCTGTGATTTGATTCTGCCGATTCTGGAGATCTGTCCAGATATATAGATACGCCATTCCTAAATGGTTGTAAGTTTCGGCCAGTTGCTTGCCGGTGAACTCGCGCGCTTCTCTTTGGAACAACTGAATAGCCTTGCCGTATTGCCCTTGCTTCAGGTACATCGTTCCCAGGAAATCGCCGAGATAATCGATGCCGTCTGGAATTTTTTCCATCCCATTCTCGAGAACGGCAACCGCGTGATCGTAATCGCCACGCTTATAGTAGGCAAAAGCCAGCGAGTTGTACGGCCGCTTTTTGTGTGAAGATTTGGCGACCACGTCTGTGAATAAGCGGATTTCATCTCCCCACACATAATTTCGCGAGACGGTTCCAATAACCAATGCAGCAAGGATCCAGCAAGAAAATAGGGGCCCGCGAGGCGAAAACCTCTTCACCAGAAGCGGGAACGAGATTGCCAGCCCGGCGAGCGGCAAGTACATTCGGTGCTCGAAAATCACGTCCGCAATAGGAGCAAAGCTGGATGTCGGCGAGAGCGTGACAAAGAACCAAAAAATCGAGAACGCGAAAATCGGAGCGCGTTCGCGAAGCCGCCATCCCAGAATTCCCAACGCCAACAGAAGAACGACAGAGAATAGAACGGCAGGATCCGCAATGCCGGCTGAGGGCCTGAAGTCATAGTCCAGGTTCAAACCGAAAGGCAGAAACGTTAGCTGAAGGTAGCGGATCAGAACCCGTGTTTCGGTCAGGAAATAATGCCATGAGGACAGGTTGCCTGAGACATGACTGCCAACGACTTCTTTCAGTCCGACAGTGAGCAGGTAGTAAATCGTCGCGGAGGCGCCGAGTATGTACAGCGAATAAAAGCGCCATCTCGATAAAAGAGCACGAAACCGGCCCTTCGATATGAACAAGAAGTCGTATAAAAGTATTGCCGCAGGCAACGTGATGGCGGTCTCTTTCGCGCCAACGCCTAAAACATACGCGAGTCCCACCACGGCACCGCACAGAAAACGGATACGATCTGGAGGCCACACAATGAAAGCCAACAGACCTAAGAGATAAAAGAAGGTGGAAAGCAATTCCGAACGGCTCGAGATGTATGTGACCGATTCGGTTTGTAGCGGGTGGAGCAGGAAAAACGCTGCGGCCAATGCGGCATAGGTACGGCGATTGATGTCTGTCGCGGTCAAACGCAGGATGCGGCCGGCGATGACAAAGACAAGCAATCCATTCAAGAAGTGCAGAACGAAATTGAGGACGTGATAGCTCCACACCTCCTGGCCCGACCAAATAGAATTCCACGTGAAAGTCTTGAAGAGAAGAGCACGGGGATAAAACGCGAAACCGAGATCGCCGAAGCGAACAGACGCATTCCTCTGGATGGTCTGGAGATCGTCAAAAACGAATGGCGCCCAGAACGAATTGGAGTAAGCGGCGAGAGTCGCGGCGAATAAAACGATGGCGATAATCCAGATGCTCCCGCCCATTCGATGCTTCATATTCGCAGTCTCTTCCGCAGCAGAAACATGAGATTCTGAAAACCATCGCGCCAGGGCATGAGCTTTCTTTCACCGATCCGTTGGGAGTAGCTGATAAAAATCTCACGAAACCCGATCTCTTTGTTCCTAATGGCTTCGATTTTGATTTCCTCACTGAAGGCCATTCCGTCGCTCACCAGGTTCATCTTCCTCAGGGCGTCTCTTCTGAAGATCCACATGCCGGATTGCGAATCGTGTACCCACCGTAGAAACAGCAGCGACATGACGATTGAAAGAACGCGATTGCCGAATTTATGCTTCGAGTTCATCGCCGCGTCGTGGAGCACTGGAAATCGGGAAGCGGAGACAAATCCCACGCCGCAGTGCATGAACGCTTCCAGCAAATAGCTAAGGGCATCGACTGGATATGAATGATCGCCATCCAGGGTGATAATGATATCTCCGGTCGCCCTCGAGAATCCGCTCTTATAGGCTCGCCCATATCCGCGGTTCAATTCAGGAATGACGATCGCGCCCATCTCCCCGGCGACTGTGGCCGTCCGGTCGGTAGAACCATTGTCAACGACAATGATTTCATCGACAAATGGCGGCAGTTCCCGAAGCACCTCTCCAATCCCGATCTCCTCATTGAGGCAGGGAATGACTACGGTGATGCGCCGGTTCTTATACATGTTTCACGAAGAGCGCGGCGCCTGTTCAGCGCCGGGAATTGGGGAGGCGATAGGTATAATTCGTTCGTCCTTCGATAGGAGTATCCAAGGTCAGATATACCCGGTCGGGAGTTTCGTTGGGATGCGGCTTGAAAACCAATTCCACTTCCTCATGTGGTGGAACAGTGCCGGGCTTCTTTACCAGATCCATCTTGCCGTCGGACCAGGCCGACCGAACAGTCGCTGCCTGATCCGTATTGTTACGCACAAAGACGGAAAATAATTTATCCGGCGAAGGTCCTGCCTCTGGAGATTGCCGAAATGCGAGAGGAACGAAGACGTTTCCTTTAACCACAAGCGTGCGTTCTACGGTGACGCCTTCGTAGCGTATCTTCAAAGGCAGTGGCAGTGTGAAAGGTCCTTCCCACGCATCGGCCCCTACTAGAAGCGTGAAACTCTCCGTTCGGGAAGTAATCGGTTCATCTAAAACCTTGAGACCTACCAGGGGATTCGGCAACTCCATGTCCAATGAAAGCCGAAGATCCCCTGTATATTTGATTGGGACCTCGATGGAAAGATGCTGCCCGTCGAGCAGTCGTCCTAAATCTATCGGATTCTTCAGAAACTGGAAATCCTTTTCGATCTGCGCCTGGATTTTTTTTGTGTCGACCGCTGGCGCGTTCGAGGTCTTTTGAAACAGATCGGGCGGCTCACGCATATCGAAGTACCAGTTCCCGTCTTTCCAGATCCAGGGATCGGTCGGTGTCCATGTCAGAAAGCCGGATGCGCTTTCCTTGGCGAAAACGTCCATGCTGATTCGAACGACGGCTTCGTTGGGATTACTTGTGACGTCCAGACCCACAACTCTGGCTCTCAAAACAGGCATGGGGCTGCCGGACAGGAACAAATCTCTTTTCTCGGGCAAGACGAATTCAAGAGCCTTGTAGCGTTGGCCCGTCGTCAGCATCGTCCAGAACTTTTGTGCCCGATCGATCAAGTTATCCGGATCGCGAGGTAACCGGAGATCCTGCCCCGAGGTAAGCACCGCTGTTGCGACAAACAGAGCAAATACCAGCCAGGAGTTTCTCTTCATAACATCAAGAAAGGACGAATTATAACAGAGGACAGACAAAAAAATTGGGGGGCTTCGAGCCCCCCAATTTTAGCCATGAGCTATTAATGACCCAGCGATTCCGCTGACGACGTACCGCCGCCGCGCGCTGAGGTCGACGGAGGCGACAACACCAACACGTTGGACGTCAACGAGTAGGTCTTGAAGTCCGAAATCGTTGCCGTGGCATGAGCAAGCAAGAAATTCGTCTGGATAAAAATGTATCCTTGGTAGAGCCCTGTCTGGCCCGCAGCCGTAAGCAACTGGCTCAGCAAGACCACCCAGGTCGCGCCTGCAGCGAGAGTACCGTCAGAAGATAACCCAACACCTGGCTTCACGGTCGAACTTGTGGTCAACGAGAACGGTGTTCCCGCTCCACCCGTAGCTGTCGTCGGGAAGAAGCTCAAGGTTATGGTGCCGTTAGAAGGCGTTGCGCCACCGTTGCCGCTTCCAAATGGATCGGCTGTCGTGTTCGCAATCGCGAGACCGGTATCAAACCCTCCTATCACGACCGCATATGGCATGAGCAACGTCGTGTTGGCAGGCACGATGTTGATCACCGTGATTGGTCCGGCCTCCACATCCGTAAACGTTGGATAGCCATTCGTTTCTGTTGGTACGCCGGTTAAAGTAATACCACCCGGCCCGGTGCCTGTGCTCGCCGTGTCGAATGGCGTGCTGGAAACTGGAAACATGGTTGCGTTGGCCGTAACCGAACCCGGAGTTGACACTGATGCGGTCGAAGTCACCGTAACGGTGTAATCGATTTCCATGGTCTCTATTTGCGTAAGAGCCGTGCTGGTGATATTGATGACCGCAGTGTTGGCTGACGTTGTGATGCTGGTGGTGGCGATGGTTGCAGCCAATGATGAGTTGCTCGCGGCAGTTCCAATATTGACCGCACTGGGCAAGGTTATCGTCACTCCGGCAGGCACGTTGTTAAACGTCAAACGGATTTGTGTGGAGTTGGGAACCAGGACTCCATCGTTGTTGCCATTCTGCGATATGGTTCTCCAGCAGCTTGCACAACCTTCAACCAGGATGAACGCACCTTGCGACCTGGCAACATTCCTGTTGGTGAAGACCGTGGCCGCCCCGGCGCCCGGATTGCCCGTAACACCGCCAATCGTCGAGTTGCCCGGAGCGAGACCGATGGAAAAGTTGCCAATGCCTGGATTCAAACTGTTGATGACCGTTCCAGTCGATGGCGAACCGATCAGGTAGTTATTGACCGTGTTATTCAAGCTGGCGCTAACCGTCTGCGCACCCGACAAGCCGTTGGCGTTGAGGCGGACTCCAACGAGACGGAACGAACCGGAACTGCTATTTGACGCGCTACTCGGCAACTGAATTTCAACCCTTTGGCTTGTTGTGTTGAGCAGAGGTTGTAAGTTCATCGATGCAAATACGCCGCTCGCACCCACAATCCTTATAGGATCGTTGCTAGGAACACCGTTCGGAAAACCGCACGAAAATGCGCCGCCACTGCCAGCGGTCGTGCTAATTGTCGAAAAGCCACCGATGGTGCAGTTAGTAGCTCCTGAAGGCAAAGACGTGATCGCCCCGGGATAGCTGATTCTCAAAACAGTCGTCGACAAGGGAGATGTAGCGATCAGGCTACCGACGACGAGAACGCCAGAGTTGACTTGGCCGGGGGAGGCCGCCAGCGCATTATTGTTCGTGTTGATGTCGGCACTGTTCTGGTTATCAGGAATGATCGTGATTGAAACCTGGGCGAAAACAGCAGGCGCCATTGCGAACAGCATCAGGATGGTCACCAGCCCAGCCAATCTTGACTTTAGAGTCATTGCTTCTCCTTTCGAAGTCGTGAACGAAAACCAAAAGCCAAATAACCAACGAGCCGTAATGCTCCCCGCTGGTTGTTCATCAAAGAATCTCGATTGCTCTTTCAAACCGGAGAATTCGGTAGAGGTGAAAATGGGGCCCCCGCTACTTCTCCGTACGATTAACGAATCACCTCCTCATCCATCGAATTTTCCGGTGAAAACTTGTTGAAGTCTTAACGCCAACCTCATAGCGAGCTATATGGTTCAGGCCGGCGCGTTGGGTAAAACAGATAAAAGTAAAGCATCGCTATTACCCACTGTCAAGACACTTATCAATCGTGTTCGCATAAAAATTCCGACACCAATCGACAAAGTCAAGCCGAGTGCCCAGCACGTGTGAGACCAAAGGACGAGGTGACCCAAACGGCCTATTTTCGCAAAGTCGAAAAGCTATCGCGGAGACTCGGGTGATTAATTTTTTCTCACCATGTGGAATGGCGTACGGCTAGTTGAGTAATTTTTTCACTTCTCTCAACTTGTTTTTGAGTTCTTCGGTTGCGGATTCCGCTTCTTGCCGTGTGCGTACTACATGCGGCGTGATCAGAACGATCAATTCGGTCCGAGCGCTGGTATTGGAAGTATTGCCAAATAGCACACCAACGCCGGGAATTCTTCCTAGAAGCGGTAAGCGGCTGCGGTCCAGTTCCCGGTTTTCCCGAACGAACCCGCTGATCGCAACCGTTTCGTTGTCCTGGACAACGATCGTTGACGTGACGGCGGATCTGCCGATCACCGGCGCGGCGATGGTGTCGGTCGTGTTGGGTTGAGCATCGCTGACCTCTTGTGAGATGTCCAGCGTCAGGGTGCCTCCCTCATTGATCTGAGGCCTAACGCGCATGAGCACGCCGACGCTTCGGAATGCGATCGTCTGCGTGAAGACACTGTTGCCGCCAGACTGAACGCCGGCAGCCACGGCGGAGCTCGTCGGTACAGGTACATCGGCACCTACGGTGAAATCGGCCGCGAAATTGTCTTTGACCAGAACGGAGGGGGCCGAAAGCGTGCGCACGCGAGAGCGGTTCTCAGAAGCATTCAAGAATGCCACGAGTGCTCGGGTACGTCCGACGAATGCAAATGTCTGTCCGATAAGAGCGGGAGGCCCGCCATCGAAGGATGCAGTCGTTTGAGCATTACCTTTCAGTGGTGCGCTGTTTTGCAGACTCGCGGTGAGACTCAGATTCAATGAATCACTCAGAGTGACTTCATAGATCTGGGCATCGATCAGCACTTGACGCGGTAAAATATCGAGCTGTTGCAGCGTCCGCTCGATCTCAGCCCATTCTTGCGGTGTAGCCTGAACAATTAAGGAATTCGTAATCGGGTCTGCAATGATTTTGATGCTTGTCAGTGCCGCGCCCGAGAGGACGTCCGTTGAAGCCGGCGCCGGTGACGTTGCTGGAAAAGGCAGCGGAGGCGCCACTTGCTGGGATGGAGGCGGAACAGGAGGCTGGCCCGTTGTTGCGATACCCGTGCGCTGCACCGGGGCATACAGATTTCTGAGTACGCCTTCGAGGTCCGTTGCCTTTGTATTTTTTACTTTGTAAACGTAATTGCGAAAGCCGGCGCTCGGCAAGGGCTGATCCAGGCGTTCCAGCCACCGTTCGACTTCGGGAAAGATACTCTGATTCCCAGCAATCACGAGAATCGAATTCGTCCGGTCCATCGAGAGGAAGCGAATGGCGCCGCCGGCTTCGGACAGACCATATCCCGCAAAAACACTCTTCAAGTCGCCGACTAAATCGCGAGCGAAATTGTTCTTCACCGGCAGAAGGCGCACGCGATCGCCTTCAAAGACTTTGGTGTCGAAGATGTCGATCAGATCAAGCAATTTGCGCAGATTGCTCCGGCGCTCGCTCAGCAGCAGGATATTGCCGCTTTCGTGGATGACAATGTTGGCGCCTTCACTCAAATACGGTGTGAGCAGCCGCGCCATTTCAACGGCACCGACAAACCTCATACGAATGATCTGGATGACGATTTGATCGTCGAGCGCCGTCTGATTGGCCTGGAGTACCGGCAGGGGCTGCTTTATCGCTAATGTCGTCGGAAGAATCTGATAGAAATTCCCGACTTTGACCATCGTGGCGCCGTTGATCTTGAGCAGGGTTTCCAAAAGGGGCAGCAAGTCCGACCGCCTCAGAGTCCCCGACGTATGGACGTTGACGCTTCCTTTTATTCCAGAGTCGATGATGTAGTTCAGCTTCAGGTTGTCGGCAATAATCTTGATGACCTGGTAAATATCCGTGTTGTCCAGTTCAAGCGATATCGGCACAACGTCATCTGCCGGTTGCGCCTGTTGGGGTGCCGGCGCGGGTTGAGGTTGCGGCGCGGACGGCGGCTGTGGCGTCGTTGCGGGCGGAGCCGGAGGGCCGGGCAATTCACGCACACCGAATGGCGTTTGCTGCAGAATCGGCTCTTGCGGTTGTTGTGCACCAATAATTATACCCGCCGGCAATGCAACCAGCAGCATCAGGAATGTGTGCGGTACTTTCCATTTCATTTGACGTCTTCTATTTCCCTAACTCCGAATGGAGTAATTTGTTGAATACGGCGCGGCTGTGGCGCTTGTTGGGTCGGAGAGGCAGCGGGCTGCGCTGGGGCAGCAGGCTGCGCTGGGGCGGCGGGCACGGCGCCCACAGTGACAAGGTTCGCTGGAGCCGCTGCAACTGGAACATCGATTGTGCGGGAGCGGTCGCGTGGAATTTGCAGCGTCGGGTCATTCATAATGACGGTATCCTGAATGTCATTACCTTTGATCACCATCGACTTCTCGGTAATCGACACGATGGTCCATCCATCGATAACTTCCCCAACCTTCATCGGCTTCTGGTTTCCTGGCTTGGCGGTTCCCACCATGGCCATCACATCGGTTCCGATGGACATCGTTCCGTACAGGACAGGCTTCGGTCCGAGCTTGACGGCGGGGGGAGGCGGTGGGGGCGGCGCCTTCGGTTCCAAAATTGCAACGTCGGTGCGATCGAAACTGAATGGATTATGGGCCGGAATATCTGTCCAATTAGGCGGCGCTGGTGTATTTGGCGGAACACCTGAGGCGAGCTTGGCAAACTGCTCACGTTGAGGCTCCACGGCGCCGGTCTGATGTGTCGCGTTGAATGTGATCCATTCGTTGTGAAAACGAGTCGCGATGCCAATCAGCAGTGCCAGTAGCGCTACGTCTAGGATCCAAATCCGGCGCATATCCAAATCCTCAATTTATTAATCCGCGTTTTTCCGGATTTGAACCGGAATCGGGGCTGCAACCGTGATATTGGCGCGAATCGTCTTCATGAAGTCACCTTTCTTGGGCGGCTCGGTCATAATTTGCGCGGGAGCCATTTGCGCACTGCGGACGGTCAGGTATTTCGGCGCCTTTCGAATTTCGGCCAGGAAACCGAGTATCTGAGCAGGCGTCGATTCCAGGGCGAGCGCGATCGTAATCTCGTTGAAAGCATCGTCCTTTTTTCGCGCCGGAGAAACATTCCGTTGACCGAGATCCAGGTTCACCTTCTTTGCGGCTTCCTCGACAATCGTCTGCAATTCAACCGACGCCAGGGTTGGATTGTCGCCGCGGATAAACCGGGCTTCGGCCTCGGCGACATTCTTACGAGCCTGCTGCAATTGTTCTGTGTGGTGGCCTTTACGTATCAGAGCGCGGCGATACTTCCTCAACTGCTCTTCCGTATCGCTGACGCGCGAAGGTGCTTGGCTCAACTTGTCGATCGCTGGCAATACGGCATAAGAGACGAGGACGTATATCGTGCTTGCGGCTGCCAGGATAAAAATTGCGCGCCGATCTCTTTCGCGAAGCTCGAAACTCATTTGGTGACCTCGAGAACCATCTTGAGACTGAAGCGGTCCTTTCCGGACGGCTCACGCGTGACGCTGGTCGTGAATTCCACGCCCCTAAACAACGGGCTGCTCTCGAGCAAGCTCTGAATTTCGGAAGCGCTTTGCGCGAAGCCGGAAATCGTAATTATGCCGTCCTGGCAGGAGTAGCTGGCGAGGAAAGCAGAAGCAGGCAGGAGCCGTGCCAGTTCGCCGACGGATTCAAGAACATAATCGCGATTTTGAATTTGCGACGTCAGATTGCGATACCGCTGCGAAAGCTGGTCTAATTCTTTTTCCTGTCCGGCAACCTCTTTTACCTGCGGGCTGATTTTTCTTATTTCCCCATCGAGCTGCGAGGCATAGACAGAATTTTGATATGAGTCGCGCAACAGCAGCGCGGCGCCCATCAGGGTGGCCAGCAATCCGAGCGTAAAGGCCGGTATCAGGCGCCTGCGGCTTTCGCGATAGCGCAAATCGACCGGCACGACGTTCGATTTAAAAGCACTGTCTTTCAAAGGAAGCAATGCGGCGGCGACAGATCCGAAGTCCTTTGTCGATTCCGGCTTCGCGGCTTCGAGTGGAAGTCGGGGGTTATTCTCGAGCGCGGAATCGTCAACTTTGCCGCAAACGATCAAACGCGCGCCTTCGGAGGAAGATAGCTTGGCCGCCGAGAGTAGACGATCGACCAGCAGCTTTGGAGCGACGCCATCGTCGTTAGCAGGTCCTGTATAGGCGGCAAGACGACTGCCACTGATCAAAATCCCCTCGGTGTAAGAGTCTTCCCGATGCAAGACGATCGCCGGTGTTTCTTCGGCCCACAGGCTACAGATGCCATGTCCATGAGTGACGGATGACAATGTCGCGCCGCTAAGGGGCAACCCCGCGGATCTGAAAAATGAGATCCAGGGATCCAGATATGTCTTTGGCAGGATCACGATGGTGATCGTTACCAGCTTATGATCCTTCTTCGGCGCTTCTGCCCCGAAGTCCCAGTAGATCTCTGCAGACGGCCAGGGCGATAACGTCTCAATTTGAAGCTTTATAATCTCGGGCAGTTTCCGTCTCAGATCCGCTGGTAGCTGGATCTGCCGAACGACGCCTTGATCTCTAGGCAGGCTGAGATAAACGTTGGATGCCGGAATGCGATTGGTGTGGAGCAGATCTTGAAGCGCTTTTCTTCGATCTTCGTCAGTCATCGCGACAAACCCGGTCAGGCGGTGAACGCTCGACAACCGTATTTTTCCAAACGTGCTGCGGGCGACGGCAATCGTTAAATCTTCCTCGCCAATCTCAACCCCCGTGCTCTTGCGGAAGAAAAACATCAGTACTCCCAACCTCCAAATTTCACAACCGGTGTATCGATATAGAGAAGAGGCTCGTAGGTAATGTATTTTTTCACGCGCTCCATCCGTAACCGCAGCCGAACCGTTTTTGAGGCGCCGGAGGGCTGGACGGTCGCCGTCGAAATCAGAACATTCGGAAGCCCAGCCGTCGTTGTCAGGTAATCATGCGCAGGCGTGTTGTTCAAGTCCGGTACCCGGCTCAACAGGTCCTTGTCATCCGAAAACAGTTTTTTTTCTCTCTCGGCCACGATATTCGCGGCCAGATCCCTGCTGACACCGGGGAGTGCCGCCAACACGGCCAAGGGAGCGCTATTCACATCGATGGCTGCATTTCCCGACTCGCCCCCGGCCGCGACGGTTGCGACATCTCGCAAGCCGAGTACTTTTTCATGCCGATTTGTACTCGGATCAAAGGTAACGCGGCCAAAGTAGATTTCCGGCGTCATGTGTTTAACCAACATGAGTTCCTGCATATCGGCGAATGGAGCGTTCGGTGGAAGCGATTTTCCGCGTACAAAAGATGGGCCGTAGTCGGTAACTTCGGCGCCGTTTGGCCGCGCGACATCATCGGGATCACGCCAGTCCAGAATGGAATCGACCAGCGCATTCCGGGTCGATGGGTCAACTCCCATGGAGTCGAACATTGCTCCCAGGACTTTGTCATCGGCGTTATTGAGATCGATGCGGTTCTCCGTTCTCACGCGAACCTCACCCGAGTCGAATTTAAAAATGTATGCGCCCTGTTCCTCACGCATTGGGGACTCGGGGAATGTTTTGGGATCCCTGAGTTTCTGAAGGACTGCTTCCGCCGCGCCTTTCGCCATAAGTATTGCCCGATCGGAATCGAACGAATTTCCTGTCGAGTTGAGTTCGACTCGAACAGCGGCAGCAAGCGCAAAAGAGATAAATGAAAGGACCAGCAAAATCCATAAGACAGTCACTAAGACCATTCCTTTAGCGTTGATCTGCCGTGTCACTGCTTCTCCACGTTCACTAGCGGAATCGTGAGCACATCGCCGGAAAGGTCAACCCGCACGGCGACCGGATTGTCTTTGGTCGTTTCGTAGAACCAATCGTATTCCTTGCTAGGCAAGATATACAGATAGCGGAACCCATTCATTGAGACCGCCGCAAATGTCTGCTTCAGCGCAGGCGTCGTCTGGCTTTCGACGTACTGCGTGAAGGGTGTTTCGAAATAAAGCAACTCGTTGCCGTCAAGGACGTACTTGACCCATACGGGGTCGCCCGAACCATTGGCAAGGGAGTAGGTTGTCGAGAATTCCAACTGATCTCTATCGCCACGGAAAACATGATCGGTTAACGCAATCTGCCTCTGAATGACGCGCTCGATCGTAAACCGGCGATCGAGTTCGTCGATCTTTCGCGAGCCGCGATGCCAGCTATCAATCCCAATCGAGAGGCCGGCAAAGGCCACGGCAGTAATCATGGCCATGATGGTGAGGCTGACGAGAACCTCGAGCAGCGTAAAACCCGCATTATTGCGGGTATGCCGTTTGAATCCTGTTCCCCAAGTCATAGCTTTCAATTTTCGTAACCTTCAAAGATTCGAGCTCCAGGCTCCGATCGCCCGACCGGCCCGGCCAACTCACCACAACACGAACCTTCACCACTGCTGGATCGACCGGCTTATCCAACTTCGCAGGCGCCCACGGATCGATGTTAACGGTCCATCGTGCTCCTAAGTTGTCGAAGGATCCTTCTGCGCTCGCGGGCGCCGGCAATGCCGGCAGGAACAGGACGCGATTCATCAAATCCTGAGTTGCGAGTTCGTACTGATGCAATTGTTCAACTTTATGCAAATTCGATAGTGACGTTGAAAGAAGCCCAAAGAGCGCGGTTGCGACGATGCCCAATATACCGGCAGCAACCAACACTTCAATTAGGGTGAACCCGTGATTGCTTCTCACCGC
>Ga0066676_10000719_pt1 | contig 12437 bp, 9 predicted proteins | sample GraSoiAngelo_125_FD_62293 | JGI IMG/M metagenome (GOLD analysis project Ga0066676, IMG submission 62293) | Grasslands soil microbial communities from the Angelo Coastal Reserve, California, USA - 14_0927_05_40cm | ecosystem: Environmental > Terrestrial > Soil > Grasslands | place: USA...
CTCAAGCCGTAGACCCCGCCGGTGACGCAGGGCGGGTCGACCGGCTGGTCGCTCACCGCCTGGACCGCCACCCCTTCCCTCCCCCCTCCTCCCCGCTTGGTCCGGGTAACGTACACAGGAGACTCATCATCGATGTAGGGGGTCACAGCGAGCACCATGTCCACGCCCTCCTCCAGATGCCGGGCCGTCCCCTGGTACAGCGCGACCCAGTCCTCCCCTCGCATGGCGGTGTCCACCATGCTGCAGAAGACCGGACCCGCCGGTACCGCCCGAAGCCCTTCGACCAGCGTATGCAGCGACGACGGCGTCCGGCACTCCACCACCGAAAGAGGCGGTCCGAACCGCGCTTCGGCAAGGAGGCGTACCACCGCGGGGAAATCGGCCCGCACAGCACAGGTCAGACTGGGGCAGCCTAGGGAGGCGAAGGTCTCGAGCAACCGCACGATCTGGGGGCGGCCGGCAACCTCCACGAGAGGCTTCGGCACCCGAACGCCCCCGGCAGCAAGCCGCGACCCCTCTCCCCCGGCGAGGATCAGCCCGTGCACGTCAGTCCAGCACCTGTTCGACGTCCGGGAGGCGCGCGATCCGGGCCGTGGGGACGAGGCCCCCCGGCGGGCTGCGGTCGGGCGGCGCGAGCCAGCACGTCCGCATCCCCAGCGCCGCGGCGGCGCGGACGTCCGCTTCGAAGTTGTCGCCCACCATCCACGTGCGCTGTGGCGACACGCCCAGCGCGTCCAGGGTGTGTGTGAAGATACGCGCGTCGGGTTTGCTCCACCCCACCAGGGCCGAGTCGCTCATCACGCTGAAGAATCTCGCCAATCCGAGCTCCTGCAAACACGGCTGCAGGTTGCCGGTGAAGTTGGACACGACTCCGAGCTTGTAGCGCCGGGCGAGTCGCTCCAGCACGGGAGTGTTGCGTGTCACGATCGCGAGCGCATCCGCGTGCAACCGCTGCGCGATCACCCCGGGGTCCACACGGTCGGGCAGGAATCCGGCCAGCAAACGGGCTTGCGCGTCGATCGCGGCGCGGAATCCGAGCGCTCGAATGTCGGGCAACCGCGCGACAGCCGTGTCGGAGGCCTTGAAGAAGGTCTCGAACGCCGCGAAATCCAGGCCACCGCCCACGGCACGATAGGCGGCGTGGAACCGAGGACTCCAGTGAACGCCATCCGCGTCGAGCGTCCCGCCGAAGTCGAACAGCACGACGTCGGCGGGAGGCTGCCTAGTGGCGGTCGTGCGCGGCGCGCTCGTGGGCGCCCATCTTCATGGGCATCGCGCCCCCCCTCCCCATCGACTTGTCCGCCATCCGCATCATGTCGTGCCCGTGCCCGTCCCCCTCGAGCCGCATGTAGTGTCGGTAATCCGCTTGATAGAGGGAATCGCGGGGGTCCGCAGCCGGCCAGGTGACTCCGTGATCGGGAACGAACAGCCCGCCAACGACCCCCATGCCTCCATCTGGAATGGGCGCGCCGGTGGGATTGTCGTAGGACACGCTGATGCGATAGCGGTGCTCCGGCACGATGTGAACGCCGAGCCGGGTCCAGCCGTACAGCTTCGCGACCGGAATCGATTCGATCTGGCCTGCCGCATCCGCGACCGGGGAGGCACGGTAGATAACTGCACCCGACGTCACGTCGGTGAATTCGATCACGCGCCCGTAGTCGTGCATGTGCCCGCCCAGGCCGACGATCTTTCCGGGCACCGCCGGGCTGCCCTCGTACGAGCGCGAAGACCGCCCGGGGGGGAGCGCGAACGACTTGTCGCCGACCGGAAACGCGACATCCATCTGCCACGGCGAGGCGGAAAACAGCGGCCACGGACGCCGCGCGGGCGTGAAGCGCATGACGAGACGCACCCGCGCCTGCCGATAGGCCGTCGGGGTCATGTTCTCGACCATCGCGCTCGCGACGACGTGCTCGCCCTGCTTGAGCGGCAGCCCGAACAGCAGACGTGGCAGCTGGATCGCTCCAGTCTCGTGTCCCGCGGCCAGGAGACGCCGCGAGATCGGGAGAAACAGCTCGCGGTGGTCCGGGTCGATGAGATTGAAATGATGGATCAGTTCGTCGGGGAGTGCGTGCCCGGCGCTGTCCACCACCTGAACCCGGAAGCCATAAATGGATCCCGACTCGGGAATCTCGAGTGTTGCCACCGGAGGTTGTGCGATCGCGTGATGCGGCGTTCGCGCGGGCAGGTCCATGGGCGCAAGGTCGAGGACGAGCGTGCCGTTCGCGTCGTCCAGGAAGATGCGGGGACCGGGGGCTTCGAGCGGCGCCGATCGGTCGCCGGCTGACAGGAGGACGAATAGTCCGAGGAAGAGGTGTCGAGTCATAGCGCGGGAATTGTAATCACGAGACGGCGCGCCGGGCAACGGACCCGCTTTCACGAGCGGACCCGCGCCACCGCTGCCACAATCGCCTCCGGCCGCTCCTCCTGGATGAAGTGCCCCACCCCCGGAATGCTGTCAACCGTGAACGCTGGGAGCGCTTCCGCGAGGACGCCTACCTCTCTTTGGCTGATCCCTCCGTCATGCGGCGCGGTCCCGACCAGGAGCCGGACAGGACACCGTAACTCCGAGAGATGGGGACGCAACCGCTCCGGCTCACGTCGCTCAGCCATTGTGACGAACGCCTTGAGCGTCGCGTCCAAATCCCGGGCCGCCCCCTGGGTGTAGCCATCCACTACCGCGTCGCTCACCCAGGTCGTGTCTCCAGACTCCTTGATCAGCTGCGCCCGGACCTTCCTGCGCACGCGGCTGACGCCGCCGAACAGCTTGATCCATGGCGCGAACGCCATCGCGCGGCGAAACGCGGGCGTGGCAGCTCGCTCGGCGGGACCCCCGTCGATCGAGACGATCCCGACGACGAGGTCCGGGCGCCGGTAGGCCATGCGGTACGCCATCGACGCGCCGAGTGAGTGGGCGATGACGATCGCGCCCCGCACGGCGAGTCGGTCGAGCGCGGCGGCGATGCGGTCGGCCTGGGCCGTAAGGGAGTAGTCAGCGTGCTCGGGGCGCGCCGACGTGCCGATGCCGAGTGGCTCCACCACGATGACGCGGTACCCGACCTGAGTCAGGAGCGGTACGAGCCGACGGTACCCGAAAGCCGAGCCGATCAAGCCCGGCACCAGCACCACAGGATCGCCATCGCCCGCCACCGTGACCGTGAGCGACTCGGCCGCCGAAAGCGGGAGCGTGAAGGTCCGAATCGTATCCGCCAGGAGCACGAGCCCGAGTAGCCACATAGTTCAGTCCGTTCGACGAGCGGCACGCCCGTTGAGTGGCCGGTAGAGGTCTCCGTAGCGCCGCCACAGCCACGCGAGCGCCGCGGCCACATCGCTTCGCCCCACGGTGAGCGCCACGAGACCCGCTCCGACGCCGAGCAGCAGCCACGTCGGAATCGGGACGAGCACGCCGAGACCGGCGATGACTAGCAGGCGCGGGAAACGGCCCAGTGCCACCGCCGCGAGAAACTTGTGGAGCGGATATCTGCCGAGCGGCGCGAGGATTCGTACCGCGGAGTCGGGAATCGGGGAAAAGATCACGAACGCGGTCGTCCAGAACGGGGCACGCAAGAACGCCCCGACAGTCCAACGCACCCCAGAGCGCTGTTTCAGCGCCGCGAGTTTCGGAAGCGCCACGGCCCAATCCACCAGCCGATAGTTGAGCGCTTCCGCGAGCGACGCCCCCAGCGTGCCGACCACCGCCAGCAGCCAGGCTGGGTAGAACCGCACGTAATAGAGCAGCGCGGTCTCGAAGGCAGTGGGCAACAGCGGCGACAGCGGGCCATGCACCACCATAGCGACCACGAGGAACGCGAGCAGCTTCATGCGAGCAATCCCGCGTACCGCCAAGCCACGAGCGCGAACACGGCCCCTTCGAGAATCCACGGCCACGGCTGGCGGTAGTAGCCGAAATACATGCTCCGTCCCCAATACCCGGTGTTTTTCCAGAGATTGAGCGTGAAGCGGTGCCGGCTGAACGGGAGGAGGACGGGGATCCCCGTGTCCGTCGGCAGGTCGGCGATTACGTGCGCCGCGATGCTCGCGAACGCGAGAGCGCCGAGCCAGGGTCCGAACAGGACCGCCGCGACAGCACCGACGGCGGCGCAGAACGCGAGACTGTGGCTCCAGGTCCCATGAAACTCGGACGGAGCCCAGCCGGCGCGGATGACGAGTGAGTCAGCGTTCGGCAGGAATTGCGCCGCCCCGACGATGGCGTACGTCTCCGGGCGCGGGTCGAGGGAAGCGATCGCGAGCGCGATCCCGAGGTGGCCGAATTGCATCGTGTCTCCCAGTGCGAGGACGGGAGGCACGATCGGTCCACTGTCTCAAGCCGGTTTCAAGCAGGAGCCGCGGTGCGATAGCGACGGGCTTGTCCGGGGGTGACCATTTCCTGGAGGAGAACGGCGCGCTCGATCGGCGCCACGAACACGTAGCCGCGCCCGTCGGCCACGAGCCAGCGATCCCATTCGAGCCGATCGAGCGCTTCGTCCACTACCCCTTGCGGCAAGGCGGTGGCGCGTGCCAGGCGATCCGCGCCTAAGCGCTCTGCGAGCGCGGCCGCCGCGCCGAGGACCTGCTGCGCGGGCTGCGGCAAGTCGCGGAACCGCTGGCAGATCACCCCGATGATGGCCGGTGGGAGGTCTCCGGGGAGCGAGTCGACGAGGGTGCGCTTGGGTGACGGCCACGCTCCCGCCTCGGGCGACGGCGCGAACCCGGCGACCACGGCTTCGAGCATCGCGACGGCCAGGAGCGGAATGCCGGCGGTGTCCGCTTCGAGCCGCCGCACGATCCGCTCGGCGTCAGACGCGGTGTAGTGAGGGAGCGCCCAATCGACGAGTGCCCGCAGCGCGTTCCCGTCAAGCCGCTCCAGGCGCACGACAGCGCCCTCCAAGTCTCGGCCCACGCGGGCTCGCAACGCGTCGAGGCGCTCGCCACCAGGCGAGCCCCGAGCGACGCCGAGGAGCAGCAGGATGGGTCGCGTCGTGGCGTCCCGCGCCAGCGTCGGGAGGGTCGCCAGCAGCTGCCCATCCATCCACTGCGCGTCGTCGACCGCGAGAAACACCGGCCGCTCCGCCGCTACGGCACGCAGGGCGGCTCCGAGCGCGGCACCCGGCGAGGCGGCCGGTGTCGCTGGGGGATATCTCCCTGCAAGATCTGGGTCGAACTGCCTGAGTGCCGCGAGGGCTTCCGGCGGCGCCCCGGCGAGCCCCGGCGCATCTCCCAACCCTCCGGCGAGGAGACCCGCGAGACAACCCCAGGGCGCCGACCCATCGGACGGCACGGCGCGAGTCGCGACCACCGTGGCCTCGTCCAAGCGGGCGCGCGCGAGCAACTCCTCGATGAGCCGGGTCTTCCCTTCTCCCGGCTCCCCCTCGAGGATCACGACCTGTCCGTGCCCCGCCCCTTCCTGCGCACGCCGCCACGCGGCGGAGAGCGCCGCGAGCTCGGCGGCGCGGCCGACGAGGGGCGCACGGGCGCGCGCCGCAGCCGGCGCGGCGATGACCCGACGCCCAACGCGGGCGTCGCGGATCCGTTCGATCAAGCGGGTGGTTTCACCGCTCCATGATGCGCCAAGGGCCTCGCGCAGCGCGCGCGCAAGCCCCTCCGCTACCTGCATTGCTCCGGCCCGGTCGCCGGAGAGCGCCAGCGCACGCATGGCGGTGCGAGCCGGGCCCTCGGCCGCTCGATCGAGCGCGACCGCCCGCAGTGCGGTCCGCGCCGCACCGGTCACGTCGCCTCGATCGAGTTCCGCCGCCGCGCGCTGCTCCAGCGCCTCGAGGGCGCGCGTTCGCCACATCAGACGCTCGGCGGCGAGCCAGTTCTCGAAGTCGCTCGCTTCGGGAATCGCCAACCCCTCGAGGAAGTCCCCATCCACGAGCGCGCTCGCCGCCGTCCAATCGCCGCGCGTGCACAACTCCTCGAATCGATCGCAGTCGAGCCACACCGAGTCTGCCGTCAAACCCACCTGGTCCACGTCGGCGCGAACGCTTGCGTCGCCCAACACGCGGCGAAAGACGCGCAGCGCTTCGCTGAGCGAGTGGCGAGCCTGCTTTTCATCACGGTCGCTCCACAGCAGGCCGATCAGGTGGTCGCGCGTGCGGCTGCGGCGTGGGCTGCGGGCCAGATACACCAGCAGGGCAACATGTTTGCGCCACAGCAGCTCCGCGGGGGCATCCGCCCCGGCCACCGTGATCCGGACCGGGCCGAGCACACGGCAGGACACGGCGGTCATGGCGCCACGATTATCGGGGCCGCTGCGACCCCCGGCAAGAGACGCTACATTCTTCTGCCAGATGCAACCGCCTGCCCTCGATGCCGTCCAGCGTGCGGTCGGTGACCGCTACGAAGTTTTAGGTCTCGTCGGTACCGGCGGCATGGGCTCTGTGTTTCGGGCTCGCCACCGCACGCTGGGCCACATCGTCGCGGTCAAGGTCCTGCCTCCCGAAGTCGCGGCGAGCGCCATGCGTCAGGAGCGTTTCCGTCGCGAAGCCAGACTCGGCGCCTGCCTCGACCATCCCAACATCGTGCGCGTGTACGACTTCGACACGCGCAACGGAATCACCTTCCTCATTATGACCTTCGTGCGGGGCGACACCTTCGAGGATCGGCTCCGCGGCCGGCATCAGACGGTGCCGCAGGTGCTCCGTGTTGCGCGGGAAATCGGGGATGCGCTGGCGTACGCCCACCGCCGGGGAATCGTGCACCGCGATGTGAAACCGTCGAACATCCTCATCGATGAGGACAGCGGGCGGGCGCTCCTCGCGGACTTCGGCATCGCTCGCGCGGACGGCGCCGAGGAGCCGTCTCTGACGGAGCCCGGAGGGGGGATCGGCACCCCTGGCTATATGGCCCCGGAGCAAATGGGATGCGGGCGGGTGGACGGGCGCGCCGATCTCTACTCGCTGGGCGTGGTCGCGTTCGAGGCCCTCACAGGCGGGTTGCCGACCTTCCAAGCCCAACTCGCCGCGCTCGCCCGCACGCTGCGGGCGGTCCGACCCCGCCCGGCCCCCCGGCTTGCGGCTGCGGTGGTCGCACCCCTCGCCCAACGGCCCGACGACCGGCCGGCCACGGCGACCGCGTGGCTCTCGCAACTTGACGCCGCGACGCGCCCGGCGTGGCGGCCCTGGGCGGCGGTCGCCATCGTGGCGGTGATTGGCGCAGCGGCGCTGCGCCTCGTCACGGGTGCGCACGGGGGCTGTCGGCTCGCGCGTGACGAGCCGACCCGCCTGGCGGTCATGCCCTTCACGGTATTGGGCACCGCACCGTATCCCGCGCGACAATTGCCGGAATACTTCATCTCACGATTCCGGCCGGTGGAGCAGTTGAGCGAGGTCGTCTCCTTCGGCCAGGTCGCCGCGCAAATCGGGACCGATGCTCCGTCCAACGCGGAGGCACAAGAGCTCGCCTGTCGGCTCCGTGCGACGTTCTTCGTCAAGGGAAGCGTCGCCTATGCGGGACCGACGGTCACGCTGACCGCCACGCTCTACGAAGGCGCACGCGCCCGTCGCAGTGGCACGGCCGCGGGCCGCGTCGGCGCCGAAGAATCAGCGATGATGGATCGGGTGTGGGCGGCACTCTACCCGGAATTCACGCCCAGTCCCGACGTGACCCTGCCGAACGGTGGCCCCGAGGCAGTTGCCGCGTACCTGAACGCCGAAGCGGCGTTCCGTCGGGGGGATTACGGCACCGCCCGAGATGAGTACGCGCGGGTCATCCGGGCCGACACGGACTTCGCCATCGGCCGGCTGCGACTCGCCCTTGTCACCGCCCATGTCGACCCGACGGAGCAAGGCTTGTACTTCGGGTCCGCCCTCCGTGGAGCGGAGCACCACCAGCAGGGCTTGTCGACGGCGGACAGTTTGCTGCTGGACGGGTTCAAGTTGTTGCTCGCAGACGGTGATGGCCTAGCGGCGGTCGACCGGTTCAAGCGCGCCACCGAGCAGGCTCCCCGGTACCCGCAGGCCTGGTACGTCCTTGGGGAGTTCTACATTCATTTCGGAGGCCTCTTCGATCAACCGGTCGCTGAAGCCGGGGTCGCCTTCAACCGTGTGCTCGACATCGATCCGCGATTCACGCCGGCCATGGCACACCTGATCGCGCTGGCGTACCAGACCGGCAACCGAGTCGAGACCGCGGACCTCATTCACCGGTACCTGAGGATCGACTCCACCTCGGTGGTAGCCGAGGTCGTCGGGATCGCGGATACCATGATCCTCGGCACAGCGCCCGATCAGCTGGCCCTGCTCCGAACCGTGTGCCGGCACAGCTTTATCGTGCTGCAGGATCTCGCACTCCAGGCGGCGGTGTTCGGCACTCGTGAGCAGAGGGAAGGGCCAGCCCGTTCGCTGCTGCGTTGCCTCGAACGGCGCGGGGCGACGGACGCCGAGCGGCGAGTAGCCCTTCGCATGGCGGTGGCGGCCGACCTTGCCGCCAGCTGGCCTGACAGCGCCCGCACGCTGCTGGCGGGCGCGACCGGCGCGTGGGCTGCCGAGGAGCGCGACCTCTGGGTGCTCGTCGTCCGCGCCGCCCGCGTGGCGACGCTGGGAGACGCGACGGCCGCCGCGGATCGCGTGAGCGCACGCGTCCGGGCCGGCGCGGACACAGATGCGGTCGCCCACTGGGTGCTGGCGCGGCTTGGGGTCGAGTCGCGGCGGCACACCGTTGCACTTGCCCGGCTGGCGCCGCGGGGTCCCGTTGCGGCGAGCCTCACGGCCGATCTCCAAGCGCAGGAGGCGTTGCAACGCGGCGACACGACACGCGCACTGCGCTTATGGGACGGGGCCACCCGTCGCTACGCCGTGATGAGCGCGCCGTTTGGGCTCGTCGCCTCACTCTGGCCGTTGCGGCTCGACATGGCGCGCGTAGCGGTGGCGCGGAATGACACAGCGACCGCCGTGCGCGCTTGCGGGACCTTCGAGACGCTTATCGGCTACGTGGATCAGGTGGCGCAGCCGGAGATCGAGCGGCTGTGCCGGAAGGGTGCGCCGGGCTGAACGTCGTCACCACGCCGCCGTGATCCGACGGCCACATGGGGACTCATCAAACCCTCCGTCAGGGACCGGGCGAGAAGGGTCGCCCGGCCCCGTCAAGAACGGGTCAAGTGCATCGGGGCAGCGGGTCGGGAAAGCTGGTCATGAATCGATTCCGGCTCCAGCAGTTTCCGACTCCGGCCGGAACCCACAGCAGGTCCACCGCGGGGACGAACGGGATCGGCGACGCGACCGCTCCGTTGCGAATGACGAGGTTGCCCACGATACGGTCGAAGTCCGGGTCGGGCTCGATGTCGCTGAACGCTTCGGGAGGCAACCCGGCGAGCTGACCCAGCACCAACGTGCTCGCCACCCCGATCCCGACGAAGTGATTGCGGGTGACCAGGTTCTCGGCGACGGTCACGTGGTCGGCTCCGACCACCAGGATGCCCGATCCCGTCGGCACGAATGACGCGAGATCGCCTGGGGGCGCAAAGTTCGGATGATTGTTGTCGTGGACTCGATTCCCGGCGACCAGCACATCGCTCGATGTCTTGGCGTCGAGCCCAGGCAGGAGCACCACGAGAATGCCAACGACATTGTCGTAGGTATCGTTGCCGAGGGCCTGTACGTGCTGCGAGTTCTCGAACTCGATCCCGTTCACGTTCGCGAATGTTACGCTCCTGAGCACGGCGACGTTCGTGTCCTGGCCCACGTAGATCCCCGTGTCGTTGTGGCCCGACGCGCGGCATCGCTCGATCACTCCGTCCCGCGAATGCACCGGAAACAGGCCGTACTCGCCGTTGTTCTGTGCCGTCACCTGCGACAGCAGGAAGCCGCGGACTCCCGTGAGCAACACGCCATTCTCCTCGAAGCCGCGCACGGTGACGTTCACGAGCGCGAATCCGTCGCTCCCCGGCGCGACCGTGATCCCGTTGTCCTCGCCACCCGGATTCTCGACCACCACGCCACTCCCGCGATCCCCGCGGCCGACGAGCTTGAGCCGCGGCACCATGACGTGCACCGCTTCGGCATACCTGCCCGGCTCGATCGCGATCACGTCGCCCGGACGCGCCGCGTTGACCGCCGCCTGGATCGACTCCCCGGGGTGCACGACGGTGGTGGAAGGACCTACCCGGTCCGACGACAGCGCGGGCGGTTCCGCGAGCCGGCCGGAGGCGTCGCATGCGGCGACGAGCAGCAACACAATAAGACGACCGTAGGAACTCATGGATCCTCCTGTTGACGCACGACGTTGACGCCGGCGTCTCGGATTCGTTGACGCTCCCCTTCCATGGCCATGTCCCGATCGATCACCGCTCCGACGATTGGCGCGACGAACGCATACCCTCGCGATTCGGCGGTAAGCCAGTGCTGCCACTCCAGCTCGTCGAGCGCCTGAGCCAGCGCGTCTCCTCCCACGCCCGAGGCCCGGTGGAGCGTTGCTGCGCTCACGCGCCCTCCGAGAACCGCCACGACCCGGAGCGCGAGCTGCGCGTTGGCCGAGAGTCGGCGGTAGTTGACGCGGATCGCCCCCACGACATTGTCGGGGAGCTCACCCGGCAAGGTGTCGTTGAGTGTCCGGTCCGTCTCCGGCCAGGCCTTGCCACCGTCGCGCAAGTCCAGGCCTGCGGACACGGCGTCGAGCAGGGCGGTGACGAGGAGCGGAATGCCGGCCGAGTCGGCGAGCACGCGTCGAGTCAGCCGATCCAGCTGTTCGGAGCCGTAGGAAGGCAGCGCGCGACGGGCGAGCTCGCGCACGGCATCGTCACCGAATGCCTGCAGACTCACGCTGGTCCCGGCGAGCTGACGTCCCAGCCGTGCGCGTAGCTCATCGAGCTCGGGGCACGACGCCTGCCGCGTGACGGTCAACACGCAGAACACCGGCGACCGCGTGAGGTCGCGCGCGGCGGCACCGAGCGCAAGGAGCGACTCTCGGTCGAGCCAGTGGACGTCGTCCACCAGTACCATGACCGGCTGTTCGTCGGCGATCGCGGAGAGCAGTTCCGAGAGGGCCCGGCTCGGCGCTTCGAGGGGTTGTGAGCCGCGCAGTTGTCCGAGCATCGGGGGCGGTGCGCCGGCTGCGCCCGGGGCCTCGAGCAGACCACCCCGTGCCATACCGAGTACACCGCTCCACGGCTCGCCGCGGTCGGCTTCGACGGCTCGCACGGCGGCCACCACGGCGCCGTCGAGGCGGGCCCGAGCAGCGAGCTCTTCGGCAAGGCGTGTCTTGCCCGCGCCTGGGTCTCCTTCGATGACGATGACCGTGGCTCGCGACTCGGCGCGGCACGCCGCCCACGAGTCCACGAGCGCCTCGAGCTCCGCGGCGCGCCCCACGAGCGGGCCTCCGGCACCTCCAAGCCCATGCGACGCCGCGGCCGCGGGGGCCGCCGGCAGTCGCCACGTTCGCTCACGGCGCACGCGCTCGGCGAGCGCGTGTGTTTCCGCGTCCGGCTCTGCGCCCAGCTCCTCCTTGAGCCTACGCGCGAACGCGCCGAACAGGGCCAAGGCCCCCGCGCGGTTGCCCGCGAGCGCCAGGCCGCGCATCGCCGTGCGGACCGCGACTTCGGGCCGCCAGTCGAGGACTCGTGCGCGCCTGATCGTCTCGTTCGCCGCCCCGACATCGCCCATGGCGAGCAGTTGGTCCGCCCGGCGTTCGAGCACTTCGACGGACCGCCGGCGCCAGTGGTCGCGCTCCGCGGCCAGCCAGGTGTCGAACTCCGAGGCGCCGGGCACGCTGAACCCCTCGAGGAATTCCCCCTGCACGAGGCTTGCCGCGCGCGCGTAGTCTCGCGCGGCCACGAGCGTCTCGAGCGTGTCCGTATCGAGCTCGACCGCGCCGGGGAGGAGGCGCACCTGCGCGGCGTCGGACTCGAGGCCGCCGATGCCGATGGCTTTCCGCCACTGCCGGACCGCCTCATTGAGCGAATGACGCGCGTCGTGTTCCGGTTTGTCGGTCCACAACAATCCGACGAGATGCTCGCGCGTCCGGGCACGCTTGGGGGACCGTGCGAGGTACACCAGCAACGCAAGATGTTTGCTCCAAAGGAGCGCCGCCGGCGCTTTCCCCCCGTTCACGCTGACCTCGACCGGACCGAGTGCGCGGACGATGATCACAAGCGCTGCTTGCAGCCCATCGTCATCGCGCGTCGAGCGGCGCTATCGGCGCGGGCGCGATAGCGTGAGTCGCCCTGTGCCCACGCCGTGGCGAGGCGCCACCGTGCAAGCGTCGCAAATGCCCAATCCATATCGGCAACCTGCGGCGGGCCGCTTGGCCGGCCCCATGTCTCGAGCCGCGGAACGCCGGACCACAGCCGCCATCTCAGATGCGGAACCGCTCCACGGCGACCCTTCGTCGCCAGAGCGGCACGCACCCGCTCGAAGAACGCGGACATGACTGGCCCGCAGAACATCCGGGCCCCAGGGGGGAAAGTCAAACGGCCCCGGTCGGGCCGGGGCCGTTCGTGT
>Ga0066676_10000723_pt1 | contig 12425 bp, 6 predicted proteins | sample GraSoiAngelo_125_FD_62293 | JGI IMG/M metagenome (GOLD analysis project Ga0066676, IMG submission 62293) | Grasslands soil microbial communities from the Angelo Coastal Reserve, California, USA - 14_0927_05_40cm | ecosystem: Environmental > Terrestrial > Soil > Grasslands | place: USA...
CAGCTTCTCCGCGTCCGGCGTCGCGAGCTCGGCGCCGATCGTGAACAGGTCGCGCTGCGTGGTCTCGAGCAGCTCGCGACAGAACGTCTGCGGCTCCAGTGCCAGGGCGAAGCCGATCGTGGCATTCAATTCGTCGACCTGGCCGTAGGCGTCGACGCGGACGTGATTCTTGGGCACGCGGCCGGCGCCGAACAGCCCGGTCTCACCCTCGTCCCCCGTCCTCGTGTAAATCTTCACGCCCTCTCCTCCGCCGGCCGCCACCATCCTCCACCAAACCTCCCTATTTCGTCCTCCCAATCTCCACCACCACGGAGTCGATCTGCGCCAGCATCTGGGAGTACGGTACCGCGTGGCCGTTGGCCTGGACGCTGAACGTAATCGTGCGGCCGCGGCTATTGGTGGGCTCGATATACCCCGACAGGCTGTTCACGCGATCGATGCTCCCGGTCTTGGCGATCACCCGGCCGTCGAGGGACGTTCCCACGAAGCGCTTGAGCAACGAGCCCGGCTGGCCCGCGTGGGGCAGTCCGGCGACGAACGCTCCGCCCTTCGGATGGCTGTGCATGTACGCGAGCAGCTTGGCGAACGCCTGCGGCGTGACGAGGTTGCCCGCCGCGAGACCGGAGCCGTCCTCGAGCGCGAACGCCGTCGAGTCGATGTGCACCGAGTCGATCAGGAAACGGCGCTCGACGTCGAGTCCCGCTTCCCACGAGCCTTCACCCTTGAGCTCGCGGCCCAACAGCTTGAGCAGCATCTCCGCGAACCAATTATGGCTCGAGTTGAGGATGGGGAAGATGATGTCCGGGAGCGGCCGGCCCCGGAAGTCTGCGAGCGGGGAGGCGCAACAGCGCAGCGTGCGGTATGCGAGCGAGTCGGTAGTACTCGCGGCGCCCCCCTGTACCGCGACTCCCTTGCGGGCGAGCGCGGCGGCAAGGGCGCGGGCCGCGTACAGGTTCGGGTCGGGGAGCGCGACGCTCTCGACACGTGCCTTCCGCCCCAATGCGACCGTGCCTTCCGCGCGGATGCTCCACCCCTCCATTCCCCCCGGGCCACCGCCTCCCCCCCCTCCCGTGCTTCCGATCCCGCCGCCGCTGCGGAAAAAGTTGTCGCCCACCGTCGAGCTCGAGTCCGAAGGGACCGTGCGGGCCCGGTTCTCGAACGTGATCAGCCCCAGGTCGGGCGACCAGGTGATCGCCGGAGGTGCGTCCACAACGGGCCCCGGCTCGATGCGAAAGTCCACGCTGTTGTCGTGAAAGCCGAGGCCCGACACGGGGGCGGCGTACCACCAGGTGAGGTCCCAGGCGTTCCAGCCGTTGTGGATGAGGGTCGGCTCGAAATAGGAGCCGTCGCCCACGAGCTTGCCGGTGATGCGGCGGATCCCATGGGCACGGATCGAGTCCGCGATGGCGTCGACGGCGGTGAAGCTCGAGTCGCACACGCCGGGGGCCAAGGTGTCCACCCCGTAGCACCGGGCCGACCAGGTCGGGTCTCCCCGGCCGTACAGGATCAAGTCGCCCGACAATACGCCCGCGTCCACGCGGCCGTTCACGTACAGGCTGGTGGCGACGCGATAGTCGGATGGGAGCAGCACGGCCGCTGCTCCGGTGACCACCAGCTTGGTGTTGCTGGCGGGTACCGAAAGGCGATCCGCGTTGCGCTGGTACAGCACCCGACCGCGGTCGTCCACCACGTAGATCCCCCACGTGGCGCGGCTGAACGGCGGCGCGTCGATCAGTTGGGCGAGCCGGTGTTCGAGCGAGCCGCGCAACGGCACCGTACGAGGCCGGCCCGCCGTGGTCTGGGCGGCCAGCGATGAGCTAATCGTAAGCGACGCGAGGATCAGCTTTCGCATAGACGAGGTCCGTCACGAGGTTGACGCACAGAAACACAAGGGACATGAACAGGATGCTTCCTTGGATCGCCGGCAGGTCGCGCTTCTCGATCGCGCCGAGCACGTAGCGACCGAGGCCCGGCCACCCGAAGATGGTTTCCGTCAGGATACTGCCGGTCAAATAGCTCCCGGTATCGAGTCCCAACACGGTGATCACTGGAATCAGCGCATTGCGGAAGCCGTGGCGCAAGATCACGCCCGTCTCGGTCAATCCCTTGGCGCGCGCGGTGCGGACGAAATCGCTCGACAACACGTCGAGCATCGCGGCCCGGGTCATGCGCGCCAGGAACGCCATCGAGCGCGTGCCGAGGGTGAACGCCGGCAGCACGAGATACGCCAGTCCGCCCGAGCCCGACGGCGGGAGCCACCGCAGGACGACCGCGAACACGAGGATCAGGAGCAGCCCGACCCAGTACACTGGAAACGATACCCCGAGGTACGACACCAGCATGGCGAGGCGGTCGACCGCGCCACCGGGACGGATGGCGGAGAGCACGCCGAGCGTGATCCCGCTCAGCGCCGCGATGAGCATGGCGGCAAGCGCGAGCTGGACCGTCTTGGGGAACCGCGCCGCCAGGTCTTCGGCAATCGGCCGCTGGGTGATGTAGGAGCGACCGAGATCGAGACGTACGACGCCCCACAAGTAGCGACCGAACTGGGCGGGGAGCGGGTCGTCGAGGTGGAGCTCGGCCCGCAGCCGGGCAATCGTGGCGGCGTCGGCACGCTCGCCGACCATCGCCATCACCGGATCTCCTGGCGCGACGTTCAGGAGCAGGAAGGCGACGAGCAGAACCCCGAACAGGGTCGGCACGGTCATCAGGACACGGTGCCCGACGAGGCGCATCATCGAGGCGTGAGCCGCGCGGCGGTCCACCGCTGTCCGTTGAAGATCACCGGCAGATCCCACCCTACGAGCTCGGGGCGCCGGGCCCAGAGGTCGGTCGGGAACCAGAGGTACAACCACGGCGCCGCCTGGTACACGCGCTCGTCGATGCGACGGTACAGCGCTGTGCGCGCTGCGTCATCCGTCGTCCGACGAGCGCGCAGGATTAGGGAGTCCGTGATCGAGTCCGCGTAGAACGCGTAGTTGCCTCCCGGGCCGAAGCTACCGGAGTAGAACAAAGGATAGAGGAAGTTGTCGCCGTCGGGATAGTCGGCCCACCAGTCGAGAATGACCATGTCCGTCTCGCCCTTGCGGGCCGCCTCCCGCTGACTCGACGCGTCGCGCTCCACCAATTCGACCCGCACGTCCACTTTCGCCAGCTGTGACTGAATCGCTTGCGCCACGCGCGACAGCTCGATGTTCGTCCCCGTGCGCCACAGCCGCAGGTCCATGCCCGTGGCGTATCCCGCCGCCGCGAGGAGCCCGCGAGCCGCGGCCGGATCGTATGCGTAGCCGCGCCGCGCCGTATCGCTGCCTGCGAGGCCGGGTGGAATGGCACCACGCGCCGGGATGCCGCGTCCGCCATACACCGTCGCGAGGATCTCCGGTACGTTCACGGCCCGGTTGAACGCCTGGCGGACACGGGGATCGCGCAGGGGACCCCGGCGGTTGTTCAGGGCGACGTACACCACCCGCAGCGCCGGCTTTTCGACCAACTGAGCCGGCCGCTCGCGCCGCCAGCGCGCCGTCTCGCCGAACGGCACCTCGATCACGCTCAACCGGCCCGCCTCGAATTCGGCGGCGCGGGTCAGCGGCTCGGGGATGATACGCACCGCCAGTGTCTCGCCCGCGGGGGCGCCGCCCCAGTAGTCCGGATTCCGCGCGAACCGGAGGTAGTCGTCGTGCTGCCATGCCACGAACCGCCACGCGCCGGTGCCTACGGGGGGGAGGGGCTGCCCCGGGTCGGCCGGTGGTGGGTTCGGCACGATGCTGGCGACCGGCATCGCGAGGAACTTGGGAAAAATGGCGAGCGGCTCGCTGAGGGTGAACGCGACCGCCGTGTCCCCCAGGAGCGTGATTCCCCGCACGTCGGCTGCGCTCCCGGCGGCGTAGGCTTCAGCTCCCGCGATTGGGTAGAGCGGCCAGGGACGGCCACCCTTCGTGGCGGGCGACAGCACTCGCAACAGACTCGCGCGAACGGCGGTCGCAGTGAGGGACGTACCGTCATGGAACCGGACGCCCGGTCGCACGTGAAATACGTACCGTTTGCCGTCGGGGCTCGCCGTCCACCGATCGGCGAGCGCCGGGAGCAGGCGGCCATCGGCGTCGAACTGGGTGAGACCGTCATAGGCAAGGGTCACCATCTCACCCGTTGGGACGTCGGTCGAGAGGGCGGGATCGAGCGAACGCGGATCGTACGACTCGTAGTAGACGAGGCCGGGGCGTTCGGCGTGTGCTCCCCCCCCCCCGCCTCCGCCCCCTCCTCCCGTCCCCGCGCACGCACCGGTCGCGGCGAGTGCGGCACAGGCAAACCGGAGAGCGCGCATGGTGGTCAGGTGTCGAAGTGGTCAGGTGTCGAAAAGGTTGACAGTGCAGGGAGAGCGAGCCAACATAGGGAAGCAGCCTGGCTGCGTCAATTGCGCCCGCTCTCTTTGACTTTGCTCGTCGCCGTGTTCGCGGTGGCCCCCCTTCCACTTGGCGCACAGCAAGAGCCGGAACGGGTGGTCCGTGGCCTTGCCTTCGAGGGTAATCACGCCATCGACGACTACACGCTCAGCACGGCGATCGTGACCACGAATTCCAGCACGTTCGCGACCAGCCCATTCCTGCGCTGGATGGGACTCGGGGAGAAGCGGACGTTCGACGAGCTCGAGTTCCGCCGCGACGTCATCCGGCTGGTGCTGCTGTACCGTCAGAGCGGCTATATGAACGTTGTCGTGGACACGTTGGTCCAGCGCGAGGGCGGGGACGTGTATGTCAAGTTTCGCCTCTACGAAGGGGATCCGGTGCGGCTGGCGGCGCTCGAGCTGAAGGGGCTCGACGGGATTCTCGACCTGCCGCGCCTGAAGCGCGACCTGCCGCTCCAGGTTGGCGACCCCTTCAACCGGCTGCTGTTCCAGGCCTCCGGCGATACGGTCGTGAGCCGGCTGAGGAATCAGGGCTATCCGTACGCCGACGTCCTGCGCAACTACGACATCGACGTCGCCGCGCTGCGGGCGACCGCCACGTTGGAAGCGCTTCCCGGGCCGCGGATGCGGGTGCGGGAGGTGTTGATCAATGGAGCGCAGGAGGTCGACACCGCGACGGTACGGCGGGTGCTTTCGGTCAAGCCAGGGGACTGGTTCAGCCAGGAGCAGCTCTACCTGACGCAGCGCGACCTGTACGGGTTGGGTCTGTTCCGGTCGGTCAACGTCGTACTGGCGGACACGACGCCGCCGCCCGGCGATTCCGGCGTCCGGGTGATGGTGCGCGTGATCGAGGCGCCACGGCACCGGCTTCGTTTCGGGGCGGGGTACGGAACGCTCGACTGTTTCCGCGTGCAGAGCGGCTGGACGGCGTACGACTTTCTCGGGGGCGCGCGCGCGCTCGATGTCACCGCGCAGCTGTCGAAGATCGGTGTCGGCATCCCGACCGACGCCAACTTTCGTGAGAACGTGTGCCGGTTCCTGCAGAACGACTCCACGTCCAACTATGTGAACTACAACACGACCGTGTCGTTGCAACAGCCGGCGTTCCTGTCGCCGCGCCATACGGCGAGCTTCTCGGTGTTCGCCGAGTGGCGGTCCGAATACCGGACGTACACGCGCCAGGCGGTGGGCGCGAACGTGGCGGTGACCCTCAACGCGCGGCGCAATGTGCCCGTTACCCTGGGCTACAGCTACTCGGTGGGCCGGACGACGGCAAACCCGGTGGTGTACTGCCTCAACTTCCGCGTGTGCAACGACGCCGACCAGGTGTTCCTCGCGAATCGGCGGCCCTTCGGGGCGATCACGGCCACGGTCCTCACCGGGCACGTGAATTCGATCCTCGACCCCTCGAGGGGGAGCATCGCGCAGCTGACACTGGTGTACGCCTCGCGCTACGTGCTCTCGGACAGCCTGTACGAATTCAATCGGGGCGAGCTCGACATCTCCAGGTACTGGCCGCTGTCGCGTCGCACCGTGCTCGCCGTCCGCGCGCGGGGCGGCGTCATTCTGCCGCAAGCGATCACGCTGTCGGGCCAGAGTGCCCGTTACATTCCTCCGGACCAGCGGTTCTACGCCGGTGGCCCGAACTCCGTGCGGGGCTATCTCCTCAACCAGCTCGGCCCTCGCGTCTACGTGTCCGACATCAAGGTCACGGGGACGGACACGACCTTTGGTCCTACCCAAGCGTCGCCGACCGGGGGCAACACGGTGTTCACGGGGAACCTCGAGCTGCGGTTGCCGACGCCCGTCTTCCCCGACCGCCTGCGCCTGGGCGTGTTTGTCGACGCGGGGCAGGTGTGGGAGCGGGGAAACCCGGGGTCGGTCGAGGGGCTGCGGGTCACACCGGGGGTGGGGCTCCGGTTCGTCACCGCGCTCGGTCCGGTACGGCTCGACGCCGCCTACAACGGCTACCCGTCGGAGCGGGGCACGCTGTATTACCAGAACAGCGCCGACGGCAGCCTGACCGCAGTCAGGATCCTCGAACCGCGATTGCCGTTCGGGTTCTGGCGCCGGGTCGTGCTGCAGTTCGCCGTGGGGCAGGTGTTCTGATGATCCGCCGCTCGCTCGGAGCAGCGTTGTGGACGCTGGTGGGGCTGCTCGCCGGCTTTCTCGGCGCGCTCTCCTCACTGGTCGGCACCGGTGCGGGGCGCTCCCTGCTGGCGCGGGTGAGCGAAGGCGCGCTGCAGCACGTATTCACCGGGGCGGTGGAGATTGGGGACGCGGGTGGCTCGCTCCTCACTGGGGTCACCCTCCACGACGTGCGGTTGTTCGACGCGGACACCACCCTGGTCGCCTTCTTGCCGCAGGCCAACATCAGCTACAACCCCTTCGACTTTGCCGCCGGCCGGATCGTGCTGTTCGAGTTCGAGCTGGACCGGCCGGTGATCAATCTCGTGCAGCACCGCGACGGCCGGCTCAACATCGAGGAGCTGTTGCGCATCGGCGCGGCGGCGCCGAAGGACGACAAGGGGCCCCGCGGTCCGGCCGCGTTCATCCTGTTCCGCAATGTGCGCGTCACGGACGGCAGCGTCACGCTGCGCCTGCAGGCCTCGCGTGCCCAACCGGGCGACTCGAGCCTCGAGATCGAGACCGGGGGACCGAACGGACGGATGCGGGTCCGCCGCTTCCAGCACCTCAACACCCGCATCAGCGCGCTCCAGATATCGTCCCCGCGGCAGCGCGGGATCCGCATCGACGTAGCCGGACTGGCCGTGGAAAGCTCCGACCCGGTCGCGCGTCTTGTGGACGTGACCGGTCGCCTTCGGGTGATCGGCGACTCCTTGGATCTGCAACTCGCACGGGTCCGGCTGCCGGGGTCGGCGCTGCGCGACGCGCGCGGTCTGATCAGCTGGCCGCGCGACACCATACTGTTCGACCTTCGCGTGCGCGCCGAGTCCGCCACCCTCGGAGACTTTCGGTTCATCGATCGGCGGTTCGGGGGGATCCCAGGTGCCGGTGTGGTCGCCGGTGACATTCGGGTGCGGTCCCACGGCACGCGCGTGCTCGAGGTGGGTCTCGACTCCATGCGGCTGGCCTATGGGGGCGGCGGTGTCACCGGCAGCCTCACCGCGTTCAGCGCCCCGGACTCGGGACTCGTGGCGCTGCGGGACGCCGACCTGGAGGCGAAGAACTTCGACCTCGAGTTCGCCCGACCGTTTCTCGACACGCTGCCGTTCGCCGGACGACTGAGCGGGCACACGACCGCTACCGGACCGCTCGGCGCGCTCATGCTCGCGACCGATTGGTCGTTCCGCGACTCGCTGGTCGCGGGATGGCCCGAAAGCCAGGTGCGCGGCACGGGGCAGGTGAGCCTTGGCGGGGGTCGAGGGGGGGGAGGGGGGGGGGGAGGGGGCGGGGGCGGTCTGCGATTCGAATCGTTCGGGATCGAGTCGTCGAGCCTGGATCTGGGCACCGTTGCCCGCCTCGCGCCCGCCGTGCGCCTCCACGGCAGACTCGCAGCAGCGGGCACGCTGAGCGGACCCCTCACGAATGCGGAATTCAGGGGAACACTGTGGCACCAGGACGGCGATCGGCCGGTCAGCACCGTGACCGGAAGCATGCGTCTCGACACGCGCTCCGAGATGCTGGGGATCTATGCCGACGTGCAGGCCGACTCGCTGTGGTTCGATGGGCTCCGGGGGAGCTTTCCGACCCTGCCGCTCCACGGTGCCGTGTTCGGTCCGGTGAAGCTCGCCGGCCCGCTGTCGGCGCTCGAAACCCACGTTGACCTGCACTCGAGCGGCGGCGAGGTGCGGGGCGACGGCACCTTGCTGCTCGATCTGCCGCATTACGGCGCCAGGGGCCTGAACGTCGTCGCTCGCGACGTGGATCTCGCGCGGTGGCTCGGCGGCGGGGCCAGGGTCCCGCCCTCCCGCCTGACCTTCACGTTGCGCGGCGACGTGGCGGGCGACAGCGCGGTCCCACCCGTGGGAACCGTGCACGCATTGCTCGAGCCCTCGCAGCTCGCCGGCGCGAGCCTCGATTCGGGAGCGGTCAGCGTGCGATTCGCCGATCGCCGACTGTACGTGGACTCGCTGCGCGTGACCCTGGCCGGTCTGGTCACGACCGGGGCGGGATCGCTGGGCTGGAGCCGCGACTCCCGGGGGCTGCTGGCGCTCGATTTGGACGCGGACAGCCTGGGTACGATCGACCCGCTCGTCGCCTGGCTCGCCAGCGGGGGAGGGGGTGGAGGGGGTGGGTCCGCGGGTGACGCGTCGGACGATCCCGCGGACGGGAAGGCCACGCCGCTCGCGGGCACTGCGCGGGTAGCACTGCGGCTGGACGGGTCGCTCGATTCGCTGGGGCTCGAGGCGCGCGCCAGCGTCGAGCGGCTCGCGTGGCGCGACTGGCGCCTCCCCGCCGGGCGGGCCAGGCTCGCCTGGGGGCCGACGGTCGCGCTGGAGGCGACCCTCGATTCGGTGGCCCACGGCGCGGTAGGCTTTTCCGGCGTCGTCGCCAGCGCCCGGGGGAATCCCGATTCGCTCACCTGGCAGGTGCGCTCGCGCATCGGCGACGCGGGCGCCTTTCTCGCCGGCGGGCGCTTCGCGCGGCGAACGGAGCCGGGAAGCCGCTCACTGGCGATCGGGCTCGACTCGCTGGGAGTGCAGGTTCCGGGAGACGTGTGGATCCTGGACCAGCCGACCGAGCTGACGGTGACCGACTCGGCCGCCACGGTGAGTCGGTTCGCGCTTCATAGCGTCTATGGATCGGGCAAGCTCCTGCTCGAGGGCGCCCTGCCGACGCGCGGGCGGGCCGATGCGCATCTCCAGGTCGAGGCGTTTCCGTTCGCGGGATTGTATGCACTGCTACAGCAGGACACCGCGGGGGCCGGCGGCATGGTCACGGTGGCGGCGGGACTCTCCGGCACCCGCGCGAGCCCGGTGTCCAGCGGTTCGTTCTCGCTGTCGAACGTCACGATCGGCGGGTTCCGCGCGCCGTTCGTCGACGGCACGTTCGACTACCACGGTCAGCGCCTCCATGGCGCGCTGCACCTGTGGCGCTCGGGGCAGCAGATTCTCGATGTGGAGGTGCACCTGCCGCTCGATCTCGCGCTCACGCCCGTGCCGCACCGGCAGCTGCCCGACACGCTCTCCGTCGGGGCCCGGGCCGACAGCGTCGACCTCTCTGTCCTCGAAGCCCTCACGCCCGCGGTGCGGGAGGTGACGGGGGTGTTCTCGGCGGACCTGGGGATAGCGGGAACCTGGGACGCTCCGCGCCTGCGAGGCGACCTGCAGGTGGCGAACGCGGCGGCCACGATCCCTGAACTGAACGTGCGGTACACAGACGTGAACGGACATCTCACGCTCTCGGGCGACACGATCGCGATCCAATCTCTGTCGAGCCGCAGCGAGCGGGGCCGGGCCGATTTCACGGGGTTCATGCGATTGGAGCGGCTGACGCATCCGGTGCTCGACCTGCAAATCGCGGCCGATCAGTTCAAGGCGCTGGACTTGAAGAACAACGTGGCGATCACGGCCAGCGGACGGCTGTCGCTCAAGGGGCCCGTGTTCGGCGCCAAGTTGAGCGGGCACGCCACGGTGACGTCGGGCGTGCTGTATTTCGCGGACCTGGTGCAGAAGCGCATCGTGAACCTCGACGAGCTGGCGGACACCTCGCTCGCCGCCCTGATCGCCCAGCAGCGGCTCGGCCCCGAATTCAAGAACGTGTTCCTCGACAGCCTGCGGATCGATGGTCTTGACCTCGAGATGGGCAGCGACGTGTGGCTTCGCTCGAACGAAGCCAACATTCAACTGGCCGGCTCGGCGCACCTCACCAAACAGGGGAACCTCTACCTCGTGAGCGGCACGCTGCAGGCGACGCGCGGCACCTACCGGCTCAAGATCGGGCCGGTGACACGCGAGTTCATCGTGAAACAGGGGACGGTGCGGTACTTCGGCACGCCCGATCAAGACGCGGCGCTCGACATCCGGGGGACGCACGTGGTCCATCCCGTTCCCAGCCGCGGCCAGCCCGCACCGCCGGACGTCACCGTCGTGGCGCACATCGGTGGAACGCTGCTGATCCCCAAAGTCACGCTCGAGGGGGACAAGATCGACCTGCCGCAGGCCGAGTTCATCTCCTACCTGCTATTCGGCAAGAGCAGCGTCGAATTGGGCGGCGAGCAGGGATCTATTGCCGACCAACGTGCCCTGGTGCAGAGCGCCCTCGCGGTCCTGTCCGGGGAAATCGAGCAGACGATCGTATCGGGCGGGATTCCGGTGGATTACGTCGAGATCCGACCAGGAACGGGCGAGGAGGGCGGGCCGCTCATCGGTAACCTGCAGCTTGCCGTCGGCCGCCAGATCGGGCCGAAGACATTTCTGGTCGTGAACGCCGGGTTCTGCGAGGGACGGACCATCGCCCGCGGCTCGCTCGGGCTGTCGCTGCAATTCCGGATCAGCGCGGAATGGCGCACGGAGGCGAGCTTCCAGCCGGTGCAGACGTGCTCGGACGCGGCGGCGAGCGAGACGTACGGGAGCACGGTGCCGCGGCAGGTGGGGTTCGACCTCTTCTGGGAGAAGCGCTACTAGATGGCGCGCGCGCTGCTGATCGCTAATCCGGCCGCCGCGCGGACCGACGCGCGGGCCGTCACCGCCGTCCGGGACACGTTGCGGCGCGGCGGCTGGTCCGTCGAAGTGCTCGCCACGGGGCAGCCAGGCGACGCCCGCCGGTTCGCCCGCGAGGCGCGAGACGCCGGGTTCGATGCGTTCGTGTGCTACGGGGGAGACGGCACGGCGATGGAGATCGCCGCCGGCGCGGTGGGGAGCGGCATTCCGCTCGGACTCGTGCCGGGGGGCACGGGCAACCTGTTGGCCGGGAATCTGCGATTGCCACGCGACCCGGCCGCGGCCGCGCGCGTGATCCTCCGCGGCCGCGCGAGCCCGATCGATCTCGGCGTCGTGGAGCGCCAGAACGAACCGCATTACTTCGCCGTGTGCAGCGGCACGGGATTCGACGCCCGCCTCATGGCTGGCACGGGGGCGGCCGAAAAGCGGCGCTGGAAGATGGCGGCGTACGTCATGCGCGCCGTGGCCGCCCTGCCCAGCGTCACGAGTCCGCTGCACCGTGTGACCGTGGATGGGGTGGCGCACGACTTGCCCGCTGCGATGGTGCTGGTCGCGAATTGCGGCGAGCTGATCCCGCCGTTCCTGCGGCTGCGCGACGACATTGCGCCGGACGACGGCTGGTTGGACGTATTGGTGCTGCGGGCCGAGGGCGTGCTGCAGAGCTTGAGCGCGTTCGTCGAGCTGGCGCTCCGCCGGTCGAATGGCGCACGGCGACTGTGGTTCGCCCGCGGCCGCGTGGTGCACGTCGCAGCGCTCGAAGGCCCGCCGCGGCCGATCCAGCTCGACGGCGAATTGTGGGGCGACACGCCGTTCGAGGCGCGCCTGGTGCCCGCGGCTTTGCCCGTCATCGTGGATCCCGAGACCGCGCCGCTGGGCGCGCCGCGCCGTGGCTGACAGCGTCCTGCTCATCGATGACGACAGCGACGTGCTGCGCGCCGTCGGCGACTACTTCGACCGCATCGGCTACGAGGTCGCTCGCGCGGACGCAGCGGAGCCGGGCTTCGAGGCGTTCGAGCGCATGCGCCCGACCGTCGTCATCCTCGATCTCCATCTCCCAGACCTTGACGGGCTCGAGCTACTCGAGCGGCTCCGCGCGCAGGGGGGGTCGGTCATCCTGCTCACGGGCCACGGGGACATCGCCACCGCGGTCCGCGCGATGCAACTCGGCGCCGAGCATTTCCTCACGAAACCGGTGGACCTGAACCACCTGGCCGCGGCCACGGCCCGCGTGTGCGATAAGGTCCGACTCGCGCGCCAGAACACGCTGCTACGTCAGCGCGACCACGCGCACGGAGGGCTCGAATCCCTCGGCACGTCGCCCCTGATCCGTGAGCTCGGCCGGCAGGTGGAACTGCTCGCCGCGAGCGAGCGCTCCACTGTGCTCCTCACCGGCGAGA
>Ga0066676_10000726_pt1 | contig 12419 bp, 14 predicted proteins | sample GraSoiAngelo_125_FD_62293 | JGI IMG/M metagenome (GOLD analysis project Ga0066676, IMG submission 62293) | Grasslands soil microbial communities from the Angelo Coastal Reserve, California, USA - 14_0927_05_40cm | ecosystem: Environmental > Terrestrial > Soil > Grasslands | place: USA...
CCGCGTGCTGGCGAGCGCGTCTCGCGATCGCGAACTTTGCCTGTTTGCGAAGGCTCGCGCCGCAATTCGAGTTTCAGGCAAAGGTTGTTTCGGCGCGACGCCGAAAGTCCGAGCCGGACTGGCATTAACACGCGAGACGCGTGCGCTACCCAGAACGCACCCCGTGACGCCTGTGAAAACCTCTTGTGCGCGCGGCGGTTCTCCGGCAGTTTCGTCCTGTCATGGCGGGGAATCGCAAACTCGGTTGTCTCAGCATCTTCTTGTTCGTCGCGCTTTGCGCCAGTTTGTTCGTCAACCTGATGTTGATGGCCGTCGCGTTTCAGCGCCTTGGCGGGACCCGCGAGGCCGAGCCAATTCCGCGTTTCCGTGAAATCCTGCTTCAGCGGGGGGCACGCGCGACCACGGACAAGATTGCGGTCATCACCATGCGCGGCCTGATCAGTTCTTCGCTCCCGGGCACTGTAAGCGATTCAATGGTCGATGACATGCGCGCGGCGCTGCAACAGGCTCGCGATGACAGCCGCGTCAAAGCCATCGTTCTTGAAATCGATTCCCCGGGTGGAGAAGTGACCGCTTCCGACGCGATCTATAGCGTGCTGGTCAAGGTCCGGGCGAAGAAACCGGTGGTCGTTTACATGGATTCACTGGCGGCATCCGGTGGCTATTACGTTTCCTGCGGCGGCAAATTTTTGATGGCAAACGAAACGACCATCACCGGCAGCATCGGCGTCATTATTCAAACGCTGAATTACGAGCAGCTGTTCAACAAGGTCGGACTCGCTTCCGTTGTTTTCAAAAGCGGAAAATTCAAGGACATGCTGAATGGCGCGCGGCCGATCACTCCGGAAGAACGCGAGCTCGTGCAGAGCTTTATCATGAAAACTTACGACAAATTTCTCGGCATCGTGGCAAAGGAAAGAAATCTTCCGGCAGACCTCTTGCGCAATACGATTGCCGACGGGCGAATCCTGTCGGGCAAGGACGCATTCGAGCACAAGCTGATCGATGGCCTTGGTGAGCTGGACGACGCGTTCAGCAAGGCCAAAGAACTGGGAAACGCGCCGGACGCCAAAGTGGTGAAATATGGTCCGCCGTTTAGTCTGAGCCGTTTCTTCCGGATATTTGGAGAGACCGATTCAAAGATTGAGCTCACACTCCCAAAGCAACTCATTCCGCAACTGGAAAGTGGGCGCGCGTATTTCCTGCCCAGCTATTACGCGCCGTAGAACAGAGGGCCCATGCGATCCGGCAGCCTCTTCGCGGCATCGGAAGCCGTTCCCAGCTCGGTCTTAGGCGTTCTCCTCTCGCTTCTTTACGTTCTTGCCAGCCTTTACATCTATATTTCGCTGATTTATCAGATCAGCGCGCGAACACCGGACGCTTTTGGTACTGACGCAGCGACCACGCGACGATTTGGACTGCCCGAGGCAATACTGGCTGCGCTTTTGATCCTTTTCCTTTTTCTGACCATTGGCGCCTCAGTTTCGCAACCCTCGATCCAGTTCAGCGCGCGCAATCTTTTGGCAAATTTTCTTCTCACCGGTTGTGTGGTGCTGGTGATAATCACCTTCCTTCAATTCCGCGGATTTGATGTTGGTTCGTTAGGCGGGTTTTTCAGATTAAGTTTTGTCAGGACTCTGAGCACTGGGGCGATTCTGCTGTTTTTTGCCTATCCATTGATCTTGTCGTCTGACGCGATTACGCAGCGGCTTTTTGGGGGCGGCTCGAGCAAGCAAAACATCGTCGAGTTTTTTAGCGGATCGCGCACGATCCAGCAGCGAATGATGATCATCGTTTTCGCCGTGGCAATCGCGCCGGTATTTGAGGAGTTTCTTTTTCGATTTTTTATTTACGGTGTACTCAGGCGCTATTTCGGCCGACTTCTGGGCGTCACATTCAGCGCACTGCTCTTCGCCGCGGCGCACGCGCACTTACCTTCATTTGCACCACTGTTCGTCCTGGGAAGTTGTTTCGCGATTGCATACGAATGGAGCGGTTCCATTCTTGTCGCCATGACAATGCATTCGCTCTTCAATTCGCTTACCCTTACCGCCCTTGCATTTCCGGAGATCTTTTCTCCATGACCCTCCAAAGGAGCGGCGGTCTCCAGTCCGCCGAAAGCTCTACTTCCGTTCCAGGGATCACGGCGCCATGAAATTGCGCGACATCGGCGAAGACCGGCTGCTCGGCCGGCTCTTATCTCGTCTTTCGCTCGGAAAAGAAGTCGTCAACGGTCCCGGTGATGATTGCGCCGTTGTGGAAACCCGCGATCACCGAAACCTCCTTGTACTCAAGACCGATTGTGTTGTCGCAGGCGTGCACTTCCTGCCGACGACGAACGCGCTCGACGTCGGCTGGAAAGCGATGATGCGTCCGCTCAGCGATTTCGCTGCAACGTCGGCCCTGCCTCAATCTGCGCTGATCACTCTCATTGCTCCCAAGCAAACGAACGTCGAATGGGTGGAGCGGCTTTATCGCGGATTGGGCCGGGCGGCGAAGCGGTTTAAAGTTAGCATAGTTGGCGGAGAAACAAGCCGGACACGCGGCCCTGTGGCGATTTCGGTTAGCGTGGTTGGCTTTGTTGAAAGAGACCGGTGCGTCTCGCGCCGGGGCGGCAGGGTGGGCGATGATCTGTTTGTCACCGGCCGACTGGGTGGCGCCGTGAGACAAAAGCATTTGCAATTCATTCCGCGGATTGCCGAGTCGCGCTGGCTCACAAAAAATTTCTCCATCCACGCCATGATGGATCTAAGCGACGGATTGGGAGCCGATCTTCCGCGACTTGCAAAGGCGAGCGGAGTTGGATTTGCCATCGAAATAGAGAATCTCCCGCTCGCCCGTGGCGCGAAGATCGATAACGCAATTTCAGAAGGCGAAGATTACGAATTGCTCTTCGCCATTTCCCCGCGGGAGCGAGATTGCTTGTTGCGGAGTTGGAAGAAAAAATTTCCGAAATTGTTACTCACGCGCATCGGTTCCTTATCTCAGCTCTCAACTAGAAACGATCAACTTTTGCCTAGTGGCTACGTTCATTTCCAACAGCCCGCCTGAGACCGAAGCAGTCGGACGGCGACTTGCAGAGGATGCAGGAGTGGGATCGGTTTTGGCCTTGCAGGGCGAACTGGGCAGCGGCAAAACTCTATTCACCAAAGGCTTCGTGGCCGGCATGGGAAGCAACGCTGCCGTTTCCAGCCCCACGTTTACGATTGTGCACGAATATCGAGATGGGCGATTGCCTGTTTATCATTTCGATTTTTTTCGCGTCGAGAATCGCAAGTCCCTCGAGCGGCTTGGCCTCGATGACTATTTTTTTGGCGACGGAGTTTCGGTGATCGAATGGGCAGATCGTTTCCCGGAATTCATTCCCGAACAAGCGCGCTGGATTCTGTTTGAGATAAAATCGGAGAATCAGCGCGCCATTACTTTCCAGGAAACGTGAAAATTCTTGCGCTGGAAATTTCTACAGCGCGCGGCAGTCTGGCGTGGTTGGATGAAGACGGCGCCGGTCTCAGTCGCGACTGGCCTAACGACCGGAAAAATTCTGCCGCCTTCTTTGAAAATCTTGCCGATGCAACGAAGAAACTTGACGCGCCAGACACGATTATCGTCGGGCTTGGCCCTGGCTCCTACGCGGGGACCCGCATCGCAATTTCAGCTGCAATCGGGTTGGGGGTTTCTTCCGGTGCGCGCCTGATCGGTTTTCCATCAATATGTGCAATGGAGTCTAACGCGCAGGAATACTCCGTGATCGGTGATGCTCGCAGGAAATCTTTCTTCTTTGCGCGTATCCGCGCGAATAACCTGGTCCAGGGTCCAACGCTTTTCTCGGAGTCCGCGCTGAAATCGAAACTCGACACTATTGATATCGCAACGCCAGTTTTCACCTCGGACTCGCTCCTGCAATTTGAGCGCGCCGAAGTTCGCTTCCCATCCGCTCTTGTGCTCGCCAGACTTGCGCGAGAACCGCAGCGCAGCTTTTCTTTGCCACCGCTCGAACCAATTTATTTGCGCGAGCCGCACATCACCATGCCGAAATGAAGCAAGCTTATCGTTGCTGGGCCGAGATCGATCGGAGCGCGTTGCGTCACAATGCCAAAATCGTGCGGGAACGCGTCGGGTCCGCAGAGATCATCGCTGTGGTGAAAGCGAGTGCTTACGGGCACGGTTTAATCGGTGTAGCGGAAACGCTCGCGGATGAGGCGCAACTTTTTGGCGTCGCGAATCTGGAAGAGGCCCTGGCACTCCGGGAATCCTTCTCCCATCCGATCATCATTCTTGGACCAGCTCTGCCGGGGGAGAGGTCTACAATCGCCGAGCGCGGTTTCATTCCCACAATTTCTGCGCTTGAGGAAGCAGAAGATTTCAATCGGGTAGCGCACCGCTCGCCCGTAGCCGTCAATTTCAAGATTGATACGGGCATGGGCCGCATGGGAGTTCCGGAAGGCGAAGCCTCGGACGTTCTCAAGAACGTCTCCGCATTTCCGAATATCCGGATTCACAGCGTTTCGACTCATTTGCCAGTGTCCGGCGAGGATGCGGTCTACACGCGCGGTCAGCTTTCGCGCTTTGGCGAAATCATGAAGCAATTTCGCGCCGCGGTTCCAATCGATTATAAAGCGCATGTGCTCCAAAGCGCAGGGTTGCTCGCTTTCGCTGAGCCCGCAGGAGTGTTCGACATGGTGCGCGCCGGGATCGTGCTTTACGGGATTTCGCCACTCCCTGAATTTCAGAAACTCCTCAAACCGGTGATGACGTGGAAAACGCGCATTTGTCTGGTGCGCGAGATGCCGAAGGGAAGTTCCATCAGCTATGGCCGCACCTTTATCACTCCTCGGAAAATGCGGGTCGCAACGTTATCAGCTGGTTACGCCGACGGATATCCGTGGCACCTTTCGAATCGTGACGCTGCCGTCCTGGTTCGCGGGCAGCGCTGCGCCGTTCTCGGCCGTGTGACGATGGATTTGATGATGATCGATGTTACTAAGTTTAATAATGCGCAAGTGGGCGACGAGGTCGTTTTGATGGGGCGCGATGGGCAGGAGGAAATTTCCTGCGTGGAACTGGCTAGGGCAGCTGGCACGATCCCCTGGGAAATTACGACACGAATTGGCCAACGCGTGCGGCGGGTTTATGTTTAAAGTTTCCAGCGTCCATACTGTTATGTTGAGCGAAGCGAAACATCTCTGATTGTGGTTTCAGCGCTACCAGGAAGAAATAATTAGAGATTCTTCGCTTCACTCAGAATGACAATGATGCCCGGCGCCCTAACGCTTCAACGAATTTAGGAGTGCAATGTTCCAGATCATCTTCAACGAATTGAGCGCAGCCGAGATCTCGTCGCTCCCGAAAAAATTGCAGCTAGAGCTGCTCGCGGAGTTCCAAATTTTACCCGAAGACCTCGACCAGCTCGATTCCGAGCGATTTGGTGTGATCCAGCGCGAAGGGAAAAAGCTTTATCGCTATCGTGCGAAGGATTATCGCATTTATTTCGCCACGACCGACGAAGGTATCAGGGTCCATCGCGTCTTGCACAAGAACACGTTTCGCGATTTCCTTTTTCGAAGCAAACTGCCTGTGTCCGAAGACGCCCAGTTGGGCGAGACTCGCGAATTCTGGAAGTTGATCGAGCAGGGCGAAAAAACACGGAAGGTGTAACGAAGACAGGGGTCGCGCCTGTTCGTGGCAGACGACTTTCTGGTCTGTCCGGTTAGCGATCGACGCTCGGGTGACAACCAAGAGGTCGTTCGACTTCCCGCCTACGCTAAAGCTCCGGCGCGGCGTGCGTTCGGGATAAGAAATTTGGCCCCAGCCAAATTTGTCACTTCATCAAGAGCACAGAGCGGCTGCGCTTGATCTCGCGTGTGATTTTGCGATGCAGATGCGCAGGCATTCCGGTGACGCGGCGGGGAAGGATTTTGCCGCTCTCCGTGACGAATTTTTTCAGGAGATCGGGATTTTTGTAATCGATAGCCTCAATGGCGATGTCGATTCGCCGGCGTGGCATGGCGCGATTTGCCCGGCGAAAGGCGGAACGGCGTTTGGCGGTTTTAGGACCTATCATTTGGTTTCGCGGTGCAAAGTATGCCGTCTTAAGAACGGATTGTATTTCTTTTTCTCGAGTCGATTGGGCGTGCGCGGGCTTTTCTTGTTCCGTGTGGTCATGTAACGGGAGACAGGCTTACCCAATGCCTTGGCCTCCGTGCATTCCAACGTCACAATTTCCTGCGCCATTTGTCCGTTAGTCCTTCACTTCCGCCGGCGTGGCTTCCTCTTCCTCAGCCTCGCCGCCTTCCTCCTCGGTCAAACCGAACAGAGAGGTGACCGACTGACGGACCCGCGACGCCTTGTTTTGCTTTTCCAGCTGCGATTGGCATTCAACGGTGAAACGCGCGAATGGGATAGCTTCCAGCCGTGCGTGCGGGATCGGTTTGCCCGACATCTCGCACTTTCCGTAGGTTCCCAGCTCAATGCGTTTGAGGGCTTGATCGATTTCGTAAAGCGCGTCCTGTTCCTGGGAGAGCAAGCTCAACGCGAAATCCCGATCGTAAGCGTCTGATCCAGCGTCAGCCTGATGCATTCCAAAAGCGGATGCCTCGCTGCCTTCGGCTCGCGATCTCAGAGTGTCCTGGGCTACGCCGGCCATGGAATCGACCATGGCGTCCCGAAGCTGAAGCAGTTTCTCTTTCTGCTTCCGTACAAACGGATCAAGCCTTCTTTCGCGATGGTTCATACCTAATAAGAACGCCGGAGATTCAATCGTTTCCTTTTTGGTTTTGGAAGACCCGCGTTTTCCGGCTTTCGTCGGCTTTGCGACCTTTTTCGCTACCGGCCGCTTGACGCTCTCCTTGCGTGCCGGACGCGCCTTGCGCGCAGCAGGCCTCTTCGCAGAGCTCTTCTTTTTTGTTGGTTTTGCCATAGCGTTGACGCCTTTGGTAAATCGATTGCGTCCGAAAAATGGACGCTTAATTAAGAACATTTCTCCGACGGCGCAAGCGGATTCGGTCAAAAAGTTTACAGCCCTACAAACCGGCTTTCGCACCTAGGCAAAACTACTACCCAGCCACGGCTCAGCTCGGACGGCAGCCAGCCTGTTGTTGCAGGGCCTTACGAGCTCGCGCTGGAGTAACGGTTCAGGGCAAATTTCCAGAAGCCGCGCGACAGGAGGAAAACAATAGTCGAGGCAGCGACAAGATGCAGCATCAACCACCAGGGCTGTCCGAGCGATTTGATCAACAAGCGGGCTGGGATGTTTGCGATAATGACCACCGGAATGATCCAGCCGAATATCAAGCGGAATAGCCATGGAAAGATCGCATCTGGATAACGCGCGATATTCAGGAAATTAAAGTAGCCATAAACCAATCCCTGGGCGCGCACGATCCAGAAACTGACCGCTGCCAGAGCAAGCATGATTGAGTAATGCACAGCAATGCCAAACCCCAGCGCGACCAGGTAAAGCAAGATTGACGTCAAATCTGGAACAACATTGAGACGCGATAGCGCTATGCAAACTACCGCACCCCCTAACGCCGCATTGACGATGCTATCGAGACCAAATTGTTTCGTCGAAACAGCAAACTGGCTATCGATCGGCAGAACCAGCAGAGAATCTAATTTTCCCGTGCGCACGAGTTCTGGAATGTTGGCGACGTTAACAAAAAAGAATGCCTGAAAGAGCTGGGCAATCATTTGATGCGTGCCGATAAGCAGCACGACCTCCCACTTTGTCCAGTCACCAATACGATCGACATTGGCGAAAATGATACTGAAGAAGACAATCTGGCCGCAGAACCAAAGGATCTCCACAACCATCCATAACAGAAAGTTCGCCTTGAAACTCAGCTCGCGAATGAGCGAGTTGCGCAGCATGATGGAGTAGATTTCGATGTAACGCCGCATCATTTTTCCTGTCCCTTAACTTTAAGCACAGTCAACCACCGCCCGTATGAAACGTTTTGTGCCATGGCTTCCCGTGATTGTTGGCCTGCTGGTTGTGGCAGTGGTTGTCCGCCAGTGCCGCAACGGCGGCGCTACAAGCTATCAGACCGCAACGATCACCCGCGGTCCCATTACCCAGGCGGTTACGGCAACCGGCACACTCAATCCGGTCGTTAACGTACAGGTAGGCAGCCAGGTTTCAGGAAATATCGCGAAATTATTTGTGGATTTTAATTCTCAGGTGAAAGCCGGCCAGGTGGTTGCGCAAATCGATCCGGCGCTTTTTCAGGCAACTGTCACTCAGGCGGAGGGAGATTTGGCGAACGCCCAGGCCACGCTTGAGCTCGCAAGAGTAAATGCCAAACGGACACAGGAATTGTTTGCGAAGAAGACCTCGTCGCAGGCTGACGTCGATCAAGCGATGGCGACCCTTCATCAATCCGAGGCGACCGTGAAGATTAAACAGGGCGCGCTGGATAAAGCCAGGGCCGATCTCGAGCATTGCACTATTACGTCACCGATCGACGGGGTGGTGATTTCGCGCAGTGTCGATGTTGGTCAGACGGTGGCAGCCAGTCTCCAGGCGCCGGTCATCTTTGCGATCGCGAACGATCTTACCAAAATGCAGATCGACGCGAATGTGGCGGAAGCGGATGTCGGCGTCGTGACGATCGATCAAAATGTCGATTTTACCGTGGACGCTTTTCCCATGCAGACGTTTCGTGGAAAAGTTGTCCAGGTGCGCAACGCGCCGATCACCGTGCAAAACGTCGTGACTTACGACACCGTCATTGGGGTGAGCAATCCAGATTTGAAATTGAAACCGGGAATGACAGCGAACGTCTCAATCGTCATCGCGCACAAGGATGAGGTACTGCAAATCAAGAACGCCGCGCTGCGCTATCGCCCGCCGGACGCAACCCCGGTCGAGACAAGAAGAACGGGCACAAGTCGCATGGGACGGCCTGCCGGAGGGCGTAGCGGTGGTGTGCACGAGGGTGCCGAACGTACCGTGTATGTTTTGCCGTCTGGCGCCAGCCGGCCGCAGCCGGCGCAGATCAAAACCGGGATCAGCGACGGGATTGTGACCGAAGTAGTCGAAGGTCTGAAGGAAAGCGACCGCGTGGTGACGGCCGAGCTCAGCTCAGCGATGGCCGGGCCATCGCCTGCGACGAATCCCTTTGGCGGGTCAAGGCGATTTCCGTAATTATCATGGAAGGAAAATTCGGCTTCTCGCTCGCGGACTGCTGTAGCCGCATCTGTGTAAGAAGTGTGACGCACGTATTCCAAACACTTCAGCGCAGCGCTTCGCAGAGCGAACCGATTACAACATTCGCCAGGAAGTAGTTCGATATGAACAACGGGGCACTCGTTAGGCTGATCGATGTGCACAAAGTCTATCGCACAGGCGAAATGGAAGTGCCCGCTGTGCGCGGCGTGTCGCTCGAAATCAAGCGCGGCGAATTCGTTGCGCTGATGGGTGCCAGCGGTTCCGGAAAATCCACGCTCATGAATATTCTCGGTTGCCTCGACCGGCCCACCACGGGCCACTACATTTTGGACGGAGCAGACGTCTCGAGTCTCGATCGAGATCGGCTCGCCGATATCCGGAACGGCAAGATCGGATTCGTGTTCCAGAATTTTAATCTGCTGCCACGCACTTCTGCGCGAGAAAACGTCGAGTTGCCCTTGGTTTACAGCTCGCAGCGTCTGACACACTCGGAACTTCGCGAAAGGGCGAATGGTGTCCTTGCATCCGTCGGCCTCGCAGGTCGCGAAGACCATCATCCGAGCCAGCTTTCGGGCGGTCAGCAACAACGCGTGGCGATCGCACGCGCGTTGATTAATCAACCGGAAGTCCTTCTTGCGGACGAACCGACCGGCAATCTGGACAGCCGGACCAGCATCGAAATCATGGTAATTTTTCAGCAGCTTAATGAGCGCGGAATCACCGTGATCATGGTGACGCACGAACCGGATATCGCTGCTTACGCAAAGCGGAACGTCATGATGCGCGACGGGGCAATCCTGGATGATCATCTGGTTTCACAACGCTCGGATGCAGCGTCGCAGCTTCAACAACAACACGCTTCAACGCTTTAGCGCTTCAGCCTATAAATGAGAGTCGCACCAACATTTAACGTCGCGCTCCGCGCTTTGCGGCGAAACAAACTGCGTTCGGTGCTGACTGCGCTAGGCATCATCATCGGCGTAGGCGCGGTGATTGCGATGGTTGGGATCGGCAACGGAGCGAAGGCGCAAGTGGAAGCGCAGATCGCCAGCCTGGGACAAAATGTGATTCTGATCTTTTCAGGCAGCACCACCTCCAGCGGCATTCGCACGGGGTGGGGCGGTGCCGGCACGTTGAAAATCGAAGACGCAGAGGCGATCCGACGCGAAGTGCCGGGCGTGATCGGAGTGAGCGAGGAAGTTGTTTCTACCACGCAAGTAACAGCCGGAAATCAAAATTGGTTTACTCGCATTTACGGAGAATCAGCGGATTACTTTGACATCCGGCAATGGCCGCTGGCTGATGGCGCACCGTTTACGTCGCAAGACGTTCGCAGCGCAAACAAGGTTTGTGTGATCGGTCGTACCACCGCCACCCAGATTTATGGAAACGAAAATCCGATTGGCCAGATCCTACGGATCAAGGAGGTCCCGTTTACAGTCACGGGTGTGCTGACGCCCAAGGGATTGAGCACGCAGGGCGTAGACCAGGACGACATCGTAATCATGCCGTACACGAGCGCGATGAAACGTGTCATCGGTGGCACAAATTTGCGTAATATTAACGTGCAAATTGCCGATCCGCAGCAGCTCGAAGCGGCCCAGCAACAAATTGTTTCGCTGCTTCGGCAACGGCATAACATTCGTCCAGGGCGCGACGATGATTTCACCGTGCGCAACCAACAGGAAATCGCCCAGGCGGCCACCGCTACCTCGCGGGTAATGACGCTTTTGCTTGGGGCAATTGCCGGTGTGTCGCTTGTGGTCGGTGGAATCGGAATCATGAACATCATGCTCGTGAGTGTCACCGAGCGGACGCGTGAAATTGGCGTGCGCATGGCTGTGGGCGCGCATGGTGCTGACATTCTCACTCAATTCTTGATCGAAGCCGTGACACTGAGTTCGGTCGGAGGTCTGATTGGAATTGTCTGTGGCATTGGCGCGTCGAAAATTTTGTCCGTATACGCGAATTGGCCTACGCTGATATCAATCAGTTCGGTCGCCATTGCATTTTTATTCAGCGCAGCTGTTGGAATTTTCTTCGGCTTTTACCCGGCGCGCAAAGCGGCCGCGCTCGATCCCATCGAAGCGTTACGCTATGAGTGAGAATTTGTACCCACCAAACACACGAATGACACAAAAAAAGGCAGTCCTATTTTCTGAGATTTCGTATCTTTTCGCATATTTGGTGGACGAATCTTTGTTGTAGCGGTCGCTGTCCTCACCGGCAAATTAGTGGCATGGCGGAGCACAGCGGTTTTGAAAAGTTGGTCGCAGAGGCAAAGAAGAAAATCACCGAGATTTCTCCGGACGAAGCAGCCGAGAAATCAAGAAGCGGTCACGCGGTGATTATCGATGTTCGCGAGAAAGACGAATGGGGCGAGGAACATATCCCTGATGCTATCCACATGAGTCGCGGCACCATCGAGCTCGACGTCGAAGAAAAAGTCCCCGACACGAACGCAATGATCATTTGTCATTGCGGCGGAGGCGGACGCTCCGCGCTCGCCGCTGAGAGCTTGCAAAAAATGGGCTACAAAAACGTCCGCTCCATGGCCGGCGGTTTCAAAGCTTGGAAAGCCATGGGATTGCCCACGTCAAAATAGTTGTAGAGGCGGTTGTGCCAGGCGCGTTTTTGGTCCGCGCCGCGTGGTTTCGAATCGTTGAGGCGGACAGGCGCGCGACAGAATTGTTTTCGCGTCGCCGCCCGGCTAAACTGTCGCGCATTACCGGGACTGACACGACATGACGGCGCCTTCGCTGGATTATTACGGCATCGAAGAGCTTCTCACCGAGGAAGAACGCGCAGCGCGTGATCGGGCGAGGCGTTTTGTGCAGGAGGAAGCTATGTCCGAGATCGTTCCGTGTCATCGCGCAGCCAAATTCCCAGATAACCTCATCCCGCGCATGGGTACGCTGGGCTTTTACGCGCCTTATCTGAAAGAGCACGGTTGTGCCGGCCTTAGCTACACTGCGTACGGTCTCATCATGCAAGAGCTTGAGCGGGCCGATTCCGGTTTGCGCTCGCTGGCTTCTGTTCAGGGTGCACTCGCGATTCAGGCGATCCATTCATTTGGCTCGCCCGAGCAACAGTCGCGATGGCTGCCGGGATTGATCTCGGGCAAACTTATCGGGTGTTTTGCGCTGACGGAACACGGACACGGTTCGGATCCCGACGGCATGGAAACCCGCGCCAAACGTGAAGGCGACCATTACATTTTGAACGGCAGCAAGTGCTGGATCGGCAATGC
>Ga0066676_10000732_pt1 | contig 12390 bp, 9 predicted proteins | sample GraSoiAngelo_125_FD_62293 | JGI IMG/M metagenome (GOLD analysis project Ga0066676, IMG submission 62293) | Grasslands soil microbial communities from the Angelo Coastal Reserve, California, USA - 14_0927_05_40cm | ecosystem: Environmental > Terrestrial > Soil > Grasslands | place: USA...
ATCGGTCGCGATGGTGCGCACAACCTCCACAAGCTTCATCACCGGCACGGGATTGAAGAAATGCAAGCCCACGAATCGTTGCGGCCGCTTCGTGACTGTGGCGATTTCGGTGATCGTCAGCGAAGAGGTGTTGCTCGCAAAAACGGCGGAAGGCGCGCAAATCTTATCCAGGGCGGAAAACAGTTCTCGCTTTGCCGGCAACTGCTCGATGATCGCTTCCACAATCAGGTCGGAATTCTTCAAGTCTTCGAGGGAAGTCGTTCCGTTCAGGCGTGCCCGGATTTCGCTCCTCGCCGCCCCGGTAATCGTTCCCTTCTCGACCAGCCGGTTCAGATTTTTCTCGATGCCCTTTAGTCCCTTATCCACCAGCTCCGCGCTCACTTCGCGGACGACCGTGGGGAAGCCCGCCGCCGCACATACTTGTGCGATACCGGAACCCATCAGCCCACACCCCACGACTCCCACTTTTTGAATTGCCATGCTTTTCCTCGCTGAGACCGCGGATGAGCACCTCGTCCGGGAACGGAAAGTTTATCAGAAACCTATTTTGCGCGGCAGTTCCCTGCCGGTGATAAGCGCCGTGGCGATATCTTAAATTGAAGCGCCCAAACGCCTGTCCTCAAGCCCCTTTTATCTCCTTTACGTTCTCGACTTCCTTTCCTTCCCCTATTTCAGGGCTTCGACGATCATCGCAATGCCCTGCCCGCCGCCGATACACGCCGTCGCCAGTCCATAGCGCATTCCATTTCGCCGCAGTTCGTTCAGAAGGGTGATAACCAGGCGCGTTCCGCTTGCTCCCAGCGGATGGCCGAGCGCAATCGCCCCGCCATTCACATTGGTTTTGTCGCGCTTCAATCCGAGCGCTTTCTCGACGGCCAGATATTGTGCGGCAAACGCCTCGTTCACCTCCACGCGATCCATCTGCTCGAGCGTCAGCCCCGCGAGCTTTAGCGCCTTCCGGGAAGAGGGCACGGGCCCGATGCCCATGATGCTCGGATCCACTCCGGCCGCCGCCCAGGACACGATCCGGCCCAAGGGCTTCAAGCCGCGTTCTTTCGCGGTCTTTTCTCCGGTTACGACCACTGCTGCCGCGCCATCCACTATGCCGCTCGCATTTCCGGCGGTCACGATGCCGTCTTTCTTGAACGAAGGCGGCAGTTTTTCCAGGATTTCCATGGTCGTGTCTGGCCGCCGGTGATCGTCTTCGCTGACGACCAGCGTTTTCTTCCCCCGCTTGACCTCCACTGGCACGAGCTCTTGTTTGATCCGGCACGCTTTGTACGCGGCGTCTGCCGCCTGCTGGCTGCGGAGCGCGTACGCATCCGCATCTTTTCGCGTGATTCCGTACTGCTCGGCGAGTTTCTCCGCCGTCAACGCCATCGGCAAGCCACAATACGTGTCGGTCAAGCCCGCCATTAGCGAATCTTCGAGCGCGCCGCCGCCAAGCTTCAATCCGTTGCGCAGCCCACGAATCACAAATGGCGCCTGCGTCATATTTTCCATGCCGCCAGCCAGCACCATCGTCGCTTCGCCAAGCAAGAGCCGCTGTGCGCCCTGCGCGATCGCCTCGATGCCCGAACCGCACAAGCGGTTCACCGTCACCGCAGGTGTTTCGATTTTCAGCCCCGCTTTCAGACCGACATGCCGCGCGCCATAAATCGCGTCGGCGCTCGTCTGCATCACGTTGCCGAAAACGACGTGGTCGAATTCGTCCGGGTCCACCCCCGAGCGCCGGGTGGCCTCCTTCGATGCATGAGCCGCCAAATCAATCGCGCTCACGTCCGAGAAGGCGCCGCTGTAGCGCGCCATGGGCGTCCGCGCGCCCGCCACAATCACTACGTCCGTTGGAAACATTTCTTCCTCACTTTGCGGGATTCCCTGCTCACAGTTTACCGTTGCCGGAGAAAAGCGCAAACCTGGGTGCGGATGAAGAGCAAAGTTGGGTCATCGGTTGACTTCCAGGCATGTTCCTCAAGCTCACCGAACCTCGGCATTGTCCATGCACCCGAGAAGCCCCTTTGTCGCGTCGCAATGATGGTAAAAATCAAGACCCACCCGGCTCGGAACAGACTTACACGGCTCTGATTCACGCTTTTTAGGAGAGCACTATGAAGAACCGCGCAGTGTTGTTGGCCGCTTCTGTATTGTTTTTCGCAGTCCCAGCCTTCGCACAACGCCCCGAGGATCGTCGCCCGAACGAGCAACGAGGCGAAGAGAAACACGATGAGCACGGACCGAATGCGCCTCGCGCCAATCAAGGGCGCATCCCCGATCCCCCCAGCGCCGCGAATCACGCTCCGCCCCTCCCGAGCAGGACCGCAAGGAAGGCGGGCGCGTCAACACCTTGCCGCATGTGAGCAATGGTCATTGGTATGGCCACGACAAGCCCAACGACAAGCGCTTTCAAGTGGATCATCCGTTCGAACACGGACATCTCGAACATTTAGGCCCATCTTACCGGTACAAAGTGGAACGATTCGACGCCAACCGTCATATCTTCTGGTTCCCCGGGGGCTTTTCGTTTCAGATTGCTTCTTGGGACTGGCCGGTTGCGGCGGACTGGTGCTGGAACTGTGACAGCGACGACTCTGTGGTATACCAAGACCCCGATCACGACGGCTGGTATCTGCTGTACAACATTCACACGGGCGGGTACGTTTACGTGATGTATATGGGAACCTAAAGGGCAATTGCGCTTAACCAGCGTCCCACAGTAACGGCATCTGCGCGTGTCTAGAGTTTTGGCGTGTCCAGCGCGACAACGCTGTCGCCGCCCTTCTTGCGCGCTTCTTCCATCGAGAATTCTGCGCGATTGATCAAGTCGGTCACAATGTCTTCGCTGTCGTAATCCGGCTTCGGAACGGCCTCGACGATTCCCGCGCTCAGAGTGATTTGCGTGGAATCCCAAGGCGGCCGCAACCCGGACGCTGCGCGCCGCAATTTATCCGCCAGGTGCTGCGCACCAGCCAAAGCGGTGTCCGGCAAGATAAACGCCAGCGACCATGACGTATGTTTCACGGCAACATCGTTTTGCCGCACAATCGGCTGCAGTGCTCGCGCCAGTTGCTCGAGAAAACGCTCTAGCGGCGGCTCGCCCTGCTGGCGCAGAATCTCGCCTCCGCGGTCGATCTGCAGAACGGCTAGCGACAACGGCGTGCCTTGCGATTTCGCGCGGTCCGCTTCCGTCACCAAACAGCTCAGATAGGAGCTGCGGCTCAGGAGCCCGGAGCGTTCATCGGAAACGCCCATGCGCCGCACCAACGAGCGCAGCCGCGTATGGCTCACACTCATGAGCATCTGATCGCCGATCGCCTGCAAAAAATAGACCTCGTTGGGCTTCCATTTGTGGCGTTCCGCCTGCGCCGCGATCAACATGCCCGCAGGCGTTTGTGTTTCTTTGTCCAAGATCATCACCCCCAGCGCCGACTCCAGTCCGAGTTCGCCGAGAATCGAACCTTCCGATGCCTTCACCACCAGCCCGCCAAGCTCGTCCGGGTGGGCCTTTTCCATCTGCGCCAGCAAAAGCACCACTTGCGCGCCCATCGCGGCCTTCACGCCCGTGCCGCAAAATTCCGCCGCCATTTCCGGCGGCCTTCCCGGCGCACCAACGACAGCCAGCGCCCGCGTGGCGCGCAGGTACGTCCCTACCTCGTTGACCGCGGTGTTGAGCATCGCGCGAGGCGTCTGTTGGCGGAAGATTTTCTGGTTGATCTCCGAGATTTTCGACAGGTCGCGCAACGTCTCGGCGGAATACACCCCCGTCTTGCTCGAAATCGCCCCGGTTTGCGGTTCGCCAGCCGATGACGCTGCAGCCGCCGGCCCGCCCTTTGCCGCAGGCTCGTCTTGGGGCTTCTGCGCGCCCGGCGGCCACCAGTTCGCGGTCTGATACAAGCTAGACAGCCGCGCGTTGCGCGCCTCTTCCCCGGGAAAAAGCGAGGCAATCTTTTGCAAGCGTTCCAGTGCTTTACTCTGCAGCGAGTATTGCAGAAAAATTTCCGTCTGGACGATCAGATCTTCCAGCGCCTGCATCTGCCGCCCGCCTTCGGGGTTGCCCAGCGGCCCCGAAGCCCGCTCGGTCGCTCCCGACCTCGGAGCGTGTCCTCCGGTGGCCTGACCCGCTTTCATCATCCGGCTTGAAAGGCGATTTACATAGGCGTCGTCCACGCGGCCCCGCAGCATTTCGAGCCGCTCCTGGTTGCGATAGTCGTAAGGGTCGATGTCCACCAGGCGTTCCAGCGACTCCGACGCCTTCTTGACGTTTCCGGAAGTCAGGTACACATCAAACAGCTTGATCAACACCTCGAAATACTGCGATTCGCGGTTCAATTCGTTGCGGATACCGGCCCAGAATTCCAAAATGGCTTGCGAGTGCGGAAATTTCGCGCCTAATCCGTCGATCATGGTCGCGAAATCATTTTGCCGTTTGCCGGCGAACATGCGCCGCTTCAGCATTTCGAGGATGGCGGTGGCCCTCTGGTCCTGCCCGGCGGCGGCGTGGCGCTCGGCCAGGTCGAAGAGTTGCGTTAATCCTTCATTTTTTTCCTTCAGCAGCTTTTGCAGCACTTCGCTGGCGCGCTCCAGGTTGCCCGCGCCCATCAGCGCTTCGGAATAGGTCGTGAAGAACGGCGCGTCGCTCTCCGAGGCGGCAAATGGCTCCAGAATCGAGACGGCGCGAACCGCGTTTCCGCTTTGCAGATTGGCCTGCGCGTAGAGCAGCGCCACGCTGCGCTCCTGCGGCGCCAGCTTTTGCGCGCGGCCCAAAAGATTCACCGCATCGGAGGAAGAACCCTTGGTCGTGGCCAGTTGTCCCGCGCGCAGGAACGCGCGTGCCGCCAACGCATTCTTTCCGAGGCGCTCTGCGCCCTCTGCCAGCTTGATCTGCCGCGCCAGGTTGTCTGGCTCGAGCCGAGCGATCCTCTCCCAACAAAACAGCGCGTCATCGTCGCGCCCCGCCGCTACGAAAAGCTCGCCGGCCTTGTTGTACTGCTCGACCGCTTCGTCCGCTCGATTCTGCCGCTGCAGCAGGAAGGCGTAGCGCGCAACGCGCTCGGGGGCCTGCTGTGCCGGAATGGAACGAAGAAACCGGTTGTAGATGGCCAGCGCTTTGCTTTCATCCTTAGGATCGATCAGCAAATCAAACAACATGCCGTAATACACGGCAGCGCGGTCGGCTTGGTCGATGCGCGCATAGAGATCACCCAAGGCCTGCGTCGCTTCCTGATGCTGGGGTGCTTCCCCGAGCACCGCGAGATACGCTTCGATGGCATCCTCGACACGATTCTTCTCAAGGAAGCGCTTCGCGCGATCCAAATGCTTGTTGACGTCTGCGGCCATTCCTTCGAAATGCCTTTGCGGTTTCTGAAAGCTGCCTAACGGGTGCCGAACCGGTGCGGAGTGGGCCCGCTTCTGGCGCCCGTCGCACGCCTATCGGAGCCCACCATCATCGGAGCTCATAGCACGGCAGAGAAGGATGCTCGAGCAGCACACGCGTGGTGTGTGTACTGCCCGTAGTAACTATATACCGCTCTCGGGAGAGGTACAAAAACCCTCGCACACCCGGTTGTGGTAAGCATCAAGGGAAGGTCTTGGAGCCGGACCGCCAAAAACTGGACTGTCTCCCGCCTCAGCGGCCGTCGAGGAGAAGAAGCGTTTCGAGCAGCACGTTCGCTCCATTCGCGCAATCCTCCCACGAAGTAAGCTCTTTCGGTGCATGACTGATGCCCAGGAGGCTGGGCACAAAAATCATCCCCATCGGCGCCAGCCGCGCCATCCATTGCGCGTCGTGCCCTGCGCCGCTTGGCAGACGGATGGTCTTCAGTCCCAAGCTAGCCGCCGCCTGTTCGATTTTTGCCTGGATTTCGGGGTCGGCCATGGCCGGGGGATCGTGATCGACTTTCTTGATGTGAACCTCCGTTCCGGTCTCACGCGCAATTTCCTGAGCTTTCCGCTGAATCTCGTCGCCCAGCCGCGCGATCTTCTCCGCGGAAAGGTCGCGCAATTCGATGGATAGCCTAGCCAAACCCGGCACCACATTGTGAGCATTGGGAAAGACCTGCAACTGCCCCACCGTCCCGACCTGTCGTCCCGGCTCTCGCGTAACCGCATCTTGTACGGCTTCGATCAGCTTCGCGGCCGCAAGCAGCGCATTGCGCCGATCCGGCATGGGGGTCGTCCCGGCGTGATTGGCGAATCCGCGGATCTCCGCCTCGTATTCGTCAATGCTGACGATTCCTTCGACTACGCCAATGGGAATCTTGCTTTTGTCGAGCGTGCCGCCCTGCTCGATGTGCAATTCCAGATAGCAACAAAAGGAATGCGGGGCGAGCCGCGCCTCCGCTAGCCGTGTTGGATCACCCCCAATCTTTCGAAGGCCGTCTTCCATCCGAATACCGTTGTAGACGCGGCTGAGGACGCTCTCGTCCAGCCCGCCGGCCGCCGCGGGACTGCCGACCAAATTTTCTTCGTTCGACCAGATGACCATTTCGAGCGGATGCTTGGTCGTCACATGATTTTCCTCGAAGGTCTGCATCACCTCAATGGCCGACATCGAGCCCACGTCGCCGTCAAAATTTCCTCCGTTGGGTACGGAATCGATGTGCGAACCAAAAAGAATGCGCGGCGCGGACGCCGCCATCCCGGCGCGCGCCCCAAAAATGTTTCCTGCGGGATCGATGCGCGGCTGGAGTCCAGCCTCACGCATCGCTTTCATCGCGTAATTCCGGCCCGCCACATCCGCGTCAGAATAAGCAACACGGCTTACGCCATCGGCAAAGGTCCCGCCCGCGGGCCGCCCGTAAACACTCAAATCCTCGAGCCGGCGCTTGAGGCGCGCGGCATTGATGCGCAGACTGGACTGTGCCTTCTTACTTGCGCCCAGCCGGGGCATGGCGAATCCGGCAAACGCAGTGGCCATGCCATACAATAATTCTCGACGGTTCGCGAGCACTGGCCGTATCCCCCCGAAGATGAACCTACCGCGCCGCGATTGTAGTGCAGTCTTGCTCGGCAGAGGTACGCGGATGCTCTTGTTTGCTAGCAGCGCCGGCGGCTATCGCACGCCGTTCTTGGGGTCCCAGGAGCCTTGCTCTTTGCGAACGTAGATGATCTGGCCGATGTGATACGCGTTGTGCGTGCTGATGTGCGTAAACACTTGGGCGGACTCTTTCAATTTTGCTTCATCGGCGGTTTCCACCCATTTTTCGAGCTCACTCATGACCTCATCGAGCTGCTGGACGATTTCGTTCCATTTCTTGGTATCGAACTTGTCGAAGGTTTCGTCGTTATTGCCGCTGAATTTCTGGGGTTTTTCGCCTTTCAGAACCTGGAGATTCCGGCGATTCCAGAACACCAGATGGTACGCCAACTGTCCGACCGAGTGATTGCCCTTGCCGTCGGTCCAGCTTGCCTGCTCGGCCGTCAGACCCTTCAGGGCAATATTCGCCGGCACAAACCACTCTTCGGCGCCGTGCGTAGACTTCAGTTCCGCCAGCAAAACCTCTTTGAGCGTCGTTGGTTTCTTGTCCTGCGCAGAGACGGGAATGGCCAGCAACAAAAGCAAAAAAAAACGGTACTCGTTTGATCACTCGAGGATTCCTCCGCAGCCCTTAGACGGACCACGCGGTTCTCTGTTTCCGGCAAAATGTGACCCTTTTGGCCGGCGTTCAACGGGCGGCAGACATCTTCGGGAGCAATAGCACCAGCGTTGCCCCCACCAGCATGGAAACCCCTGCAAACGCCAGACCGCCGTACAGCGTGCCGGTCTTTTGCGTGATGAACCCGACCATGGACGGTCCGAAAAACCCACCCAGGTTTCCCACCGAATTGATGAACGCGATCCCGCTGGCGGCCGAGAACCCCGACAAGAACTCGCTGGGCATCGCCCAGAAAGGGCTGAGGGAGCTGCAATAGCCGATCGCCAGAAGGGACAGCAGCACGATCGTGACGACAGGAGAATGAAGCGCGGTCAGCGACAAAAACCCGATTCCTCCCACCAGCAAAGAAATCGCCGCGTGATATCGGCGCTCCATCCGGCGGTCCGAACTGCGCCCAACAAAAATCATCCCCACAAGCGCCGCCAGGTACGGAATCATCACCAAGGAGCCGACCAAACTGTAGGAATATTCGCTCGACAAAGACGCGACGAGTTTCGGCGCATAGAAGCTTAGGGTGTAGCTCCCGATCATCATGGCGAAGTAGATGACCGCCAGGTACCATACGCGAAAATCGGTCATTCCCGCCATCGCCGAGCGTCGCCCCCATTTCGCCGCCTCCTCTCGCGCTAACTCCGTTTGCAGCCAGCGCTTTTCCTCTGCCGTCAGGAATCCCGCTTCGCTCGGGCGATTGGGCAACACCAGATAGGTAAGGAATCCCAGAGCGATGGCTGGCAGGCCCTCGAGAAGGAAAAGCCACCTCCAGCTTCCCAGGCCCAGCCAATGGACATGCGTCAAAATGAAGCCGGAGACCGGCGCACCCAGGATGCTGTTCACGGCAAAGCCGGTCAGAAATAAAGAGAGAACACGCGCCTGTTCCCGCTGCCGGAACCAGTACGTCAGATACAGGACAATTCCCGGATAATAGCCCGCTTCGGCAAACCCGAGCAGGACGCGCGCGGCGTAGAGCTGATGGATGCTCTCGACCAAACCGGTTAGCGACGCCACCAATCCCCAACCCAGAAGAATTCGCGCAATCCAGATGCGCGCTCCAACCTTGTGCAGGATCAAATTGCTGGGAACTTCGAAAAGGAAATATCCGATGAAGAAAATTCCCGCGGCGATTCCATATTGCTGGCTGCTCAGGCCCAGATCCTTGTTCATCGTCAATTGGGCAAAACTAATATTCACCCGGTCAATCATCGCGACGACGTAAAGCAGGAACAGGTAGGGGATCAGCCGAAACTGGAGCTTCCGAATCGTTTTGTGCTCGATGGAGGTCTCGACAGAGCTATCCGCGATCGCTTCCGTGTGTTCTGTACTCGCCAAAAGACTCCATCCATGAGTGTCGCCAACCGCGAGCGCTCGGCGTTGATGTGCTGACTTTAGTTTGCAAAGACTTTATGCTCGGAAGCTGCGCCGGTCAAGAAAAGCGTGCCGCGTCTGCCGCGTCCCCCTGAAACAGAGTCTCCGACTCGCCGCACTCGCCGCCTCGCCGCGTAATGTAATGACTATTTTCTTCCTCTGGGCTATTCTTTGCGCATGCCTTGGCGGGCTTGGAGTTCTTTCTTCTCTCCTTTCCGTGGCATCGCTTGGCCCCGCGACAGCATCCTGTCCCGCATCTCGGCCGGCGCCCTTTTCCTCCCGGTGGCATTCGCCGCGGCCCAATCGAGCTCTTCCCGCAACCATTCCGACATCCTCGGCGCTTGGGAGGGCGAATCCAAGTGCACCGTGCCCGATTCTCCCTGTCACGACGAGCACGTCATCTACGAAATCGCCGCCGACAAAACCGTCCCGAGCGGTTTGAAAATGGACGGCTATAAAGTCGTGAACGGCGAGCGCGTGTTCATGGGAACTCTGCGCTGCGAATATGAGGCCCCCAAGAAAACTTTGCGCTGCACGTCGCGCCGCAAGGATTCTGGCGACTGGGAGTACACGCTCTCCGGCGACACCCTCGAGGGGACCCTGACGATCAACGGCAAAACTCGCTATCGCAAGATCGTGGCCAAGAAACTGACCGCGTCCAGCCGCTAGATAAACGCGCCGCGCAAAATTACAGGAGCGAAGCGCGCCCCGCGATTTGGCTTGTTCCCCGGTCCGGCGTATGCTGGCCGCAGGATCTAGAGCACTCTCTCTCCAGTTGGGAGGACGCAACGCTCAGAAAGCAAAAATGAGCCAACTCACCTTCAATCTCCAGCCCACGCGCCAGATTCTCACCGTCAGCGAACTTACCGCCCGCATCCGCGACCTACTGGCCCGAAATTTCACCGCTACGTTTGTCCAGGGCGAAATCTCCAACTGCCGCGAAGCCCAGTCCGGCCACCTCTACTTCACCTTGAAGGATGATCGCGCCCAGGTCCGCTGCGTTTTCTTCAAACAGCAGCAGCGCGGCACCAGGTTCCGCCCCGAAGACGGCCTGCAGGTCACCGTGCGCGGCACCCTCAGCGTGTACGAGCAGCGCGGCGAGTATCAAATCTACGTCGAGAATATCGAGCCGGTCGGCCTAGGCGCTTTGCAGCTTGCTTTCGATCAATTGAAAAAGCGGCTTGAAGCCGAAGGCCTGTTCGCTGCCGCCCGGAAGAAGCCGCTGCCTCTCCTCCCGAGCCGCATCGGCCTCATCACCTCGCCGCGAGGAGCCGCGGTGCGCGACGTCGTGCGCATCCTCAGGCGCCGCTTTCCCAACGTCCATCTCACGGTGTTTCCGGTGCGGGTCCAAGGCGAAGGCGCCACAGAGGAAATCGTCAAGGCGGTGAAGTTCTTCAATGCCATGAAATCTGTGGATGTGCTGATTCTCGCGCGCGGCGGCGGCTCGCTCGAAGATTTGTGGGCCTTCAACGAAGAAATGGTCGCCCGCGCCATTGCCGACTCGGAAATTCCCACGATCTCGGGCATCGGCCATGAAAGCGACTTCACCATCGCGGATTTCGTGGCCGACGTGCGCGCCTCCACACCTTCCGCCGCAGCCGAACTTGTCGTGCAGACACGCCGCGAATTTGATAAACACATTGCCGACCTGCGCGGTGCCCTTGCCGAGCAGATGCGTTATCGTATCCTGGTCCTCAGCCGCCGTATTCACGAACTCGGTGCGCGTCCCGGTTTCCGCCGCCCGCTCGATCTTCTTCGCCAGCAGCGCCAGCGCGCCGATGAAATGACCGCTCGACTCGCCCTCGGCCTCCGCGCGCGCCTTGATCAATCACGCAAACGGTTCGCCGTTGCGCACCTGCGCATCGTCTCTTTTGATTTTCGCGTGAAGATTGCAGCGTTTCGCTTGCGCCTCGAACGCGGCGCTGCCGATCTCGGCATTCGCGCCGAACGCCTGCTTCGGTCCAAGCGCGAGCGCCTGGCGCGCCTGGCCTTGCAGCTCGAAGAGCGAAGCCCGCTGAGAGTCCTCGAACGCGGCTACGCCATCGCCACCGACGCCTCCGGCGCCATCCTCAGGGACGCCGCCCAGGTCCAAATCCGCGACTCCGTCTCGCTCCAACTCCACCGGGGCCGCCTCCAAACCGAAGTCCGCAAGAAGGAGACACCGTGAATTCCTGCTTCGCTCAGGGCTCAACAGTGGGCTGCCCCGGCCGCCTTGGTTTGATCTCTTTGACCTTGTCGACCAGGTCGTCTGCTTGGAAGGCACTCCCCCGAGGAACATCGATTTGGCCGACGCGGTTGCCGCGGGCGGCTCATAACGGCGGCCCCAAAAAGGAAGAAGAATAAGCGCAGGTCCCGAGTTGTCTCAATTGTCGCCGTAGAAGCGAGTCTTCGGCGCGGGCTTCGGACCTGGCTGCATGTGAGGCGCCGGTTTCTCCGGGGTCAGCCAGCGGGTCCAGAACGCGTCCGAGAGCTGATCCAGGTATTTTTTCCCTTGCGGGTCCTGGCTCAGGATACGGATCAGCACCTGCAGCGCATCGCTGCTGCGCCGCAACGCATCCAGGCTGAGCCGGTAGCCTTCGATGAACGTCGCGCTGCGGTAGCGCACTCCGGTTTCGCCGTCGTGCAGCACGCCCGGGGCTGTCGCGGCACCGTTTGCCTGCTGCCAGTTCTGAAAGCCAAGCTGGAAGTCGTAAGGCGGCGGCAGGTAGAACGGTCGGTACGCCCCTTTCAAAAATTTCCCCATCGCGCGCTTCGCGGCTTCCTCAATTCGCTTGCTGGCTTCGGCGGATGGCAGAGGCTCCGCCAGGGCACGGCTCTTGGCCGTTTTCACCACCGCGTACTCGAGCTCCGGAAAATCCGGCTTCAACTGTTCGCCGAGAAGGTTGTCGCCCGAGACCATAATCACCGGAATGCCCCAGCGGGCCGCAGACAGCGCGACGATATGCGTCTCCGTGAAGTCCACGCCATTGATGCGATAGCTGATCCGGTCCGTGACCGTGTGCGCTTCAAAGCCGTCGGTGTTGGCGCGAGCGTGCATTCCGATGCAGACGATGGCGTCCACGGAACCATCGATGCCGGTGTCGTAAGGATCGAAGTCGCGGTCGCGAAAATCAAACTGGGCGTGCGGATCCATTTTGTCCACAAGCAGGTCGGGCTCTTTCACGTTTCCGGAGCCATGGCCGTCTTGAATCCAAATCGAGCCCGCACCGCCGGCGGCGAGGCCGCGGATGGCCGCGTTCACGTCGGAAGTCAGGAACTCGCGGCCGCGAGCATAATCCTCTGGTCGTTCCACCCAGGTCATTTCGTAGTGGCTCACGCCAGAAACGCCTTCCATGTCGTAAATAAGCAGGATCTTGGGATGGTTCGTTGCTGCTTG
>Ga0066676_10000733_pt1 | contig 12382 bp, 13 predicted proteins | sample GraSoiAngelo_125_FD_62293 | JGI IMG/M metagenome (GOLD analysis project Ga0066676, IMG submission 62293) | Grasslands soil microbial communities from the Angelo Coastal Reserve, California, USA - 14_0927_05_40cm | ecosystem: Environmental > Terrestrial > Soil > Grasslands | place: USA...
TGTCTTCAACAACGTTCAGAACATGCGCCAATATCTTCGTTAAGCGTACTTTCGATCAGGCAGGCAATCCAAGGGCATCCTTTAGGCCCTTGTACCTATTTCGTACTGTGACCTCAGTCACATTTGCTATCTCCGCGATTTCCTTCTGAGTCTTCTTCTCATTCTCTAGAACGCAAGCGACGTACAGCGCCGCCGCTGCCAGGCCCATGGGGTCCTTGCCTGCCACGACGCCCTTCTTTTTCGCATCTTTCAAGACTCGGATCGCTGATTGCTGAGTCTGCATTGAAATTTCGGCTCTACTCGCGATCTTCGAAATGCATCGAATCGGATCTTCCACAGGCATGGACATTTCGAGTTCTCGCAAAAGCAGCCTGTAGCATCTGGCCACATCCTTCTTCTTGATTCTGCTGGCGGCAGCTACCTCCTTTAATGTCCGAGGGGTTTCGGACGATCTACAGGCGGCGTAGAGAGACGCCGCAGCAATGGCCGCAATAGATCTGCCTCGCACTAGTCCGTTATCTAAGGCCTTCCGGTACACAACAGCTGAGCTCTCTTTCACGTTCGCGGGCACGTGTAGCTTGTCGGTAAGGCGATCCAGCTCTGCCATCGCTTGCGCTAGATTTCTATCAGACGACGAATGTACTCGAGTACGGATCTGCCACTTGCGAAGCCGGAGCATCTCCATCCTGGTCTCCATGGGAAGCTGCCGGCCAAACGCGTCCCTATTGACACGGTCTATGACTGTGGAGAGACCTTTGTCGTGAATAGAAAATGAAGTGGGTATACCTACGCGTCCTCTCTCGTCTTTCTCCTCTTTTGTGAATGCACGCCACTCTGGCCCGCGACTCATCAGATTCTGAGACAGCACGAGCCCGCAGTCTTGACAGATCGTCTCCCCTTGGTCGAAATCTTCGATGAGATTTACACTACCGCATTCTGGGCAGACGTGAATTCTCGAAGGGGTTCTACCAGGAACTGTTGGCGTGGTCGTGAAGTTCGCTCTCCAACTTTCCCAAGCCTCGGTCAGAGTGTCGAACCGCGTAGAGTCTGTCTTGCCGAAGGCTCACGTTAGGAAAGTGAAAGCGTGAACGGCATATGCCATATAAGCCTTTCGACAAGTATATAGGGAACCTCTGGTTCTCACGCGGAAACCCCTTATGAATACCGGGCTAGTGTCGAGCCTTCGTAGCCCGGTGGTGTAGTGGTCTAGCATAGCATGGACGTTACGGGCCAGACATGCAAGCGTCCCTAGTGGGCTCTGGATCCCTCACAGGATAGGGTAGGAGTCACCTGCTGACGGGAGTTCGAATCTCCCCCGGGCTACCTGCCATACAAGAGAAGGGTTGATCTTTGTGGCCCTAGTGGAATTTGCATGCACATAAACATCTGAGAATAAACGTGAGCGTACCCTTCGTCCTGAGCGACGGGCAAGAAGAGCAATGAGTGCAGGAAACGCGATGAGTGTGATTTTTCTGCTAGCCCGTGAATCCCACCCTCGATATACTTTGCTGTAGTGTTGCTAGAGTCTGCAGATTGAGGGACTCCGACAGTCTGGAATAGATCCAAAGAAAGGTTAGTCCTCCGACACGCATTGTAACGAATGCGTACTTTCCAAGGTTTCCCGTTTTCTGAGGTTTGAACATTTCGGGCTGCCTCAAGATTCGAGTGTTGGGGGTCTCCCCTCTAACTCAACTTCTAGCACCGTTTGCAATCCAAGGATTCGGTCCTTTCCGTCATTTTCCATTAGCTTTGCATGTCGAGTTAAACTGTCAAGTATTTCGTCAGTTAATCCGGCATTGAGTTTCGGCTGGGTCGCTTGCCTTTGAATCCAAACGATATCTTGAGCGAGGAGGCCGACTGGATGAGCTCATCGCTCTTCGCATGCTCTAGTCCCCTAGGTTGCATATTGGAGTACTATCTGCCCTCCGAACAAGGACGAAGTAAGGGGCCTTCCATGCGACAGATAACGCGACCCTTTCGTTGACGTCCTACCGGTGAGTTCAGAAAACTGGAGAGATTAACCATGGGCAGCTATGTTTTATTCCAAAATTTCTTTGATAGTGATACCTGGATGGAGTTCGGTCTGTCACAAGCGAGGTTTCGATATCGAGCAGTCGCGGTGGGAGGCACATTCGACATTCTGCATGTTGGCCACGAGATATTGCTGGCTAAGGCCTTCGAGCTTGGGGAACTGGTTTTTGTCGGCGTGACTGGAGATCGCCTGGTTTCCGAGCTTAACAAGGATCATCCCGTAAGGACCTTCATTGTTAGGCGACGAAATCTCCGACAGTTGTTGAAAGCGCGTGGCTGGCTTAAGCGGGCTAGAATCACGGAGCTGAAGGATTCGTTCGGGCCCGCGATCCGAAGGAGACGACTCGAAGCTATTGTCGTCAGCGAAGAAACTCGAGCGAACGGGCTGCGGGTAAACCGGTTAAGGCGAAACCGGGGACTGAAGCCTCTTCGGCTGTATGTGGTCCGGATGGTTAGGGCCGACGATGGTAAGGTACTCTCTGACAGCAGAATTCGACGCGGCGAGGTTAATCCGCGAGGCAGACTAAAGAAGCGAGGCCGTGCGAGGATTCGGTAATCCGTTTTGGCTGCTTAAGTTGCAACTTAAGCTAACTGATATCTTAGTCCGCTTTCCGTCGAGTATACGGTGAGCATCTGTTCGAGTTCTCGGAGGAAGCCTCCGCTTAGATGCCACCTCGAATCTTTCTTTTCAATGAATCCAGCCCCCACGAGTCCATGGATCATGTTGTAAAATTGGCCTACGCTCATTCCGCGCTTGCTGATCCAGTCTTTCCACGCTTGTATAGGTAGGCCTGCTGGTTCCGCTCTCTTGACCTCCCGCCAGAAGTTGTGAGCTTCGCCGGCGAGAAAGTCACTCTTCCAGAAGACTCGACGAAACAGTTCGTCCGGATTGCTTGGGAGATTGCCTGCTTTGAACAGAATGGTGGTCTTCTGTTTCGGGGGTCCACGAGTAGCTCTACGAGGCACCGAAAGGGTCACTTGGATTCGCGAGAACTCATTCTGCCTTTAATCCTTGTGGTGGCCCACTTCGCTCGCTTGCTTCCCGTAAGTCCTCCTCTGGCCATGGCGTCGTTACGTAAGAAACTTCGTAGCTTCATCATGACTAAGTTCTTACGGTAAACGTAGATGTAATTTGCCTCAAGTCTTGGCGAGCTGGTTGACCATTTTTGCTAGCCTTTCTGGTGAGGATTGGCCAACGTACAGGTTTGTTGTGGTTATGTTCTTGTGGCGCATCAGATCGCGGATTGTGAATGCGTCCAACCCCTTATCCTTGGCATCCGTCGCGAAGAACGCGCGCAAGCGGTGAGGACCAACCATTTCCCAGTCGTCGATACCCGCTTCTCTTGCGTATCTTTTGACGATCTGTTCGGCTCGTACTTCGGAGATTGGGAAGACTTTGTCTTCGTTCTGTTCGTTGAAGTGACTGACCAAGGTCCGGGCGATGTAGTCCCGCAGCTGTCGAATAAGATCTCTCGGTACAGGAACTAGGCGGTCCTGTACAATTCCCCGAGCGTATCCCTTGCCTTTTACCCAGATCCCTTCGTCTCGTATATCGCCGATCCTTATTCCAGGAAGTCCTCTCCAGCCGACTATTTCGCCACATCTCAATCCGTATCGCATTAAGAGTAAAAGCAGATGGTCCCTCTTGTTATTGTCTGCGGCGAGTCTAGTCATCTTGTTTACCTGGTCACTGGTGAGCCAGACTTTCCGTTTCTTGCTCGTCGCTTATCCCAGACTCCGAACTTCGATACGTCTGGCGTTTTAGACCTTTGCTTTCCGTAATAGAAAGCAAACTTTTTCCTCTTGCTAGTGATGAACGCTCACTCTTCAGTAATCGACTCTTGATTTCGAAGATTTGATGATTGTACTTGGGCCTGGTTCAGAGAATGGTAAATCAGCTCGGGGGCTAGGTCTAGGAGCGGAAATTCGCATACACGTCGAAAACATCCATCTCAGGATGCGTCGAAGGGAATAGAATCCGAGCATCGACTATGTTCGTGAACTCGGTCCTCGAGGTGGTTCATGATCCTCTGAGCCTCCAATTTTTTGGAGAGTTGACATCTATCCAATAATTTGGAGCCTTATTCTGGAGATTAGGTTGTGTACCTTTGATCCTTTCTTTGAGAAGGTTGGGTTGGGGATGCTTCTGGAGGGAGGCCTATCGGAGGCAGTGGGGGTGGGATTCCGAGGCTCTTGGACATGATGATAACTTCTGCCATCGCTATGTTTGAGACCGCCTGGATTACCGTCTGCGGTGGTGGTCTGTTCTTCTTGTGTTCCTCAGTCATCTGGGCAACTTCGGATCTGTCACCTGTTACCTGAGCTTTTCCCTTGACGCTGAGCTGCGCTATGGAGGGGGTGTAGCTTACAGTGAAAACGAAGGGTGCTTCAACCATGGAATCTGTTTTCTGGTCGAGGCCAACGATGTTGATGTTCACCGCGATCTGTACTTGGGGCGGTAGGGGAGTGTCGTTAGCCCAGTAGCGCTCCCCGGTCAGATTTGTGACTTGAATCGCAACTCTCAGCACGGTACAATCATCTGAGAAGGCTCTTGCCGCCCCTCTAATATCATTACTTCTTGGTAGGTTCGCTGGGGCCATTTCGCTGGTCGATTGCTCTGCGCACTCTTTGGATCATCACTTTGCGACCATCAACCTTGACCGAAAGAATGTCTCCCTCTTTGAAGGGGAAGCTGGAATCGTCAGTCAACTTCGTTGGTAGATAAATTCTCGGCGATCGATACACCGAATCTCCATTGCCAGCTGACTTCTTCGCTACAGCAAATCTGGTTAAGATCTTCTTGACCAATCTCGACTACTCGCCAACGCATCTTTGCGAGGAAGTATATCTGCGTTTACTTAAGTAAAGCTTTTAGGATTTGCGTGTCTCGAACCTATCGACCGGGTTGGATTCTCTCGTCAGGTTTTGGCAGTACGCGTCAGAACTCAAGCTTGAGGAACGGAAGGGATGGCGGAAGAGAGTTGAAGGGAGGGTGGAATCCGTGGCAGATCACACGTGTGCAGTAGCTTTGTTGGCGTTGTACGAGGGCGAGCGCCGGGGCTATGATCTGGAGAGAATTCTGAAACTTGCGCTAATCCATGATCTGGAGGAAGCGATAATGGGGGATCTCACGCCCCAGGACAAGGCGCGCCTAGGGCCAACAAAGGTGCAGAAGGATCGGGAAACAGCGATCCAAGAGTTGCTGTCGAAACTACCAAGCAAGAGTCGTGCACCATATCTCAAACTATGGACAGATCTGAAAGAAAAGCGGAGTAAGGAAGCTCGCCTGGTCCACCAGCTGGACAAGGTCGAAATGGCTTTTCAAGCCCACAAATATGGAAAGAGAACGGGACAGAGAAAAATGCGAGACTTTTACGAGTCGGCGATCAAAGAGACAAACGATCCGATATTGAAGCGCGCACTAGCGACAATTGTCAAGAACTAGACCAGAGGAGCCAAGGCAACCCGTTCCTTGGCAGATTTTGCCAGTTCATCTTTGTGAAACACATTCTTGAAATCACGAGTGAGGATAGTGACATAGTCGGCGATCTCCTCCTCGCTCATAAACTGGAACATGTAACCGCCAATGTATGGGGAAGGCTCGCCCTCCCTCTTCAAGAATTCGATGTGCATTAGCGGGTCTCCGCGTTTGATCGTAATCGGCTGCCGCTCATTGCTCAGGTTTACGAGCTCTAAAGCGAGTCTACCCACATAGCCGCTGTGGACTTTCGCGGCGTTAAGAAATGAGAGGCCCATCCTTCCGTACTTGCTCTTGGCAGTGAGATGTGCGACAAATTGCGGAGGAGTGAAGACTACCTCGTTCGACACTAGGTTCTGGTGCTCCAAGTAGTGGAGTGTTCGCTCCTCTTTTACGGTCAGAATGTATCCATCGCCATCCAAGAGGCTGTAATCAAAGGGGTGGATGCACTTGTAGCTCCGAATGAGCTCGGTGAGCTCGTTCTTACCGATTACGCACATGCTCTCGACCCGCTAAGAGGCTAAATTTGACGGTTTCGGTCAATGATTGCTGAGATGGGAACCTAAACTGCGGACGCTCTGACCAGAACGAATGAGAGGGAGGGCTGGCCGGAGAAGAGCGTGGAATAGTCAAATCCAACGACCAACAGAATGTCCCCGACTCCGCCGGGGGGAACCGGTAGGGTCATGTTGGTGCTAAGTCTAGGGGGCGCCGAAATTGGAATAGGCTGGCTCCCTGGTATGATGACAGTAGAGTTTGAGAAACTCACTCGGATCTCGTCGTAACGTCCCGAATGAATGGGCGCAGACGTCACAGTCGGAGGAATCATTACGTTAGACAACAGATCGACGGTAGGAAAAGACTGGGAGATGGTTATCCAACCACAGGCATCACAGATACTGCTGTTGACATATCCAACTTCATGGAGCGAGATCCTAGTAAATCCAACATAGATGTGGCTAATGACGCTGGGAGAGGACAAGCTGGAGAACCGTAGGACAAGTGTTCCTTGCGTTGTCGCCGGGGCGAAAGCGATTACGATGATCACGACCAGTACGGCGACGAACAATATCCTCCTCCAGGCAGCGTATGGGTAGTTCATCGCCTTGGTGGTGGTGCACTGATCCCATCTATTTAACAACAAGACTCCGAAGGGATGAACGACACGCAACTTGTGGAGGGATGACGATGCTCTACTCACGCATGGTTGAGACCTATCAGAAGATTGAGGCCACTACAAAGCGCCTCGAGATCACAAAACTGCTGGTTGATCTTCTCAAAGAGACACCCTCCGGGATTATCGACAAGGTCGTCTACCTCACCCAGGGCAAACTCTACCCTGACTATCTCGGAATTGAAATCGGCATCGCTGAGAAACTAGCGATCAAAGCCCTCGCAATAGTTACTGCAGCGAAAGAATCGAGAATAGCTGACGAGTATAGAGGACGAGGCGATCTGGGGGATGCTGCTGAAGCCCTACTCGCAGGCAAGACACAAGTCGGCTTGAGGAATGAACGACTCACCGTGGAAGAGGTCTACGAAGTCCTAGACAGGATAGCAAAGTCAAGTGGACCCGGATCTGTCGAGTCCAAGATTCGACAACTAACATCGATGGTAAGGAAAGCTTCGCCGATAGAGGCGAAATACGTCGTCAGAACAGCGCTAGGCAGACTCAGACTAGGCGTGGCTGACATGACACTACTTGACGCTCTTGCGCACGCACTGGCTGATGGAAAAGAGTCGAAGGCTCTCTTGGAACAAGCCTACAACCGCTCTTCCGACCTAGGATTCGTCGCGAAAGCTCTCGCAAGCGGCGGAATTGACGCGATAAGGTCGTTCAAGGTGACAGTAGGCAGGCCCATTAGACCCATGCTGGCTGAAAGACTCTCCGAGCCCCAAGAAATTCTAGAGAAAATGAACGGTAGAGCAGCTGCAGAGTACAAGTATGATGGGTTAAGAATCCAAGCACACCTTTCAAATCGAAAGGTTACGCTCTTCTCAAGACGTCTCGAGAATATCACTGACCAGTTCCCCGATCTCCACACTCTTCTGAAGCAGGGAATTGCCGATGACGAACTTATCCTTGAAGGGGAGGCCGTTCCTTTTGATCCTTCAACAGGCGAGCTCTTACCATTCCAACTCGTCTCGCAACGACGCGGACGCAAATACGAGTTGGAGAAGACGATCCAGGAAATACCTGTGGCGCTCTTCGCCTTCGACTTGCTTTACAATAATGGCGTCGATTACACTCAACTTGAGTTTCCGCGCAGGCGAGAGGCCTTGGCAAAGATAATTCGGAGAAGTGAAAAGCTCGACCTCTCACGGCAGATCATCGTCACCAAGTCAGAGCAGCTGGATGACTTCATGCAACAGGCAGTGGCGGATGGATGCGAGGGATTGATGATAAAGTCGATCGGACCAGATTCAATCTACAAGGCAGGGGCGAGAGGATGGGGTTGGATCAAGTACAAACGAGAATACAAATCTGAGATGCAGGACACAGTCGATCTGGTCGTTGTAGGAGCGTTCGCTGGGAGAGGAAGAAGGGGAGGAACCTATGGCGCGCTTCTTTTGGCGGCTTACGATGAGAAAGATGATGTGTTCAGAACGGCGTGCAAGTGCGGATCCGGGTTCAAGGATGAAGATCTGGCAAAGCTTCCTGACATATTGGAGAAATTCAAGATCAGTCATCGCCATCCGAGAGTGGATTCCAAGATCGTCCCTGACACATGGTTCGTGCCCGGCTTGGTGTTGGAGGTTATCGGAGCCGAAATAACTCTCAGCCCGATACATACGTGTGGCCTGAACTCGATTAGACCAGGTGCCGGTTTGGCGATCAGGTTTCCGCGATTTACGGGAAAGTACAGAACTGAAAAGTCACCAGAGGATGCGACGACAACTAAGGAAGTCGTAGAAATGTACAGAAGCCAGCTCAAGCAACTGAGCCAGACGCAGCCCGTGGAAGCGGCCTAGACACTGAGAATTGCGAAGTACCGGTTTCCAGATGGACTGCGGATTTCATCGCTTGGTGAGAGGAGAGAATTCTACTCACACGAGTTTAGCCTCACCAGGATACGAGACTGGTTCCGCGGATGGCGTTCACCTGTCGTTTTCGCGGTCGTGATTGGAAGGCACACTGGTATTTCTCCAATGAAATATCGTCGCGAACGTGCCCGAACTATAGTTATCGACGAGTACGAGAGCCTATCCGAAATGAGAAATTATTTGATTGATTTCATGCCAGAATCAGCGTATTATGATCGCAATGTCTACAAGGATTGGGATCAGGCAAGGCACCTCGAGAACGATCCCACACAACTGGGCAGCTCATTTGGCCAAGAGCTAGTATTCGACATTGATCCTGAGAATTTCACCTGCCCGATTCACGGAACTCTTGAAGAGAAGATGCGTAGGCATCAAGGATTGTCGTTCTGTCGGCTGGAATTCCAATTGGCCCAACACGAGGCTGCTCAGCTCATAGAGATTCTGTCTAGAAATTTCTCCGACGTCAGTCTCGTTTATTCGGGTCGAGGATTTCACGTCCATATCAGAGATGATGAGACCCATTTCTGGAGCCGAAAGAAACGTTTAGCCCTCGTTCGGTCGCTTACAAAGCGAGGGTTGGTGATGGATGAATGGGTCCCTTCCGGCGGAATGAGGCTGATTCGCCTACCCTATTCGCTAAACGGCCTGGTAAGCAGAGCTGTGATCCCATTGGCTAAGAATGAACTTGGAGTCTTCGATCCAATAACCGACGAACGCACAATACCCAGATTCTTGTAGCTTGGACTGATCGCTATTTCTTGCGCTTCTTTTTAGCCTTAGGCTTAGTCTTCTTGGTTTTGGAGGACTTTTTCGTGACCTTCTTTGCCTTCGATTCCTTCCCAGCGTAGTAATAATAGGCCTTCCGCTTCTTGGATTCGGTTGAAATTTTCTTAGCTGCCATTTAGGTTCTAGGTCGCAATCTGCGCGGTCTTAACGCTTCCGATTGCCGGACCTGTCTTGAGCAATTGCAGAAATTGGACGAGAGACTAACAGTTTTCGAGTGCAGATAGAATCCGGCTGTTGGTTCCTTCCACAGTTTCGATGCCTGTGTTCAAGAGTATGCAATTGACCTTGAACGAAGAGATCATTCTACGGAAGAATTCCTCCTGACGCGCGTGGTCAAGGTGGAGCAGATACGGGTTGAACCAAGGTTCGTTGCTTATTTTTCCCCATAATTCCTTGGGTCCGGCTCCCGGACGGATCATGTACTCGCCCTTCCGGAGGACCTGGATCGCCTCATCCGAGTTCAGCTTGACCTCCTCCGGGCTCTTCTCATCACGTCGTAGCAAGACCAAGAGTCGGATTTTGGCCTCGTCGGCCACTTTGTCTTTGCCGAACAGTTGTTCTCTCGGAACGAGAGCTCTGCTATTGCCGAAAGCATAGTAGCACCACTCATATCCATCGTCGAAGACGCAGCGCTGATTTGTGAGTTTGCATCCTGTCGGACCCTGTGTGAATTCGCAGTTCTTCTTACTCATCACAACGTTTTCGCATTTGCTCTCGTCGAAGATTTTTCTCAGCCAGGGCTTGTTGAGCTGTGACTCCGTCCGCATGTAGAGACTCTTCTCGGGCTGTTTGCCCACTAAGTAGCGGAGACGTTCGCCTTCAGTGTGGTCGATGTTGACCCAGTCGTCTCCGACGATCCTGCCTTCCGGCCGTTCCATGAGTTTGAATGCCTGAGTTGTTTTGCCTGTGCCGGTCGGGGCTACTATGATGACTCCCTTGCCCCCGACATCGACGCATGCGCCGTGTATCGAGTGCGTGTTTTTTGTTTGTTCGAGAATCGCGGCCGCCATTCCGAGCGCCCAGCTCTTGCACTGGCCGTAGTATTCAGTGTTGAAGAAGAGGGACTCGTGGGTCTCGGGGCAGTAGAACGCTGAAGGCTCACGGCCTTCTACGCCGATTGCAGAAATGACCCGCGAATGAATAGGCGAAGCTTGTGATGCCTGATGCCAGTTGAGGGTCCAGAAATCGTACTGGTGCTTGCTGTTGCCCTGGAACTCGATGTTGACCCCGTTCAGGTTCGCCTTTGAGCGAAGAGAATGTAGGCTCAGTTTCTTCTGTGCGGCTTCTTTTAGACGTTCGAACTTGTCCCGGGGGACGTTCTTGTCGCCCTTGACTCGTGTCGTTGAGGCGGTGAAGTAGTTGTCGAGGGTCACTTCGTAGGGCTCCGAGAGGATAGTGCTGCTATCGCCTCGAATATGACCTTTGCACCCACGGCAGCCGTCTGTCCAGAATCCAACTGAGGAGAGACTTCGACGAGATCGAGACCCATGGTGTTACGACTCATCCCGGCTTGAACGAGGGTTAGTAGCTCATCGGTCGTGATGCCGTCCGGTTCTGGATTCCCGACTCCGGGGGCGTATGCTGGGTCAAGGACGTCAATGTCAACGGTCAGGTAGCTATGTTTGAATCCTGAGAGGAAGGTCCGGATTCTCTGCGCGGTCTTGTCAATCGGATTTTTCCTGATGTCTTGTGGTGTGATGATTTGGAGGCCGGAATCGTGGCAGTAGTCGAGTTCGGGTTTCGAGAAGGCTCGGATCCCTACCTCCATTACATGACTCGGATCTATCCGCTCTGCGACTCTTCGCATGAAGGTAGCGTGGGATAGCTTCTCCCCCAGAAATTCATCTCTCAAATCGAGATGGGCGTCGAGATTCACAAGCCCAATGTCGGTTGGGAGGGCGTCAATGGCGGCCTTTGTTACCGTATGCTCTCCGCCTGCCATGATAGGAATCTTGCTAGCCTCGGTTAGTTCCTTCCACACCGCGGTAATTCTTCTAAGGGTTTCATTGAGATCTTCAACAGTGTCGATATCTCCCGCGTCGTGGACAGGGATTTTCTCAAGATCCAGACTCGACCGGATGCTGTAGAGTTCCATGTTGGCTGAGATGTCCCTGAGGGCGGAAGGCGCAAATCGGGATCCAGGCTTGTAGGTGCTTGTCCGATCGAATGGGACGCCGAAGAAGACAAAACGCGACTTTTCGAGAGGGGACGAGATTCCTGTGAAAGCTGGTCGAGGGGATAGATAGAGTTGAGAGTGGCTCAAGGTCTCTTCGAGTCCGTAATAGTACCGAATGTAAGGCTTATTTTGGGAGGCTGCGGGGCTTGCGCCTGATTCGAGAGATGTCCAAGCAGACGCCCAAGCAAGAGGCAAAGGAGGAGACCGCGGGGGCGACGAGTTTTAGGCCGGTTGGGCTCTCGATCTCGTCCTTCTTCTATGCTCTATCGGGAATCTACTACTTGGCCTTTCCGATTGTGGCACAGGACACTGGCGCGTGGCACTTGTATGCGATTGGGGCCGCATCCCTGCTGGGAAGTTTTGGAATATTCAAGATGACAAGATGGGGTCTCTGGTTGGGGCTGCTTCTATTTCCTCTGCAGATTGTCGCCCCTTCTTCTACGCTTTTGACAGTGATATCTTACCCTGGAGTCTGGCAGCAGCCGATCGCTATCGCCTTCGTAGCATCCCTGTTCGTGCTCATGTTCTTCGCTTCCCTGACGTTTCTACTGGTCCTTGACAAGCGACGTAGCTTCAACTAGGCCATCCGTAGCCTGCTGAGCCGTCGAAGGTGCGGCTGCGGTAGGGGATTCTGTCGCGTTTGCCCTTGTCTTGTTAGAGTAGCATCGCGCGCAGGAGGTCATGGGTCTTCGGCCCTTCGTTCTTGCTTGGACGAGTTGGAACCCGCAGATCTTACAATTGGTCTGGGTTATGGAGAGGTTTCCGAATTGTGGAAGAGGCAAGGTGAATCTGCATCCCTTCTCGTATCCCGTGCAGCCGATGAATCTCTTGCCGGAGGTTCGGCTTCGAATAATCTTCAGTTTTGA
>Ga0066676_10000739_pt1 | contig 12353 bp, 9 predicted proteins | sample GraSoiAngelo_125_FD_62293 | JGI IMG/M metagenome (GOLD analysis project Ga0066676, IMG submission 62293) | Grasslands soil microbial communities from the Angelo Coastal Reserve, California, USA - 14_0927_05_40cm | ecosystem: Environmental > Terrestrial > Soil > Grasslands | place: USA...
TGCGTCGTGCGAGGCCAACGCCGCAACTTCAGCGAGTGATGCGGCAATTGGATTCACTTCAAACTGCGCTGGCGATGGGAATTTTCGCGCGGGATCATCTGGCTGGCGTATTGTTGCTTGGAGTCCGAAAATCCGGCCGCATTTACGGCGCGACCGAACAAGGCGCTCTTCAGGTTTTGTGCGGGCAACTCGCAGTCGCGATTGAAAACGCAGAGCTTTTCACGGAAGTCCAAAACGCCAAGATCTACAACGAAACTTTGCTCGAAAATCTGACCAGCGGCGTTATTGCGGCGGGAACGGACGAACGCGTGACCGTTTTCAATAACGAGGCTGGCCAAATCACCGGATTAAACGCGCATGAGATAGTCGACTTGGCTGCGCTTCCGCTCGAGCTGGCAGAACCGCTAATCACGACTTTGCGCACGGGCGAGAGCCAGGAAAACCGCGAGATAGCTCTGCGGGTCGGAACAGGGGACGTGATCATCCGCGCCAGTACGTCGATTTTTCACGGACAAGATCGACAAGTACTGGGGGCGCTAATGGTGTTAACGAACATCACCGCCATTAAACGCCTCGAACTGCAGATTCGCCGCAGCGACCGACTCGCCAGTCTGGGAACGCTTTCGGCAGGAATGGCGCACGAGATCAAAAATCCGCTGGTCTCGCTTAAAACCTTTGCTCAATTGCTGCCAGAGCGCTACCAGGATTCCGATTTTCGCGATACGTTTTCGAATTTGATCGGGCACGAGATCGACCGAATTGACTCGCTCGTTAATCAGCTGCTTCGTTTTGCGCGACCAGCCAAACCGATTCTCAAACCGCTCCATGCGCATGAGATTCTGGAAAAGGCGCTCACACTGGTTGGCCACCGACTCTATCAAAAAGACATTAAATTGAATCGCTCATGGCGCGCAGACACTGACACTATCCACGGCGATGCCGACCAGCTGGAGCAGGTTTTTCTCAACTTCTTTTTAAACGCAATGGATGCGATGAAAACGCATGGTGAATTGTCGGTGAAGACCGAGATCCGCTCGGACGAACAATGGGTCAGCGCCCTGACTTACATGAATGGCGAAAGTAGCGGGAATAGCGAAGCGCGCGAAGCTTTCCGGATCACAATTCGCGACAGCGGAGAAGGAATTCGCACGGAAGATATTCCGCACGTCTTCGATCCATTCTTCACAACCAAAGATTACGGAACCGGATTAGGCTTATCGGTTGTGCACGGAATCATCCAGGAGCATGGAGGACAGATCGAAGTCGAGAGCGAACTGGAAAAGGGCACTGCGTTTCACATTTTGCTCCCGTTAGTGCGGTTTGACAGCAAGGTGGCTGCCGCATGACGCCCGCGCCGATTTGCATTTTATATACTCAGGATGCCGAGCTTGTTCGCCGGACGAGAGCATTTTTGCGCAGCATGTCGCAACTGCGGCATGTGAACGACCCCGATCGTCTCGAATCTGTGCTGCAACAAACGGGCCCGTCCATCTTAATGATGGACTTACGCTCGAAAGAGTGCCGCGAACTAATCGATCAAATCCAAAATGAGCAGCCCGATGTTTTGATCATTGCATTCGGTGTTGGGCAATCCGAAACGTTACGCGAAGCCGAGCAGTTTGGAATTTACGCCGCGGAAGAGATCGGCCTGGAACGACGCCGTTTTCAAGCCCTGCTCGGGCGCGCTTTCGATTATGTGAAACTTTCACAGGAAAACCGCGATTTGCGCGAGACATCGGCAATGACGCCGGAAATCTCCCGCAAGGGCGAAGCTACACAACAGCCGATCGACGTAACACGGACGTTTCCATTGCTTCGATTTCCGCGAGTCCTTCGTCGTTTGGACAATATCGAGGTGCTTGTGACAACCGTTGTCGAAGCGTTGGCCGATGCGTCCGGCGTAAGTCGCGTTGGACTTTTTTCGCGAACCCGCAAAGGAGATCCCTATCAGCTGCGCGCTGGGCTGCATTGCTTGCCCGAAACCGAAGAATTGCAGTTTGGAGAGCGCGACGCGCTGGTGCGCTGGTTTGAATCCCATGCCCATCTCATTTCACGCACCAATCTTCTTCGAACTCAAGATCACAGGCAGCGCACAATCATGCGGCGCGCGCTCGACATGTTCGGGGCCGAAGCGATCGTGCCGCTTTATGCGCGCGGCTCCATCATCGGCTGGGTTTTCTTTGGACCACGTGTCACCGGGCGGCCTTTCGATGACCGGGATCTGGAAGGCCTCACGACGCTGGCCGAACACGTTTCGACCATTCTCGAAAATGCTCTTCTTTACGAGGAAGCGACTGTTCAAAAAACGCTGGCCGAAACACTCCTGAAATCGATTCCACCCGGCATTGTCGCCATCGATGAGGACGCGATTATTCGGTGGTTTAATCCGCCGGCGGAAAAAACTCTCGGTCTGTCCGGCACCGCCGCTTTGAATAAACCGGTTGAAAGTGTCGGCACCAGACTCGCTGGCTTGCTGCGCGAAACGCTGGAATCGAAAACGCCGATGCCGCCGCAACATTGGATCGACAATAACACGCAGCGATCGCTTTCTGTGGAGACGCGACAGCTTACCGGCAACGGCTCGCCCCTTGGTGCCGTCGCCGTGATTCAGGATCTGACTGCGCAGGAAACTTTGCGCGAAAAACAAGCGTTGCTCGATCGAGCGACGTTTTGGACCGACTTGGCCGCGAGCATGTCTCACGAAATCCGCAATCCGCTGGTGGCGATCAAGACCTTTGCGCAACTCCTGCCGGAACGCTTCGACGACGCCGATTTTCGCAAGGAATTCAACGAGATTGTGGTAAGCGAGATCGATCGTCTGGATAAAATTATTACCCAGATCAACAATTTCGCGCATCCACCCGAGCTTGTGTTTAAACCAATCGACGTTCGGTCACCGGTCAAAAAGGGCGTAGAAATTGCCAGGTCTCGCTATGGCATCAACGGGAAAGTGGAATTGGAAACGTCATTGCCCAGCAATCTGCCGCGCGTGTTGGGCGACGAGGCGGCTCTGGCTGAAGCATTCGCCCACCTTGTCGCCAACGCCGCCGAAGCCAGCGCGGATCGCAACAAGCCGCGCATCACACTTTCGGCGAAACCAGTCCGGGAAGGACAACATTCCGCCGCGGTGGTTGTGACCGTGCGCGATAATGGCTCAGGCATCTCTCCGGAAATAAAAGAGAAAATCTTTTCACCGTTTTGCACGACCAAACCGCGAGGAATGGGTCTCGGCCTGCCGATCGTGAAACGAACGGTATTTGATCATCACGGCCGGGTAGAAGTCGATTCGACCTCAAAAGGAACGCAGGTCAGCGTGCTCTTGCCCGCAACGAGCGGCCAGGGTTAACGAAAATTTCGAGTTGCGATTTGCGGCCAGCGATTTGAGGCTTCGCAAAAGCAAATCAGCGTTTTTCCCGCGTTTATGATCGTCACTACTGCTCAACTCTACAAGGTGGCCTACGGCAAGTTTGCTATCGGCGCCTACAACATCAACAACATGGAGCAATGTCTCGGGCTTTTCCGCGGCAACGTGCAAAGCAAAGCACCGTTCATCATTCAACTCTCGAAGGGCGCGCGGAAATACGCCGACAAGCGAATGCTGGAAGCCATCATTCGCACAGCTGAGGGAATCTTTCCCGACGCAATCTTTGCGGTCCATCTCGATCATGGCGACGAAGAAGCTTGTTACGATTGCATCGCCTCCGGGTTTTATAGCTCGGTCATGATCGATGCCAGCCATGAGTCGTTTGAACAAAATGTCGCGATCACAAAACGCGTTGTGGACAAGGCGCATCCCAAAGGCATCAGCGTTGAAGCCGAGCTCGGGCGGCTGGGCGGCGTAGAAGAAGATATCAAAGTAGATGAAGGGCACGCTTGCCTGACGAATCCGGACGAGGCGGTGGAGTTCATCAAACAAACGAAATGCGACTCGCTCGCCGCCGCAATTGGGACGAGCCATGGAGCGTACAAATTCAAGGGTCAACAATCGTTGCACTTTGACGTGATTGAAGGAATTCGCGACAAGGTAAAGAAAGCGGGCCTGCCCCCCACTCCAATCGTCATGCACGGGTCATCGAGCGTTCCGAAATCGGAGGTTGAACGCATCAACGCAGCTGGAGGCAAACTCGATCCATCCGCTCGCGGCGTGAACGAGGAAGAATATCTGCCCGCCGCGAAGCTAGGCGTGACCAAAGTAAACATCGACACTGACGGACGCTTGGTTTGGACGCGCGTCCATCGCGAATTCTTCCGCGATCATCCCGAACAATTCGATTTTCGGCCGCCAGGAAAAACTTTCGTCGAGGAGTATGCCAACTTCATCGCGCACAAAAACGAGAAACTTGGTTCGGCCGGCCAACTGGACACGGTGCGCGCAAGCATCAAAGCTTAGATCGACATCGTCACCGCTGATGTTGCTGGCGCTCTTTCAAACCACGTGAGTTTTACTCTTCAAGAGCTCGCGGCCCTTTGCGACGGAGAATTGCGCGGTGATCCGACCGAAAAAATCAGCGGCGCTGCTGCACTCTCCGAAGCAGTTGCGGGCGAGATCACGTTTTATGCCGATCCGCGCTATAGGGCCCGCCTACGAAAGACACGCGCATCGGCGATCTTTGTTCCCCTCGATTTTTGTGAGCAAACCGCTGCCGCGCAACTCCGAGTCGAAAACCCTTCGAAAGCGTTCGAACAGGTCGTTTTAAAACTCGCACCGAAACCGATCTCCTTCGCGCCAGGCATTCATCCGACGGCGGTGGTTGATCCGACTGCGAAACTCGGAAACGGCGTCTCCATTCAACCGCACGCGGTCATCGAGTCGCGTGCAGCGATTGGTGACAACACAATGATCGGCGCCAACACTTACGTTGGACATGAAAGCATTATCGGCGAGTCGTGCCTGATTTATCCAAACGTAACCATTCGCGAACGAACGCGAATCGGAGCGCAGGTTATTATTCATAGCGGTGCAGTAATCGGCGCGGATGGTTTCGGATTCGAATTGGTCGATGGTCGTTACAAAAAAATTCCGCAAATCGGAATCGTTCAAATCGATGACGACGTAGAGATCGGCGCGAACACGACGATTGATCGCGCTCGGTTCGGCCGGACTTGGATCCAGGAAGGCGTGAAGATCGACAACCTGGTGCAGATCGCGCACAATGTAATCGTAGGAAAAAACTCCGTTATTGCGGCCCAAACCGGAATCTCCGGCAGCACTCGGGTCGGAGAAAAAGTGATGATGGCCGGACAGGTTGGCGTCATTGGCCATCTCACGATTGACGACAACACCATTATCGCGGCGCAGAGTGGGATTTCGAAAGATCTCCCCGGTGGCGCGTGGTTTGGCTCGCCAGCCGTGCCGTTACCGGAGGCGAAGCGGCAGATTGCCTGGATTCATCGGTTGGGCAAACTGTTCGATCGAGTAAAAGCGCTCGAGAAAAAGCTCAGGCTATAGGAGACAGCAGCCAGCAGCGGAAAGTGGTGGAGAGGGTTCAAGGTTGGCAAGGATAGTGCTTTGCTAATTATGGAAATTATAAAGATGAAGCCGGCCAAACGCGAATACTTCCAGTTCCTCATCATCGATGATGACCCTGGTATCGCTAAATTTTTGGTCACTTATTTGCGTCAGCAGGGCCACACTTGCTGCGCTTTGACCGATGGCTTCCAGACCGCTGCCTGGCTGTCCGAGAACGACTGCGAAGTAGCAATTGTCGATCTTAAGATGCCGAAAGTAGACGGGATCTCGCTCATCGCCTTTATCCGCGAGCTGAATTCGACGCTTCCGATCGTTATTTTCACCGGGGTTGGTTACGACGAAGAGCAAATGCATGCGGCCCTCCACGCAGGCGCCAACGGTTATGTGAGCAAGAATCTTCCCATCGAACAACTCTACTGCGTACTCGCGCGAGTCCTTGCGACGTGTCAGCAGCGCAAACGCAGCGTCCCTTTTAACGGTCAGCAACCAGCGCTCGCTGGAGCTGCTTGACTCAGCGCTTTTCGACTGCTTCCAAAAGCTTGCGCAACCCATCAGGCGAAACGCAAGCCGCGCCGCTCGCGTTGACCGTTTCCATTTCAAGAGAATCCGAAGTCGCAACCGTTATTTCGAAACGCGAGGCATATTTGCTCGCGAGTCGCTCAATAATCGCATCCGCGGATTGACCACGGTGGGCGTAGAAGATTTGCACATCGTGCCGGTCGGACTGCTCGCTCACACGCGCGCCGCGCCCGTCGAAAACAACCGCGACATTCACGCCCGTCCAGTCTTGATACTGGCGGAGTTCCTTGATCAACGCCTCGCGCGCGAGGGAGGGACGTCGGGCGTGCAGTTTCCGCAATTCGGACCAGCCAAAAATGATGCTGTGGCCGTCAACAATGAGGTACCGCACAGGCACTCGATATTGTAAGTCGCGCGCGTGCCGGAAGCGAGATGTCGATCTATTCCGCCGCGGCCGGCTCTTTTCTACTTCGCTGTTTCGGTGATTCGCGCTGTTTTGAACGCACGGTCCTTTTCTTGCGTTTCAGGTACGCCCTTCGGCGTATACGTTTCTTTCGAACTCGGTGCTGCTGACCCACGTCTTGCTATACGGGCGAAGGATGCCGCGCGCAAGCAACGTAACAGAAAACTTACAAAATCCAGGATTGCATTTTGTCCGCGCCTCCTATTAAAGAATTCGTTGTGCTGTCCCGGTCCGACAATTTTGCTCCCACTCCGAAAACGCTGATCGGCGCCTCCTTTTTCCTACTCTTGGCCGCTGCGATTTTTGGTGGGCTCAATATTGCGAAAGTCAAAACGCTACGTTCAGCTGCGGCCCAAGCCACAACCGCCCGCGACGCCGCCGAGCGTTCTCGCCTTCAGCACGACAAGGAACTTAAGGCGCGCCAATCGGCGATTGCCACCGAGCAAACCAAACTCGCCGAGGGCGAAGCGAAGACCGGAGCTGCCGAAGGCCAATTGACGCAAATTCTGAACGAGAAGAAGCAACTCGAAGCCAGACTTCAGGATAAAGAAGCGGAGATCCTCACATTACAAAAGCAAATCGAAGAAAAGCAGCCCGCCTCGGCCAATCCCGGCGCACCGTCCAGCGTCGAGCTCCAGGCGCAGCTGGATGATGCCCGCCAACAACTGGAAGCCGCCGAGCGGGAGAAAAGCCTTCTCTCTGAAACAGTGCAAACTGTTAGAGACCGTTCCTCACAGCTCGAAGACGAAAAAAAGCGGCGAGCCATGGCGCATGGAAAGATCGGTGTCCGGGGCACCGTCCTGGCGGTCAATCAGGCTTACAATTTCGTCGTCCTCAACCTCGGGGGGCGTAACGGTGTCGAGCGGCACTCCGAGATGCTGATCGTGCGAGATGGCACCTTTATTGGAAAAATTCGTATTTCTTCAGTTGAACCGGCGACCGCTATCGGCGATATCATCACCAGCACGTTGGCGCGAGGCGTCCAAGTGCAACCTGGAGACATTGTCATTTATGCTGGCGCAAATCCGTAAGCAGGAGAGAAAGATCGCGGCCGTTTTGTTACTGGCTGCGGTGAGCACGTTGGTTTCGTGCGCGAGCCAAAAAGAGAACGTCGCGTTGGTCAAGGATCCTGATGCCAAACCGGAATCCGCGTTGCCCTGGAACAAACAGGAAAAATGGGAGGGCGGCGGCAGCCAATTCGCAAACTTCAGCGACAGGCGCTGAGCGGATCTCAAGATCGACAGTGGATTTTCTTGCTAGTACGGGTCAGATCCAAAATCCCGACGGAATGACGGCGTTCTTTGGTACGATCACGATCCCGTCGCGAATAAAGTAATTGTCTGCGTCCGAGTTGGCGGCTTTTCCTTCCGGCGTGATCACGACGCCGTCGGCAATCCGCGCGTTCTTGTCGATGATGGCGCGATCGATTACGCAATTGCGCCCGACCCCGATTGGCGGAACGTCCGCGGCGTCCGGCCGGTCTTGCTCGAAATAATCGGCGCCCATCACGACGCTGTTGCGAATCGTGGCGCCGCTCTGAATGATACTGCGAATGCCGATGACGCTCCGCTCGATGTGCGCGTCAGAGATAATGCACCCGTCGGAGATGATCGCCTGACGCAAAGTCGCCCCGTTGACTTTGCTGCCGGGCAAAAACCGCGGATGCGTGTAAATTGGCGCCTCGGTGTCAAAAAAACTGTATTCCGGAACAAGGTCGGTCAGATCGAGGTTCGCCTCGTAAAACGCGCGGATGGTACCGACATCTTCCCAATAGCCTTGGAAAATGAATGCACTCACATGTCGATCTTGGATCGATCGCGGAATGATATGTTTGCCGAAATCCTCCAGTTCATTCTCCAGGCACTTCACGAGCACCTCCCGGTTGAAAACGTAAATTCCCATCGATGCCTGAAACAATTCTTCGTCTTCGCTTGAACCAACCGCGCGCAACAGCTCGCGGCTCATTTTCATTTCCTCAAGCACCGAGTCGTCTTTGGGTTTTTCGACAAAGCGTGAAATCCGGCGATCTACTCCGCTTTGCATGATGCCGAACTCTGCGACCTGTTGTCGATGGATCGGTTTAGTCGCGAGCGTGATGTCGGCTCCGCTTTGAATATGCTGATGCAACAGCGTGCGAAAATCCATCCGGTAAAGCTGATCGCCGCTGAGAATGAGATAGTAATCGAACGAGCGCTCGAGGAAGTAGCGCATGTTCTGGCGCACCGCATCCGCAGTTCCCTGATACCATTGCGAACCTTCCGGCGTTTGTTGCGCCGCCAGAATGTCGATAAAGCTGCGCGAAAAATTGTCGAACTTGTAGCTGGCCTGAATATGTCGATGTAGCGACATGCTATTGAACTGGGTCAACACGTAAATCGAACGCAACCCGGAATTGAGGCAGTTGCTGATCGGAATATCGACGATCCGGTATTTCCCGCCGAGCGGCACCGCTGGCTTCGCACGATCTTTCGTTAACGGAAACAAACGCGAGCCCGCTCCGCCGCCCATGATAATGGCGAGCGTGCGCTGCGTCGTCCCTGGTGGAAGTGCGCGGGCCGACAACGGCGAGACTGAATCGCGGGGCGCGGGATTTTGCGTCTGCACACCTTCAATAACTCAGTGCTCGCGGGTTGCGGCAACCTTTTTGCTCAACTTAGCGCCGGTTGCACGGGCCTTCCGGCAGTGGCAACCTTTACTTCCAATATGTGCGGAATTGTCGGCTATGTCGGATGTTCGCAAGCGGCGCCCATTTTGCTCGACGGTCTTCGTCGCCTTGAATATCGCGGCTACGATTCTGCCGGTGTCGCCATCGTCAATGGCGATCACGTCGAGACGCGCAAGTGCGCCGGTCGAATTGCATCACTCGCCAAACTTATTTCTCAAAAACCGGCCGCTGGATCTTATGGAATCAGCCACACTCGCTGGGCGACGCACGGAAAGGTCAACGACGAGAATGCCCATCCGCATTTCGACGCCACCGGCAAGATCGCGCTCGTTCACAACGGCGTCATCGAAAATTATCAGGCGCTCAAAGAACAGCTCATCCAAAATGGTGACACAAATTTTCGCTCCGACACCGATACTGAAGTTTTGGCCCATTTGATCGGAAGTATTTATGATCAACTCGAGGGCAAAGATTCGAAAGCGCGTCTTGTGAACGCCACCCGCGCGGCGCTAAAGCAGGTCATTGGCACATACGGCATTGCTGTCGTGCATGCGGACATCCCGAATTTTATGGTCGGTGCACGCCGAGGCAGCCCCCTCGTGCTCGGCGTTGGGAAAGACGAAAATTTTCTGGCGAGCGATGTCAGCGCCATTGTCGCGCACACCCGCGACGCCGTTTACTTGAACGATTTCGACCTCGTCGCGCTGGAACGAGACAAATTTGAAATCAGCTCGATCGACGGCGCGGTTGGCCAGCACGCGGTCAGCAAAGTCGAGTTCAGCGCGGAAGACATCAAGAAGGGCGATTACCCGCACTACATGCTCAAGGAAATCTGCGAGCAGCCGGACACAGTGCGCGACGCGATGCGCGGCCGCCTCACTTACGAGGAATGCACGGCCAAGCTTGGCGGGTTGAACATGACTCCACCCGAATTGCGCGACGTCGCGCGAGTCGTGTTGACTGGTTGCGGTACTGCATTGCATGCCGGTCGAGTCGGCGAATACTTAATCGAACGACTCGCCAATATCCCGGTGGAAGTCGAATTCGCGAGCGAGTACCGCCATCGCAATACGCCGATGACTGAACGCACGCTCGTTTTCGCGATCAGCCAGAGCGGCGAAACCGCCGATACGCTCGGCGCCTTACGCGAAAGCCGTCGCAAAGGTTATCGGACGCTGGGAATTTGTAACAATGTCGCCAGCACGATTGCGCGCGAAAGCGATGGTGGTGTCTACATGCATGCGGGCCCTGAGATCGGAGTGGCGGCCACGAAATCGTTTACTTCTCAGCTGGTGATTCTAACCCTGATCGGTCTTCTCCTCGGCCGAATGCGCCAACTTTCGACCGCCGAAGGAAAACGAATGATCGACGCGCTCGAAGCATTGCCGGGTCAGATTGAGGAAGTCCTGAAGCTGAGCGACCAAATTAAGTCGATCGCGAAGAAATATGTCGATGTTAGCGGGATGCTTTTTTTCGGACGGCAATTTAATTACCCGATCGCGCTCGAAGGCGCGCTCAAGATGAAAGAGATCACTTACCTTTTCGCCGACGGCCATCCCAGCGCGGAACTCAAACACGGAATTATTGCGCTCGTTAGGCCGGATCTACCGTCCATCTTTATCGCCCCAGACGACGCCGTGTTCTCAAAGAACCTGAACAACATCGAACAGGTAAAGGCGCGCAAAGGACCAATCATCGCCGTCACTTCTGGCGACGGCGCCAAACAATTGAAGGACCTCGCCGCGGACATTATCGAGGTTCCCGACGTCATCGATTGCCTCAGCCCGGTTCTCACCGTCATTCCATTACAGCTGCTTGCTTATCATCTGGCGGTTGAACTCGGGCGCGACGTCGATAAACCGAGAAACTTGGCCAAAAGCGTGACTGTCGAATAATCCGCCGAAGGAAACCCGGCACAGCGCTGATTACCGGTGTGGTGGACGACTCGGATGAGGTTTAGGCGTCGGTGTCGGCGTGGGGGTTGAAGTCGGACTCGGGCTCGGTTTCGGTTTCCCGTGGGGCCGCGGCGTCGGAGTCGGTGTCGCGGTTGGAGTTGGCGTTGCCGTGGGCGTAGGACTAGGAGTCGCGGTTGGTGTTGGCGTGGTTGTCGGAGTCGGTGTCGCTGTTGGACTCGGAGTTGGTGTTGGCGACGGCGTGGTTGTTGTATTCCGTAAAACAGTTACCGCTGCCTCAAATAGGTTACTTACGACAATGTCCGGCTTGCCGTTACCGGTCAGATCGCCGGCTGTAATAAAAGCTGGATAGTTCCAAACGGCCCATCCAAACGGCCGTGCGGCGTCGTCGGTTCCATTCGCCGCCGGAACGAATGTGCCATCGCCATTGCCGAGGAGCAGCGCAACGCTGTAGTCGTTCAGATCGTTGACCGCGATGTCGATCTTTCCGTCGCCGTTGAAATCGGCTGCGACGATGCCTTCCGGACCGGCGCCGACATTGTAAAGTCCAGCCGATGTGAACATGCCATGGCCGTCGCCTCCCAGAATCATGACTTGAGCTGCGCTGAAGTTCGCGACCGCAAGATCGATTTCGCCACGTCCGAAGTCGGCCGCTACAATCGCGTCTCCTCCCTGTTGATTCCACAATTGTTGAGTAGCAGCCGGTTGAAACGTGCCGTCGCCGTTACCTAACAAGATCGACAACGTAGTATGCGGGTTGGAACTGAAGAAGTTACCCCCATTCACAACCGCGAGGTCGAGTTTGCCATCGTGATTGAAATCGGCGGCGGCCACGCCGGACGGATACGTGCCCACAGCGTAATTGACAGGAGCTTTGAAACTGAGCGTCCCCGGCGTGCTCTGATTGATCAGAATTGAAATGTTGTTATCGACCAGATCCGTAACAGCGATGTCGAGCTTGCCGTCGCCGTCGAAATCTCCAAGCGCGAGAGCAGTCGGATTTGTTCCAACTGGGACAGTGATAGCCGACTGAAACGTGTGGTCACCATTTCCCTTCAAAATCGACAACGTGTTGTCGAACGCATTGACGACGACGAGGTCCTTTTTGCCGTCACCAGTCAAGTCACCAGCCGCGACTGCGATTGGACGCCCGCCGACGTAATATTGTTGTTCGGTCTGGAAAGTTCCGTCGCCGTTACCGGGGAGGACTGAGATTGTGCCGTGAGTATCAACCTGCAGTGTGCTGAAATTAATCGTTGGTAACGGCGGCAAGTTGCCATTCGCAGCGGGCTCAATCGGAATGTCCCAGTCGGTGACAACGAG
>Ga0066676_10000746_pt1 | contig 12301 bp, 14 predicted proteins | sample GraSoiAngelo_125_FD_62293 | JGI IMG/M metagenome (GOLD analysis project Ga0066676, IMG submission 62293) | Grasslands soil microbial communities from the Angelo Coastal Reserve, California, USA - 14_0927_05_40cm | ecosystem: Environmental > Terrestrial > Soil > Grasslands | place: USA...
TTATGAGAATTTATTGTTCTTTATGAAGGGAAAGGGAAGTAGAGATGAAATCTTTGAAGATATCACATCATCTAAAGTAAATAATTTCCTCCGTTCAATGGATAGAACCAATCTCCCTAATTTGACTGCGAAAGTATTTAGAACTCATATAGCAACAGCAATTGTAAAGAGACATCTAACTACCCCTATTTTGAAGGTTAATAAAAATGAGAATGAATTTAAGAAAGTTTATGTTGCAAAAATTGCAAATCTTCAAGCAGCAATAACCTGCAATCATAAAAAAGGAATAGATCCTCGAAATCCTGCTAGCAAAAAGTCATGGGAAAAATTTGAACAATCAATAGCTAATAAAAAAGAAAAAATTAAGCAATTAAAATCTGAATTAAAGCAGAAAGAATGGAAAACTGAGCTACAGAAAATGAAGAAGGAACAAAGACTTCAAAAGCTGGAATTTCAAATTCGACTTCAACAAGAAACTAGAGATTACAATCTTGGTACTTCTCTTAGAAACTATATTGATCCACGTGTATTCAAATCATGGTGTGAATTTGTAAATTTAGATTGGACAAGAATCTATACAAGTACTCTTCAAAGAAAATTCAAATGGATCGAGCAATATTCAAAAAATGATCTAAAAAAATATCTAAATATAAATAATAAAGATAACAATTCAGAATGAATATTAATCATAACCTCATTATGATTTTCGATTATTTTGGTGGTCTAATAATTTGGACCTCTCATAATAATGAAAACTTGGACATTCTAGAATTTTTCCCTGATTTGAGGTTGCTCCTATATTGAAACTATTTGTCTTATTAATAATGATAGGATTACTTTTTTTGTTATCTGGAACTCTTTTTAATCATGTTCTTTCTCAAGTCCAATATCAAGTTAACTCAATATTCATTGGAATCTTATCAAATGGTGATTCAATAGTGCAATATGATCTTAAATTAAAACCAGAAACTCAACAAATTGCGTTACCATTAATTGGAGGCAACATTAATGATATATTGGTCAGAAACTACCTGTCAAAATCCTTAGTTTACACTTTTAATTCTTTATCCAATGAAATTAAGATTAATTCACAAAATGAATCACAGATAAGAATTACTTATCAGACTCCAGATCTTGTTGACAAACATGAAAGAGAATGGAGCTTCTTTATAGATTCAGCTTTTCCATTTACAGTAAAGTTACCTAATGATGCAGTAGTGACTAATTTGGGAGAACAATCACCAGCACTAATTAGGAAATTAGGCGGACAAAATTTGTTGTCGTTTGATAAAGGTAAAATTTCATTAGATTATGTTATTGGCTATGCAGGAACACGAGAACAGGCAACAATATCCATAAACTCCGCAGAACTGGATCTATCAAAAGCTGAAAACGAACATGTTGGTATTAATCTAGATGAAGTCAAATCTATTCTCCGTAATGCGAGAGGTGCAATGAATCAGAGTAATTTTATCGAAGCAGAACGACTTGCAAATAATGCCACAGATATTTCAAGAAGAATTACCGAATCGTTTGAAACGTCCAAAGATTTGATAAATAATGCTACTCGTAAGATAAAAGAAGCGCAGGCCATAAATGTTGATTTTTCAGAAGCATCTGAATTTGTTTCAAAATCAAATATCGAATTTTCGCATGGGAATTATCCAAAGGCATCAGAATATGCTTCTTTAGCCATAAATAGCATAGATGCTACGAAACAAAAAGAACCATTGGCAAATTCGGGTTCGACTGCAACTCTACTTTTGATTCCACTTCTAGCTGCAATTGTATTTTTAATAATTTTCAAGTATAGAAGAAAGATTATACCAAATTTGAAACGAAATTCGACTAACGATCCAATGGACAGTGATTTGACACCCAAGCCTCTCAAAGATGTAGTTTTTAATGGAAGAGAATCCTCTATAAGAGAACATGCAAATAACGATAACGCAAATACAAATCAGTCCGATCTTCATAAATTGGTTGCGGATATAATTGAAAAAAAAGGAAACCTAAAACAAGAAGAGAAGGAAATTCTTTTATTCATCTCGGATAAAGAGGGCGCAGCATTTGAAGGAGAAATTAGGAATAAATTCATAATGCCAAAAACAAGTCTTTGGAGACTTGTTAAACGTCTGGAGCGAGAAAACTTGATTGAAGTAATAAAGATAGGCGGACAAAATCTAATTAAATTGAAGATTGAATAAGAAAGATAATGCTAAAACATACTTTAGAAAATAGGTCTTAGAAAATCCAAATGCCATCTATTAATATTTAAGGATGAGATCTAGTGCTATCTCCCAACCATCGGGGCCGATTCCTTCAACCTTCCGTAAATTATCAATTTGTAAATTCTCCCAACTTCCGTTAGGTTTCTGAACAAGGATCGGAAGATCCATAAGAGATAACATGGATTCATCATTTTTGCTGTCTCCAATACCAAAAAAAATAACTTCATTTTCATATTCTCTACGAAAAATATCAATTATAATTTTGACTCCTGTACCTTTGTCATTACCTAATGTAATATCAAAATATTGACCACCAGGTATCATTTTCAATCCTAATTTCTCAATAATACTTACGAATTTGGGGATGTCATTATTATCTATACGAATTATTGTTTCACTGTATTTCCTTTTAATCATTCTTTTTGCATAGTCTTGAGGTTGATTGATAATGTGTGATAGTTCCAATGGCGATATGTCAGATACTCCTTCAAAATTTAGTTTATGTTTACTCCGCATTTTTTTTAGCAATGATCTAATTTTGTATGCAGGCGCCCCTGTTTCAATAATGTAATTGTCACGTAAAGCCTTTGAATAAGTAAATTCGGTCTTCTTAAAATAATCTTTAGGCACTATTGTAGCCCCACCATTTTCTACAATATATGGTTCATGTAACTCTAAATTCGATTTAATCTTATTTTGCTCAACTTGCGTTTTTGATGAACATAATATCAAATGAATACCATTTTGCGTAGTCTTTTGGACTAGATTTTTCATTTTATTAAAATCTGGAAAACGAGACTCTAATAATGTTCCATCAATATCGGTAAAGATAACCTTCTGCACGTTGATATTATCTTTTTTACTCTAATTTGTTCTTTAATTTTATGCCATCTAATAAGAATTAAGCGCCGATTAGGTCTTTAATAATATTACAAAAATACGAGTTAATATTATTTGCATTTTGTTTTATATCTTTTGAATGCGATCTGCCTTTTTCGAGATGTATATTTTTGAAATTTGTAGTTTTTCCCCAGTGTCATCAATTTGTTCCAATGCAAAATAGCCATTATTCCAACTATAGAGATTTGCTTTCTATATTTTTTACTATATTTCTAGTAGTAGTTTTTATATTTTAGACATACACGATGATTTGATACAACGCCAACGCCTTTTCTCTTTCATGCAGTGATCGCTGCATTGATTTGCCGCCATCTTGTTATTCTGTATATAACAATTAGTACAAGAGTCAAATATGCAAATATTAGATCGCGATAGAAGGCAAGAGGTCCGAAAGATTGAAAACCAGTTGCGTATGTTTCTGTCACATATGATAGCGAAAGTATGATTGAAATAAATAGAAAGGTTTTAGATATGTTCCCATATTTTGGTAAACTCGTATTTGCATTTCCCTTGATTCTAAAGATGTCTCGGAGTGTAAAAAGAAGAAAAATTAGAGGCGTAACGAACATATAAACATCAGGAATCAAATACTTTCCATTTCCTTGACTGGCTGCAATTATAATATAATAGAATAGAAACAGTATTCCAAAATCTAATACAAGTCTTCCTACTCCAAAATTTTCCTGGAGCTGAAACTTTTGCATAGAAAAAAAATATTCAGTCCAACTAGTTATAATTATGAAATAGCCATAGAACAGAACCGTCGCATTTAGGATATTTGCAGGTATTGAATAAAAGGGAATAAAAATATCTTTTGATACTTGAATGCTTAATGCAATCACAACTGCATAGGTTATCGTAATTCCTTGTTTAAGAAATTCGGCAATATTTTGATTTTTTTCCAAATTAGAAAATGAATTTGCCTTTCGTGTTAATTAAATTTTCATGAAGTATGGTTAGGTAAATTGCTATTGTCTATTCAAAGTTTAGTCGCGGAGTGATATTTGTTTCTATGAACAATCGGTATTGGACTCAATTTGCATGGACTATCATGCTAACTCAAATAATTAAGAATTATTAATTCTATGATGATTAAAAAATCATATAATTGCTTTAATTACTTCTAAATAGATAGTTTTTAGTGATACTAGCATGCAAGTACTTGACGAAGAAAGCAAAGCCTATTTTAACTTCATAAACTCGTTGAATTCTGAATCTACAAGAAATTCTTACAAATTCTGTCTAGAGAAATTCCTAAATCATTATGAAATTGATCTGGCATCTTTCTTAAAGTCATCGCAAGAAGAAATGTCGAACTTGATCATCAAATATTTAGTTGATGAAAAAATATCAAAAGGTTACTTAGCAAAAGATCCAAAATATGATAAATTGCTGACAAGTTTAAGAACTGCATACGCTAACGAATTTAAGTCTAAATAAGGACCAAACGTCATATTCAGATTTACTAGATGGATTAAGATTAGCATTAAAGGGCTTTGAACTAAGTTAAGGAAATAATAAATATCATAATCAAGTTAATTATGATTAACGCTTGAGACAAGTGATTTCCTAAACAAGATTAGTGTGAATTGGGCCAACAAGTGCCAAACTCATTTTCACTTTAATCTATACTATGGATCTGTATCCAATTACTAACACTATTCACTTGAGAAACCTTAAATGAATCACTCTATACAACAGATTATGAGGGTTAATTATTTAATATTCCCAATAATTATGATTTCGTTAACGATTTTCTCAGGTCTGATAAACATCACATATGGACAGATAAATGAAACAGCATCATTTATGAATATGAATGAGACTGAGAAATCAAAACCTAATACAACCATAAATAATAATCCCAGCGGACTTGAAATATTGAGCCATAACTCCTTTTCTGATTCTCTAGGTTATTTGCATGTGGTAGGAGAAATAAAAAATAATTACCCATCTACTGCGACATTTGTGACAATCGTAGGAACTTTTTATGATATCAACAATCGAGTTGTCGGAACACAATTTACATATGCAAATCCTTCTGACATAGGCTCTGGAGAGAAGGCTCCTTTTGAATTAATACTGTCGTCTGCAATTGTTCCCATTTCTCAAATAGATCATTACAACTTACAAACAACTTACCAATAAAGGGATAATTAATTACAAACCGCTACTATCAAAAATTATGCTAACTGCATCAATGCCATGCTGTTGTATCTCTATCAATTTCTGGATCTTTATGATGTGGTTTATTCCTTTTCTTCCTTGCCTTAATTCCTTGTTTACTGGTACGTTTACTCACACCAAGAATTTCAGTCTGATTCTCAAATGGTGATTCTACAGTTTCAACCGCATCCTTAATAGACGCTCCCTTTTCAATTTCAAATTTGGCTATGACATTAGGACATGTAGGACATTCAAACCATTCGTCATAATCCGGCTCTTTGATCTGGCCAGGCATTAAAATTTTAGGACCTAAAGGAACTTGATACCCACGAGATAAACAGTTCTTACAATAGACAGGTTCTTCAGACCAAACTTCAAAACTTGGACGTCTCCTCATATTATTAGTTGTAATATATCCCTTGATTATAAGTAACTAATAGTGTCAGAACAAATTAGTGAATTAGAAAAACGTGAACAAGATCTTAAAATTAAAACAAGTAGCAGGTAAACCAACCAATATAGAGATAAACGAAAGATCATTAGAAGAATACCGTCAAGAATTCGCAAAAAAGGGATTAGTTATAACAAAGAAAGAAGAGTATCCTAGAGAAGACTTCTATTTAGTTAAGAAACTAAAACAGTTTGATGCTCTAGTAGATCCACCAAAAGGAATCAAAAAAGTTATACAATCAATGGTAAGACAACCTATTACAGAATTCGATTCTAAGGGAAAAGCAATTGTAAAAGACGCTCTGTACTATAATGGCCACTATTATGGAAAAGACAAAAGAGATAATGATATTGGTGCAGAATTTCACGAAGGATCTTATAAGAAGCCAAAATTAGTATTTAATTTGGTAGATCCTGACCGATTCAATACTCATTTACTAAAAAACAGGACGCAAGGATTTGTGATTGTTAAAAGATACTGTTCTGAACATGTGCCAACTCCATGAATAACTTACTTATTTCCTATCATCTATTCAGCATTAGTTAGCCTTGGAACATTTCTAAAAAGATGATAGATTATCTAAAGTGAAAATTTTATTTAAGACTTTCTAATATTAAAAACAATCACTTATTTATAAATTTCACATAAAGAGAAATTGAATAAGATGCTGCTACAGATATAAAAATGAAAGTAAATAGATCAATCATTTTATTTTATTCTATGTAGGTTCTTGTATTGAATACAAAGTTCTTCATTATGACCAGGTCTATCGCAATATTCAAGCACTGTTATTTTACCACTACGTAAATCTGATAATGATTCATCTTTGAGTTCGTCATAAGTGTATGGTAATCGAATAAGTGAATACACAAAAAAAACACCAATTACGCCGGCAACTATAATTAATGTAATTGTTGCAATAGTTATTATTTTACGTGTTCTCATCTATTTAGTACAATTGCTAAAGTGATCTTATTATCGATTGCCATAAGAGTCGGATGGTTTTAAGGGTTATAACATAGGATAAACAAGATGAATTATGGCGGCTGGAATAACCTGTTCAAACTGTGGTCATAGTAGAAGTCAGCATTTTTTTATGATATGGCAACATGATTTACCTGGAGACACTAGTACTAATTATTGTAAGGTTTGTGATTGCAAACAATTTCGAGAATAAGAAATTTATGACTAGATGAATATAGTATAAATTAAGTTATCAATGGCTAGCAAATCCTCCTTATAAGATTTTAAAATAAAATAAATTAGATTTTGGCTCTTTTTATTCCATCATCAGTTAAGTATATTTTAGTTCCATCTATTTTTTTTACATAACCATCGGAGGTTAATTCGTTTACGATATGGTCTGTCTGATCATTTAACAACCCAACTTCTTTTCCAATCTCATATCTGTCAATATTCTCAACTTCATTATTTACTGTCTTTTCATAGAGTTTCTGAAGAAATTTATCTCCAATTTTTTCACTTTCATTTGACATTATATCTAGTACTTTAGTGCAACGATGTTTATTTATTGTCTACCGGTGCTAATGGAATCTTATTATTAAAATAATTATAATGATAGTTTCATGATAATTAAAATAAAATTGTTGTAGATTACTCGTTTTTTAGCGACATTAAAAGATCTGATTCGGATATTTTTTTTAGGACATATCTACTAATTTCGAGTCCATTTTCATAATTCAAAGTCTTACCAGTGTGAAGATAACAAGAAACAATGAATTTCTCCAAGATTATGCACCAAACGGCTCCTAAAATGAAATCTCTTCTATTTACAATTCCAATTCGTTCTCTAAGTTGTTCATTTTGATCTTTAGACATATTTTCTATTAGTGGAAGGCAGGATAGGACATTATGTATTATTTTGTCTAAGAGTACCTCAGTAAAATCATCCGGTGTTGACATTAAAAAACAATGATTTGACTTGGTTTTTTAAGATTTCCAATGCAATTCAATTCCTATTAATATGCGTGGAAATATTCTATATCTAGACGTTAAAATTTATCGAAGTTAGATATAATATTATATTATTCCTGAGTATGTAATGAATATATGGCAAACACTAAGGGAAGATTGTACGTTGTAGGGGTTGGTCCGGGCCATCATGATCATATGACCTTCAGGGCTAGACAGGTATTAGAAGAAAGTCAAGTAATTATAGGATACGATACTTACATTTCATTAATTGAAGATCTGATTGGGGGTAAAGAAGTCTATAGATACCCTATGACTCAAGAAGTTGATAGAGCGAATCAAGCCATTGAATTTGCGGAAACGGGAAGAACTGTATCATTGGTTTCATCAGGCGACCCTGGAATTTATGGTATGGTAGGTCTAATATATGAAATTCTTGCAGATAAAAAATGGAACGAGCAGAACGGAATTTATGTAGAATGTGTCCCTGGAGTTTCTTCTCTTAATTCTTGTTCTGCATTAATTGGTTCACCTTTAATGACTGACTTTGCAGTAGTAAGTATGAGTGACCTCCTTGTGCCTTGGGAAATTATAGTTAAGAGGGTCGAGGCTGCTGCAATAGGAGATTATGTTACAGTAATCTATAATCCAGCAAGTAAAAAAAGAATACATCAGCTTCGAGATACTAAAGATATTTTTCTAAGATATCGAAAACCAGAAACGCCTGTTGCCATAGTCAAAGGGGCGTTTCGCGAGAGTCAAAAATTTGTAGTTACCACTTTAGAGAAGTTGCTTGATTATGATGATATGTTAGGTATGATCACGACAGTAATAATAGGTAATTCATCGACTTTTAATTACAATGGGCTCATGATAAATCCAAGAGGATATAAATCTAAATATGATCTTGTATCAGAAACAACAAGACAATGAGCTAACGTTAAAAAGAATTTATAATTGCTCTCAAACCACCAAATTCTTCAGTTATCACAAATGCTTTGTTGATTTCATCAAGCGAAAATCGATGAGTAATTAACCTCCTTAAATTGATCTTTTGTTCATGAACAAGATCCATTGCATTTTTCATTACTGTAGGTGTTGAACTAAAGCTTCCGGTTAAAGTAATTTGATTATAATGAAGTAAATTCGGATCAATTTGTAGAATTTTATTCTTTGATATTCCCGCAAAAATACTGATAAGTGAATTTTTGCCAGCTACTTTGAGCGCTAGATCTACTGCTTCCGGATTACTCGTAGCTACAATAATTAATTTTCCGCCTATCTTGTATGTTTGATCCCATATTGTCTTTATTGATTCTTCCAGATCATTGTTCAAGACTACCATATCCGCACCAATTATCTTTGCTTCATTTAATCTAGATGGAACTTTACCGACTACAATTGTTTTTGCGCCATAGAGTTTCGAAATTTGTAAGTGAATTAGTCCTATTGGTCCGTCTCCAATTATTATTACAAATTCGTCTCTAATTGGAATATTAAAATTCAGGTGTGCATTTAAACAGCAAGACAAAGGTTCTATTAGTGAAGCTTCATCATCGCATATGTTATTTGTGATGGGAATAATGCCATTAATAAGGATACTATTTTGAGGAATGTCTATGTAATCTGCAAATCCACCGTTAACACTTGATCCAATTTCGTTAAGGTTATTGCACGAATTGTAATGACCTGTAGTACAATAAGGACACTTTAAACAAGGAATTAAAGGGGAAACAATCACTCTTCTATCTTCAGGAATTATTTTATGGTTCTGTAAATTTACCGTATTTAAGGTCCTTGCACATATTTCATGTCCTAATACTATCGGAGGCTTAACCTTTTTGTGACCTTCATTAAATACCCGAACGTCATACCCACATACAGCGCATGATAGAGTCTTGAGTAATACTTTGTTGTGTTGTATTTTAGATATCGGTAAATCCTTAATTTGAAAATTTTTAGGGCCACTAAAAACTGCTGAATGATTTTTTTCGGGTAACATTATTTTTCATTTCATTGCAATGGTTTGTTACATAATTTTAGAATATCATTTTCATTGAAAGCCATTATTTTCACATACTACTGAATAGTCAAATTCCTTCCTTTAATTTTTCGCCAAAAGAGATAAATTTTCCATGTTCCTCGATTCTAATGTTAGTATCAACTCTTATGCGCAATCCTACAGAACGGAATATTGCCAAGAGTTCTCCTCCCGATATATTGGAATCTATTTCGCCTGATTTGATTAGATCTACAATCCTCTTTACAATAATTTTTGTCTGAACTGGATATTGTGATTCCGCTAATTGTAATACTTGATCTCCTCTATCATACAAATATTTCAATAGTAGCTCTCTATCATCCATTTTTTTCACGTTGGTTTTCATTTTATCTTCCTTAACTTTTTCAATCAGTGCAGCTTTTTCTTTCAATTGTTTCATTTTGCGTGCTTTAATAATTGCAAGTTCTGGATCTTCCTCCTGATTCATCCCTTAATTACCCCAATTGGAACTAACCGTGCAACCTTTGTTGCGATTCCAAGAGAATGTGATACTTCAACAACTGAATCCACATCCTTGTATGCTTCGGGAGTTTCTTCAACCATTCCTTCCCTGCTCAGAGCTTTTATATAAATTCCTTTAGACTCTAAATTTTTTCTTACACTATTTGCAGTATAATTTCTCCTAGCGGCAGACCTAGACATGGTTCTACCTGCACCATGTGCGGTTGACCCAAAACTTAGTTCCAATGATTTTGAATTTCCAAGAAGAATCCAGCTTGCCGTTCCCATAGAACCTGGAATAAAAACTGGCTGACCAATTTCGCGATATCTGTCTGGAATATGACTATCACCGGCCGGGAATGCCCTTGTTGCTCCCTTTCTATGTATTACAAGTTCTCTCGTGCCTTCACCCTCTATAGAATGTCTCTCTACTTTAGCTATATTGTGTGAAACATCATATACCAACTTCATTTCCGCTCCATCTTCTGTTAGTCCCAATATTTTTTCAAAAGTTTTTCTTGTCCAATGCGTTATCATTTGTCTATTTGACCATGCAAAATTTAGTGCAGAATACATTGCTTTCCTATAATTCTCACCTTCGTAAGAGTTATTTGGAACGCATGCTAGTTCTCTATCTACAATTTTGATTCCGGAATTCCTTATTTGTTTCTCACATATTTTCAAGTAATCACTACAGACTTGGTGTCCAAAGCCTCTGGAACCACAATGTATTAGAACTGTAACTTGACTTTCTTCGATTCCCATAGCTTTTGCAGCACCTTCATCGAATATTTTGTCTACTTTCTGTATTTCAAGAAAATGATTCCCTGAACCAAGGGTCCCTAATTGAAGTCCTCCTCGTTTACGTGCAAGCTCAGAAACATGCAAAGGATCTGCACCTTTCATACAGCCATTTTCTTCACATACATCAATATCAGAATTCCAACCATATCCCTTCTGTACAGTCCATCTCACTCCTTCAACAAGCAATTCATCTAATTCTGATCCGGTGAGCTTTTTTGAACTTGAACTGCCTACACCAGACGGAATTGCGTTAAACAATTCATTTACCAGGTCTTTGAGTTTCGGTCTAATTTCTTTTTCTCTTAAGTTTGTTCGTATTAATCTAACACCACAATTAATGTCATATCCTACACCCCCTGGACTAATTACTCCTTCCTCCAAATCCATACCTGCCACTCCGCCTACTGGAAAACCATATCCTTCGTGTCCATCGGGCAATACTACTACATGTTTCTTAACCCCCGTTAATGTGGCAACATTAGCAGCTTGGTCTATTGTTCTATCTAAAGCCATTTTAGAAACCAGATTTTGATCTGCATATATTGTAACTGGAACGTTCATACCTTTTGATTCATCCTTTCTGATGACATATTTGAATTCACCCTCGTTTACTATCTCATGGTTCCCGACTCGCGTTATCAGATTTTTCATGGATTTGAGAATTTTAAATACATAGTCATTATATTCTTTTCAATTCTCTATTGATTCTGTAAATATTCCTTTTAAACAAAAAAGTATATTCTTCGTAAGCGCAGGTTTAATTATGGTATTTGTCTTCTGATAGAATTTCTTATTAACTATTCAAAATATAGTTCAATTTCAGTGCATGATTCAACTAAAATGCCACTAATTTTAAAGTGTCCTATACATTTACTACCAAATACATTTTGCATTTTACAAGAATAGAATGAAGAGAATAGATTTGATTTTTGTTTCTATCGATAAAAAAAAGTAGATTTAATTGACTAATTTCCAGTGGAATTTCCACTCATATTTCCACTCATACCAGTCATATTTCCACTCATATTTCCACTCATATTTCCACTCATATTTCCACTCATCATTGTTCCGTTACCTGTCATGTTACTACTTGTATTGTCCATTGTAGCGTTTTGGGTTACTTCCTTATCACCTGTATTTGTGTTAGATTCGGATTTTGATGAAGAAGATTCTGATGAAGATTTTGATGAAGATTCAGAAGAGGAGGATGGTGAAGAGCAGGTTACACTCTCACTGCCTTTTGGTGCAACACATGTTCCTGTTGGATGATCAGTTGCAGTTGAATTATCCATTGCAACTACTGCAAAAGCAGCA
>Ga0066676_10000753_pt1 | contig 12241 bp, 17 predicted proteins | sample GraSoiAngelo_125_FD_62293 | JGI IMG/M metagenome (GOLD analysis project Ga0066676, IMG submission 62293) | Grasslands soil microbial communities from the Angelo Coastal Reserve, California, USA - 14_0927_05_40cm | ecosystem: Environmental > Terrestrial > Soil > Grasslands | place: USA...
GGGGGCTCCGAAGGCTATCGACACCGCTGGTACAGTGGAATTACAGGGGCCTGGAGGATCCAATGCTCGTCGTCTGCATTTTCGCCAGTGCCCTGGGTGCCCTCGTCATGTGCCTGCTCGTCCTCCGGGACGGGTTCTCGCCGATCAGCGCCGACCCTGCTCGTGCCGACCACGACGTGCTGATCACACGGCTCGGCCACGCCGTGGCCGGGGCCTGTTTCGCGACGACCGCCGTCCTGGCCACGGTCCTGGTCGCCCGAAACCCAGCGCCGGTGCCCGTTCACCAGATGACGGAGCGGATCGGTGCATTGGAGCGCGAGCGGCGGGCGCTGGGCGAGCAGGTGAGCGGACTGGCGACGTCGATGCACGGCCTCCAGGAGCGCGTCGATGCCGCGAATGGCGACCTCCAGAGCATGCGGCTGCGCCTGGATCAGGCGGAAAGCCGCTTCGTGAAAGCCGAGAACGGGCTGGCGAAGACAGAGGCTGGGCTCTCGAAGGTCGAGGCGGGCCTCAAGCGGCTGAGCGAGGAGGTCGCCCAGGCCAACGCGCGCGCCCGCCAGCAAGTCGAGCGCCCCGTCGCCGTCAAGCCGACGGCGGCGCCTCCGCGCGAGAACGTTGTCCCGGCGCGCCCGCCGCAGCGCCGGGCCGACGCCGAGCGTCCGCATGAGAGCGCCTCACAGGCAACGGCTGAAGCCGTCTCGCCGCCGCCGGCGACCGCGCCGGCACCCGCGCCCAAGGCTGCGGCGGTCGCCGCGTCGGCTCACAAACCGGCGCCGTCTGCCGCGGCATCCGCGCCGCAGGACCTCCGCGACCAGAGCGTGACGGACAAGGTGCGCAAGGACTGGGCGACCATCCGAAAGGGCTTCTCGACCGCGGGCGACGAGATTTCAAACGCGCTTCGCCGCTTCGGGCGCGACTAGCGCGCTGTCCGTCCCCGCCGCGCGTCCTTGAGGCGGCGCTGGATCTCCGCGAGGCGCTGCCGCGCTTCGGCGGCCTCGCGCTCGAGACTCGCGACCGCTGCCGCCCGCTCCGCGGCTTCGCGACGGCGCGCTTCCGCCTCGCGACGCCGGGCCTCAGCCTGCGCCGCGCGCGCCTCGGCTTTTGCCGCGCGCTCGCGGTCTCGGGCCTCGCGCTCGCGCGCGCGGGCGTCGTCCCGCTGGCGCACCTTCGTGTCGCGCTCACGCGGATGAGCGGCGTCCCGCTCACGCATCTTCGCGTCCCGCTCGGCCGTCTTTGTCTCGCGCTCGCCGCGGCGCGACTCGGCCGCCGTTCGCCGCTGCTCGCCCCCGTCGCGACGTCCCGCGCCGCCCTGAACCAAACGGAGCTTGGTGCCGCCACCAGTGAGCGCGTCGAAGCCGGGGGCCTGCAGCTCTTCGGTCAATCGACCATGTATCAGCGCTTCCGCGTGCCGCCTGTCGGCCGCGGCACCCAGCAGCGTGTCGCCGATCCGCCGCCGCGCTTCGGCCGACGGCGAGTACCCGGCGTCCGACAGCGCCTGCTCCGCGCGCGTCACGAGCGCTTCGAGCTGAGCACGCTCGGCGCGCATCGCCTCGATCGCGCCCCGCGGATCCGACAGCTGCGTGCGGCGCAACCGGTCCACCGCGTCGAGAAAGCGCTCCAGCGACGCGCGCGCGTGATGGGCGAGCTGATTCACCGCCCACAGCGTCGCGCTCGGCCGTCGCAGCCGCGCGATCGCGCTCGCCGCGTCGGTATCGCGCGCCTTGCGCAGCTCGGCCGCGAGGTTGTTGCGCGCGCGTGTGAACTCTTTGGGCGGGACCGCGTAGAGGCGTTCGAGAGCGCGCGCCGCCGTCATGGCTTCACTTTACGGCAATCGCCGACGTACACTCGATCCGCACGGGCGGATAGCTCAGTTGGGAGAGCACGGCCCTTACAAGGCCGGGGTCGCAGGTTCGAGCCCTGCTCCGCCCACCAATCTCCTCACCGGTCTCGAGACCTCAGTGCTGCTCTGATAGCGGAACGTCTTGCAGTCGCTGAACGACGAAGGACAGAATCGTCGGCTCGACAGTGTTGGCGGCCTGCGCGAACGCGGCGGTGACCCGGTCTTTCGGGAACTCAGCGTCGTCGGGGACCAATATTGGTGTCATGTCATAGTTCAGACCGGTGGCTTCGCCGGTGTCGACGCGCCAGCGCCGGTAGCCGCCGAGAGGACTCCAGGTCAACGCTCGCTCAGCGTCTGAGCAGTCGTAGCAAAGCTCGAACTTCCTGATTGCGCCGAGCTCGTCGAACCAGACAAAGAGATCGAAGTCCTCGTTGGAGAACCAGCGACGGTTCGGCTCACGCGTCGGCTCAGGAGGTTCACTCCGCGGAGAGAGAACGCGAGGTATCTCGGAGAGAGTCGACGGCGATTCACTGCTGGTGTCCATCGCGCGTGCGCTCGATCTGCTCGGCGCGACGACTATTTCGCGCAACATGCGATCTGCGCTCATGCCCTGAACTCTATAGCACAGAGCACCGGCGGTTTCGTCGGGGGGCCGGCCCTTACAAGGTCCGGGTCGTACTCCCGGCAGATGAGGCTCCCGGCAGATGAGCTGCGGCGCGTCACGAGGCCGCCGCTCCGCGGTCAGGGCCGGTAGGAGGCTACAGGCCGAAGACGCGGAAGAGGCCGGTCACGAGGACGATCGCGAGCAGTGCGGCCGCGCCGACGATGTCTGAGTCGCGAGGAATGCTTGTCATGCCACTGGACAACAGCAAAAACTGCGCCGGCCGGGCATCGCAATGAATTTGCGATTTCGACACACTTATGGGAAAAATCTTTCACGGCTTGTGGCTCCCGACTGGGAAGGCTATGGTGACCCATTCCAGATCACCGCAGGAGGAGTTGTTATGGACGGCTGGTGGAGCGAGATCGATCGCGACGTGCGTGCGATCCTCGAGGGCTCGGGACCGATGAGTCCGCGCGATATCGCTCGTCAGCTACGGCTGTCGGAAGGGGCGGTCGCGTCCGTCCTGGCGATGCTGGTGCAGGAAGGGAAGCTCAGCATCAAGCAGGTGGAAATGCCGTCCAGCGACGACGGTCGACAGCTCTCGCTCTGATCCGAGCCAATCGTCACCGACGGTCCGGCGGGACTGCGCCGGGCGGTCGGAGGATCGCGGCGATCGTTCGCATGACCTCGTCCAGATCGAGCGGCTTTCGAAAGTACGCCGCCCAACCACTGAGATCCCCTGGCGGGTAGCGCTTGTCGTAGGCCGTGACCGCGACCGCCGGTACGTTGCCGCCCCGATCGTGCGGCTGGGAGCGCAGCCAATTCAGCAGCGACACACCATCCCGGCCGGGCAGCGCAAGGTCCGTCACAACCAGGTCAACCTTCAGCGTGCGCAGATACTGCTGTGCCGTCAGAACCTCCTCGGCTTCGAGGACGGTCGCGCCGCGAGACTGCAGGACGTCGCGCAGGAGATTGCGACTGTCCGGGTCGTCCTCGACGACGAGAATCGTCAAGCCGGACAGCGAAGGGACGTTGCGTCGCAGCGTTTCAGGTTGGCTCACGCCAATAGGTTATCTCGCAGCGCCGTCCGCCACCTAACTCGACGTTCGGCGGCTCCCTCGAGCGGTATGGTGGGAGACATCGGCGGTCGGAGTGTCGTGGTACACTCCCGAACCTGAGTCGGCGCGGGCTCGTGGTGCAGCCTGGTTAGCACACTGGACTGTCAATCCAGAGGTCGCGGGTTCAAGTCCCGTCGAGCCCGCCATTAATCAGAAGAGAGAAGGGGCACCCTGGCGGTGCCCCTTCGTCGTGTGCGGGACGACGTCCTACGCTGCTCGCCCCATTCGCCGGTCGATCTCGCGCTCGGCTTCCTCGCGCGACCAGCCGTAACGGGTTTGAAGGGCTCCGACCAACTTGTCCGCCTCACCCTCGATGCGGTCCAGATCGTCGTCGGTGAGCTGGCCCCACCACGACTTCGCCTGGCCGCGCGCCTGCTTCCACCATCCTGCGAACACATCGGAATTCATGCTGGCCTCCTGATCATGCGTCTCGCGCGACGGACGCGGCCAGATACCGCCGTTCTCAACTCGTGAAAACGTGAGACCTGCTCCGCAACGCCGCCCGACTCGCGGTAGAAAGTCCGGTGCAACGGCAAGGCCAGTGCGGCCCCACATGCGTCGGACAGGTCGGGCGCTCTTGGCTTGCCCGCACGCGACTTCGGGCAGTTCGCCACGGCGCCGCGATCCCGCCATACGCGAACACCGCGTGTTATATGAATGTGCGCGGCTGGCATGGTTTCTGCCATTCGCGTGGCGTGGCGCAAATTCTCACGGGCCTGACCGATCGAACGGAAACGGGGGCAGTGATGTCTTCGACGCCGTCATCGACAAAGCCTGGTGCGCGTCTTCTGCCGGTCGTGCTCGTTACGATGACGCTGCTCGTCGCGGTGTTCCTGGCGCTGTCGAGTTACGGCGTCATCGATTGATCCACGGCCGCCCGCCGCTCGCGGAGGCCGGCGCGTCGGACGTGACCACGACACTGAAGGTGCTCGCGCTCGACTTCGACGGCGTGCTCTGCGACGGCCGCGCAGAATACTTCGAGGCCGCGCGGCGTGCGTATCGCGCGACGTGGCCGGCCGCACGTGACGTTCCCGATGACGTCGCGGCCGCATTCGGCGCCCACCGGCCGCTCGTCGAGAGCGGATGGGAGATGCCGGTGCTGCTGCACGCGATCGTCGCCGGCGAACCGGAGAGCGCGCTGGTCGATCGGACGGCGTGGCTGCCGACGGCGCGGCGACTGCTCGACGGCGCGCGCCTGGCACCCGAGACACTCGGCCACGCGCTCAATCGCGTACGCGACGAGTGGTTCGCGCGCGATCCCGATGACTGGGTGCGCCACAATACGTTCTATCCCGGCATCGTCGCGCGCCTCGTCGAGATCCTCGCGGACCGCATCCCGATCGCGATCGTCACGACGAAGGCCGAGCGGTTCGCGCGGGCGCTGCTGGCGTCGCAGGACGCGCGACTCGCGGCGTTGACCATTGTCGGTCGAGAGCCCGGCGGCACCATACCAAAACAGGAGTCACTTGCTCGGCTGGCCGCTGCGCACCGTCTGCAACCCGGTGCGCAGGGGCTCTGGTTTGTCGAGGATCTACTTGAAACGCTTGATGCCGTGCGTGCCGCGCGGGCACTGGCCGCCGCGCGTCTGTTTCTCGCGGATTGGGGCTACAACACACTAGAGCAGCGTGCGTCGGCGGGGTGGCGCCCATACATCCGCCTGCTCTCGCTGGGGGTCTGGGCCGCGCCGTTTTCGGCCTGGCCGCACTGAAAAGTCCGCGGCACCCGCCTTGCTCTGTCGATCTGCGGACGTCTGTCCAAAACGGAGGGCACTGTGATCAAGAGCCTACTCGTCGGAGCGATCGCCGGCGGCGCCGTGATGTGGGTCTACGGGGACCGGATCCGGGACTACATCGACGACGTCACCATGAACGTGCGGGAGCGCGCAGCGGCTCAGCTCGAGGGGGCAGCCGAACGCCTGCAGACCGTCGCGGACACCGTCGAAGACGGGTTGAGCGGAGCGGCTCGGCGCGCGAGCTGACGTGTCTCGTGCCACGGGCGCCTCGGCCCGTGACTGGATCGCGCGGAGCTTCACGCACGTCGAGGACGTCCTCTACGTGGCGCTCGGCGTGCTCCTCGCGGCCGGGGCGCTCGTTCTGCTCGCCGACGCGACGCTGACGTTCGTCACCAACCTCGTCGCCGGCACGCTGCCGTCGCGGATCATCGGTCTGCTCGACCGCGTGCTGCTGGTGTTGATGTTCGCCGAGATCATGTACACCGTGCAGGTCTCGTTTCGCGAGCACGCGCTCGTGCCCGAACCCTTCCTCGTCGTCGGCCTCATCGCGGCCATCCGGCGCGTGCTCGTGATCACCGCGGAGTTCGCGGAAGTCAAAGACGCGCCCACCGAGACGTTCAACACGACGATGGTCGAGCTCGGCCTGCTGACCGTGCTGAGCCTCGTGCTCGTCGTCTCGCTCGTGCTCCTGCGGCGCCGTCCGGCGATGCCGGCCGCCGAGCGCTGAGCTACGGTGACCGAGGACCGCCCCGCGTTTCCCGGGGCGGTTCCGAGTATTGGGGGGTGTGGGGGGCCATGTCGGGGCCCCCCACATTATCTACCGCACCGTACACGTCATCGGACGGAGCGCCGTGGTCGAGCCACTCACCGAAAGCCGGGAGGCTCGACGCCAGGCGCCATTCGGCGAGCACCTCCAGCGCCATCGCGCGCATCGCGCCGGTCTCGCCACCGGCGGCGAGACAGCGCTCGAGCAGCCAGCGCTCGAAGTCGGCCGCTTCGGGATCTTCCGCGACGGCGCCTTCGAGCAGCGCGCGCTTGATGCCGAGGCCGATCGCGTCGGGAGTCGTGTCGCGCTTGCGTCGCCGACGGCGTCCCTCGGATGCCTCGAGCGCGGCGAGGAGCTCGCGGCAGATCACGGCCGGCCGAGCGGTCATCGCTGCCACCAGCGACGCCGTTCGCGGGCCACGACGTGAACGTCGAGCGCAGCGCCGACGCCCCCCGGACGCTTCCAGCCACGCGCGAGGGCCGCGACGTCGAGGTCGACCGTCGCGAGATCGAGCAGTCGTACCTCGCCGATCGGCGAGGCGCCGAGCGTCGTGATCGTCTTCACCCACGCGCCGCACGCCGCGCAGCCGTCGGCGCGACGCGCTTCACCGGTCGTCTCGCCGACGAGGCCGCGCAGGCGCGCGTGCTCGTCGGTGCCGCAGAACGGGCAGCGTAGCCATGCGGCGCGCCAGTCACCGCCGCACCGGCCACAGCGTAGCCGGCGCGCGCTCTCGAGACCGCGCGCTTCTGCCAGCGTCGCCCACGCGCCGCAGATGGGACACCACGCGTGCGCGTGATCGGCCGGAACGCGATTGCCGAGGCGCGCCCCACAGCACTGCAGCCACGGCCAGGCGACCAATGGCAGCACCGCGCGCAGCGGCTCGGCCGGCACCCTCGCCGCATCGGCGAGCGCGTCGATGCGCGTCGTGTCGAGCGCGATCGCGGCCTCGAGCATCACGAGGCCGTCGAGCTTTTCAGCAGCGCTCGCGAGCACCGGCGCGGATCGAGCGCCGACGTCGAGCAGGCGGCGCAGCCACGCCGAGGCGACAACCGGGTCGATGGTCAGCGTCGCGCCGGCAAGCAGCGGCACGCCGGTGGCGGACGCGGGGATCGCGTCGGCCCAGGCGCTTGTCGCGGCCTCGTCGGCCACGACCGAAAGCAGGTCGAGCCAGCCGCCGAATTCCGGGTGCTCGCGTGCGAGGCTTTCGACGGTCGGCGTCGCGAGCGTCGTTGTGCTCACCGGCCGCGAGGCGATGCGGCGACCGCGGTGCTGCCCGCCAAGGGCATGACCACCGGCGTCTTGGCGTACGGATTCGCGCCCGCATGCAGCTCGATGCCGCCGTGGTTGCCGACGTCGGCGCCGGGACCGCCGGCGCGCTGGCGCGTGGCCTCCGGGCTCGTGCAGGCCGTCAGCGCGGCGAGCGCGAGCCAGACGATCGCGCGGCGCATCGTCAGATCGCCTCGGAGGACAGCACGATCACGACGCGCAGCAGGAAGCCGCCCACCAGGACGAGCACGGCCGCCGCACGCGCGGAGGCGGACAACGGGCTGTGGGCGCGCACCTCTAAGATCAGCGGCACGATGATGCCGATGCCCACGACGCCGAGCAGCAGCAGGGCGCCCCACGCGCTCAGCCAGACGCGCGCGAGCGAGCCGAGGGACACGACGAGCGCGACGAGCGTGATCAGCTCTAGCACGAGCACGAACGTGTCGAAGCGCGCCAGCGCCCGCAGGCCGCCGACGAGGAACACACGGCGCGAGCCGAGCAGCATCAGCAGCGCGATCGAGGTGGACGCGCTCGACACGAGGAACACGGCGCCGAGCAGCGTGGTGTCCGACCAGATCGGTCGGTTCGTGACCGCGAGCAGCACGCCGGTGTAGGAGACGAGGAAGAAGCCGGCGAGGCCACCGAGCGCGCTGACGATCGTGCCGATGACGCTCGGCGGCCGCAGAAAGCTGAACCGATGCCGGCGCTCGTCTTCGCCCAGCGCGCCGAGGAACGACAGGAACGCGAAGGCGCTGAAGACCAGCAGCCCCCAGGCGCCGAACGACATCGGCGAATACGTCTTCAACATCGGTCGCCACGTCGCGGATTGCAGCAGCATGTGCCAGAAGCGCTCGGGCCGGCCGAGGTCGGCGATCAATAAGATTCCGCACACGACGACCGCCGGAAACGCGATCAGGTAGCCGAGGCGCGCCAGTGGCCGGTCCGTCGGCCGCCCGACGAGATCGATCATCGAGGCCAGGAAGTAGCACCCGCCGGCGAGGCCACCGATGAAGAAGTAGAGGATGATCAGCCAGCGCCAGTGCGGCGGCTCGGTGAAGAAGGTGCTAGACATTGACGTCCCTTCGCGAGCGAAGCGAGATCAGCCCCACCACGCCGACGACCACGGCGCCGAGCGCCGACCACAGCGAGCCACGCTTGAGATTGCGTGTCGGCATCTTGGGATCCGGCGGCAGTCCATAGACCTCGGGCTTGTCGACCAGTAGATAGAACGAGTTCAGGCCGCCGAGCATCTTTTCGTCGGCGCCGTAGAGGTAGGCGCCGCGCTCGCCGCGACCGTGCAGCTGCTCGACCCGCGCCTGGGCCTTTTGCTTGAGCTCCCGGATGGGACCGAAGTTGATCGAGGCCGTCGGGCACGCCTGCGCGCACGCCGGCGTCATCCCCGCGCGCATGCGGTCGTAACACAGCGTGCACTTCTGCGCGGTGCCCGACACGGGATTGATGTCGATGACCCCGAACGGACAGGCGCCGATGCAGTCCCGGCAGCCGTTGCAGACGTCGGACTGGATGACGACGGTGTCGAATTCCGTGCGGATGATCGCGCCGGTGGGGCAGACCTCGAGACAGCCGGCCCGCACGCAGTGCTTGCAGACGTCGGACATCATGAGCCAACGGCCCTGGCGGCGCTCGGCGTCGAACTGCTCGATGAACTTCACGTGGCGCCAGTGGATACCGTCGAGCCGCCGCGTGTTGTCGTAGGAATCGCCCGAAAGCTTGCTGCGCCCGCCGTTCGTCGCGGGCAGCTGATTCCATTCCTTGCAGGCGACCTCACACGCCTTGCACCCGATGCACACCGTCGTGTCCGTGTAGAACCCCATCGGCTCGGGCATCAGACCTTCTCCACGTTGCAGACGAAGGCCTTGCCCTCGTGGATCGAGACGTTGGGATCGGCCACGAGCGAAGTCAGCTCGTTGACGACGTCACCGGTGACGAGCCCCTCATAGCCCCAGTGCCACGGCATGCCCACGTGGTGCACGACGCGGCCGTCGATCGTGAACGGCCGCAGCCGCCGCGTGACGAGCGCCTTGGCGCGGATGCTGCTCCGCGGCGTGCTCACGCGCACCCAGTCGAGATTGGCGATGCTCTTCTCCGCGGCCAGTTCGGGGCTCATCTCGATGAACAGCTCGGGCTGCAGCTCGGTAAGCCAGGGGTTGAAGCGGCTCATCGCGCCGGCGAGATAGTGCTCGGTGAGGCGATACGTCGTGATGACGATCGGGAAGCGGCTGTCGCCGGGCTGCACCAGCGCGTTGTCCTCCCGCTTCCAGTACTTGTAGACGGGGCTCGCCTGCTGCTTGTAGAGCGGATTGCGCACCGGCGACTCGGCCGGCTCGTAGTGCGTCGGCAACGGGCCGTCGACCAATCCCGAGGGCACATACAGCCAGCCCTTGCCGTCGGTCTTCATGATGAACGGATCCGTGCCCGACAGCCCGTCGAGCCCGATGGCGTCAGGGTTGGCCTTCGCCGTCGGCGGCTTGGTGGCCGCAAAGTCCGGCACGTCGAGGCCGACCCACTTCTTCTGCTCGCCGTCCCACCACACCCACTTCTTGCGCTCGCTCCACGGCCGACCGTTCAGATCCGCCGACGCGCGGTTGTACATGATTCGACGATTGGCGGGCCACGCGTAGCCCCAGCCGAGCTGGGCGCCGGGCGTGCCGGGCGGGTCGGCCTTGCGGCTGGCCGAGCGGTTCTGGCCCGGCGCCGGGAATACGCCGCAATAGATCCACGACGCGCACGTCGTCGAGCCATCGTCTTTGAGGTCGCCGAAGCTCGCGACGTGCTTGGTGGGCTCGTCGCTGTAGTAGCCGTTGATCTCCTTGAGGATCTTGAGCCCGTCGGGATCGCCCGCTGTCGGCGGCACTTCGCCGGGCTCGTGCGGCAACGAGGGATCCGGGTCGAAGTCCCAGGTGAGCGTCTTGAAGCCGGCATCTCGCGGCGCGGTGGAGTTTGCGTACATTTGCTTGAGCCGCTTGGCGAGCTGATGCGTGAACCACAGGTCTGAGCGGCAGTCGCCCGGCGGCTCGGCAGCCTTGTAGTGCCACTGCAGCATGCGCTGCGTGTTGGTGAACGAGCCGTCGTACTCGGCGACCTGCGCGGACGGGAAGAAGAAAACCTCGGTCTTGATGTCGCCGAGCTTCACGGTCCCGCTCTTGACCTCGGGCGCGGTCTTCCAGAACGTCGCCGTCTCGGTCACCCAGTTGTCCTTGACCACGAGCCATTCGAGCTTCCCCAGGCCGCGCCGCTCGACGAGCGCGTTGATCGAGGTGGCGGGGTTCTGCCCGATGCAGAGCATGCCTTTCACGCGCCCCTCGTTCATGGCCACGAACATCGGCAGGTGTGAATGGTCGCCGATGATCTTGGGATGCCACTCGTAGCCGAAGTCGTTGTCGCGGGTGGCCGCCTCGCCGTACATCGACTTCATGTACGAGATCATGAACTTCGGCGTGTTGGCCCAGTAGCCGCGCGCGCTCGTCTCGGCCGCGAGCCAGTTCGCGAGCGTGTCGTGCTTCTTGAGCGCGGACGGGTGGGACATGTAGCCGTGGATCGAGTGGTAGAGCGTTGGAATGTCCGTCGAGCCCTGGATCGAGGCGTGGCCGCGCAGCGCCATGATGCCGGCCCCGGGCCGTCCGACATTGCCGAGCAGCAGCTGCAGCAGCGCCGCGCAGCCGATGATCTGCGGCCCGTTCGTGTGCTGCGTCCAGGCGACCGCGTAGGCGAACGACGTCGTGCGGTCGGCGCCGGACGACGCCAGCAGCGTCTCGGCGACTTTCAGGAACGTATCGCGCGGGCAGCCGGTGACGCGCTCGACCATCTCGGGGGTGTAGCGCGCGAAGTGACGCTTGACGATCTGAAACACGCAGCGCGGGTCGGCGAGGGTCGGATCACGCCGCGCCGGCGGCTTCAGTAACCCTTTGACGAGCGGCTCGAACGGCGGGCCGGGCGGCGCGGCCTGGGCTGGAGCGCCACGCTGGCCGCTGCTCCGCTCGTCGCCGGCGGGCTGCTCACCCGACTGCGGCGTGTTGGCCTTCCAGCCGCTGCCGGCCTGAGCGTCCTGCGCGGTCGCGTACTGCCAGCTCTTGCTGTCGTACTGACCGAGGAACGCGTTGAGCGGCCACTCCTTGATCTTTTCCGTGTACTCCTTGAGGCCGGAGAAGACGCCGTCGAGATCTTCGGCGTCCTTGAACTCGTCCGAGACGATCGTGGCCGCATTCGTATAGTTCAGGACGAACGTCTTGAAGAAGGGCTCGGACGACCACCGCGGGCTGTTCATCACGTAGTTGACGAGACCGCCGAGGAACGCGAGGTCGGAGCCGGCGCGGATCGGCGCGTGGATGTCGGCCATCGCGCTCGTGCGGGTAAAGCGCGGATCCACGTGGATGATCTTGGCGCCGCGCGCCTTGGCCAGCATCGGCCACCGGAACGCCACCGGATGGCACTCCGCCATGTTCGAGCCCATCACGATGACGCAGTCCGAGTCGGCCATGCTCCTTGGATAGAGCGTGGCGGCGCCGCGTCCGAGCCGTGTCCCCAGCCCGGGGACGCTGGAGGAGTGTCAGATCCTGGCCTGGTTCTCGATGGCGACGATGCCGAGCCCGCGCATCAGCTTCTGATGGATGTGGTTCCACTCGTTGTCGAGGGTGGCGCCGCCGAGCGAGAAAATGGCGGGCGTCATGTTCACCCGCACGCCGCCCTCGAGCCGCTCGATGAAGGTCTCGTCGCGCGACTTCTTCACGAGCTCGGCCACGCGGCTCATCGCCCGCTCGAGGTCCCACACCTCCCAGTCCGCCGCGCCGGGGGCGCGATGCAGGACTTTCGTGGGTCGGTTCGGGTTGACGTGCAGCTGGTAGATGGCGGCGCCCTTGGGGCACAGCGTGCCCTCGTTGTGCGGGCTGCGCGGATC
>Ga0066676_10000767_pt1 | contig 12162 bp, 10 predicted proteins | sample GraSoiAngelo_125_FD_62293 | JGI IMG/M metagenome (GOLD analysis project Ga0066676, IMG submission 62293) | Grasslands soil microbial communities from the Angelo Coastal Reserve, California, USA - 14_0927_05_40cm | ecosystem: Environmental > Terrestrial > Soil > Grasslands | place: USA...
CGTTCGACTCGTCACCGGGATGGCGGGATTCGTCGCGAGCCTCTGGCAGGGCGTGCTCACCGTACGGCAGGAGCGCCGGACCTATCCGATCACGGCGGAGGTCGGCGTCACGGACCGCCTCTCGGTAAGCCTGATGGTGCCGATCGTGCGCGTGGCGACGCGCGCCGCCCTGCAGATCTCGAGCAAGGGCACCAACCTCGGGGTGAATCCCCTGGTGCTCAACGTGGCCGGCGCCCGGGGAACAGACTCGCTCTTCTTCGCGCAGTTCGACACGGCTCTCGCCCGATTCGACCAGCAGATCACGGCGGGGAGCTACGGCTGCGGCGCGAATCCGTCGTGCGCTGCCAGGGACAGCTCGGTGTACTGGCACAACGTGCGCCAAGCGCTGCACGGATCCGTGTACGGTGTGGGACAGACCGGCTCGCCGTTCCTCCCGCTCGACACCTCGGCCGCCGGCAGGGCGATCGATGACGCGGTCGGGCGGATCCAGCAGGGTCTCAACGTGACCTTCGGGATCGGGGGGTTCGATACGACGGTCGCCCTACCCGCGGACACGCTGACGCTCGCGACGTTCGAGCAGGTGCTGGTCCAGCCGGATCCCACAGGATTCGGATACGCGAGCCTGCCGTTCCAGCGCAACTTCAACTACCGCCTGGGCGACGTGGAGCTGGCAGCGAAGTACCGCCTGCTGACCGGCGCCCATTACGCCACGGCCGTCCAGGCGATCGTCCGCCTCCCCACCGGTGCCGTAGACTCGGCGAGCGACTTCCTGCGTCAATGGGTCGGCGACCATCAGCTGGACCTCGAGGGACGGGTACAGCAGGAGCTGTCGGTGGGGCCGCTGTGGCTCAACGCCGCTCTGCGCGCGGGCACGCAGCGTCCGGGCACGCGGGTACGGCGCGTCGCACCGTTCGAGGCCTTCCTCGTGCCCGCGGCTGCCACGGTGGACATGCGCTGGGATCCGGGGGACTACGCCGGCGTCGACGTCGCGCCGATGATCCGGTTTGCGCCGACGTTCGCCGCGGGAGTCACGGTGGGCTACTTCACCCAGGCGAGTGATCATTACGCGTATCAATCGGCGCAGGACTCGGTCGCGCTGGCGGCACGGATGGGCGCTCCGACGGCGGCCAGCGCGCTCGACCAGGGGACGTCGCAGCGACGCGTGCGCCTGGGTTTCGCCGCCACCTACCACACGCCGACGGTCGAGGGCGGGTTCTCGATCGAGCAGACCGTCAGCGGCGCGGGACTCGTCCTCGGGGCAACGCTGTACCGGATCGTGCTTCGGGTGTCGCGGAAGCTCTTCTGAGCAGCTCCGCCGCGTGGCTCAAGGCGGTCCGCATGTCGGGGTCGCCGAGCATACGCGCGAGCTCCCGGGTGCGGGCGTCGCCCGTGACGACCTGCACGTCGCTCGTCGCAATTCCACCGCGCGCCCCTTTGGCCACGACCAGGTGGTGGTCGGCATAGACACCGATCTGCGGAAGATGGGTGATCACGAGCGCCTGCCGGCCGCCGCCGGTTCGCGCGACGGTCGCGAGCGCCGCGCCCACCTGCCCGCCCACCTCGCCGCCGATGCCCTGGTCGACCTCGTCGAACACGAGCGTAGGCACCGCGTCGTGCTGCGCCAGGACGACCTTCAGCGCCAGCATGAGCCGTGAGAGCTCGCCACCTGAGGCGACCTTCGAAAGCGGGCGGGCTTCCAGGCCGACGTTGAGCTGCACCTCGAACGTCACGTCCTCGGCACCATGTGCGTGCTGCGTGGTGCGTGGTTGCAACCGCGCCGCGAAGCGGCCACCCTGCATGCCGAGCGCTGGGAGCAGCTCGTTTACGGCGTTCGCCAGGCGAGCGGCGCCCTTCGTCCGCGTGGCAGTGAGGGCGGCGCAGGCCCCCGCGAACTCCGCCGCGGCGGTCGCACGCTGCTCGGCGATGGTGCGCAAGTCCAGGTCCGCCGTGTCGAGCAGCTCGAGCTCGCGCGCGGCGCGATCGCGGGTCGCGAGGACGTCGGGCACCGAGGGACCGTATTTCTGAGTGAGCCGGAACAACACGTCCCGGCGCTGCTCTACCGTGGCGAGCCGCTGCGGGTCGCTCTCGATCCCGGCGGCGTACTCGCGCGCCGCCTGGGCCAGCTCCGCGAGATTGGCGAACGCGCCGTCCAGGAGCTCCTGCCACTTGGCCACCGCTGGCGAGGGATCGAGGCGCGTGAGGCCGGCGAACAGCTTGGCCGCGCGCGAGAGCCCGCCCGTGTCGATCGCCTGCTCGAGCTCGCGCGACAGGCGCCCCAGCTCATCGGCATGGGCAAGGCGCTTCGACTCGACGTCCAGCGCCTCCACCTCCCCCGCCCGGGGTGCGGCCTTCTCGATTTCGTCGACGACATGGCGCAGGTAGTCCGCTTTGCGGCGCACCTCCTCGCGGGCGGCCGTGAGCTCCTGCTCGCGCCGCTCGAGCTCATGCAAGCGGTCGTGGGCATTCCGCACCGCGGTGCGTTCGACGACCGCGTCCGCGTAGCTGTCGAGGATATCGCGCTGGGCATCTCCGCGGAGCAGGGATTGCGTCTCGTGCTGACCGTGGAGGTCCACCAGCAGAGCGCCGAGCTGCGCCAGGACACTCACGGTCGTGGGACTGCCGTTGACCCAGGCGCGGGAGCGCCCCTCCGCCGTGATCTCGCGCTTGAGAATCAGCCGCCCGTCCTCCAGCTCCACGCCCAGGCTGGTGAAGGATGGTGGAGGACGGTGGAAGATGGTGGAGGTGAAGTCAAAGGCTCCCTCGATCACGGCTCGTTCCGCGCCGGGGCGGACGACGTCTGCCGAAGCGCGCTCGCCAAGCAGGAGGGCGAGGGCGTCCACCAACATGGATTTGCCCGCCCCCGTCTCGCCGGTAAGGACGTTGAGACCACGAGCGAGGGGGAGCGTGACGTCGGCAATGACCGCGAGATCGCGGACGCGCAGCTCCGCCAGCACTTACTTGCGCTCGCGGTCGGAGAGGTCGCCCCACTGCAGCTTCTTCCGCATCCGTGCGAAGAAGCCTTCGGGGCCCAGACGGACGAGCAGGACCGGGTGCGCGGCGCGCTTCACGACCAGGCGCTCGCCCGGGGTCATGGTCGTGCCCACCTGGCCGTCGAACGAAACCAGCACGTCCTCGCTCCAGGGGGGGATCTGCTCGATCGTCACGGCGGCGGTCGACGGCACGACCAGAGGGCGGACGGCGAGGGTGTGCGGACAGATCGCGGCGACGACGATGGCATCCACGCTCGGGACGACGATCGGCCCGCCGGCGGAGAGTGCGTACGCGGTCGAGCCGGTGGGCGTGGCCACCACGATCCCGTCAGCCGAGTACTGGCCCACTTCGTCGCCGTCCACCGAAACGCGCAGCCGAATGACGCGGGCTACCCCCCCCTTATGCACGACCGTGTCGTTCAACACGATCGGCTCGGCGCGGCTCTTGCCCTGCTTGTCCTCGATGAACGGGGCGAGGGCGAGACGCGACTCGGTGCCGTACGCCCGGCGCACCAGGGTGTCGAGGGCCCAATCGAGCGTCTGTGACGTTGCGGTAGTGAGAAACCCGACCCGTCCGAGGTTGACGCCGAGGATCGGGGTGCGGGCGCCGTTGAGCGATCGGGCGCCGCGCAACAGCGTCCCGTCGCCACCGAGTGTGAGCAGACAATCGAGCTGCGACGCGCCATGCAGCGGAGGAGGCGCCGGGTCCGGCCACAGCGGCCCGATCGAGTCCTCGGTGTAGAGCGTGATCCCGAGCCGGGGCGTGACCTGTGCGAGATGCGCGAGGATGGTCTTGAGATCGCGGTAGCTCGGGTTGCCGACGACCCCGACGTTCATGAGGGGGTGAGGGATCCCTCCGCGGCGAGCGCGCGCACCCGCGCCGCGAGCCCGGCGCCGGTGAGCCCCACTTCGGCGAGCTGCTGCGCCCGCGGTGCATGCTCGTAGGTGCGGTCGGGCGCGCCGAGCGGCACGACGCGAACGCCCGGGGCGACGGTTTCCACCAGCCCGGCGAGCGAGGCGCCGAACCCGTTGGTCACGACGCCGTCTTCCACCGTGACCAACAGACGATGGTCGTGGAGCAACGCGTCGAGCAGCTCCCGGTCCACCGGCTTCAGGAAGCGGCAGTTCACGACCGTGACGTCGAGCCCCTCTTTGGCGAGTTCTTCCGCGGCGGCCAGGGCCGGCTGACACATCACACCGACGGCGAGCACGGCGCACTCCCGCCCTTTCCGGAGCACCTCCCAGGTGCCATAGCGGATGGGGGTGACCTCCGCCGCGTGCGGAGTTTCGCCCGGCGCCCGGTCGCGGGGATAGCGGAGAGCAAACGGGCCGCCCTGGCGCTCGAGGGCACAACGCAGCAATCCGATCAGCTCTTTGCCGTCCCGTGGCGCGGTCACCGTCATGTTCGGGACGGCGAGCAGATAGGCGATGTCGTAGAGGCCCATGTGCGTCTGGCCGTCTTCGCCCACCATGCCGGCGCGGTCCAGGCAGAAGATCACCGGGAGATCCTGAATCGCGACGTCGTGGATAATGCTGTCGTAGGCGCGCTGCAGGAACGTCGAGTAGATCGCAACGACGGGTCGGATGCCCTGTGTCGCGAGTCCGGCGGCGAACGTGGTCGCATGCGCCTCCGCGATCCCGACGTCGAAGAATCGATCGGGCCATTTCTTCTGGAAGATGCCCGTCCCCGTTCCCGACGGCATCGCCGCCGTGATCGCCACCACCTTCGGGTACTCGCCGGCGAGCTGGGTGAGCGCCTCGCCGAACACCGCGGTCCACTGCGGCGGCCCCGCCCCGACCGGGCGCAGCTCTCCGGTGACGGGGTCGTACGGCGCGCGCGCGTGGTACTTCTCCGAATCCGGCTCCGGGAGCGGGAAGCCCCTGCCCTTCTCGGTGATGACATGCACGACTCGTGGTCCCTTGAGCGTCTTCACGAGCTCGAAGGTCTGCACCATCTGGGCGACGTTGTGCCCGTCGATCGGGCCGAAATAGCGAAAGCCGAGCTCCTCGAACAGCATCCCCGGGGACCAGAGGTTTTTGATGCTCTCCTCGAGGGTCTTGGCGAAGTCCACCAGCTTCTGTCCCCCGACGAGGTGGGAGGCCGTTTCGATCAATCCCTTCACCCGCTCGCGGATGCGCACGGTAATGGGGCTGGCGATGATCGAGCCGAGGTACCGGTTGATGGCGCCGACGTTGGGGGCAATCGACATGCCGTTGTCGTTCAGGACCATGATGATGTCGCGCCCCGAGTGCCCCGCGTTGTTCATCGCTTCGTAGGGTAGCCCGCACGTGAGGGCCCCGTCCCCGACGACGGCCACCACCTTGAACTGCTCGCCCACGAGATCACGCGCCGCGGCGATCCCGTACGCCGCCGAGAGACCGGTGCCGGCGTGACCCGCCCCGAACTGGTCGTGGGGACTCTCGCTGCGGCGCAGAAACCCCGACAGGCCGCCGGCCTGGCGCAGCGTAGGCAGACGATCGTTGCGGCCGGTGAGAATCTTCCAGGGATAGCCCTGGTGGCCCACGTCCCACACGATCTTGTCGCGTGGCGAGTCGAAGCAGTAGGCGAGCGCCACGGTCAGCTCGACCACGCCGAGGCCGGCACCGATGTGACCGCCCGTCTGGGATACGACGTCGATCAGCCGGCGTCGGACTTCGTCGGCGAGGGGCTGGAGCTGGTCCTTCGAAAGTCGCTTGACGTCTGCGGGACCTGTGATCGTCTCAAGTAGGGGCACGGTTCCCTCGTCGAGAGATTGCGGATTGATTCAATTGGGCCTCGTCACAATGTAGTGCGCCAGCTCCGCCAGCGTAGGAGAAACTAACGCCGCCTGCCGCAGGCGGTCCACCGCCCGCGCCGCCAAGCGCTCCGCCTCGGCGCGGGCCCCGCCCACGCCGAGTAGCGTGACGAAGGTGGTCTTGCCTCGCTCGGACGGCGCCGTCGCGTCGAGCACGTCGTCGTAGATCTGAAAGGCGAGCCCGACGTCGGCGCCATAGGCGCGCAGCGCTTCGCATGTCGCAGCGGGCGCCCCGGCCGCCAGCCCACCGATCACACAGGCGGCCGCGATCAGCGCGCCGGTCTTGCGCCGGTGCACGCCCTCGAGCTCCGCCGGTGGCACACGCCGTCCTTCCGCCCGGAGATCGAGGGCCTGCCCCCCGATCATGCCGCCCCCGCCCGCGGCCCGGAATAGTTCGAGAGCGATCGCCCGGCGGCACGACATGTCGAGTGCGAGTGCCGCCATCCCGGCATCGAGCACCCGCGCGCCGAGCGCGACCATGTGATAGCCCGCTACCGTGGCCGTGCGGACGTCGAAGGCCCGATGGGTGGTCGGCCGGCCGCGGCGTAGATCGTCATTGTCCATGCAGGGCAGGTCGTCGTGGACCAGCGAGTAGGCGTGCACGACCTCGACGGCAGCCGCGACCTCGGCCAATCCGGGACGCTTTCCGCCATCCCCACCGCTCGCGGCCACGGCTTCCGCCGACGCGAAGACGAGGGTCGCACGAAGGCGCTTGCCCGCCGACAGCAGACTGTAGCGGATCGCCTCGGGGAGCGGGTCGCGCCACCAGGTGCCGGCACGCGCGCCCCACTGCTCGAGCGCGGCATCCACGCGAGCCCGTGCGTCCCGGAGGTAGGCTTCGAGGGCGTGATTAGCCGTCGAAGTCCTCGACCTTGAGATTGCCCGCCCGATCGGCGAGCACCTGTTTGACCTGCGCCTCGGCGGCGGTGAGCCGGTCACGCGCCTCGCGGAGCCGCTCGATTCCCTCTTCGAACAACTTCAGCGCTTCGTCGAGGTCGAGCTCCTGGGCCTCGAGCCGTCGCACTATTTCTTCCAGGCGATCGAGCTGCTGCGTGAACGTGAGCACCTCCCCCCCCTCTCCCTCCCCTCCCCTGGCGCGGGCCATCAGGACTCTCCTGCACGCGCCGCGACGTCGCCGTCCGTCACCCGCAACCGAAAGCGCAGGCCCGGGGGAAACTGCGCGACGCGCTTGAGCACGCGTCCGTCACCATCGCGCGCGAGCGCGTATCCCCGTTCCAGGATCCTCAGGGGGGACAGGGCGTCGAGGCGGCCGGCGAGTGTCGCGAGCTCGTGGCGGTGGCGTTCCAGGCGGCGCTCGACGGTGGCGGTGAGGCGGTCGTGCACGCGGTCCAGGCGCTCGGCGGCGCGTCCAGTCCGCGCCGAGAGCGCGCGCGCCAACCGGACGCCGAGATGTCCGAGGTCGGCCAGGACGTCGGCCCGATCGGGCGTGGCCGCCTCGGCGGCGGCTGACGGCGTCGGTGCCCGCATGTCCGCGACCAGATCGCACAGGGTCACGTCGGTTTCGTGACCGACGGCGGAGATCACGGGCACGGGGAGGGCCGCCACGGCGCGCGCCACCCGTTCGTGATTGAACGTCCAGAGGTCTTCGCGCGAGCCACCGCCGCGCCCGATGATGGCAACGTCGAGTTGCTCGAGACGACAGAGCAAGGCGAGCGCGCGGCAGATTTCGGCTTCCGCACCCTCTCCCTGCACGCGCGTCGGGATCACGAGCAGCTCCGCGATCGGCCAGCGACGCCGCGTGACGGCGATGATGTCCCGCAACGCGGCGCCGTCGGGGCTCGTGACGACAGCGATGCGACGCGGGTACGGCGGCAGCCGACGTTTGCGTGCCGGATCGAGCAGTCCGTCCTTGGCGAGGGCGGCCTTCGCCTTCTCAAAGGCCTGCTGCCACAGCCCGCCTGCCTCGGTCGAAAGCAGATCGACGACGGTGAGGCGCAACTCACCCTTCGTCTCCCACACCGTGGGCCGGGCGAAAATGAACACCTGCATACCGTCCTGCGGCTCCATCGGAAGGCGCCGATTGTCCTTCTGGAACATGACGCAGCGAAGTTGAGCGCTGCGGTCGCGCAACGCGAAATACCAGTGACCGCTCTGCCACGCCTTGAAGCCCGAGACCTCGCCGCGTACCCACAGGGGCTCGAGCCCGGCCTCCACAACAGCGCGGACGCGGTGCGCCACCTGGCTGACCGTCCAAGCGCCGTCAGGCGAGACCGAGGCGAACAGGTCTAGGCTTTGACCCACTGACGCGCCGCCTGGACGGTGTTGTAGAGCAACATGGTGATCGTCATAGGGCCGACGCCACCCGGCACCGGCGTGATGGCGCCGGCCACCTCTTTCGCCTCGGCGAACTTCACATCGCCGACCAGGCGGTAGCCCTTCTTGGTGGATGGGTCTTCGACGCGATTCACGCCCACGTCGACGACGACGGCGCCGGGCTTAATCATGTCACCAGTGATGAACTCGGGTTTCCCGATCGCGACGATCAGGATGTCGGCGAGCCGGGTCACGGACTTCATGTCGCGCGTGCGGGAATGGCTCACGGTGACCGTGGCATTGCCCCCTGGCCCGTCCTGGAGCAACAAAGCCGCCATGGGCCGGCCCACGATGTTGGAGCGACCCACGATCACGGCGTGGCTACCCTTGGTCTCGATCTGACTCCGAACGAGCAGTTGTTGCACGCCGTACGGCGTCGCGGGGCGAAAGCCGGTCGCGTCGCCGATGGAAACCTTGCCCACGTTCTCCGGGTGGAACCCGTCGACATCCTTCGCCGGCGAGACGCGGTGCAGCACGTGCCCGGTGTCGATGTGCTTGGGCAGCGGGAGTTGCACGAGGATGCCGTGGATCTTGTGATCCGCGTTCAGCCGCTCGACCAGGCCGAGCAGCTCACCCTCGGTCGTGTCGCGGGACAGGCGGATCGTCTCGTGATACAATCCCGCCTCATCGCACGCCTTGCCCTTCATCCGGACATACGTCGCCGAGGCCGGGTTGTCGCCCACGAGGACGGCGGCGAGACCCGGGGTGACGCCCTCCGCGCCCAGCCGGCGGATTTCCGCCGCCAGGTCGGCGCGCATGGCGTCGGCTACGGCACCGCCATCGATGAGCCTAGCGGGCAAAGTCCACCGCGCGGGTCTCGCGGATCACCACGACCTTGATCTGGCCGGGGTACTGGAGCTCGCGCTCGACCTTGCGGGCGATCTGCTCGGAGAGCTCGCTCGCCTTGACGTCGTCGATGACGTTCGGAGTGACCACCACGCGCACTTCCCGTCCCGCCTGGATCGCGAACACCTTTTCGACCCCCGCGAACTCGGCAGCGATCTGCTCGAGCTGGGTGAGCCGCTTCACGTAGGTCTCGAACGCTTCACGCCGCGCGCCGGGCCGCGAACCCGACACGGCATCGGCCGCCTGCACGATGACGCTGATCGGCGACTCGTGGGCGACGTCGTCGTGATGTGCGGCGATGCAGTTCACGACGATGGGATGCTCCCCGTACTTGGTCGCCACCTCGACGCCCAGCTGAACGTGAGTGCCGTCGTGCTCGTGCGTGAGCACCTTGCCGATGTCGTGCAGCAGCGCGCCCCGCTTCGCGAGCTGGACATCGAGTTTCAGCTCGGCGGCAATGATGCCGGCCAACCATGCGACTTCCTTCGAATGCTCGAGAATATTCTGGCCATACGACGTCCGGTAGCGCATCCGGCCTACCAGTTTGACGAGCTCGGGGCTCATCCCCTTGATGCCGGTCTCGTAGATGGCCTGCTCGCCGGCCTCGAGCACCGAGGCCTCCACCTCGACTCGGGCCTTGTCGACGACCTCTTCGATCCGTCCGGGGTGGATGCGGCCGTCGGTGATCAACCGTTCGAGCGCCAGCCGGGCGATCTCGCGCCGGACGGGCTCGAAGCAGGAGACAACGACCGTGTCCGGGGTGTCGTCGATGATCACGTCCACGCCGGTTGCCGCCTCGAACGCCCGGATGTTCCGGCCCTCACGCCCGATGATGCGACCCTTCATCTCGTCGGAGGGGAGAGCCACGGCGGAGACGGTCGTTTCGGCGGTGGATTCAGGCGCGAGCCGCTGGATGGCGAGCGCGAGAATTTTCTTGGCCTCTTTGTCGGCGTTGCGGCGCGCCTGCTCCTTCAGGTCCCGGGCGAGGGCCGCCGCCTCGTTGCGGGCTTCATCTTCGAGCCGGCGCAGGAGCTCCTGCTTCGCCTCTTGCGCCGTCAGGCCCGCGATCTGCTCGAGTCGGGTCCGGGCTTCCAGCTCTTTCGTGCCGAGCGTCCGATCGCGCTCCTCCAGGGCCCGGCCCCGCAGCTCGAGGCCGCGAGCGCGTTCTTCCAGACCTCCCAGACGCTGCTCGGCCAGCTCTTCCCGCCGCTCGATGTCGCGGCGCCGGCGCGCCGATTCCTCTTCGAAGGTCTCGCGCGCCTGCATCAACTCTTCCTTGGCGGCGAGCACGACGCGTTGCCGCGCCTCCTCCATCAGCCGCTCCGTCTCCGCCGCCGCCGCCCGGGCCGCGGCCACGGCCGCGCGGCGCTCCACCCGACGCCCTACCATGAAGGACAGCACGCCCGCCGCGGCACCGCCGCCGAGCAGGGCTGCACCGACCGCCAGCCAGTCCACCATAGGATCTATCTCCAGCAGCGCCCCCCCCCCCGCACGCGAGGGCGCGTATAGTTCTGCGTCAGCCGTCGTCGGTCATTCTTCGCCCGTCGAGGTGCCTCAACTCACGACGGACGACGGATGACTCATCACTGCCTTTCGCTTCCCGGGTGGAAGCAACCGTGTCAAATCATCCGCGAGCGCCGCGAGGCGCGCTGCGACCTCGCGCTCGCCCTTCTTCGCTTGGAACAGCTCGTTCGTGATGTCCAGCGCCGCCAGAATCGCGGCCTTGTGCGTTTCCACGATCGGCCCCAGCGCCAACACCTTCTTCAGCGCCTGGTCCACGTACGCGGCCACTTCACGCGTATACTCGGGCGGCAAGTCCGACCGGACGGTGTATTCCTCCCCGCCGATCATCACCCGAACCGCATGCTTCTTGGTGCTCATGCCGACGCCCCCCCCCCTCCCCCGGCCCCCCCGCCGAGGCCCGTGACGCCGTCCGCTGCGGCGGCGGTGCCGCCGCCCGTCCGCCCGCTCCCGCTCGTGCGGCCATTGCCGACGGTCTCGCGCGCCTGCTCTTCGAGGAACGCCAACCGCGACAGCAGATCGTGCACGCGGACCCGCGCCGCCTCGACGCGCTGCCGCAGCGCTTTGTTGTCCTGCTCCAAATCCGTCACCCGGACCCGCGACTCCACGTCCGGCTTGGCGGATCCACTCCGGCCGCCCGCAGCCTCCTTCAGCTCTCCTTCGGCCTTGACGGCACGCGCACGCCAGATGGCCAGCTCATCCGCCACGTGGCGGAGAATCGTCTCGAGCTGGTCGAGGACCTGCGCATCAGCTCTCTCTCCGTCGTACGCCAAGCTCACCCTCCAGGGCCTTGAGACCCTGCTCCAGCACGGTATCCACCTCGCGCTCACGCAGGGTGCGCGCCGGATCGCGGAACGTGCAGTGCCAGGCTACGCTGCGGTACCCCTCCGGGATCCCGGACCCGCGATACTCGTCGAACACCTCGAGCCGCTCGAGCAGGCTCCCCGCGGCCCGCCGCAGGACGTCGGACACCTGGGCCGCGCTGACGCCTGGCGGGAGCAAAAGCGCGAGGTCGCGCTCAACGGGCGGTTGCGGCGGCAGCGGCCGGTAGGTGATGATCCCGCGCTCGGCCAGCGTCAACCGCACCTCGAAGCCGAACAGGGGCGCCGCCCACACGGGGGCGTCGGCCTCGAGGGGTCCCGCCCAGCCCAACACGGCCCCGCTCCCCCGTTCCACCGCCTCCCACCCTACCGCACCGCCTGCCAGCGGCTGCAGGTCGCAGGACGGCGCGGCGGCGGCCACCGCTAACTCAAAGTGGTACTTCAGGTCCCATATGTCCATATCAGGTACTTTCGCACCATCGGACCAGTGGGGCGGCCTGCGAGCCCCGGTCAGAACCCCCGCTACCGAAGTCCACTCGTCGATCGCACTCGCCCTGCGCCGAAACACCGTTCCCACCTCGAAGAGTCGCACGTCGCGGTTGCGATTCGCCCAATTGTGCTCAACGCGCCCGATCAAGCCGGGAATGAGGCGCCGCCGCAGGTGGGCTTCCTCCACCGACATGGGGTTGAGGATCGCCACCGCGTCGGGCCCGTCCGCGGATCCGATGGGCAAGGTGCGAGCCTCGAGCAGGCCGGCGGAGGCGAGTGCGTCTCGGACCCGCGCGCGAGCCCGCTCTTCGGGGGCATCGGGGACGGTGCCGGGCCGGTAGGCGCGCAATTCGTCGGGGAACGCGT
>Ga0066676_10000776_pt1 | contig 12107 bp, 10 predicted proteins | sample GraSoiAngelo_125_FD_62293 | JGI IMG/M metagenome (GOLD analysis project Ga0066676, IMG submission 62293) | Grasslands soil microbial communities from the Angelo Coastal Reserve, California, USA - 14_0927_05_40cm | ecosystem: Environmental > Terrestrial > Soil > Grasslands | place: USA...
GGGGAGCGTGTCCCGCGCCACGATGAGCGAATGGTAGCGGGTGGCCTGAAACGGATTGTCCACGTCGAGGAAGAGTCCGCGTCCGGTATGGATCACCGCGGAGGTCTTCCCGTGCACGAGCCGGTCAGCGCGCACCACCTTCCCGCCGAACACCTCCCCGATGCACTGGTGCCCGAGGCAGACTCCCAGAATGGGAATTTTCCCGGAGAGCCGCTCGATGACGCCACAGCTGATCCCGGCGTCGCTCGGGCGGCCCGGGCCCGGGGAGATCACGATGGCCTGGGGGTTCCTCCGCACGGCGTCCTCGACGGAGATCTCGTCGTTCCGGACCACGTCCGGGGTACTGCCCAGCTCGCCCAGATACTGGACGAGGTTCCAGGTGAAGGAGTCGTAGTTGTCGATCATGAGGATCACGAATCAAACCCCCGCGACGCGAGGCGCACCGCTTCCTCGACCGCGCGCCCCTTGTTTCGCGTTTCGAGCCATTCCTCCTCGGGATCGGAATCAGCGACGATCCCCGCGCCGACGCCGCAGTGGATTCTCCCGCGTTCAAAGGTGGCCGTGCGGATCGCGATGCAAAAATCGGCGTTTCCGTGGAAATCGAAGTAGCCGACCGCCCCGGCATACGCACCCCGGCGCGCCGGCTCCATTTCCTCGATCAGCTCCATCGCGCGCTTCTTCGGAGCGCCGCTCACGGTTCCGGCGGGAAAGCATGCCCGGACGACGTCGAAGGAAGAGAGTCCGTCGCGCGCTTCCCCCTCGACTTGGCTGACCAGGTGCATCACATGCGAGTAGCGCTCCACCTCCATGAAGCTGGTGGCCCGCACGCTTCCCACCCGCGCGATACGGCCGACGTCGTTTCGTCCGAGGTCCACCAGCATCACGTGCTCGGCGCGATCCTTCTCGCTTGCGAGGAGCTCCCGCTCGAGCGACTCGTCCTCCGCGCGAGTGGCCCCCCGGCGGCGGGTACCGGCGATTGGGCGGAGCGCGATCCTCGAGCCCGAGACGCGGACCAGGATCTCGGGCGACGAGCCCGCGACCGAGCGCTCCCGATTCTTGAGAAAGAACATGTAGGGCGACGGGTTCAAGATCCGAAGGGCGCGATAAACGTCGAACGGGCTCACCGGCGCTTCCGCGTCGAGCCTGTGCGCGAGCACGAGCTGGACCGCATCCCCCGCCCGAATGTGCTCCTTGGCCCGTTCGACGCTTGTTATGTAACGTTGTTCGCCCATATTGCTTACGAATGTAACTTCGTGTGCCTTGTGATTGGTCTCGGCGATCGCGGCGGGGAGCCCCCGGAGCCGCGCAACCATCTCATCGATCGTCGCCACCGCTTCGCGGTATCTCCGCTCCGGCTGGCCGTTGGGGCGGCTGTTCACGACAAACCGGAGCCTGTGGCGGAAGTTGTCGAAGACTAGAACCACCTCCGGGAACACGAAGTGGAGGTCCGGCTGAGCGAGGTCGTCGGGTAGCGAGGATGGGAGCCGCTCGAGAAATCGAACATAGTCGTATCCGATGAGGCCTACGGCGCCGCCGCTGAAAGGGGGCAATCCCGGCACGTCCGCGGCTCGTACCTCGGCCAGGAGACCCTGAAGCACCGAGAGCGGATCCCGGCTCTCGGTCCGCTCCGTGCGCTCGCCTCGCCGGATCTCGACCTCGGTTCCCTTCGAGCGGAACTCCAGGCCGGGCTTGAAGCCGAGGATCGAGTAGCGGCCCCAGTTCTCTCCGCCCTCCAGGCTCTCGAGAAGAAAAGACGCGTCTCCTCGGTCCAGCTTGGTGAAGGCCGAGACGGGCGTGTCGAAGTCGGCAAGGATCTCCCGCGTGACCGGCACGAGATTCCTCTCGCGGGCCAGTTGGAGGTACTCGGAGAGGGTCGGGTTGATCATGCGCCTCTCGACGCGGTACGGCGGGCTCTCGGGGGCGCGTCGTCCGCGGGGTCGCGGGCCGCAAGCAGAAGCTCCCGGGCTTGCCGGCGGGTCGTTTCGGTGACCCGCGCTCCGGCGAGCAGCCGGGAGATTTCCTCTTCTCGGTCCTTTCCCGTCAGCATGCGCACGCCCGTGGTCGTACGGCCCCTCGCCGTCGACTTGATCACCTCGAAATGACGCGTCCCGTGGGCGGCGATCAGGGGCAGATGGGTGATACAGAGCACTTGGCGGCGGCTCGCGAGCGCGCGAAGTAGCCGGCCGACTTCCTCGCCCACAGCTCCTCCGATCCCCTGGTCGACCTCATCGAAGACGAGAACCGCCACCCGATCCCGTTCCGCCATCAAGGACTTGACCGCAAGCATGACCCGGGAAAGCTCGCCTCCCGACGCGATCCGACGCAAGGAGCGCGTGGGTTCGCCCGCGTTCGGTCGGAAGTGGAATTCTAGGCCCGGGATCGCGGCAGGGTCAATCGCGGGCCGGTCGCGCGCCTCATCCGACTCGACGAACGCGACGGAAAGGGAGGCTTTCTGAAATCCGAGCTTTTGCAGCCGGGCGCTAACCTCGCGCTCGAAGCGCGTTGCCTCTGCCCTTCGCTTGTCGACCAGGCCATCGACGCCCTTTCCAAACTCCGCCATGCGGCGTTTGAGCGCTGCCTCCCGCGGGTCGAGCCCTTGTCCGGAAGGATCCGAAGCCCGGAAGCGGTGGAGAAGCGAGTCGCGGATGGCCAGAAGGCCCGCGAACTCGCTCCTGTGTTTCCGCTTCAGGCGGTGGATCAAGTCGAGCCTCGTCTCGAGCTGCTCCAAGGGCAGCGGCTCTTCGAGCGCGCGCGCTTCCGCGTCCTCGATCTTCCCCGTCAGCTCGCGCAGGGAATCGAGGAGCGATTCCGCCTGATCGGCCAGCGCGCCTTGGTCGGGAGCCGTCGAGGCGAGTGACCGCAACGTGCGCGCGGCGCGCCGGACCAGACCCTCCGCGGCTCCTTCCTCGGCGGCGAGCGATTGCCGGGCAGCCCGCAGCGACTCGACAATGCGCTCGCGATGACGGAGCCGCTCGCGCTCCTCCTTCAGCTTCTCCTCCTCGTCCGGCTCGAGCGATGCCCTCGTGAGCTCGGCGAGATCTTCGCGCAGGCGCTCCTCATCGGCGCGGTCCCGGTCCCACGCGGCGCGAGCCTCCCTGAGCGCGCGCCCCTCCTCGACGATCGTGCCCCGCTCAACCTCGAGCGCGGATCGCTCCTCGAACACCCCCGCCCAGGCGTCGTAAAAATCCGCCTGGCTCTCGGCACGGAGCAGAAGCTGGTGCTCGTGCTGGCCATGGAGATCGACGAGTAGGTCGCCCAGCTTCCGGAGCTGCGAGATCAGAACGGTGCGTCCGTTCACCAACGCCCGGTTCTTGCCGTCGCCGGTGAGCTCGCGACGCACGATGACGCGGTCCTCCTCGAGCTCGACCTCGAGGGCGCGCACCGCCAGCAGAAGGTCCGGACGTCCGCTCAGATCGAAGCTTCCTTCGACGAACCCGCGGTCCTCGCCCGCGCGCAGCCAATCCGGATCGGCCCGCTCGCCGAGGAGAAGCGCAATGGAGCCTAGGATGAGCGACTTTCCCGCCCCGGTCTCACCCGTCAGGACGTTGAGCGCGGGATCGAACGAAAGCTCGATACGGTCCACGAGCGCGAGCCCCTGGATCGAGAGCCAGGTCAGCATCGATCACCCGCGAAGCCGCGTGCCGGAAGGAGAACCGGCCCAGGCGAGCTTCTCGCGAAGGACCTCGTAGAAGGACTCGCGTTTGAGAGAGAGCATCTGCACGCGCGACTTTGCCCGACGAAGCTCCACCTCGTCTCCAGGCGCGAGGAGGCGCGAGATCTGACCATCGATCGTGAGCCTGGCGCGGCTCACGCTTTGGCCGACGCGGACCCGGAGCTTCTCGCCTGCGTCGACGAGCAGCGGACGAAACGCGAGGGAGTGCGGGCAGATCGGGGTAGCGAGCAGCGCTTCGATCGTGGGGCGCACGATGGGTCCCCCTGCGGAGAGCGAATAGGCGGTCGAGCCGGTCGGGGTGGCGACGATGAGGCCGTCCGCTGCGAGGGTCCCGATCGACGTCCGTCCAATCCGGACGTCGAGCCTCACCATCCGCGATTCGTCGGCCTGGTGGATCACGGCATCATTGAGCCCGCATTCCGACCAGACCGCCCCTTTGCGTGGTCGGACGCGGGCCTCGATCATCATCCGGGCCTCGATCTCGACCTCCCCCGCGAGGAGGCGCTCCAGGGCCGGATAGAGGTCTGCCTCCGCGGTTTCCGTCAGGAAGCCAAGCCCGCCCAAGTTCACGCCGAGGATCGGGACACCCACGCGTGCCGTTTGGCGGGCCGTGGAAAGGAAGGTGCCGTCCCCGCCCAGGACGAGGACCGCGTCGACGCGTGAGACCAGCGATTGGAGCGGGAGCCCCGCACCCACACCGCGCACGCCCTGGCCGAGACTCCGCTCCAGCGTGACGCTCAGGCCGCGGTCACGCATCCAGCGGACCAGCGCGGGTAGAAGAGCCCGCGCCCCTTTTTTCTCCCGGTTCCCCACGATTCCGATCCGGCGGGGAGGGAGCGTCATGCGTCTGTTCCGACCGGCGCGAGCGATTCCGGTTGCGGTCGGGGTTCCTCCTTGAGCCAGCGCTCGACTTCGCGAGCAATCGAGTCGGCGTCGAGCCCCGCGTGGCGCAGAAGCGAATCCCGCGTCCCGTGGTCGAAAAAGCGATCGGGAACGCCGAAGCACCTGGCCCGGATCTCCGGCTTTCCTATGCGTGTGAGGAGCTCGAGGACCGCGTCGCCGAATCCCCCTGGCAGGGCACCCTCCTCCAGGGTGACGATGCGTCCGGTGCGGCGCGCCCAGTCCCCGATCAGGCGCTCATCCAGCGGTTTCGCGAACCGCGCGTTGATCACCGCGGCGCGGATTCCGCTCTCCATGAGCTTTCTCGCCGCGGAGCGGGCGGCTGCGACCATGGTGCCGTAGGCGACCAAAACGAGGTCCTCGCCCGGCTCGAGGAGCTCCCCTACCCCGATCGGCAGCGGCCGCGGCTCCGCATCGATCGGCACTCCGAGTCCGCTCCCGCGCGGATACCGGACCGCGATCGGGCCCTCACCGTAGGCGCTCATGGTGGCGAGCATGTGGCGGAACTCGTTCTCATCCTTCGGGGCCATGAGCACGAAACCGGGCAGGCACCGCATGTAGGAGATATCGAAGACGCCGTGGTGCGTGGCTCCGTCTTCGCCCACCAGCCCCGCGCGGTCCAGCGCGAAGCGGACCGGCAACTTCTGCACGGCGACATCGTGGATGATCTGGTCGTAGGCGCGCTGCAAGAACGTCGAGTAAATCGTGGCGAAGGGCTTTGCTCCCGCCGCGGCGAGCCCGGCGGAGAAACAGGTCCCGTGCTGTTCCGCAATGCCGACGTCGTGGAATCGTTCGGGATAGGCGGTCGCGAACTTCGCCAGCCCGGTACCATCCGGCATGGCGGCGGTGATCGCGACGATGGTCGGATCCTTCGCCGCGAGCTCGGCAAGGGTCTGTCCGTAGACCTCCGTGTAGGTCGGCGCGGAGGGCTTCTTTGCGCTCGTGCCGGTGAGCTTGTCGAAGGAGCTCACGCCATGGTATTTCCGCGCATCCTCTTCGGCGAACTTGTACCCCTTTCCCTTTCGGGTCAGCGTGTGGAGGATCACCGGTCCCTTGATTTCCTTGAGCTGCTTCAAGACTTCGATCAGGGTCGGCAGATCATGCCCATCGATCGGTCCGTAGTACTTGAAGCCGAACTCCTCAAAGAGGATATTGGGGAGCACGAGATTCTTCATGCTCTCCTTGATGCGGCGGACGAGGGTTCGCGCCTTCCCGCCGGCGGGCACCTTCCCCAGGAGCTCCCACACGTCGGTCTCGAGTCTGCGATACACCGGTGCCGAGGTGATACGCGTGAGATAGCGCGCGATGGCCCCGACGTTGGGGGAGATCGACATCGAGTTGTCGTTCAGAACGACGAGGAGATCGGTCGCGACCACGCCCGCCTGATTCAAGCCTTCAAACGCGAGCCCCCCGGTCAGCGCGCCGTCGCCTACCACGGCAATCACCTTGTGCTGTTCGCGCTTCAGATCGCGCGCGCACGCGAACCCGAGTGCCGCCGAGATCGCGGTCGAAGCGTGGGCGGTCCCGAAGGGATCGTATTCGCTCTCCATCCGGCGCGGAAATCCCGAGAGGCCGTTCTCCTGGCGGATGGTGTCGAACCGGTCGTTCCGGCCGGTGAGGATTTTATGACCGTAGGATTGGTGTCCGACGTCCCAGATCAGGATGTCGCGGGGCGTGTCGAAGACGGAGTGCAGCGCCACCGTGAGCTCCACCGTACCCAAGCTGGGTGCCAGGTGGCCGCCGTTCGCGGAGACCACCTGGACGATTCGCTCACGCATCTCCTCCGCGAGCTCGGCGAGCGCTTCGGGAGGCAGCCGCTTCAGATCGTCGGGAGTGCGTATCGAATCAAGATGGTGCGTGGTCACGGGCCTCCCGGCGGGCGAAAGATGGCCATCGAGAACAGGACGCCGATAATGGCTCCCACGAGCACTTCGAGCGGCGTGTGCCCCAACAGCTCCCGCAAGCGATCGTGCGGCGGTCCCGGAAGCTGAATGTGCTCGTGCAGGATGCGGTTCAAAAGCGTCGCTTGACGGCCTGCCGCGCGCCTCAAGCCCGCAGCGTCATACATCACGATGAGGCTGAAGAATACGACGACGTTGAACAGGACGGAATCGAAGCCTTCCACCATCCCGACGCACGTGCTGAGCGCCGATACCGACGCCGCGTGCGAGCTGGGCATCCCTCCTGTTTCCACAAAGCGCCGCACGTTGATTTTCTTCTCTCGCAGGAGGAAGGTCAACACCTTGCTCAGCTGCACCAGGAAGCCGCAGGCCACGGCGTGAAAGAGGGGGTTCGAGGCCGCCGTCAGGGACATGATGCGCCCTCCGCCTAGCTCGTCCGCTTCCCGAGAAACACGGCCAGGGACTCGAACTCCGCCGCGCGCCGCCCAAGCCCCTTCGCGATCCGCCTGGCCTCCCGGAGCAGCCGTTCCGATTCGCGTTCCGCGCGTTCGACACCGACCGCCCCGGGCGCGGTGGCTTTGCCACGGGCTTGATCCGAACCGACGGCCTTGCCGATCTTCTTCCGGCTCGATCGGACGTTCAGGAGGTCGTCTCCAATCTGAAACGCAAGGCCGATGCGCAAACCGTAGTTGCTGAAACGACGCTTGAGGCCGGGTGACGCTCCTCCAATCTCTGCCCCGAGAAGAAGGGAGCCGCGGATCAGCATCGCGGTCTTGCGCGCGTGCATCGCGAGGACGCGCTTCAAGGAGGTTCGCTTCCCTTCCGACAAGAGGTCCATCGCCTGTCCCCCGATCATCCCTTCTGTACCGGTCGCTTCGGTGACGATGCGGATCAGCGCCCGCGGATCTTTGGCTCTGCCCAGAGGGGACGCCGCGAGTGTCTGAAAACCGAGCGCCAAGAGCGCATCCCCCGCCAGAATCGCCATGCCTTCCCCGAAGACAATGTGGTTCGAAGGGCGGCCGCGCCTCCAGTCGTCATCATCCATGCCGGGCAAATCATCGTGGATCAAGCTGAATGTGTGAATCATCTCGAGCGCTACGGCCGCGGGAACGGCTGCGGCGCTCGAGCCAAGGACGGATTCGCAGGCGAGTAGGCAGAGCGCCGGCCTCAGGCGTTTCCCGCCCGCGAAGACGCTGTAGCGGATCGCGGAGTGCAGGGGACGTGGCTCCTCACGAGCGCGCGGGAGCCGCGCGTCCAACGCCGTGTCAATGCGGCGCCGGGCGCGCTCGAGGTAGCGTTCAAAAAGGGAGCTCGCCGCCTCCACGCTCCTCCTCATCGGGCGGCGGCACCGCCTGGGTGACCGATGCGCCCTCCTGGGTCAGGTGCTGGATCCGTTTCTCCGCCTGGCCCAGGACCGCCGTGCACTCCTTCACGAGCTTGATCCCCTCCTCGAACGCGCGGATCGACTCCTCCAGAGAGAGATCCCCGCGCTCCAGTCTCGAGACCAGCTCCTCCAGCCGTTGCATCATCTGCTCGAAGGAGGGTCCCTCGATTCCAGGATTCACGTCCGCCTCGGTTCCCTTTCGCTTCATGGCTTCTCCTTCTGCTGCTCGCTTGCTTCGGGCTCCACCTGCGTCACCCGCGCCCGCGCCCTCGCGTCGTAGAACTGGACCTCGATGGAGTCGCTCTCCGTGAGACCCGCGCCTCGTTTCAACAGCGCGCGGTCTCCCTCGCTCCATACGAGGGCGTAGCCGCGCTCGAGCACGCGATGGTGGTCGAAGGAGTCGAGGAGCCTCGCCTGGCTCTGGATTCGCTCGCGCTGTTGCGAAAGGCGCGAGGCGAAGGTTTGCAGCGCCCGGCGGCGGATTGCTTCGATCCGGTCGCGGGCACGCGCGAAGGAGCGGCTCGGAGCGTGCCCACGTAGCCGTTCGGTCAGTACGTCAGTCTTACGCCGGCGGGAGGTCACCCATCCGCTGAGGGCGCGGGAGAGACGATCCTGGATGTTGTCGACCGATTGGAGCTCTTCCCGAACGCGCCGCTCTGGACCTTTGAGCGCGTGGTGATGCTCGAGCGCACGAAGGTGGGTGCGGGCCTGGTTGATGTCGCCAAGGATCCGGCCGCGAGCGTGCCGGCTCATGTCGAGCAGCGTGCGCCGGATGTCCTCCAAATCCTTCAATATTGCCTCGCCGGCGTGACTGGGAGTGGCGGCCCGCAGATCGGCGGCAAGGTCGGCGAGGGTGAAATCCACCTCGTGCCCCACGGCTGAGACCACCGGGATCCGCGACGAGGCGATGGCCCGCACGACCGCTTCCTCGTTGAAGGCCCAGAGGTCCTGGGGCGAGCCGCCGCCACGCCCGACCACGATCACGTCGACCCGTCCCCAGGCATTCATCCGACCGAGAGCGGCCGCGATCTCCTGGGCTGCGCCGTCTCCCTGAACGCGCGTGTCGATGACGGTGATGGAGGTGTAGGGAGCCCGCGCCCGAATGATCCGGACCATGTCCTTGAGCGCCGCCCCGGATACGGACGTCACGATCCCGATCCGCGTTGGATACCGCGGGAGGGTGCGCTTCCGCTCGGGTGCGAAGAGCCCCTCGGCCTGGAGCTTTCGCTTCAGCGCTTCGAACCGGACCTGGAGCGCGCCGTATCCGACCGGCTCCACACGGAGCGCGCGGATTTGATAGTTCCCCGACTTCGGGTAGACCGTGACTTCACCTTCCACCTGAACCGCGATCCCATTGGCGAGCGTATGTCGAACGGAGACTCCCGCCTGCCCGGCGAAGAGCACGACGCGGATGATGGAGTACTCATCTTTGAGCGAGAAGTACAGGTGGCCGCTAGCGTGTCTGGTGAGGGCCGTAACCTCTCCCTGGACGAGGACGACCCCGAATCGGTCCTCGAGGAAGTTCTTGATGCCCTGGGTCAGCTCGGAGACGGTGAACACGCGATCCCGACGCCCTGGGGCAGGCAGCGGTAGGACCCGGCCCCTCTGATTCATCGCGCTCCTTCCTGCGCTTCCACCGCATCGGCCAGATTGCGAACCAGGAACGCTACCGTCATGGGTCCGACCCCTCCAGGAACCGGGGTGACCGCCGAGGCAACGGAGCGAACCGAGGCCATGTCGACGTCCCCCTCGAAGCGAGGGCCGCCCGGTGGTGGCTCGGGGATCTCGTGAATGCCGACGTCCACAACGACAGCGCCGGGGCGAACGTACTCCGAGGTGATCGCTCGACGCCGTCCGATCGCGACGACGAGAATCTCCGCCTCCCGGGCTACGGACTTGAGATCCCGGGTCGCCGAATGGCAAAGCGTGACGGTGGCGTTGAGACCAGGGCTCCGTTCCGAGAGAAAAACGGAGAGAGGGCGCCCGACGATGCGGCTTCGCCCGATGATCACGACCCGTTTTCCGGTCAGGTCGCCGCAGTGCCGCCGCAAGAGCTCGAGCACGCCGAGCGGTGTCGCCGGCCTGTGGCCGGGAAGTCCGTGCACCCACCGCCCTACGTTCAGCGGGTGGAGCCCATCCACGTCCTTGATCGGAGCGATGTCCTCGAGGTGACGGTCCTCGGGAAGGTGGGAAGGGAGCGGAAGCTGCAAGATGATGCCGTGGACGCCGCGGTCCGCGCTCAGCTCGCGGAGCTTCGCGTGCAGCGCATCCTCGGTCGTGGTCCCCGGAAATCGCTCCACTCGGGCGCGCACCCCCAGCTCCTCCGCGGCCCGGCTCTTCGAGCGGACGTACGGGTTCCCCGCCGGCGTTTCGCCGACCGTGACGATCGCCAATCCCGGCTGGATGCCGCGCGCGGCGATCCGATCGAAGCGCTCCTTCACCTGGGCCCTGATCTCCGCAGCCGCCTCCTTGCCCCAGAGAAGCGTCGCCGTCACGGTGTCCTTCACGACCCTCCCGAGCCCGGCGTCGAGTCCAGGTCCATCGCCACGCGTTCGATGTGCCGGCAGCGCCCGGTTGTCTCGTCCACGTCGAGGTGGACGCCGTGGAGCTTCACGTCGCCCGTCGCGGGCTCGAAGCGGGTGGGAAGCTGTGTGAGGAACTTGCGGATGGCCAGTTCCTTTTGGACCCCGATGACGGAATCGTGCGGTCCGGTCATGCCGGCGTCCGTGATGTAACCGGTGCCGTTCGGGAAAATCCGCTCATCCGCCGTTTGGACGTGCGTGTGCGTCCCGACCACCGCGGAGACGCGACCGTCCAGGTACCAGCAGAGGGCGATCTTCTCCGCCGTGGCTTCCGCGTGGAAATCGACGAAGATCACCTTCGTCTGGTCCCGCATCGTGGCGATCTCGCGGTCCGCGACCCGGAAGGGGCACTCGATGTCGTTCATGAACACGCGCCCCATCAGATTCAAGACGCCAATCGGAACGCCGGCGCGCGTGCGAAAGAGCTTCGCGCCGCAGCCCGGAACGCCGGGCGGATAGTTATGCGGCCTCAAGAGGAGCGGCTCCTGATCCAGAACGGGGAGCACTTCCCTGCGGTCCCAGATATGGTTCCCGCTCGTCATGCACTCCACGCCGAGCGACTTCAACTCCTCGAGGATGTCCTTGGTGACCCCGAAGCCCGCGGCCGCGTTCTCGACGTTGGCGATCAGAAAATCGATTCCCATCGAAGAAACGAGCTCGGGCACAAGGTCCCGTACGGCTCTCCGGCCCGGCGAGCCGAAGATATCCGCGACGAAGAGGATGTTCACGAGAAGCCCTAGCGGGCGTACTCCATCGCTCGCGTTTCGCGAATCACCACCACTTTGATCTGGCCGGGATACTGAAGCTCTTTCTCCACCTTGCGCGCGACGTCGGAGGCGAGCTGCAGCGCGCGCGAGTCGTCCACGTGCTTCGGCTCGACCATGATCCGGATCTCGCGCCCCGCCTGGATCGCGAAGGACTTTTCCACGCCCGGGAAGCTGTCCGCGATCTTCTCCAGTGCTTCGAGGCGCTTCACGTAGTTCTCGATGCTCTCGCGGCGCGCGCCGGGGCGCGCGCCGGAGACCGCATCGGCGGCCATGACCAGAGCCGCGTACAGGTTCTCCGCCGTCGGATCATGGTGGTGATAGCCCACGGCCTTCACGACGTCCGCCGGCTCGCCGTACTTCTGCGCGAGATCCATGGAGATCTGCGCGTGCGCACCCTCGACCTCGTGCGTCACGGCCTTGCCCAGATCGTGGAGGAGGCCGGACCGCTTGGCGATCTGGACGTCGAAGCCGAGCTGCGCGGCGATCATGCCGCAGATCCAAGCTACCTCCTTCGAGTGCTGGAGGATGTTCTGGCCGTAGGAAGTGCGGTATTGGAGCCTCCCGAGAAGCTTCACGATTTCCGGGTGGATCCCGTGCAGACCCACTTCCAGCACCGCCGCCTCGCCAAGCTCGATGATCTGCTCGTCCAATTCCTTCTGGACCTTGGCGACCACCTCCTCGATTCGGCCGGGATGGATCCGTCCATCCGTGACAAGCCGCTCGAGCGCACGCTTCGCGACTTCGCGGCGCACCGGATCGAATCCGGAGAGGATGACCGCTTCCGGCGTATCGTCGATGATGACGTCGATCCCCGTCACGGTCTCGAAAGCGCGAATGTTCCGTCCCTCACGGCCGATGATGCGGCCTTTCATCTCGTCGCTCGGGAGGTGGACCACGGAG
>Ga0066676_10000777_pt1 | contig 12106 bp, 11 predicted proteins | sample GraSoiAngelo_125_FD_62293 | JGI IMG/M metagenome (GOLD analysis project Ga0066676, IMG submission 62293) | Grasslands soil microbial communities from the Angelo Coastal Reserve, California, USA - 14_0927_05_40cm | ecosystem: Environmental > Terrestrial > Soil > Grasslands | place: USA...
CCACGGCGCGCGGGTGCACGTACACGATCGAGGAGGCGTGCAAGTACCTGAACAAGCCGCTCGAGGGGATGACCGTCGCGATTCAGGGTTACGGAAACGCCGGCTCGATCTCGCACGACCTTTTGCACCAGCGCGGCGCCAAAGTGATCGCGGTAAGCGACTCGCGCGGCGGGATCCAGTCCTCGCGCGGCCTCGACCCCAAGGTTGTCCAGGCCCATAAGCGCGAAGCGGGGAGCGTGGTGGGGCTTCCCGGCACCGACCGCATCGGGAACCGGGAGCTGCTCGAGCTCAAGGTGGACATCCTGATTCCGGCGGCCCTCGAGAATCAGATCACCGAGGAGAACGCGCCCAAGATCAAGCCCAAGATCCTTGCCGAGGCCGCGAACGGACCCACGACCCCGGACGCCGATCCGATTCTCCACGAAAACGGCGTCTTCCTGATTCCGGACATTCTCGCGAACGCCGGGGGCGTGACGGTTTCCTATTTCGAGTGGGTCCAGGACCTCGCGAACTACTTCTGGACCGAGGATGAGGTGAATCAGAAGCTCGAGACCGTGATGCGGCGCTCCTTCCGCGACGTGGCATTGCTCGCGGAGAAGCATAAGGTTCACAACAGAACCGCGGCCTACATGCTCGGCGTCGGCAGAGTCGCGGAAGCGACGAAACTCAGGGGGCTCTATGGCTGATCCCGCCCGGCAAGCCGCCGGGGCGCGCCCTTCCAGCGCACCCACCAGAGCGGTATCGGAAGCCGAGCGCGGCAAGGACGCGAGCGACGACTTCCTCAATATTCGATCGATCGACCACCTGGAGTTCTGGGTCGGGAACGCACGCCAGGCCGCGTTCTTCTACTCGCACGCCTTCGGACTGACGGTGACCGCGTACGGCGGGCTCGAGACGAAGATGCGCGACCGCGCCTCCTACGTGCTCCAGCAGGGAAAGGTCCGCTTCGTGCTGTCCACGCCGCTCGGGCCGGAGGGCTTCATGGCCGAGCAGATCCGGCTCCATGGGGACGGCGTCCGCGACATCGCGCTCGAAGTCGAGGACGTGGACCGCTCGTTCCGGGAGACGACGAAGCGCGGAGCCAAGGCGGTTCAGGAGCCCACGACGATCCAGGACGAGTCCGGCTCGATCCGCCGCGCCGCGGTCGCCACCTACGGCGACACGATCCACTCGTTCATCGACCGCTCGAAGTACAAGGGCGCGTTCCTTCCGGGGTATCGCGCCACGGGGGAGCAGCCGAAGGCGGGACCCCTGCTCTACATCGATCACGTCGTCGGGAACGTGGCGCTCGGCGACATGAACCGCTTCGTGGCCTTCTACCGCGACGTCATGGGCTTTAGCCAATTCCAGCACTTCGACGACAAGGACATCTCGACCGAGTACTCCGCGCTCATGTCGAAGGTGATGGCGGATGGCAGCGGGAAGGTCAAATTCCCCATCAACGAGCCGGCGGCGGGAAAGAAGAAGTCCCAGATCGAGGAGTACCTGGAGTTTTACCGAGGGCCCGGCGTCCAACACATCGCGCTCGCCACGAGTGATATCTGTTCCACCGTGGCCCACCTCCGGGACACCGGCATCCAGTTCATCGGCGTCCCGCACAGCTACTACGAGGTACTACAGGACCGGGTCGGCAAGATTGACGAGGACAAGGAGGAGCTGTCGCGGCTCGGAATCCTCGTCGATCGCGACGATGAAGGGTACCTGCTGCAGATCTTCTCGAAGCCGGTCGAGGACCGTCCGACGGTGTTCTTCGAGGTCATCGAACGGAAGGGAAGCCGGGGCTTCGGTAAAGGGAATTTCAAGGCGCTCTTCGAGGCGATCGAGCGCGAGCAGGCGTTGCGGGGCAATCTCTAGTTTCGGATGCGTCTCGTCTCCTTCAGCAGGAGCGGGACGGCGGAGCGCTCGTTGGGCGCGCTCGAAGGGGACCGGATCTTGGAGTTGGGGGCCGCGGCTTCGATCGTGGCGCCCGGGTTGGATTCGGCTGGGCGGCTCCGCTCGCTCGATCTCCTGTTGGGTGACTGGGAGCGTGGGCTTCCGCTGGCGAGGTCCGTTTTCGAGCGCGCGTTGAGCGCCGGCTCCAAACACCCGAATCTCGCTTCCGCGTGGCACGCTCGCGCGCGGGTCACGTTGCACGCTCCCATTTCGCGCCCGCCCACCATCCGCGATTTCTACGCGTTCGAGGCCCACGTCAAGAACGCCCGCGGGCGGCGCGGCCTTCCGGTGCCGGCCGAATGGTACGAGTTCCCGGCGTTCTATTTTTCCAATCCCGGCACGCTCGTCGGGGACGGCGCGCCGGTTTCGAAGCCTTCGTGGACCGAAGCGCTCGACTACGAGCTGGAGATTGCGTGCGTGATCGGGACCCGGGCGCGCAATGTCCCGATCGATCAGTGGCGCTCGATCGTGGCGGGCTTCACGATCCTGAACGATTGGAGCGCGCGCGACGTGCAGCGAAAGGAGATGGCGATCGGGCTCGGGCCCGCGAAGGGGAAAGACTTCGCGACCTCGCTCGGCCCCGCCCTGGTCACGCTCGATGAAGTCGAGGCCAAACGGACCGGCGACCGTCACGATCTCACGATGGAGGCACGGGTGAACGGCGCCTCGCTCTCGCACGGGAATGCGAAGGACGTGCATTACACCTTCGGCCAGATGATTGCGAGGGCGTCGCAGGACGTGTATCTTTTTCCCGGCGATATCATTGGCTCGGGAACCGTGGGTAACGGCTGCCTTCTGGAGCTGGGCGAGAAGGTTCACCCCTGGCTCAAGCCCGGAGATGAAGTCGTTCTCGAAATCGAACGTTTGGGTACCCTGACCAACACGATCGTCTGACCAGGAGTGAGGCAACACGATGCCGATGTATCACACGCTGGGGGAGACCCCGCACAAGCGGCACACGCAGTTCCGCCGCCCGGACGGAAAGCTCTACACCGAGCAGCTCATGGGCTCCCGCGGATTCTCCGGGCGCTCCTCGCTGATCTATCACTACAACATGCCGACGCAGGCCCGCGAGATCCACAAGGTCCAGGATTGCAAGGTTCAGTACGCGGACGATCAGGTCCTGCGCCATCACCACTTCAAGACGAAGGATTTGAAGAAGAGCGGCGACCCGGTGACCGGTCGTGTCGTCCTCCTGCACAACAAGGACGTGTCCATGGCCATCGCGGTCCCGGACCAGAAGATGTCGTACTACTACCGGAACGGTCAGGGCGACGACATGTACTTCATCCACGAGGGAACCGGCCGTATCCAGACGATCTTCGGCGAGCTTCACTACCGTCCCGGCGACTACGTCGTGATCCCGCGCGGGACGAGCTACATGTTCCATCCGGAGCCGGGACCCCAGCGGTATCTCGTGATCGAATCCGCTTCGTCGATCGAGACGCCCAAGCGATACCGGAACGAGTACGGGCAATTACTGGAGCATGCGCCGTTCTCGGAGCGTGATATCAGGCGCCCAGAGCGGCTCGAGACGTTCACCGACCGCGGAAAGTATGAGGTCCGAATCAAGGCGCGGGATCAGATTACATCCTACGAGTTCGAGTTCCATCCGCTGGACGTCGTGGGCTGGGACGGATTCCTGTACCCCTACATCTTCAACATCGAGGACTTCGAGCCGATCACCGGCCGGGTGCACATGCCGCCCCCAACGCACCAGTGCTTCGAGGGAACCAACTTCGTGGTCTGCTCGTTCGTGCCGCGGATGTACGACTACCATCCGGACGCCCTTCCCATCCCCTACAACCACTCGAACGTGGATTCGGACGAGGTGCTCTACTACGTGAACGGAAACTTCATGAGCCGCCGGGGGATCGAGGTCGGCTCGTTCACACTGCATCCGTCCGGGATCCCCCATGGGCCTCACCCCGGCGCCGCCGAGGCGGCGATCGGAGCCAAGGAGACGAAGGAGCTGGCGGTGATGCTCGACACCTTCCATCCGCTCTACGTCACGACCCTCGCCGAGGCATACGACGACAAGAATTATCCTTACTCGTGGCTCGAGCAGCCCGGGAAGTTCGCGGGCGAGGGCGCGACAGGGTGAAGATGCGGGACTTGGATCCCGCGTCCCTCGAGCCGGCCGACGTCTACGCGCTTCTCGTGGGTTGCGTGGTCCCGCGCCCCATCGCGTTCGTTTCGTCGCTCTCGCGCGATGGAATCCCGAACCTCGCTCCCTTTTCCTTCTTCAATGCGGGTGGGGCGAACCCTCCTTCTCTGGTGTTCTCTCCCGTTACGAGCGGCGCAGGCCGCGACAAGGACACGCTGCACAACGTTCGCGCCACGGGGGAGTATGTGGTCCACATCTCGCCGTGGCCCCTTCGCGAGCGGATGAATCAAGCCTCGGCCGATTACCCACCCGAGGTGGATGAGTTCGTCGATGCCGGCTTCACCAAGGCTCCGAGCGTGAAGGTGAAGCCCTGGCGCGCGGCCGAATGCCCAATCGCGATGGAGTGCCGGCTGTTCCAGATCGTGCAGCACGGCGATGGTCCGCTGCGGGCGAACTACGTGATCGGAGAGGTCGTGTACTTCCATATCGCGGAGGGACTTTTGAACGGATTGCGCGTCGACTCGACCGCGATCGACGCGATCGGCCGCCTGGGCGGGCCGATGTACACGCGCGTGACGAAGGAGTCGGTGTTCCAGCTGCCCCGGCCGACCACGGGTTGACCAAGTCCCGGATGGAAGCGTTCAGCGACGGCGTGATCGCCGTCATCATCACGATCATGGTCCTCGAGATGCGTGCGCCGAACGGAGCCGACGTCGGCGCGCTGAGACCGCTGATCCCCGTGTTCTTGAGCTACGTCATGAGCTTCGTGTTCCTCGGGATCTACTGGAACAACCATCATCACATGCTGCAGGCCGTGCGCTCTGTGAACGGCCGCGTCCTCTGGGCCAACTCGCATCTCCTGTTCTGGCTATCCCTGACACCCTTGGTCACGAACTGGATGGGGGAGACCCATTTCGCCACCTGGCCGGTCGCCGTGTACGGGATCGTGCTCCTGTTCGCGGCCATCGCGTACTACATCCTGGCCCATACGCTCGTCGCGCACCACGGCGCGACTTCGACGCTTGCGGTCGCCCTGGGCAGCGATTTCAAGGGAAGGATCTCGATCGTGATCTACGCGGTCGCGATCGCGGTGGCGTTCGTAGCGCCCTTGATATCCTGCGCTCTCTACGCGTTCGTCGCGACGATGTGGCTGATCCCGGATCGCCGCTTCGAGCGCCTGTTGACGGAGCACCCCACGTGACCCAAGCCGACTCCCGGTGAGCTAGGCCTTCGCGGGCCGGCGCACCGTGTGCCGCTCCGATGCCCGCTCCGCGAACCTCACCATCCGCCGCAAACCCTCGCCCAGCTCCTCGTCCGAGACGCAGAAGGCGATCCGCACCCGGTGGCTCGCTTTCGGGTTCGTGGGGTACTCCGGCGCGCCGGTCGGCGATGGCTCGGCCACCGGCGTTCCGTCCGCATGGAACCTGGGCTGAATCGCGAACCCGGAGCCCGGCGCCACGGCGACACGCTCCTCGCGCAGGAGGGCGACCGCGAACTCGTCACCGGTCATCCCGGTCGCCGAGACGTCGGCCATGATGTAGAACGCCCCCTCGGGCACGTAGTCCGCCATCCCCGCCGGCTGCAAGATCGACAGCGCGAGATCGCGCCGCCCTTGATACGCGGCCTTCATCCGCTCGACCCCCGCGCGCTCGGCCGCGCCCAACGCGGGAATCGCGCCCCACTGGATGGGCATGCCGGCGCTCGCGACGAGCGGCTCCTGACATTTCCGCAGCAGGGTCGCCGTGTACAAGGACGGCGCGACGACGCACCCCAGGCGAAGGCCGGTCATCGCGTATGACTTCGAGAAGGTGAAGAGCGTGAAGACGCGGCGTTTCTCCTCGGGCAGGTCGCGTTCGAACGACCCAGGTGAGACGTGCGATCCACGGAACACGAAGTCTTCGTAGGCCTCGTCGCTCAGGATCCAGAGCTCCCGCTCCCGCGCCAGCTCGAAAAGCGCGCGCAGCGTCGACTCGGGGAAGACGGCGCCGGTCGGGTTGCTCGGGCTGTTGATCAGGACGGCGCGGGTCCTCGGGGTGACGAGCTTGGGCAGCGCGTTGAGATCGGGCTGATACCCTGGGCCCAGCGGGTAGAATACCGGGCGCCCGCCGAGGAGCATCGTCTCCTGGACGTAGTTGGGCCAGTAGATCTCGGGCAGGAGCACGTCGTCCCCGGGGCCGAAGAGGATCTCGAGCGTCGCGAAGAGCGCCTGGGTCGAGCCCGGCGTGATGATCACCTGCTCGGTCGAGGCGGCGAGGCCATTCCGGGTGCGCGCCTTCTCCGCGAGGGCCACCCGCAGCTCCTGGACGCCGGCCGTCGGCGCGTAATGGGTTCTTCCCTGGCGCAGCGCCGCGGTCGTCGCTTCCACGACCGCGGGAGGGGGCGTGAAGTCGGGGTCTCCGACGTGCAGCCGGAACACCGGGCCGCCGCCCGCCCGCTCCATCTCGTCCGCCAGCCGGAACATGGTCCGGATGGGGGAGAACGGAATCAACTGGCTGCGGCGCGAGGGTTGAGGCATCTTGAATCTCCCGTGGGCGACGATTCGAGACAGGGGGCCGATGATAGCAGACGCGGGCGCAGTCTGGCCCTCCTCGTCGTTGCGATTCTCATCGTGCTCTCCGGCGTCATCGCGGGCGCGGTCATCGTGCCTCGGCTGCCGCCGCAAGAACCCACGCCGAGCCATTCTCCGCTGCGCCGCGACACACCCGGGTCTCAATCGGCCTCGGCCCCGGCTCGCGAACCGATCCCGTTCATGCGCGGCATCTGCTGGGAGGCCGCCGGGAGAATCGAGCCATCCGATCTCGAGCCGCTGACCCGCATCCACGCGAACTGGATCTCACAAACGCCCTTCGGATGGCAACGCGAGCTGGACTCGCCGCTGATCGCCACCTCGATTGGCTCGGGAGGCTATTGGGGAGAAAGCGACGCCGGCCTGGAGGCGACGACCCAGTGGGCGCACGAGAGGGGAATCCGCATCCTGCTCAAGCCGCACGTCTGGAGCCGCGCCGGCTGGTCGGGGACGATCGCGATGAAGTCGGAGGAGGACTGGGCCACGTGGTTTCGATCGTACCGCCAGTTCATCCTCCACTACGCGGACCTTGCCGAGCGCTGCCGTATCGAGGCGCTCGCGGTGGGGACGGAGCTGGGCGGAACCGTGCAGCGCGAGCGCGAGTGGCGCTCCTTGATCGCGGAAGTTCGAACCCATTTCCATGGTCCGCTGGTTTATTGCGCGAACTGGGCGGCGGACCTGCACCAGGTACCGTTCTGGGACGCCCTCGATTGGATCGGCGTCCAGGCGTATTACCCGCTCAGCCATCGGCGCGATCCGGAGCTCACGGATCTCGTGCGGGCATGGCGCCAACCGCTCGCCGACCTGAGCAGGGTCTCGCGGCGCTGGGGAAAGCCGGTCGTTCTGACCGAGATCGGCTATCACAGCCTGGACACCGCGGCGAGCCGGCCCTGGGAGTGGGATCTCGCGGGCAACCTCTCGCTCGACACCCAGGCGCGCTGCTATGCGGCGCTCTTTCGGGTTTTGCCAGAGCAACCGGGGATTCGCGGTGTATTCATATGGAAATGGCACCCCGACTACGCGCGCGCCGGTGGCCCCGCGGACACCGAGTACTCCCCGCAACGCAAACCCGCCGAAGGGGTTCTTGCGCGAGGTTTCGCCGAGATCGAACGGGATGCCAGGTAGCCGGGGGCTGGCCGACGGGGCAAGGGACCCGACCTCGGGCGTCTTGTGGCCGGTCGCGGAACTCTGTTAGGCTCCGAATCGAGGCTATTGCTTCTCCGTCGCCCGCAATTCCATGGAGGTTTGGATGAAGACTCGGATGACGTTCGCCCTTCTCGTCCTTGCACTGGTTCCATCGTGGATGACGACCCGGGCCGCGGCGCAGGGGACTGCGACCACCGGAACCGTCCAGGTGACGCCGCCCAAGCCTGCGCCGGCCAAGGCACCCGGCGCGGCGACCGGCAAAGCGACCGCGAAGGCCACGACCGCGAAGGCCACGACCGCGAAGGCGACGAAGGCGGAAGGGGCAGCCGCCAAGGTAGGTCCACGGTCGATCATCGGCGAAGTGGTGGATCCCGCCTGCTGGATCGTGAACGGCGCGAAGGGTCCTTCGCACAAGGAGTGCGCCATCGCCTGTGCGAAGGCGGGGCAGGTGCTTGCGATCGTCGAGAACAAGACACAAAAACTCTACATGGTGGCAACGGATAAGCCGGGCGAGGATCCCAACAAGGGATTGATCGATTACGTCGGGCAGACGGTTTTGGTCAAGGGGCGGGTCTACTCGCGGGGAGGGGCCACGGGCATCAAGGTCGCCTCCGTGGAGCCTTACAGCCCGACGGCGGTGCCGACGGAATAGGGACCGCGCTCGGGATTCGGATCTCGTGGAAAGGAAGTCGTGAATGAAGCTCGCGAACAACTACACGCTCGCGCTCGCGGCGTTTGCCGGGGCGCTCCTCTTGGCGGTCTCGGTGGCTGCCGGCGAGAAGGCGGGCGAGAAACCGAAGGCCCCGGCCGCCTCAACCCCGGCCCCGGCAGCCTCAACCCCGACACCAGGCGTGGAGACGCCCGCCGCCGGCCCGCACCATGATCACGGCGCCGCGGCGAAGGCTCCGGAAGGTGCCGGCCCGCGTGTCGCCGGAAAGACGATGACGATCGTAGGCGAGGTGATGGATCCCGCCTGCTTCCTAGAGGCAGGCCTGAAATCGATCGGTCCAGGGCATTACCAGTGCGCGATCGACTGCGCCCGCTCGGGGCAGACGCTCGCGATCTACGACCGTGACCAGGACCGGATCTATTTCATCGCGGGAGAGCTGCCCGGAAAGAATCCAAACGATCCCCTCATGCCCTACATCCACAAGAAGGTCGACGTGCTGGGAACCGTCTACCACCGGGCGGACGCTTACGGGATCGTGATCCTCAAGGTCGCGCTGCACGAGGACAAGGCCGGAAGCCCGGCCCCGGGAGCCCCTGCGGGGAAATAAACCAATCCCCATGAGCCGTCGGCGATCGAATTCAACATGAACTCGCTCGTCCTGCCGCTCACGGCAATCGTTCTCTTTTCCTTCGCCTACCGCTACTACGCGGCCTTCATCGCGAACAAGGTCGCGCGCGTGGATCCGTCGCGTCCGACTCCGGCCACGACGATGGCGGACGGCCGCGACTACGTCAAAACGAACAAGTACGTCCTGTTCGGGCATCATTTCGCCGCGATTTCGGCTTCCGGGCCGCTGATCGGGCCCGTGCTGGCCGCGCAGTTCGGGTACCTTCCCGGCGCGCTTTGGATCCTCATCGGCGCGGCGCTGGCCGGCGCGGTCCACGACTTCATCATCCTCTTCGCATCGGTCCGGCACGGCGCGGCGCCGCTCTCGGAAATCGCCCGTCGCGAGATCGGTCCCGTGGCGCACGGCGCCGCGACCGCCGCGATCCTCTTCATCACGGTTCTTCTTCTCGCCGGCCTGGCCATCGTGGTCGTGAACGCGCTCGCGAATTCGCCGTGGGGCACGTTCACCGTCGCGATGACGATCCCGGCCGCGCTCCTCTTCGGCTTCTATATGTATCGGATCCGTCCGGGCCGCGTGGTGGAGGGAAGCCTGATCGGCGTCGCCCTGATTCTCGCGGCGGTGATCGCGGGGCCGTGGCTCTTGAAGTCCCAGTTCGTCTCGTGGTTCACGCTGCAGCCGAAGACGTTGGGGCTCCTCCTCCCGGTCTACGGATTCATCGCGGCGACGCTGCCCGTCTGGCTCCTCCTCTGTCCGCGGGACTACCTGTCGACCTACATGAAGATCGGGACGATCGTCCTTCTCGTCCTGGGTGTGGCCATCGTGCACCCGAAGCTCCTCATGCCGGCGGTCACCCCCTTCATCAACGGCACGGGACCGGTGCTCCCCGGGATGAAGGTCTTTCCGTTTTGTTTCATCGTGATCGCGTGCGGCGCCATAAGTGGATTTCACTCGCTCATCGGCTCCGGGACCACGCCGCGGATGGTGCCCGATGAGGGAAGCATCAAGTTCATCGCCTACGGCGCGATGCTGACCGAGGGCGTCGTGGCGATCATGGCCCTCGTCGCGGCGACCACGCTCCACCCGGCCGATTACTTCCTCATCAACGGCGTGCCGAAAGTCGTCCAGGCGCTCGGGATCCAACCGGCGCAGCTGCACGAGCTGACCCGACTCGTGGGGGAGGAAACGCTCCAGGGGCGGACCGGCGGCGCCGTTTCGCTCGCGGTCGGGATGGCGAACATCCTTCGGCAGATCCCCGGGATGGGGCACCTGATGGCCTACTGGTACCACTTCGCGATCATGTTCGAGGCCGTCTTCATCCTGACGGCGCTCGATACCGGAACGCGCGTCGCTCGGTACCTCTTTCAGGATGTCGCGCGCAACGTGTGGGCGCCGCTCGGCTCGACGACGAATTGGCTGAGCGTGTCGCTGGTGGGCGCCGTCGTGTGCGTCGCGTGGGGATACCTTGCGGTGACCGGGAGCGTCGAGACCATCTGGCCGCTCTTCGGGGTTTCCAATCAGCTTCTCGCCGTGATCGCGCTCGCGGTCGGCACCTCGTTCATCCTGCGTCAGCGCCCCGCGCCGTACGCGCTCGTGACGCTGGTCCCGCTGGCGTTTCTCACCGTGAGCACGATGACCGCAGGCGTGCTGAACACCTTCCGGTATCTCTCACCCGCCTACGTCGCGGACAAGGGCGCCACGGTCGCCTATATCGACGGGGCGCTGAGCGTGATCCTGATCCTTCTCGTGGGAACGGTCCTCATCGATTCCGTGAGGCGGTGGGCGTTCATCCTCGCGGAGCGCCGGCGCGGCGTCGTCAACGTGCCGGCGGCGGTCAAGGCGAGCGACGGGGCGGGCGCCTAGACCGGCAGCGCCGCCAGGTCCGCGAACGTCGTCAGCTCAATCCCCTGCGAATCCACGATCCGTCTGGTCTCGGGGCTCGTAAGCGCTTCGAGCTCTGCGCCCCACTCGTATTCCCATCCCACGATCGGTGAGGGATCGGGCTCTCCCATGCCGGGATGGCATACCAGCTCGCTCGTGCCCTGAGGGACCCCGAATAGGACCGAGCGGAGCGCCTTCTGGTCGAGGTGACCCGTGCTGTGAAATCCAAAGAAGCGGTCGGGGGTGCGGATTCCCGAGGCATTGAGGTGAGGCAGGTTGGATTGCTCCATCAATCGGAGCGGCAGGAACTCCAGCGATCGGCGCACCGAGCCGCGCTCCGCCCGGCGCAGAACCGTCGGGACGCGCGGAAAGCGCATGGCCAGAATGCCGTTCGCGCGCGCGATACGGAGCGCGATCCGGAACAGGCCCGGCACCAGGTGGAGGTGCTGATGGCTGTCCAGGTGCGTGATGCGGACGCCGGCGCCTCGCAGCCGCGCGATCTGCGCGGACCACTCGGCCTCGACTTCCTGGTCGCGAACTCCTCCTGAAAGATAGCGCGCCATGAACTCCCCATATCCGGGGAGAAATCGCCCGTCCTCTTGTACGAGCGAGCGGGTTTCCTCGGGAGGGAGGACCGGGCTTGAGTGCACGATCATCAGGTGGACGCCGGCGTCGAGATCGGGATGGGACGCGGCGTATTGCGCCGCGCGCGCAAAGGCATCCCCGGTCGCGACGAAGCTCGCGCTGGTGAGGATCCCGCGCTCGAACGCGTCGATCGTCCCTTCGGTGATGGGTAGCGTGAGGCCGAAATCGTCGGCATTGACGATGAGCCGCCTGCCTGCCGCGGCTCCCGTCAGCGGAACGCGCATGTGGGACCGAGGGTAGGGAACGGCGATGCTTGAATCAAGCGAAACGGCCCGGAGCTTGATCAGGGTCCGGGCCGCTGGGATCGCTATGGGATCGCTAGGAGTGTCCGACGCTACGGATTGGTGTTCGTATCTCCGAAGTTGGCCACCTGGACTGTGAGATAGGCCCTCGCAGTCACGGCATCGCCCCAACTGCCGCTCGCCCGGAGATAGCCCGTGAAGTCGATCTGCGCGACGGCGGTGGCCGCGGTCGAGAGTGGCAGGGCCGCTTTCTGGGCCAGATCGCTGATCGTGATGGCTCCCTCCGCGGTGC
>Ga0066676_10000784_pt1 | contig 12056 bp, 12 predicted proteins | sample GraSoiAngelo_125_FD_62293 | JGI IMG/M metagenome (GOLD analysis project Ga0066676, IMG submission 62293) | Grasslands soil microbial communities from the Angelo Coastal Reserve, California, USA - 14_0927_05_40cm | ecosystem: Environmental > Terrestrial > Soil > Grasslands | place: USA...
AAGGGTCTGCCACTCGCGTACGACGGCGATCTACAGGAGCAGCGCGTTCCTCTTTACGACGCGGCCACGATCATCCCGGCGCTCGAGACGCTCGCGCTCGTCGTAGGCGGTCTGCGCTTCGACCGCGACGCGATGCGCCGCGCGACCGAGAGCGGCATGTTGACGGCGACCGATCTCGCCGATCACCTCGCGCGCCAGGGCGTGCCGTTCCGGGAGGCGCACGAGGTCGTGGGTCGCCTCGTACGCGCGCGGCTCGCTGCGAAGAAGGACCTCGTCGGGATCACGCTTGGGGAGCTTCGCGCGGCCGATCCGCGGTTCGGCGAGACCGCGGTCGCCGAGACGGAGATCTCCCGCTCCCTCGCGTCGCGATCGTCACCCGGAGGAACGGCTCCGGAGCGCGTGCGGGCGGCGATCGACGAAGCGCGGTCGGCCCTTCGCGCGTGAGCCCCGGCATCCGGCCGGCTCGCGCCGAGGACGTCGACGCGATGCGCGAGCTTATCGACACGTATGCGGCGCAGGACCTGATGCTGTCGCGCACGCGCGAGTTCCTCCTCGAGAACCTGGGCGACTATCTGGTCGCCGACGATGAGGGGTTCGCCGGATGCTGTGCCCTCGCCACGCTGACGCGCGATCTGGCGGAGATCCGCTCCCTCGCGGTGCGGCCCGAGACGTCCGGTCGCGGGGTGGGGAAGGCGCTCGTCGACGCGTGTGTCGCGCGCGCAAGGCAGCTCGGTCTCCGGCGCGTTTTCGCGCTCACCCTGGTGCCTGAGTTCTTCGAGCGCTGCGGATTCACGCTCATCAGTCTCGGTAGGCTCCCCGAGAAGAGCGCCGCCGAATGTCCGGTGTGCCCGAAACGCTTCGCGTGCGACGAGCAGGCGATGCTCATGCATCTCGACGGCACCACGCCCGAGCCGCTGCGGCCCGGCGAGCCATGGGGCTACACGCGCATCTTCCTCGGACAGGAGCCAGCGCGCTGACAGTCAGCGCTGCAGCTTGAGCACTTCCATCGACGCCGGGCGCCCGGTCGCGCCCTCCACGAAATAGAGCACGTCAGCGATCGTGACGAGCGCCCCGCCGGCGCGGGGCGACTGCAGCCGTGGAGCGAAATTCCAGGTGTCGCCGTTGAACGCATGGACGTCGCGCTCGACGACCCAGAACCATCCGCCGGCCTCGGACGCACGCCCGGCCAGCACCGGCTTTCGCAGGTCGCGGAGCTTCGTCCATTCATTGTGGGCCGGCTCGTAGCACTCGAAGGCCTGCGGACCGCCGTTGCCGCCAGCCGCGCAGATGCTTCCACGGTACGTGCCGACGGCGAGGTGGTCGCGTGGCGTCGGCATCAGGGCAAGCCCGGTCGACCAGCGGCCGGCGCCGTCCCACGACCAGACCTCGGGGATCCACGAGCCGTTCAGAGCGACGCCACCGACGAGCCAGACGCGTCCGTCCAGGGCGACTGCGCCGCCCGCCGCGCGTCCCTGCGGCATCAGCGCCTCCTCGGTCCAGCTCGTGTCGTTCGCGCCGAGACTGAAGACTCGCGCCGAGGCTTGCGCGAAGACGAATCCGCCGAACACGTAGATCCGGTCGCCGAGCGTCGCGGCCATCGCGTGATCCAGAGAGATCGGGAGATCCGGGGCGCGCTGCCGTGAGCCGGTCATCGTGTCGTAGCGGAAGACGTTGCGCCCGTCCTCGGTCGTCCCGGTGCCTCCGATGAGGTAGATGTCACCGCGCAGGACCGCCTCGGCCACGTCGCCGCGCGCGGGGTAGGCCGGCCCAGGCGATGACCAGCGCCGGTCCCCGAGGACCTCGGGATTGCCCGATTCGGTCAACGCGACCGATGGCGTGCTGGGTGGAAGGGTGATGATCGCGATCAACTGCAGCGTCGCCGCGGGACGCGGGGCGGTCGTTGGCGCGGGACTCTCGGCGAGGGTGGGTCGCGTCTCGGTTCGTGCGGTGAGGGTCAGCGTCGCGGCGGCGGCGAGCAGCACCGGGACGGCGAATAGCGTCAGCGATCCCGCGCGCCAGGGCCGAGGTGCCGCGGCAGGCTCGGGCTCGTCGAGCTCGACGATCTGGGTGTCGCTCATCGGAGTCTCGTACACCCTACGCCGCGACCGCGTTCCGTCGATTGCACTGTTGGCGCGTAACCTGTGCGCATGTCCGTTCGACTGACCCCGCGCGGTACTCGCGGCACTGGTTTCCCCAAGGTGGCGCCGTGGATCGCAGCGATATTCAGCTTCATGCAGATCGCGATGTTCCGGCTTCTCGGTCGCCGAATGCGGGTGCAGGGCCGACCGCTGCTCCTCCTGACGACCACCGGCGCGAAGACCGGCCGCCGCCGCGAAACGACGCTCGGCTGGTTTCCCGATGAAGAGCGCGGCAACGGGTCGCGGCTCGTCGTGGCGTCCAATGCCGGCGCCGCAGCGCATCCGTCCTGGTACGTGAATCTCGCGCGCCTGCCCGACGGAGCCGCGATCGAGGTCGACGGCCACAAGTTCGCGGTGAGCGCCGAGTCGCTGCATGGGGCAGAGCGCGAACGCGCGTGGAAGCGGATCGTCGCCCTCGCGCCCGGCTATGGCAAATACGGGCAGCAGACCGATCGCGAGATCCCGGTGGTGCGACTCACTCCGAAAGCGTGATGCGGGCGTAACTGCGATCCTCGGTTAGCCTGCGCCAATGTCCCGACGAGCGAAGGCACTGGTCGCCGGCATCGACACGCTGATCATGGGTGTGTTCGCGTTCAGCGAGACCGACGGGAGCGTCGGTCTCGGCGCGGCGGAACTGGTGCTCTGGGGCGCGGTCGCCGCGGCTGCGGTGTGCGCGGCCGTCGTCTTGCTCGAAGGCGCGGCGGTCGTCGCGTGGGCCGCCATCGGTTACGTGCTCTTCGGCGCGCTCCTCACCGATGGCAGCCCGCACTGGCCGCTCGCGGCGCTCGCCCTCGCCCTGATGCCGCTCGTGCCTCGTCCGAACCGCTCGCTCGGTCTTGGTCTCTTGATCGCATCCGCTGCCGCACTCGTTGCTCGAATGGTCATCGGCCTGCTGGTCTGAGCCGCGCGAGCGCATAGCATCTTCCTGTGACCACGCGGCCGACGATCCGCTCGGTGAACGGGCTCGTGGCGACCGACAACCATCTCGCCACCGCCGCGGGCATCGCGGTCCTGCGCGAGGGCGGGAGCGCGGTCGATGCCGCGGTCGCCGCCGCGGCGGTGTGTACCGTGACGCAGCCGCATCGCACCGGCATCGGCGGCGATCTCTTCGCGCTCGTGTACGACGCGCGCACGCGCGAGGTGCAGGCGTACAACGGCTCAGGCGCGGCTCCGCGGTCGCTCGAACGCGACTCGTTCCCGGATGGTTACCCGAGCGGCGGGCCCCGCGTCGCGACCGTGCCCGGAGCCCTCGCCGCATTCTCCGACCTCATCGACGACCACGGACGGCTCGGCCTCGAACGTGCGCTCGCGCCGGCGATCCAGTACGCCGAGGAAGGGTTCCCGGTGAGCGATGGTCTCGCCGAAGGCTTCGTCGACAGCGGCGCGCGCCTCGACGAGGAATGCGCGCGCGTCTTCGGTCCGCGCGGTCGCTTTCCGCGCTCCGGCGAGATCCTGCAGCAGACCGATCTCGCGCAGACCCTCCGCGAGGTCGTGGCGCACGGCGTCGCCGCGTTCTACGGCGGCGATCTCGGCGCCCGCTTCGCTGACGCGGTGGCAGCGCTCGGCGGTCACATCGCGCTCGACGACCTCGGCGCCCATTCGACCGATCGCCCCGAACCGATCGCCGTTCCATATCGCGGCCTGCGTGTCTTCGGGCAGCCGCCCGTCTCGCAGGGTCACGTCCTGCTCGAGGAGCTCGCGATCGCCGAGGGGCTCGACCCCAAGGAGTACGCCTGGGGCAGCGCCGACCTCGTGCATCAGATGGTCGAGATCAAGAAGATGGCGTTCGCGGACCGCGACGCGTACTCGGGCGATCCGCGGCAGGTTCGCTTCGACGTCGAGCGGCTCTTCGATGGTCCGTTCGTGAGCGCGCGGCGCCGCGCGATACCGGCGAAGGCGAGCGAACGCACCGAAGCCGGAGCTCTCGCTGCGCTCGCGACCGACACGACGTACATGGCGATCGTCGATCGCGACGGCAACGCCGTCTCGCTCATCGAGAGCGTGTTCAGCGAGTTCGGCGCCGCGTGTATGGTCCCCGACACGGGCATCATGCTCAACGACCGTCTCACCGGCTTCTCGCTCGATGCCGCGTCGCCGAATGCGCTCGCGCCCGGCAAGCGGCCGATCCATACGCTGAACACGGTCATGGCTCTCGAAGGCGTCACGCCGCGCCTCGTGTTCGGCACGCCCGGGCGCCACGCGCAGGTGCAAACGAACTTCCAGCTCGCCGTCGCGCTCATCGATCACGGCATGGAGGTGCAGCGCGCGATCGAGGAGCCGCGCTGGTATCACGAGTCGGGTCGCGCGCTGAAGATCGAGAACCGGTTCAGCGAGCAGACGCGCACCCGACTCGCGGCGAAGGGTCACGAGATCGCGCTCGTCGGCGACTGGGCCGAGGTGACCGGCGGTGCGCAGGCGATCGCGATCGACGAGAACGGCGTATTCAGCGGTGGCGCGGATCCTCGCCGCGAGGGCAACGCGGCCGGCTACTAACCCTTGCGCTCCCTGATCCCGCTCCTCTACGCCGCGCTCGCCGTCGCCACGGCGTGCGAAGCGGTACCGCCGTCGCCGGATCCGGTCGCGAAGCAGTACGCGGAGGCGTGGACGAAGGGCAATTACCAGGAGATGTGGGATCTCCTCACCGACGAGTCGCGCCAACGCGTTGGCACCGAAGGATTCCTCGATCGGCTGCCACGCATCGCCGAAGAGATGACACTCCGCTCCCTCGTGGCGACGACCGGACCGTCGACGCGCCAGAAGCTGCCGAACGGCTCGCCGGATCCACGGAGCGCGACGGTCTCGCTCGACGTCACGTTCCACACGATGCGCGTGGGCGACGTGAGACGCAGCACGACGCTCTCGCTGGTCATGGTCGGCGAGAAGGACAAGGCCGTCTGGCGCATCGCGTGGTCGCCTGAAGCGATCCTCCCCGCGCTCTCACCCGGTCGCCTCGTGCGGATGACGCGGCTCGACACATCGCGGGGCCGCATCATCGCGCGCGAGGGGACCGAGCTCGCGACGTTCATCGACGGATCGAATATCGGCGTCGTTCCCGGCCAGGTGCGCTCGGAGGACGGGCTCGCGCTGAGCCTCGCGCCGATCGTCGGCCTCACGCCGGACCAGATCAAGGCGAAGCTCCATCAGCCCTGGGTACGAGCGGACACGTTCGTTCCGATCCGAACGCTCAGCGGCGCACAGCTCGACGGCATCAAGGCGAAGCTCTCCGTCATCGAAGGTGTCGCGGCGCAGGCGACGCGCGTCCGAAGCTACCCGACCGGGCTTGCGTCGCAGACGCTCGGGTACCTCGCCGAGGCCAGCGACGCCGAAGCGCAGAAGCGCGCCGCGCGCGGCGTGCAGGCCGGCGATCTCATCGGTAAAGCGAACAGCGGTCTCGAGGACACGCTCGACGACGTCATGGGTGGCACGTACGGCTGGCGTCTCTCGATCATCGAACCGAACGGCGACCGGGCCGAGCTGCTTGGCGAGACCGCGGCGATCCCGGGAATGGACGTCGTGCTGTCACTCGACCCGGCGCTGCAGCTCGCGGCCGAGAACGCGCTCGGCGACCGTAAGGGCGCGCTCGTCGCGGAGGATCCGTGGTCTGGCGAGATCCTCGCGATCGCGAGCCGGCCGACGTTCGACTTGAACGCGTTCGCGAACGGCGACGCGGTCAACATCGCCCGCTTCTCGACCGACGCGCGCAAGCCGCTCTTCAACCGCGCGACATTCGGCCAGTACCCGACCGGCTCGTCGTTCAAGCCGATCACCGCGGCCGCCGCGATGCGCGAAGGCGTGTACAAGTGGGGCGACCGCATCGATTGCCCGGCGCGCTGGACGGGATACGGCGAGCAGTGGGCGCAGCTCAATCACGAGACCGGAAACCTCGGGCTCATCGATCTTCGTACCGCGCTCGCGCGTTCGTGCAACACCTTCTTCTACGAGCTGGGGAAGCGCCTGAACGACAAGAGCCCCGACCTGCTGCCGAGCGCAGCGAAGAGCTTCGGTCTCGGCAAGGCCACGGACATCGATTACGTGCTCGAGGCGGAGGGCCTCGTGCCCAGCCCGGCCTGGAAGGCGACTCGAGCCACCGACAAGACCTGGAATCCGGGTGATGCGACCAACCTCGCGATCGGGCAGGGTTTCCTTCTGGCGACGCCGCTGCAGATGGCGAACTATGCCGCGGCGCTCGCGAGCGACGGCATCGTGTGGAAGCCGCGCTTGGTGATCGAGATCCGCGACCGGTCGGGCACGGTGCAGAAGAAATTCGAGAAGGCGGAGCTGGGCCGCGCCGCGAGCATCCCGACCGACCTCTCGCTGATCCGCGATGGGATGCGCGCCGTGGTCGCGGACACGGACGGCACGGTGTACTTCCCGTTCCGCGGATTCGCGGTCGCCGTCGCAGGGAAGAGCGGAACGGCCGAAACGCCGGCAGGCGATCCGGACGGCTGGTTCATCGGTTTCGCCTCATTCGAGCAGCCGTCGATCGCCTTCGCCGCGGTGTTCGAGGAGTTCCACGAGTCGCCCGGCAACTTCGCATCCCAGGTCGCCGGCACCACGGTGCGCACCGTGCTCGGCGCGAAGTTCGGCGTGAAGTAACGGGCACGATCCGCGTCGAAACGACGATCCGCGCTCCGGCCGGACGCTGCTTCGATCTGGCGCGGAGCCTGTCGGCGCACCTTGCCTCGACGGCGGACACAGAGGAGCGCGTCGTGTCGAGCCACGCGTCAGACCTGCTCGGACCGGGCGATGTGGTGACGTGGGAGGCGAGGCACCTCGGTGTGCGCCAGAGGCTGACGTCGAAGATCATCCAGTACGACGCGCCTCGCTGCTTCGAGGACGAGCAGATCGCCGGCCCGTTCGCCAGCTTCTGGCACCGCCACGAATTCACCGGTCGCGATGGCACGACCGTGATGAGCGATCTCGTCCGCTATCGCGCACCCTTCGGCCCGATCGGATGGCTCGTCGAGCGCATCTACCTCGATCGCTATCTCCGCGGGTTCCTGGAGCGACGCGCCGCCCATCTGCGCGCGCTCGCCGAAGGCTGACGTGGCTCCCCGCCGACGCCCCGCGCCGCGCCATCTAAAATCGACCTATCCCGACCATCACTGACGCCCCGGCGACGCGTCGCCTCGACAACGGGCTGGTGCTGTACGCGCTCGAAGCGCGGCACGCGCCGGTGGTGTCGCTGTGGGTCTGGTACCACGTCGGCGGCCGAAACGAGGTCCCCGGTACCACGGGCATGTCGCACTTCCTCGAGCACATGCTCTTCAAAGGAACGCCGAAGCATCCCAAAGGCGACCTCGACCGGCTGCTCGCGCGCTATGGCGCGCAGTGGAACGCCTTCACCAGCGAGGACGTGACGTGCTACTTCGAAACGGTCCCGAAGGCGCGCTTCGAGACCGCGCTCGAGCTCGAGTCTGACCGCATGCGCAACGCGCTCATCTCGGTCGAGGAGACCGAGGCCGAGCGCACCGTGATCGTGAGCGAGCGAGAGGGCTACGAAAACGACCCGTCGTTCCTTCTTGGCGAGGAGCTGCAGGCCATCGCGTTCAGCCGTCACACCTACGGCCAGGGCGTCATCGGAAGCAAGGACGAGATCAAGCTCATGACGCGCGACGGCCTGTACTCGCATTACCGCCGCTTCTACGCTCCGAACAACGCCTACGTCGTCGTCACGGGCGACGACGAGCCCGAGCGTCTCATCGAACAGGCCGCGGCTTCGTTCGGCACGCTCGAGCCGTCGCACGATCTCGGCGAGCCGCCGAAAGCGCCCGAGCCGGAACAGCACGGCGAGCGGCGCGTGACAGTTCACCGCGCGGGCGGAACCCTGCCGATCGTGATGCTCGCGTTCCGCGCGCCGCGCGCGACCGACTCGCGCGCAGCCGCGATCTCCGCGCTCGCGGTCGCGCTGGCGGGGACGTCGACCGGAAGCGACGGAGCGTCCGGCCGATCGTCGCGCCTGCATCGCGCACTCGTCGAGACCGGACTCGCGGCGGACGTCGATGCCTCGTTCCAGCTGATGAAGGACCCCTTCCTGTTCCTGACCGATGCGACCCTGCGCCCTGGGGTCAAGCACGCGGACGTCGAGCGCGTCTTGGTCGACGAGCTCTCGAAGCTCTCGACCGACCTGGTTGCGGAGGACGAGTTCGCGCGCGTACGGCGCCAGCTGCTCGCGTCGACCGCCTTCAACACCGACACCATCACCTGGCGTGCGTACCGCTGCGGTCAGCTTCTCTCGACCGGCGCCGCGACTTCGATCGGCGACTGGTACGCGAAGCTCGCCGCTGTCACGCGCGAAGAGATCCGTGAAGCGGCCGCCGGCCTCTTCGTCGAGCGCTCGCGCAGCGTCGGGTGGTTCGTGCCCGAGGGCGACGCCGCATGAACCGCGTCCACCGCAGCGTGCTCGCGAACGGGCTGCGCCTCGCGGTGGTCCCGATCGCGGACCTGCGCTCCACGTCGGTGCTCCTCGCCGTCGAGGCCGGGCAGTGGTTCGAACCCGTCGGTCGCCCGGGGATCGCGCGTCTCGTGGCCCAGACGATGCTGCGCGGCACGGCGCGGCGCGACGCGGCCGCCTGGGCGAGCGAGCTCGACGCGCTGGGCGCGGTCGCGCGTCTCGATGTCGGAGCGCACGCGGCGGTTTTCAGCGCGCAGTGCCTCGGCGACGACCTCAGTGCGCTGCTCGCCCTGATCGCGGAGGCCGTGCGTACGCCGGCGCTGGCCGACGCGGAGGTCGAGTTCGTGCGCGGACAGACGCTCGCGCGTCTCGAGAAGGACGAGCGCGATACGCGCGCGGTATCCGACCGCGCCTGGCGCCAGCTCGTCTATCCCACGGGCCATCCCTTCCAGGCTCCCGCGATCGGTGACGCAGAGGTCGTGCGATCCGCGACGCCCGCGGAGATCCGCGCGTTCCACAAGAGCGCGATCGCGTCCGACGGTGCGGTGCTGGTCGTCGCCGGCGGCACGACGGCAGAGGCGGCGAAGGACGCGGTGGGCCGCGCATTCGGCGACTGGCCGAAGCGAGCGAAGCCGCGCGATGCGAACTACCCGCAGGCGACCCTCGCGACCGCGAAGCGACGCGTCGAGCTCGTGCCGGACAAGACGCAGAGCGACGTGATCATCGGCTGGCCCGGCCTGCCGCGAACCGACCCGCGCTTCACCGCCGCGCGTGTGACGAACATGGTCTACGCCGCCGACACCTTCGCGAGCCGCGCCGGCAACGTGATCCGCGACCAGCTCGGCCTCGCGTACTACGTGTTCAGCGCCATCGGCGCGAGCCGGGGCCAGTCGCCGTGGATCGTTCGGATGGGCGTCAACCCGCAGAACGTGCGACGCGCGATCGAAGTCGCGCTCGACGAGCTACGCAAGATCACGGCGGGTCAGATCGCCGAGGACGACCTCGCGGTCGCGAAGGACAAGCTCGTCGGCGAGCTCGATGTCGCGCTCGAGAGCCCGGCCGGCGTCGCTGCGATGGTGCTCGAGGCAGAGATGTTCGATCTCGGCGAAGACCATTTCGAGCGCTACCCGCGCGAGCTCCGCGCGGTCACGAAGGAGCAGGTCGTCGAGACCGCGCGCGCGTTCCTACCACCCGAGCGCTACGCGCTCGCTGTCGCCGGACCCGCGCTGCCCGAAGCCCTGGCATGACCGCGTCTTTTCCCAAGCCCGTCATCGAGCGGTTCGATACGACGGATACCGTGGAGATCGAGACGCGCTCGGCGAAGGGCACGAAGCACTCGGTCCCGATCTGGATCGTCGTGGTCGACGACGTCCCTTACGTCCGTTCGGTGCGGGGCCCGGCCGGGCGCTGGTACCGCGAGCTGCTTGCACGTGGCGAAGGCGCGGTGATCGCGGTCGGGAAGCGCACCCCGGTGCGGGCGAGGCACGATAGCTCACCGAAAGCGATCGAGGCGGTGAGCGCTGCGCTGCGCCGCAAGTATCCGCGCAGCGGCGAGTCGCTCCGCTCGATGCTGCGCGCTGACGTCCTCGACACGACCGTTCGCCTCGACCCCGCGGGATGAGGCGTGCGCGGCCAGCCGCCTGGCGCGCTACCTCTTCTCCGCCTCCATGAACGCGCTGGCGAGCGCAGCGTATCCAGCATCGGTCGGATGGACGTCGCCCTCTGCAACATGAGTGAGATGCAGCGCGTTATCGCCCACCGCGCCGAAACCGTCAGCGACCTCCGCGCCATTCGCGATTCCGATGCAGGCGATGAGATCGTTGAGTCCCGCCTTGGTCGGGTCGGCCGCGTTGGCCGCGCAGTCGATCGTGAGATCGCTGCCCAACAGGAGGGCATCGGTCACCGCCTCCAGCGGATCGCCGGTGCCACCCCACAGGTTGTAGTAGGTCATGACGAAGACCCGCTCGGTCCCGGGGTCCGCGGCCAGAGCTGCGTTCAGCGCGCTCAGGATCGTCTGGTAGTTGGCGGCGAAGGCCACGAGCGTCGCCGCCATCGCGGCGCGGCATGCAGCGCTCGTGATGTCGTGGCACGCCGCACTCCCGAAAAGTGTGTTGAGGAGGTCGTTGCCGCCGATGTCGAGCGTCACGATGCGCGTGTCGGTCGTCGGGTCGTTGATCGCCGCGAGGGCCTGCTGAAGCTGCGGCCCGGCGCCCCACGGCGTACCGCTCAGGAACCAGTAGCTCGTGTCGCCCCCGATGCCGAGGTTGACCAGCGTGTCGACGCCGCCGTGCGCCGTGCCGTGGAAGTAGTGGAAGAGACGTGGGACGTACGCCGTTTCTGCGATGTTGGAAGCGCCGATCCCTTCGGCGAGTGAATCGCCGAGCGCGAGATAAACGACTGGGGTCGGCGTCGCCGCGAGCGTCTGCGTTCCCGTGGCTACGAGTGTGAGTGCAAGGGCGATCGCGAAAAGCGCGCGCATCTTCTTCCTCCCGCCCCTTCCCACCTCAGCGGACGGCCGCAGCATAGGCCGATTCAGTCCGCAAGTCGCACGCGTCCACGTCTGCGGGAGAGGAGACCTTCGTCCTCGAGCTTCAGCGTGAGCTGCGCGACGCGGGCGTCGCCGACCGCGTGGCGCAGCTCGGCGAGCCTGAGTCCGTGCGGCGCGTCGCGAAGCTCGGCCACGATGCGACCACGCACGCGCCGGTCGCTCGTCGCGAACGCGGCCTGACGCCGTGGCGCGGCCTGGACGACGCGACCTCGCGAGCGGCAGTCCGCGGCGATCGGGCACGCCGCGCAGCGCGGCGTTCGCACGAGACAAACCGTCGCGCCCAGATCCATGAGCGCGTGATGCCACCGGTCGGCGCCTCGAGTCGGCACGAGCTGCTCGTCGAACGCGACGGCCTCGCGCTCCGTCGCGATGCGGCCCAGCAACACACGACCCAGCACGCGACGGATGTTCGTGTCGGCGAAGGCCACGCTTTCGCCGCGGCTGAAGCAGCTGACGGCGCCGGCCGTGTATGAGCCGATACCGGGCAGCAGATCGAGCGCTTCGCGCGTCGCGGGCAGCGCGCGTGGGTGCAGCCGCGCGATACGGTGCAGATCGCGGGCGCGCCGGTTGTAGCCGAGACCTGACCAGGCCCTGAGCACGTCGGCGAGGGTCGCCCGAGACAGCGCCGCGAGGGTTGGGAAGCGGCGAAGGAACGCCGGGTATGCGGGAAGCACACGGGAGACCTGCGTCTGCTGAAGCATCACCTCCGAAACGAGCACTGCATACGGATCGCTGGTCCGCCGCCACGGAAGCTCACGCCCGCTTCGGTCGTACCAGCCCAGAAGGCGTCGCCGGAGCGTCGCCGCAGCCGCCCTCCGGATGTACAATCTGTCGCCAGCATAGGTAGCCCGGAGTGCTGAGGGCCGCGAGGTCTTCAGTGCTTTTGTTTCTAGGGCGGTGGGTGGCGCGGGTCGCACCCGGGTAATGGAGGCTCAATGAACAATCTTGAGAAGCCGGTCTATGTCTCTGCCGATGG
>Ga0066676_10000786_pt1 | contig 12050 bp, 9 predicted proteins | sample GraSoiAngelo_125_FD_62293 | JGI IMG/M metagenome (GOLD analysis project Ga0066676, IMG submission 62293) | Grasslands soil microbial communities from the Angelo Coastal Reserve, California, USA - 14_0927_05_40cm | ecosystem: Environmental > Terrestrial > Soil > Grasslands | place: USA...
CGGAGCACGGCGACGAAGTCGTCGAGCGTGGTCGCCGGCGTCATGCCCTCGGCAGCGAGCTGCGCGACGCTCGCCGCGTCCTCCGCGTAGCCCACGATCTGGTGGCCGCCCTTCATGAGCCGGCGCGCCATGTTGCCGCCCATCCTGCCGAGCCCCACGATACCGAGCTGCATAGAGGTCTCCTCTACTAGCCTCACGCCTCGACGGCCCGACGCAGGAGGGCCAGTCCGGCCTTCACGTCGGAAGGAAGGTGGATGCGCAAGGCGCGGCGCCCGCGCTCCTCGAGCACCTGCAGATCGCCGCGGGCCTGGGCGGCCTTCACCACCCCGAACGTGTAGCGGTGCCCCGGCACCGGGAGATCGTTCGCGTCGTCGCAGGTGAGCTGCAGGAACACGCCGGAGCCCGGCCCGCCCTTGTACGCCTGGCCCGTCGAGTGGAGGAAGCGCGGGCCGAAGCCGAGACACGTGGCGACCTTGAACCGGTCTCGGATCGTCATCCGGATCGCTTGCAGCTCGGCCTCGTGCGCGTCGCTCATCTCGACGTACGCCAGGAGGGCCACGTAGTCGCCGGGCGCGATTTTCGACAGGTGCGCCTTCACGGCCGGGACCAGCGCGGCGTCGGTCGCGCGCAGCGGCGCCTCGGCCGGCAAGGCGCCCGCCTTCTCGTACTGATCGGTCAGCGCGCGCGTCGCCACCTTGCTCGCCTCGACGTCCGGCTGATCGAACGGGTTGACGCCGATCACGGCGCCGGCCACCGCGGTCGCGATCTCCCAGCGGAAGAACTCGGCGCCCAGATGCTCGGGGTCCGGAAGCGAGATGCGTACGAGCGGCTGGCCGGCGCGCGCGAGCGCGGCCACGGCGTCGTCCTGCGAGCGGTCGGGAGCCGAGTCGAGGCGCACGTAGACGAAGACGCGGTCGTTGCCGTAGAGACCCGGCGGGCCGAGCCGCTCGCGGCCGATGGGGATCAGTCCCTTGCCGCCCTTACCGGTGGACTCGGCCAGCAGCTGCTCGAGCCACGCGCCGAGCGCGCCCACGCCGGGCGACGTGACCAGCGTGACTTTGTCACGCCCGTGCCGCGCGAGGACGCCCATGACGATCCCGAGCAGCACTCCCGGATTGTCGTCCACGAGCTTCGAGGGGCCGCAACGCCGGGCCATCGCGGCCGCGTGGCTGAGGAGTCGCGCGACGTCGAGCCCCACGATCGCCGCCGGCACCGTGCCGAAGTTCGAGAGCGCGGAGTAGCGCCCGCCGATCGACGGCACGCCGTACGCGACGTGGCGAAATCGATCGGCGGCGGCGACCCGCTCCAGCTGCGAGCCCGGGTCCGTGATCGCCACGAAGTGATCGCCGGCCCGGTCGCCGATGTCGGCCCGCTTCACCAGGTCGAAGAAGTACTGCTTGAAGATGTTGGGCTCGAGCGTGCTGCCGGACTTGCTCGACACGATGAAGAGCGTCCGGGCCACGTCGAGCCGCTGCTCGAGCGCGCGAATCTGCGCGGGGTCGGTCGAGTCGAGCACGAGCAGCTCCGGATGACCGCTGATCCGGCCGAAGGTCGCTCGCAGCACGTCGGGGCAAAGGCTCGAGCCGCCCATGCCGAGCACGACCGCTTGCCCGAAGCCGGCGCTGCGGATTTCCTCGGCCATCCGCCGAAGCCCGTCGATGCCCGCCAGCTGGTGGTCGACCACGTCCAGCCAGCCCATCCAGGACGCCTCGCCGGTGCCGGTCCACAGCGTGGGGTCGCGAGCCCAGAGGCGCGCCGTCTTGCCGGTGCGCGTCCAGTCGGTGGCCGCCGCGTCGAAGGCGGCCTCGAGCTCGGCGGGGAGCCGGACGAAGGTCGAGTCGTCGCTCACGGGCGCCTGCGCCGGTCGAGCTCGCGAACGGTCACACCGTCGGCCACCAGCACGGTGTCGGCGATGCCCAGGAACAGTCCCGTGTCGACGACGCCGGCGATCGTCAGGATTGTCCGCTCGAGCGCGTGAGGATCCTCGATAGGACCGGTGGCGCAATCGACGATCACGTTCCAGTTGTCGGTCACGAACGGGCGGTCCTCCTCGGTCCTCAGCACGGGCTTCAGCCCGAGGGCCTCGAGCCGCCGGCGGCACAGCGGCAGCGCGAAGGGGAGCACCTCGACCGGCAGCCGCCCGTGGCTGCCGAGCACCTCCACGAGCTTGTCCCGCGTGACGAGGATCACCAGCCGCGCCGAGGCCGCCGCCACGATCCGCTCACGCACGAGCGCGCCGCCGTAGCCCTTTATGAGATTCAGCTCCGGGTCGACTTCGTCGGCGCCGTCGACGGTCAGGTCGAGGTCGGCCTCCAGGCCCACCAGCGGAATCCCGAGTTCACGGGCCAGACGCTCCGTCTCCTCCGAGGTCGGGACTCCCTTGACCCGGCACCCATCGCGCACGCGCCCGGCCAGCGCGTGGAGGAACGCGGTCGCCGCTCGGCCTGTGCCCAGGCCGACAACGGTCCCGTCCCTGACCAGGCCCAGGGCCCGCATCGCCAGCGCCTCGAGGGGATCGCCTGTCGCCGCCATTGTCGGGCGCCGGATGCAACGTTGACGTTACGTTCCGGCGCGCCTCAAGGATACCGCGGACGGCTGGCGGACAGCTCGTGCCAGGCCCGGAGTGTCTCGCCGACGCTCCACGCCTGCGCGATGCACCCGGCGGGAGCGAAGGGCGGATCGCCGTCGAAGATCTCGGAGATCGAGCCGAGACCTGCGTCGGCGAGATGGTCGGCCAGCGGCGCCAGGAAGGAACGCGCGGTCGCGGCGTCGCGATGGACTCGAAAGTGAGCCAGCGCGAACGGCCCCAGGAGCCAGCCCCACACCGTGCCCTGGTGATAGGCGCCGTCGCGCGCCCTCCGGTTGCCGCCGTAGTGCCCGTGGTACTGAGCGTGGCCCGGTTCGAGGCTTCGGAGCCCGTACGAGGTCAGGAGGTGGCGAGCGCAGGCGTCCACGACCCGTCGCTGCCGGTCGAGCGACAGCGGGCTCTCGGGAAGAGAGACGGTGAAGATCTGATTGGGTCGGAGGGCGTCGTCGTGCCCCGACGGCCCATCGATCACGTCGTAGCAGTGGCCGGCACGCTCGCTCCAGAACCGCTCGAATCCCGTCCTGGCGTGATCGGCAAGCGATCCCCATGGGTCGGACGATCGCCCGAGGCGCCGCGCGAAGTCGGCCATCGAGCGTAGCGCGTTGTACCAGAGGGCGTTGATCTCGACCGCCTTGCCCCCCCGCGGCGTGACGACCCAGTCGTCCACCTTTGCGTCCATCCAGGTGAGCTGAACGCCGGGCTCGCCGGCGATGAGCAGGCCGTCGGAATCCACCCTGATCCCGTAGCGCGTGCCCTCCGCGTGTAGCCGGACGATCTCGGCGAGGAGCGGAAACAGTTCCTCGAGCAGCCCAGCGTCGCGCGTGGCCTCGTGATAGGCGCGTACCGCCTCGACGTACCAGAGGGCCGCGTCCACGGCGTTGTAGTCGGGGGCCTGGCCGCCATCGCGGAGCCGGTTCGGAAGCATGCCCCCGTCCACGAACCGCGCGAACGTCTTCAGAATCCGCCGGGCGATCTCCCCTCGGCCGGTGGCGAGGGTGAGCCCCGGCAGAGCGATCATCGTGTCGCGACCCCAGTCGCCGAACCAGTGATAGCCGGCGATCACCGTCATGCCGTCCGCGTCGGCGACGAGCGGACGGCGGACCAGGAACTGGTCGGCGGCCAGCACGAGGCGGCCGATCCAGATGGGCGCGCCCTCCGCCGAGGGCTGGGCGCGCCGCCACGTGTCAAGGACCTCCGCGTCGTGCTGTGCGCGACGGCTCCACGCCGCATCGCCGTCGAGCGACGGTTCGGCCTCCGCCGACAACACGAGCGTCAATGCCTCGCCGAGCTCGAGCGAGGCGCGGAACGTCGCGACGTGGAGGTGATCCTCGACGGCCTCGAGGCCTCGCGCGCGCTCGACCGCAAGATCGAAGTTGCGATACCAGGAATGCGCGGTCGTGGCGTCTCCATGGTCGGCGAGCAGCAGCAGGGGTCGGGCGCCGTCGAACGCGATCACGCGGACGCCGCGCGCGACCGGCGTCACGTCCATCCGCCATCCGTCACCGCGCGTTGCCCCGTGGGAGTCACGATAGTTGACGAGGACCTTCAGCTGGAGGACAAGGGCCGTTCGCGCGCGCAGGACGCGGTAGCGGACGTATGTCGTGTTCGCGCCCTGCTCCATCCAGATTCGCTTCTCGACGCGCCCGTCGGCGACCGCGGCGGTCCACACCGGCGTGGTCCCGATCTCGCGATATCCGCACGGAGCGATGGTGCCGTCGGCCCAGCGGTTCGTCGAGAGCTGACGCTCGAGACCGTCGTACGCCACGGTCTCGTCGACGGTGGCGACGAGGAGCGTGCGCCCGAGGGGAGGCTCGAGTGCCGCCACCAGGAGGCCATGATAGCGGCGGCCGAGGAGCCCGGCGACGGTGCCTGACGCGAATCCACCGACGCCGTTGGTGCACAGCCATTCCCGGCGCTCGGCGGCTGCGAGATCACCGCAGATTTCCCGCCCGAAGCCTACTATGCTCATTCCAGAGCTTCGCGTCATCGTACCCGTCGCGTCGCGGGCGGGCTGCGCGGAGTCCCGGCTGTTTAGATCCACCCGATTGCCCGGGGGATTCACGAATCCCGCGAGGCCGGCTTTCCATCTGAAACGATGGAGGTGATGACCGTGCTGACAGCAATCCTTCCGCTGATCTTGCTCGTCGCCCTGGTCGCGCTTCCGCTGGCCTGGCGAATCCGCGCCGACCGGCGGCGCGACCGGGCTGATCTTCTGAGCGCCGACATCCGGAGCGCGATCAACCGGCGGCTCCGCGGAGAGTCTTTGCTCTCCGTCGAGGTTACTCCCGAGACGCTCTGGCAACCGGGACGTGTCGTTCTTCGGACGCCCGCGGGCTACGAAACGCTCGCCGAGACGGTGTGGCGAGATGTCGTCGACCGTCTGCCCGTCGGCTACGACCTGGTGGTGAGGCCGGGGCATGCTGCGGAGCCGGCGCCGCTGCGGCGAGCCGCGTGACACAGCCGAGCTCACCCGCGTCGATGTGAGCGCGCGGCACGGGGACCGCACGCCGGTTCCCCGTGCCGCGCGGGCCGACCCCGTGAGCGACCCATCCGAGCGGCTCCGCGCACGTTGAGGTAGCGCGGCGCCCCTCGTCTGCCGTAGATTCGTGCCATGTCGGCGCCGGCACGAGCCTCGTAGCGGTCTGACGGTTCAATCGAGGCGGCATCTCATTCCTCCCCCCGCTCGGAAGCAGTTTCGATTCGACGAACGCGGCGCACGCTTCCTCCTCTACCCGCAGCCCATGGCGGTCCGCGGCTTCGAGATGCCGCGGCTCGCTCGCATCAGCGGAGCGCTCGGGCCCGGGCCGAGCGACCGCCGCATGTACGTCGTCGACGCGCTCGGTAAGGATCCCTACCGGGACCCGGAGACGGCGGACTACATCTGGTACCCGCCGTACCCGCTGACGAAGCCGCACCACGGTCCCCTCCAGCCGGACGCGAACGGCCAGTTCGACCACCTCGAGCCGGGCACGCGCGAGTTCTCGGCGGCCGCGGCCTTCGCCGCGGTCCACTGCGCGTTCGCGGTGTGGGAGCACTACATCGGCCGCCGGCTCCGCCTCGTCACGCGCCGCGGACAGCGGCGCCTCGAGATCGTCCCTCGTGTCACCAAGATCGGTGACGGCGCGTGGTCGGGCGAGGGGTTCGTCGAGTTCGGCTTCGCGAACAACAACCAGCGCCAGCCGTACTGCGAGAACATCGACGCCGTCGCCCACGAGTGCGGCCACATCATCCTCAAGCGCTTGATCGGGCCGGCGCCGAAGGGCCGGTACCAGTTCGAGCGGAAATCCCACGACGAGGCCGGCGCGGACATCGTGTCGCTGGTCTGCATCCTCCACTTTGACTCGGTGGTGAACGCCGTGCTGGCCCAGACGCGCGGCAAGCTCTACTCAATCAACATCCTGTCGCAGATCGGCGAGTACCGGCGTGGCCACAGCGGCCGGCGGACCACTCGAAAGCTGTTCCACGACAAGACGATGGCGGCCGTCGCGCGCGCCCGCGGCCACGACAAGTACGTGTACGCCCAGCCCTTCCTCGGCGCCGCGTTCGACATCCTCGTCGAGATGTACGAGGACCATCTGGTCCAGCGCGGGCTCATCGACACGGACCTGGCGCGGCGCTCGACCCACGCGAGCGCGAAGGCGCATCCCCGCATTCGTCGGGAGTTCGCCGCCCGGTTCAAGCTCAACCCCGACGGCTTCGCCGACTCGCTGCGCGACGCCACCCGCGACTTCGCGTACATGCTGGCGCTCGCCTGGCGGAAATCGCGAAGCACCGGAGTGACGTTCTCGCGGGTGGCGTCGAACATCGCCGCGGCCGACGCGCGGCTCAACCGTGGCCGCTACGGCGCCATCATCCGCCGCGCCTTCTGGAAGCGAAGGATCGCGGTGCGGGTCGGCCGATCGTGAAGGCGCGACTGCTCATTACCGGCGCGGGGACGGCCGCGACGAGCAACCTGATCCGCAGCCTCCGGGCTGGCGCCGACTCGCTCTTCATCGTCGGCGCCCACAGTGACCGCTTCTTTCTCCGTAAGTCGTCCGCCGACGCCAACTACCTGCTGCCCGACCTGACTCATCCGCGCTTCTTCCCTGCCCTGCGTCGGGTGCTGGCGAAGGAGAGGATCGACCTGCTGATCCCGACCACCGACGCGGAAGTCCGCGCGCTGGTACGCCCGGGGCGGCGGTTGCCGTGCCGGCTGTTCCTGCCGCGCAAGGCCGTCGTCGACTTGTGCCAGGACAAGTACCGGCTCAACGTCCGACTGCGCTCGCGCGGCGTGCCGGTGCCCGCGACGTATCCGGTGAGTGGGCTCGGCGCGATCGACAAGATCTTCCGGCGGCTGGCGGATCACGAGCGCGTCTGGTGCCGGATCCGGGTCGGCAGCGGCTCGATGGGCGCTATTCCGGTCAAGCGCGCGGAGCAGGCCCGGAGCTGGATCGCCTACTGGGACGAGATGCGGGGCGTTCCCGCCACGTCGTTCACGCTCTCCGAGTTCCTGCCCGGCCGGGACTTCTCGTGCCAGGCCCTCTGGAAGGCGGGCGAGCTCATCCTCACCAAGACGTGCGAGCGCCTCTCCTACTTCGGCGGCGGGTCGCAGCCCAGCGGGATCTCGTCGGTCTCGCAGCTGGCCAAGACCGTCCGCGAGCCGCGAGTCATCGAGGTGTGCGCCGCGGCCATCCGCGCCCTCGACCGCCGAGCGTCCGGCACGTTCAACTTCGACCTGCGCGAGAACGCGCGCGGCGTGCCCTGCATCACCGAGATCAACGTCGGGCGCTTCGCGTCGGGCACGAACGTCTTCGACCTCACCGGCCAGCACAACCTGGCGGCGACGTTCGTGCGCGTCGCGCTCGGCCGGCGGGTGGATCTGCACGAGGAATACGACGCGGCCGAGGGCTACTACACGGTCCGAGACCTCGATACCCTCACCGGAGTCTTCCGAACCGACGAGTTGTTCGATAGGATTGTGGACGCGCGCGAATAGATGCGGGGATCCCCCGGCTCACCACCACACAGGGAGGAACGTCATGCCCTTCAAGTCACCGGTGAAGAAAGGTCAGAAGCGCCGCTTCGTCCTGAAGTTCAAGACGGCGCTGACGCCCGCGCAGCTCAGAGGCTTCAAGAAGAGCGTGCGGGCGCTGGCCAAGAAGTTCAAGGCGTCCGTCACCAAGTAGTCGATCCGCGTGGCGAAGCGAAAGCGGCCCGAGCGCGCCGAGCGCGTCGAGATCGTCGGCGAGCTCGATTCCCACGACGCCGAGGCGCTCCAACTCGAGCTCCGGCGGCTGGCGAAGCGCTACGGCGCGGCGATCGACGAGCTGAGCATCGAGACGTCGACGCTGGAGCAGGACGACCGTTCAGCGTAACGCGGTGAGCGCCGTCTCGGCCTGGGCGAGCCAGAAGCGCATACCGAGCTCGCGGAACAGGCCGGCGGCGGCGCTCAGATGCTCCGCGGCCTTCGCGCCGTCACCGACCTTCTGCTGCCACCGGCCGAGCCCCAACCGGGCAAGCCCGACGAGCGGGCGCATCTCGAGCTCGGTCCCCAGGGTCAGCGCGCGGCTGAACGACGCCTCGACGGACCCGCCAGCCTGATCGTCGCCGCGCAGCGCGATCTCGCCCAGCAACCGCCACGCCCAGGCCTCACGGCCGCGCTCCTTGTGCTCGCGCGCGATGTCGAGGGCGCGCTGGGCCGTCTCGGCCGCCTGACGACTGCGATCGGACAGCAAGGACGTTTCCGCGAGGCACATCAGCACCATCGACTGACCGCCGACCCAGGACATGGCCAGCGCCCGCTCGGCCGCTTCCTCCAGCAGGGGAATCGCCTCGGCGCCGCGGCCCGTCAGCGACAGCGCGATGCCCAGCGCGGAGGTCACCGGCGGCATCCAGAGCGACAGATGCCAGCTGCGGCAGAGGTCGAGCGCGCGAGTCAGCGTCGGAATCGCGGCCTCGAAGTCGCCCATCCTTACCTGAAGACTGCCGATGCCGGCGTACGCGGTGACGAGCGTATAGGGATGGTCGACGGCCTCGGCGATGCGGATGCCTTCGAGCCCGCGGCGAGTGCCCTCGGCGAATTCCCCCAGCTCGGCCAGGCACCAGACCAGCGCCGTCCGCGAGTGAACCGACGGCAGCTGGGGGAAACCGAGGGACTGGCGCTCCAGCTCGCCGCCGAGCGACGCGATGTTCCAGTCCAGGAGCGCCGCGGCGCGGCGGTAGCTGCCCAGCACGTAGTAGGTCTGCGCCAGGTAGGTGTTCGCTCTGAGCCGCGTGCTGAACTCGCCGTGCGTCTCGGTGAGCGCCAACGCCTGGCGGCCGTACTCGATCGCCCGATCAGGATCGCCCATCAGCCGGAAGTAGTCCGTCATGAATGCCGACACCTGGCCCAGGCGGCGCTGGTCGTCCAGGGCTCGCGCCAGCTGTTCCGCCTCCCGGAGGAATTCCAGGATGCGCGGGAACTCGCCGAGCGGCTGGAGGGCGTTGCGCAGGTCGAATCTCAAGTCGATGGCGTGCTCGGTCCGCTCCCGGCTCTCGGGCAGACGCGCGAGGGCGTCGAGGGCCTGCTCGTAGTACGAGACCGCCTCCCGGTGCGCGCTCCGGCTGTACGCCTTCACGCCGGCCTGCCGGAGGTATCCGTGGGCCTTCGGCCACACGGCGCCCTCGAACGCGTGGTGGGCGAGCCCTTCCACATGCTCGGCGAGACGCTCGGGATACGCGCGCTCGAGCGCCTCTACGACCTGCGCGTGGAGCTCGCGCCGCGGCTCGGTGAGGAGGCGCCCGTACGCGACTTCGTGGGTGAGCGTGTGCTTGAACGTGTATTCGGTGTCCGGGCCCGCGCTCGTCTCGTAGAGGAACTCGGCGCCCTTGAGCCGGTCGAACGCCCGGCGGAGCCCGTCGTCCGGCGCCTTCGTGACCAGGCGCACGATCGAGAACGAAACGTCCTTACCGACGACCGCGGCGACTTCGAGGAGCCGCCGGTCTTCCTCGGCGAGGCGATCGATGCGACCCAGCAGCACCTCCTGGACCGTGTCGGGCACCGCGAGCGAGGGTGATCGCCCCACCTGCTCGCGGACGGTCCGAGCCAGCTCCTCCAGGAAGAACGGATTGCCCTCAGCCTTGGAGACGATGAGGTCCACGAGGCCGTTCGAGAATCGTTCCGAAACGCGGGTGAAATCGAGGACCGACCGCAACACCCGCTGGCTGTCGTCGGGCGCCAGCGGCTGCAGAGCCACTTGGGTCACGTAGGACCGCTCGATCCACGGCGGCCGGTATCCCGAGCGATAGGTCGAGATGAGCAGGACGCGCGCGCCGGCGACGATCTCCGCGAGCGAGGCGAAGTATTCCTCCGAGGTGCGGTCGATCCAGTGCAGGTCTTCGACCACGACGACCAGCGGGCGCTGGCGACTCCGCTTGAGCGCGAGCTGGCGCAGCGTCTCGAAGACGCGCACCTTGGTCGCATCCGCTTCGAGCCCCGACGGCGGCCCGTCCGGCTCGACGCCGAGCAGGTGCAGCAGGTACGGCGCGGTCTCGAGCAGATCCATGCCGGCCTCGAGCAGGCTCGAGCGCACCTTGTCGGCGACCGTCGCGGGCGAGTCGCCGTCCGTGATCACGCACATCGCCTTCAGCACGTCGAGGACCGGAAGGTACGGAATCGCCGCGCCGTAGGACCGACACTGCCCTTCCACGTACGTGACGGCGGCGCCCGCGATGCCGTCACGGAACTCGAACAGCAGGCGCGACTTGCCGATGCCGGCCTCGCCGCTGATTCCGACGATCTGGCCCTGGCCGCGAATCGCCGACTCGAGGCGCGACTGCAGCAGATCGATCTCGCGATGGCGGCCCACGAAGGCCGCGGCGCGGTCGCGGACTCCGCGCCCCACGGCCCGGCGGCCCACGAGCGCGAGCGCGCGGCCCTGTCCCGACGCGTCGGGAAGCTCGTGGAGCTCGAAGCCGCGCTCGAGGAACGGCGCCGCGGTCTCGCTGATCACGACGCCGTCGGGCTCGGCGCGGGCGATCAGCGCGTCGAGGATCGTCAGCGCCGCTTGCTTGCCCTCGACGTCGAGCTCGGCCGCGGCGGCGCCCTGCCCGACCAGAAACTGGCTCGTGTGGACCGCGACCCGGATCGCCGGCCCGGCGCCGGTCTCGTGCTTGGCGCGCTCGACGGCCTTCACGATCGCCATCGCGGCGTGCGCGGCGCGGCTCGGCGCGTCCTCGGTCGAATCGAGACCGAAGGCGGCGACGATGCCGGCGGGGCTCCGGCCCTCGATCCGTCCCTCGAAGCTCCGGATCTTGTCGAGGAGCACTTCGAGCGCGCGGCCCGTCTCGAGCAGCGCCTCGGGCGACGAGAGCGCGATCAGCGTCGCGCGCAACAGCGTGACCCGCCGTTGCTCCCAGCGAAGGGGCGTCGGCGACGACGCCGATGCCAGGGCGGGCCGCGGCGGCTCGAGGGGCGAGGGCTCGGCCGGCGGCGGTTCGGGGCGCGCTCGGCGCCGCTCGGGGCGGCGCGGCGGCGTCGATGTCGACGCCGCAGGGGTCTCCCCCTGGCGGAGTCCGTACTTCTCGATCCGCGCGCGCAGGGTGTTGCGCGAGATCCCGAGGAGCGCGGCCGTTCTCGAGATGTTCCAGCTCGTCTGCTGAAGGACGTCGACGACTCGATCGCGTACGGCGTCGTCGAGTGAGCTCGCCGACGCGGTGACGGCCGCCGACGCCGATGCGAGGTCCGGCAGACCGAGGGCGCCGGCGCGGACCTGGGACTCGGACGAGAGCAGCGCGACTCGCTCCATCAGGTTGCCGAGCTCGCGTACGTTGCCCGGCCACGCGTAGGCCAGGAGCGCCGCGCGCGCGTCGGCGGTGAGCGTCTTGGGCGGCATGCCGTAGTCGGCGCACGCCCGGCTCAGAAAGTGCTCGGCGAGCGTCAGGACGTCGCCCGCCCGCTGGCGCAGAGGCGGCAGCGTGAGGGAGAGCACGGCCAGGCGATGGTAGAGATCCTCGCGGAAGCGTCGGCGCTGGATCGCCGCTCGGAGATCCTCGTTGGTCGCCGTCAGGATCCACACGTCGACGTGCTCGTCGCGCGTCGCGCCCAGCCGGCGCACCGAGCGCTCCTCGAGCACCTTGAGCAGCTTCGCCTGGAGCGGCTCGGAGAGGAGACCCACCTCGTCGAGGAAGATCGTCCCGCGGTTCGCGGCCTGGAACAGGCCGGGCTTGGCCCGTCGCGCGTCGGTGAAGGCGCCGCGCTCGAAGCCGAACATCTCCGCCTCGAGCAGGGTTTCCGGAATCGCCGCGCAGTTGACGTCGACGAAGGGACCGTCGGCGCGGGGCCCGGCCTTGTGGATCATCCGGGCCAGGAGGCCCTTCCCCGTCCCGGTCTCGCCCTCGATCAGTACGGGCGGAAGCCGACGCAGCTCGCCTTGCCGCTGCAGGAGCCGCACGACCCTCTCCCGGATCGCCTCGATACCCGAGCTGTCCCCGATGAGGTCGGCCA
>Ga0066676_10000789_pt1 | contig 12046 bp, 11 predicted proteins | sample GraSoiAngelo_125_FD_62293 | JGI IMG/M metagenome (GOLD analysis project Ga0066676, IMG submission 62293) | Grasslands soil microbial communities from the Angelo Coastal Reserve, California, USA - 14_0927_05_40cm | ecosystem: Environmental > Terrestrial > Soil > Grasslands | place: USA...
GGATCTAGGACCGATAGCCGTCCGTCGTGTCGAGGCGGGTCCGGCAGCCGGGCGGCTATCACCTCGGCAGCAAGCGCGTTGCCGGCTGCGCTCCAGTGGGTATTACGCCGGCCGTAGAGCGGGGTTCGGTACCGAAGGGAGTGCAGGGCTATCTCGGTGGTCCCCAGGGCCGTGGTCAGGGCGATAAGAACGAGTCCTGCCGCGTGCAGGAAGCGGGTCCAAAGACGCACGTGGTTTCGCGTGCATCCCCCCTAGCGAAAACGATCATCGTCAGCAATGTCCTTGGGTTAGGGCGCCGGCGTTGACGAGGAACTCGTGGAGCGCCCGCTTCCGTTCGGTGAATCCAGGCACCCGGAGGTACTCGATGTAGGAGTCCCGGATCTCGTCAACGGGCACCGTGTTGACGTAGCGAAACCGGCGCCCGGCGACGTCGCCGCGCGCGATCGCGGCCTCCGTGTGGAGCGCGAGCCGGGCGAACGAAGCCGTCACCAGGCCGAAGGCGGCCAGCACGAGGGCGGCGAGGGCGACCTCGGTCGCGCGATGAGGCCGGCTCCACTCTGACGCTGGCGAACCGGTGATCGCCAGCGCGGCGGCGGCCGCAACCGCGCCGGCGAGCGCCGGGCGGGAGGGATGCCAGGCCACCCAGACGAGGTGCCCGAATACGAGCCCCCTCATGCCGGTGTTTGCGGCGCTCAGGAACCCCCGCCAGGCGAAGCAGGTAGCGGCGACGGTGAGCGCGGGGATGACGACATGGGCGGTCCTACCACACCGCCGGCGGACGGGAGAATCGTGGCCGCGTGCTCCCGTACTCAGGTAATGGAGATCCCGGGTGCTTCAGTGGCATAGTGGTGAGCCGGATGACGCTCCACGCGCTCGAATACTGGGCGATCCGGCTGCACGTGGTGCCCGGCGCGGTCGCCATGATCGTCGCGCCGGCCGCCATGCTGGTCACCAAAGGTGGGTGGTGGCACCGCCTGTGGGGCCGGATATTCGTGTGGTCCATATTCGTTGCGCTGCTCGCGGCGGTGCCGCTCGCGTACTTCGCCAACGACCTATTCCTCTTCTACATGACGTTCGTTATCTTCTTCCTCACGCTCTCTGGCTACCGGATCCACATCATCAAGCGGCAGAACTACCGCGGCGGCCTGATCGACTGGATCGGGGTCGCGGTGATGGCTTTGGCGGGGGTGGGCGCAACGCGCCTGGGGCTCTCGACCGGCAGCGAGATGGGTTTCGTCATGCTCATCGTCGGCCTCGGCGTGATGGTCGGGGCCGCCGGCGACTTCTACCGCCTCGTGCGGTCGCCCCGCCACAAGCAGGCGTGGTGGTTCATCCACATGGGCAAGATGCTCTCCGCGTACGTCTCCGCGGTCACCGCGGTATCTGTGGTCCAGTTCCACTGGCTGCCGACCACCATTCGCTGGCTCTGGCCCATGGCCATAGGGGTCCCCGGTATGTTCGTTTGGAGCCGCTATTACCGCAATCAGTTCCGCCGTTCCGAGGGCCGGGTCCAGGTTCGGGTCGTCGCCGGGCCGGTGGCGGGTCCTGCTCGGCGATGAGCCGGCGATGGTGGCCATGTCGCCTGGGGCCTCTGGACAACCGTCCTCCCGGTGGCCACGCGATCAACGACAGGCGAGGCCGCCCGTAGGCCGGGGTGCCAGCGGCCGCGGCTTGGCACCCGGCGTCGCCTAGAGACCATGCCGGCGGAGGTAGGCGACGGCCTCCTCGCCGTCACGCGCGACGTGGAGTTACCACGGCAGCTCAGCCCGCGCGAGCGCCTGGCGCGCGATCTCGACGTCGGCGACGTTGTCCTCGACCAGCAGCACGTGCAGCCGGCGCGGCATCATCCGGCCACGGCCGCACCGTAGTCGGGGATGAAAGGAGGGCGGCTTTCGCGACGTCCGAGAGGCGGCGTTCAGTTGCGTTGGTTTTGGAAAGACTGCGCCAGTCACCAGTACTCATGCCCCTCCGGCGTCGCCACCGGCGCCTCGAGCCGTCGAACGCGCGCCGCCGCAGATAGCAGCTATTATAATAGGGCCCAGGTTCACATAACCGCCGAACCCGGACGTTGCCGGATCCTCGCCCCCCCACCCTCCCCCCATGCGAGATACTTCAGGCGCCCGCGGCCGCGCGGGAGCCGGCCGGCCGCATCCAGTACCGGCTGAGCGCATGCCCCACGACCTTCGCGGCCAACGCGTGCCCGCGCGCCGTGGGATGGCCGTCACCGTAGAGCAGTGTGGGGCACGCGTCGGCGCTGCACGCCGGCACGAACGCCTGCTCGACGTCGATCACTCGGGCGCCGCACGTCGCCCCCGCGAGCCGGATCGTGCGGCTCGCGTCGACGTACATCGAGTTCGTGAGCCCCGGATAGGTCACGAAGATGACCTCCACGGCGTCGCGGCGCGCGCGCTCGCAGACGGCGCGGAGGTTCGTGGAGGTCGTGGACCCGGGCGGCGGTGCCGTGCGCTCGCTGGGCAGCCTACGGTACCCGACCTCGAACCGCGCGTCGCCGTACTCCTCCACGGCCGTCAGGCCGGCCGGGTTGCCCTCGAAGGTGTGCGCCTTGAAGTCGCGCACCTTCAGCTCCGGCGCCTGCACCCACCGGCGGAGCATGAAGAAGATGCGGAACACGCGCGAGTATCGCCAGAGAAGGACGCCGGCGCTCGGTGGCGCGTCGGCGACGGGCTCCGGCATCGTCCAGATGTCGTTGGCGCCAACCATGACGAGGACGACGTCGGGATGAAACACCTCGAGATACCGCGCGAAGCGGTTCCTCACCTGGGAGGAGTTGGTCCCCGGGAACGCGACGTTCAGCACCTCGATCGGCCGGTCCGGGTGCCGGGCGTTCCAATGCCGCTCGAGCACCTTGGGATACGCCCGCTCCGCCCTGACGTAAAGGCCGTAGGTGTTAGAGTCGCCGAGCGCCAGCACACGCCGACGTCCAGCGAGCACGCCGAGGCCCACCGGGAGGCTTCTGTCCCCGGCCCACCGCGCCGCGATCTGCAGGCACAGCTCGAGAAGGAACAGGCCGATCAGCAGGCCTAGCAGGATCAGCGCGATGCGGGCGCACAGCGCTCGGATCGCCAGGCCGTAGTCAACGTAGAGCTCTAAGCGCTGATCCAGTTGACTCCGCCGCATACAAGTCCTGGTAGCTCGTCGGGCCCGCTGGGCCATCGACTCGTACGCCCCGAAACAAGCCCTCGTCTCCGTACTGGCGGATGTACAGCTCGGTCGCAAGCTGAAGCATCCGCGCGCCGTCGACGAGGCTGCCGTCGTAGTGCGCCTGGGCCTGCAACATTCGCAGCCGCAGGAACACGCGCTCGCTCACGGCTCTGGCGTGCAATCGCGCGGCAGGCACGTGTTCGAGATACACACTGGAACGTTTTGCGTCGTCGGCGTATTGCAACAGGTCGCGCCAGAGCCGCAGTCATTGCGCCCGCGCTGGCACATGAGGATCGTCACACACATGCCGAAGCCGCGGGTCGCGTCTAGATCCTTGTCGCACATTGTGGGCGATGAGCATTGGCCTCCTGCGTGTGTGCAGTACTTGCCGATACCCTTCTCGTTCCCCGGGTTGGACGGGTTCCCGCACTGGGTGTTCGCCGTCGCGCCGCCCGCATCGCCCGTCCCGCCGTCTCGCCCGCCGTCGCTCACCGGCGGCGTGGACGTCGTGCTACCACAGGCAACCATCATCAGCATCGCGGAGAACGCAGCCCACTTGAAACTAATCATGCTCGCCATCCCTTTCATCCGCGCGAGCATAGGAATACAGCCGCGGCGTTGTCAACGTGGGGGGCACCGTCTTCGTTGACCACCATGCGGGCTGACCGAAGTACCCGATCCAGTTGTTCGGAGGGGCGCCGCCCGGTCCGGGCCGGCGCCACACGTAGTAATCCCGGTGACGCGATGCTCGGAACCGTCGCGAATCGAGAAACCACGGGTGCTGGTCGCTCGTATGATGACGCCACCGATGTCCCCCACCCCGTCTCCGTTGCTGTTGCACCACGAGTGGGGATAGACCTGGTAGATGATGCCGCCTCGCCACCACGACGCGCGTCGAACCCGGCGTCGCATCACGACCCATTCGCACGTTCCTGGGCGAGCTTCTCGTAGCCCTCGGCCATCTGGCGACGGTCGAACCGCGCGGCCACATGCGCGCGACACGCCGCGCGGTCGATATGCTCTAGACGACCGATGGCGGCCGTGAGCTCGGGCTCGTCGTCGACCAGGAAGCCGGTTCGACCGTCCTCGACGAGCTCGGCCGCCGCGCCTCGCTTCAGGGCGAGCACCGGCGTACCGCACGCCATGGCTTCCACCATCGCCAGGCCGAAAGGCTCGCTCCAGCGCGATGGATGCAGGAGCACCACCGCGCCGGCGAGAAATGCTCCCTTGTCGCGTGACGGCACTTCGCCGATGAGTTCCACACCGCCCCGGCGAAGGAGCGGCGCGATGACCTGGTCGAACCACGACCGCTGGGGGAAGTCGAGCTTCGCACCAACTCTCAGCGGCACGCCGGCTGCCTGCGCCGCACGGATCGCGATGTCGAGCCCCTTGTCCGACGATACACGCCCGAGGAACGCGAGATAGCCCCCCCGCGCGCGGCGTAGGGCAGCGCCGCAACGTCGATCCCGTTGTAGACATTTCCCGCGAACGTCAAGCCTGGTGCGTCGCGTTGCTGCGCCCGACTGATCGATACATAGGTGGCGTGGCCGCGTGCGTGAAACACCTGGCGATAGCCTCCCGTGTCCAGCGGATAGTGCACCGTCGTGAGCGACGCGCTCGTGCGGAGGTAGTCGAGCACACGCCAGGAGTGGTTCAGCACGATGTCCGGCCTCTCTTCGTGGATCACCTCGGCGGCTCGTCGCGCCGCATGGTCCTTGATCGCCCGGAACCCCTCGACGTCTCGCTTCGTTCCTGGAGTTCCGAGGGGCTCACTTGTCAGCGGCACAAGCCGACCGGCCGCCGACGAGCCACCGCTCGCCATCAGCGTCACGTCGTGCCCACGGGCGGTCAGATCCTGATCGACGAGATGCACCGTCTGCTCGATGCCACCGTACCCGACGGGTGGCACGGCTTCCTCACTGGCCGCGCGGGTCCCCCGCCCGCGGTGAGCCATCGCATCGCAGCTGCGCCTTGACGGCCGGCGGCACTTGGTGGGATGCCTTGTCCCGTGAGGGGCGTGATCCGCGCGAGTCTCTCGCTCACCGTCGGCGCCCTCGTCGCGGTCGCCGGGGCCGCCGACGTCCCGATCGCTGGAAAGAGCCTCGGCATGGGCGCGCGGAACGCCAGGCGCCACACGTTCTCCTTCCGCTCCGCCGCCGATCCCGCCATCGCTCCCCCGTTCGTCGACCCGACGGCCGGCGCGGCGCTTCGCTTGTTCGTGTCGAGCGGCCCCGGGCAATGCCACGCCGAGATTCCGCTGCCGCCGGGCTTCTGGACGCCGATCAGAGGCGACGGCGCGCAGGAGGGCTGGCGCTATCGCGACGCGTCGGCGAGCGCGCAGGGCGTGCGCTCGATCACGATCGACCGGCGCAAGAGCGGCGGGCAGATCCGGGTGAGTGCCCGCGGCGCGTTCCCCTGCACCCTGGAGGCCGCGCAATCGGGTCCGGTGCACGTGGAGCTGCGGCTGTCGGCGCTACGCTACTGCGCGCGGTTCGGCGGCACGATCCGGGCGAACGAGGCGGGTATGTACCGGGCGATCTGCGCACCGGCGCCGGCGGTCTGCCTGCCGAGCGGCGTCACCATCGCGAGCCTCAACGTCCTGCACGGCATCTTCTGTCCGCGCGAGACGTCGGGCTGCCGGCGCACCGATCGCCTCGAGCTGCTCCGGCAGTTCGTCGTCGCCCGCGGCTGTCCCGACGTCCTCGCGTTCCAGGAGGTCTTCAACCTGGGCGGAACGAACGAGAACGCCCTGTCGCTCGCGGCGCTGCTGACCAACGCGTGTCCGGCGCCGTACGTGTCGGTCTACCATAACGCGAATCCGTTCGACGACGAGATGATCTTCTCGCGCTACCCGATCCTGGCCGAGGAGACGCACGACCTGCTCGGCCCGCTGCGCAACGTGCTGCGCGTGCGCATCGATCATCCGATCGGCGCGCTCGACGTCTACGCAACGCACCTCGCGTCCGGGAGCGACTTGGCGACCTCGCCGTGCGAAGGCACGTTCGGGCCGTGCCCGCCCGAGTGCAGCGGCGCGGGCGCCGCCACCGTCCGCCAGTGCCAGGCCGTGCAGATGGCGGCGGTCATCGACGCCACCCACGACGTGCCGGCGCCCGCGCTTGCGGTCGGTGACTTCAACGAGGAGCCCGGATCCTTCGTGTACGATCTCTTCGCCGACCACGGCTGGATCGACACCTATCTACAGGCTGAGTTCCCCGAATGCGATCCCATGACCGGCGTCGGCTGCACGTCGGGCCGCATCGACGACGCGCTCACCGACATGGAGAGCCAGGCGCTCGGGCAGGTCGAGCGCATCGACTACGTGTGGCTGGTGCCGCGCACGGCGGGGTCCATCTGCACGGGCGATGTCGAACCGCCGGGCGATCCCGACGGCGACGGCGTCGCCACGCGCCTGTTCGCCGAGGAGCCGAACCCGTTCGCGATGCCGTGCGGTCCCTCGCCGGACGCCATCTGCTGGCCGTCCGACCACACCGGCGTGCAGGCCGACGTCAACTGTCTCTTCTAGCCGTCGCGTGCCGCGTCCGCGTCGCCCGACGCGCGCCGGTAAACGCCAGCGCTACCACCTTGCCCCGCTCGACGCGCACGTTGGCGGGTAGGCACGACAACGGGGGCGTTGACGTAACCCCCAGATCTCGGACGCTACAGCCGCCTCGCGCGGGCCCCCGCGGCGCACGGTCCCGCATGCTCACGCTCTCCTCAAGTGCGCGCCCCGCTCCCCGTTGCGCCGCGCGCGCCGGCCCGAAGACGCCGGCGGCGACGCGCTGGGATGGACGGTGAGCTGCACCCGCTCGGTGTGAGTGGACAGGACGACCATCGTGTTGGTGCGGGTCACGCCCTCGATCGAGCGGATCTGGCTGATCAGCCGCTCGAGCGAGGAGGTGTTGGCGGTCTTCACCTTGAGGAGAGGGCTAAAGACCTTCCGACCGAACGTTTAGCCAGAATATAGTCAGTTTGTATGTTCCTTAAGGGGGGTGGTGGGACCCTTGCCGGTGGAGCGTTTGGACCGCTGCTCGGTGACTTCGACGACCTCGCCGCGGGGGCCGAAGTGAACCACCGGCTGGTCGCTGCCGGCGTCGAGGACGGCGATGATTCCCTGCGCGACGTTGTGACGCCAGAGCTCGCGCCAGGCTCCCGCCTGCGCGCGGCGTTTCGCGACCGGCGTGGCGTACCAGCCGTCGCCCACCCGGATGACGAGGAGGCGGGGGGTCTTTTCGTCGCGCACGGCCCGCTCGACTCCGAGGGCTCGGCCAGGCGGGCCGTTCAGGTCAGCGAGGATCGCCTCTGGCGAGAGCCAGTGCGCCGCGACCGACCGCCCGAGGGCGAGGAGGAGGGCGGTGGCTGCGCCGCGGCTCCGGACCCGCCTCACTTGCCGGGCGGACTCTTCGGGCCCCCCTGGGGGGTAGCCTGCTGGGCCGCTTCCGCCGCGCGCCGGGCCTGTTCGACCACGTCGGGCGGGATCGAGAACTCGTGGAGCGGGAAGTACTCCCCCTTCTTGATCGCCTCGGCCTTCTCCTCCTTGCTCACCCCGGTCATCTGGCCCGGCGCCTGCTCGGCCACAGCCTCGCCACGGAGGCGGGAGGCGAGCCGCCCGAGGCCCTGCCACAGGCGCTCCCAGATGCCGCCGGAGCCCGCCAGCACGGGCTGCTCGCCGAGCGTGTTCCCCGCCATCATAACGGGCAGCCCCGGCGGCTCAAACACCCCGTTGCCGTTCCGGTCGACGAAGATCGGGTTGGTGATTGCGATCGGGACCACGTCCGGCTCGATGATGTCGACGATCGGCGGCGGGACGGGCCGCGTGTTGATGTTGGACGGAATCTTCGGCCCCGCCTCGACGATGAAGTAGGTGTCGGCCGCGACGGTCATGGAGAGCTCGGCGCTGAACCGCACCGTGTCCACGGTCGACTGGAAGTCCGACGGCACCGGGCGGACCGCCGGCGTAGTGGTCGAGTCGAACGCCGCCACCACGAACCCGTTGGCGATGACGCGGACCTCCTCGACCGGGACCCATGCGGCGCTCCTCACGCCTATCCGCAGGGTCACCTTGCCGTTGGGCGAGCCGTTCACGAGCTGCCCGAGACCGCCCACCGCACCCTTCTGCGGGCGCACCGTGAATTCGATGTAGGGGCCGGCGGCGACCACCATGCTGCCCGCCCTCACCTGCGCGTCGAACGCCGTAACGTTGAGGGCCGCCGGGTCGTCGCCGACGCCGACGACGTAGGTGCGCGCCCAGCCGGCATGCTCGACCGTGATCCGGTGCGAGTCGGAGACGCCGGACGCGGGCTTGAAGATGCCCTGGCTCAGGAGCGAGAGCCAGTCGCGCCGCATCTGGCGCAGGGCCTTGAAGTCGCTGTCCTTGGCGCCGTTCGCCACCTCCATCACGTCGAAGTCGAGGTTGGTGAGACCGTCCGGGTTCGCGGGCGAGCCCGGCCCCTGCACCCCGTCATCGAGCAGTATCTCGTTGGGCGCCATGCTGATCGGCCGGTCGGGCTGGTAGCCGACGCAGGTGCAGTCCTGCGGCGGCGGGCTGGCGGGACAGTCGGTGTCGACGTTGCACGGCGCGTCGATTGAGTTGGCGCAGCGGTTGCACCCGATGTTGTTGAAGATGCCGATCGAGGTGAGGCCCGATACGCCAGCCCGTGGGTGGTTGTACTGGATCACCTCAGCGCCCTGGTCGCGCAGCCGCTTGAAGACGAAGTTCGGCGCCACGAACTCGTCCTGGATGGCGCCGTCCCGCGCCTCGTCCTTGTTCAGAGGGAGCGGCCAGGCGTTGATGTGGCCGATCGAGTTCGGGAAGGCAGGCGGATTTGGCACCGAGCCGGTCATCTCGTTGCCGATGATCGAGCGCATGCGGCTCGAGAGCCCGAGGGTCGAGATGATGGGGGCGTAGTCGACGTGCTTGTCGTGGTCGGACGAGACCATGACCTCGACACCCTCGGCCGCGAAGGCTTTCACCCGGTCGCGCAGGGGCGCCGAAGCGTCCAGGCTGCGGCCGGAGTGGACGTGGAAGTCGGCCGAGACGGCGTTCGGGGTCTGCACGACCCGCTTGAGCTCGAAATCGCCCGTCGCTACGCCCCCGCTCGCCACCTGGATCTGTTTGCGGGCGACGCTGTACTCCATGCCGCGCGAGGCGTAGACATCGTAAGTGCCGGGGCGCAGCTGGATGCCACCCGAGCCGCTCGCGGTGTAGACGACATTCCCCTGTCCCGCCGCGTCGCCCGTCGTCCCGGACTGGGTCCCGCCAAAAGTCTCGGGCAGGATGTCCTGCCCGCCGAGTGTCGCCGAGAGATCCTTGTGGAAGCCCGGATCGAGGGTCGGGCTCACGCCCTTGAAGGTGAGCTTCGCCGGGATGAGCGGCGTCCCCTTCGTCTTCTCGCGGACGGTGAACACCACCGTCCCCCGCGCGCTGAGCGGCGGGATCGTGACCGCCGTGTTCCCGCTGCCCACGACGACCGGGCTCACCACGACGTCGTCGCGCTCGGCCGAGGAGACCCGCAGCTCGTAGTCCCCCTGCGGGAGGACGACCCCGCTGAACGCGCCGAACGCGTCGGTGCGTACCTGGCTGAGGGCGCTGTTGACCGCCTGCCCGGGGGTCGGGACCGGGTCGGCGCACGGCCCGCTCGAGCCGCACGCGGCGTTCGTCTTGCAGGAGAGGGAGGAGTTCGCCTGGCAGCGGCCGATCCGGGTGATGAGGATGGTCGCCTCGACGTTCGCCGCGTCGGCTGCATCGACGTTGCCCGAGATCGTGCCGGTCGAGAACGGGATGCGGGAGGCGAGGGCGCCGATCATGCCGTTGGCCGCGCTGCGCACGTCGTTGTGCGTGCCCACGTAGAGGCGGCGGGTGTAGGTGAGCGTCCCGCCGGCCGGGGTGCCGTCCGAGACCGGAAAGTTGCCGAGGGCGGTGACGAGCGTGCTGCTCACGCCGAAGAGGCTGTCGACGGGCGTGACCGTCGGCGCGCTGCCGCCTGGCCCGTCGGGGTCGACCGCCACCTCGACGCCGAGAAGCCCGTAGGAGACCTCGCCGCTCGTGGTGTTGTTGGCTGTGTCCATGATCCCATCGGCCGGCACCACCAGCCCCGGGGCGGCCATGAAGGTCGGCAGCTCGACCGCCAGTAGTGGGTTGGCGAGGTTGAGGACGGGATGGTTGAACCCCTTCCCGCCGGGGGGCGGTGCGCCGCCGCCGCTGAAGGGGATGAGGCCGCGGAGGGTCCAGATGAAGACGTCGAGGAAGCCCCCGAAGTTGGCTAGGTTTGCGCCGCAGCCGTTAGTCGCGGTGCTGGTGACGGTGAGAAACGGGTTGCTCCCCGCGGCCGTGTAGTCGGTCACGACGGTCAGGCAGGGATTCTGCCGCGTCGAGGTGGGCGGGAAGAGGATCGTGCCGGACACCCGGATGGTGTCGGAGCCCACCGCGCCGATGGTGTCGTAGAGGAGGAAGTTCGAGGTACTGAGACCGCCGACGGTGAACATCTGCGGGAGCTGATCGTCGTTCTCGCCCACGCGTCCGAGGTCGATGAAGGTGCCGCCCGTGAAGTTGATCTCGGACTGGATCGGGGGTGCGCCCGCGCCGAGGAGCGGCACGAGGTCTTGCGCCGTGCCGACATTGTCGATGATCGCCTCGACGACGCCGTTGGACACGTACCAGTCGCCGATGCCACCTTCGGCGTCGGTGCCGCCGAAGAGGAGCGCCGTGTTGCCCGAGGTGAGCTGTAGGGCGGTCGGCTCGGCAGGTCCACCCCACAGCGCAACGGTCGTGAGAAGGAGAGCACCTGTCGCGATCTTCATCGAGGACCTCCTGCGCACGAGGTCGAGGCGGCGCGCAGCGTACCTCCGCCGCGCGCTCAGGGTCAAGGGAAGGGACCCCGAGCCTCCTCAACCGCCCATGACCATCGCCGACCTGACTCGCCTGGTCGTTGCAGATCCAGTAGCGCATCGATCTCCCGGCGGACGTCCTCGTGCGTGGCGCGGATCTGTTGGGCCGTCAGCGACGATGTTTCATCTGTCCCGTGCGGAAACGACCTGTTGCGCGACGCTGACCCACCATGATGTCGGCATCCGGAGGGAAGCCCGGGCCGGTGGGATAGTCGGTGAGCGTCCGAGATCGGGGCGCGATCGCGAGCTCCCGCTCGCCAGCGTCGGTTCCTTCCATGCCCACGGAAGGTTTCCGCTGCGCCCGGCGCCCTCATCAACGAGGTCCATCGACAGTCCGCGATGATGCTGGCGACCGGCGTGGGGTCAGACTGCAGTCGGCAGGTTCATTGGTCGAAGCGTCGAAGAATCGAGGAAGCACGAATGGGAGGCCCACCAGGCGCTCCCATTCGCCTCCCTCCAAGACAACGGGCTACGGACAAGCGGCGCCGTCGCCGGGGCAGTACACCTGGCGGCACAGCAGGGTCGATGGCTGGAAGCCATCGGACGGACAATTCGGGCCATTGCCGGGGCACGTCTCCGCCACGTCGCAGGCACCCGCCGATGGGCGGCAGACGGTACCTGCCGACTTGAATTGGTCGGCCGGACAGTCCGCACTGCTGCCCGCGCAGGTCTCCGCCACATCGCAGGCACCCGCCGATGCACGGCAGACCGTACCGGCCGGCCGGAGGCTGTCCGCCGGACAGCTCGCACTGCTCCCCGTGCAGTTCTCCGCCACGTCGCACGGACCCGCCGACGCCCGGCAGATCGTGGCGGCCGACTGGAAGCTGTCGGCCGGACAGGTCGCACTGCTCCCCGTGCAAGTCTCGGCCGCGTCGCACGGACCCGCTGAGGCCCGGCAGACCGTGGCTGCGGACTTGAAGCTGTCGGCCGGACAGGTCGCACTGCTGCCCGTGCAGTTCTCCGCCATGTCGCACGGACCCGCTGACGCCCGGCAGACCGT
>Ga0066676_10000790_pt1 | contig 12040 bp, 10 predicted proteins | sample GraSoiAngelo_125_FD_62293 | JGI IMG/M metagenome (GOLD analysis project Ga0066676, IMG submission 62293) | Grasslands soil microbial communities from the Angelo Coastal Reserve, California, USA - 14_0927_05_40cm | ecosystem: Environmental > Terrestrial > Soil > Grasslands | place: USA...
TCGTTCGCCCACATGAGCCGCCGCCAGTTCATCATGCCGACGCTCTTGAAGGCGACCCAGTCGTCCTGGAACGTCGTGTAGATGCTCTCGGCGAAGTACTCGGACGGCAGCTTCGAGAGCGCCTGGCCGGGCGGCAGCCAGTTGCGATGGCGCTTGAAGGCGTGGTCCATGCGGTACATGTAGTGCGGCACCCAGCCGGCGTCGGCCTCGACGCAGACGACGCGCAGCCTCGGGTGGCGCTCGAAGACGCCGCCCAGGACGAGCGTTCCCATGATGTCCTGGCAGCCTCGGATGACGGACAGGAAGGCGTTCATCCGGGGACCCCGCGTCGGCGTCGTCTCCCGGGTGGTCAGGATGTGGAACGAGAGCGGCAGCCCGAGGTCGATCGCCGCCTCCCAGAACTCGTCGTACGCGGGCGAGTCGTAGTCCTCGACGCCGGGGTGCCCGGGCATCATCACGCCGCGGAGACCCATCGCCTGGATCGCCCGGATGTCCTCGATGCCCTCGGCCGGTGTGCGCATCGCCGTCTGGCCGACGCCGAGGAGCCGGTCGGAGTGCGGCGCGCAGTACGCGGCCAGCCAGCGGTTGTACGCGTCGCAGCACGCCTTCTTGTAGTCGAGGTCGCGATGGTTGCAGATCGCCATGCCGACCGTGGGGTAGACGACCTCGGCCGCGACGCCGTCGCGCGCCTGATCGGCCATGCGCGCCTCGGGGTCCCAGCCGCCCCGGTGGAGGTCCTCGAAGCGCGTGCCCATCAGGCGGATCTCCTCCGCCGGCTTGCCGGCGGCCGCCACGATGCCGAGCGGGATCGGCGTCTTCATCCCCTCGATGACGAAGATGTCGCCCATCCCTTCGATGTGCTGGAGGTGCGGCGCGCGGTCGCGGAACTTCGGGTCGATGTTGTCGAGGTAGGCGTTCGGGGGCTCGGTCACGTGGGAGTCGGCCGAGATGATCGGGTAGGTCATTCGGCGTGGCCTCCTCTGAGCACGCGGCCCGGCAAGGGGCCCTCGGGGTCGACGGCATCGCGGCCGTCCTCGCGAATGACCACGCCGTTCACGACGACGGCGCGGACGCCGACCGCGTCCGAGACGAGACGATCCGCGCCGGCGGGGAAGTCGTACACGCGCCGGAGCGGCCGGCAGCCCACCGTGGCGGGATCGAAGACGGTGACGTCCGCGGCGAGGCCGGGAGCGAGGCGGCCGCGGTCGGTGATGCCGAAGACCTCTGCCGGCTCGGCCGTCAGCCTGCGCACCGCCTCCTCGAGCGAGAGGACGCTCCTTTCCCTGACCCACGTGCCGAGCAGCTCGGTCGGTGCGCAGGCGTCGCAGAGCTGGCTCGCGTGCGCGCCGGCGTCCGAGAGCCCCAGCATGCTCGCCGGGTGGCGGAGCAGCTCGGCGACGACCGCCTCGTCGGTATTGAGCACCGCCAGACGGAAGCGTGTCTCGAGCCCCGAGGCGAGCGAGAGGTCGAGCGCCAGGTCGACGGGATGGACGCCGCGCTCCGCCGCGACCTCGGCGAGCCGGCGCTCGGCGAGCGAGGGGTCGGCAGGGTGCTCGGTGATCTGCATGCTCCGGAACGCCTCGGCGAGCCGCCCGCCATCGATCTTCTCCCGAAGTGACCGCCGGAACTCGGCGTCGGCGTAGATCGCGCGCTTGCCGGCGGCATCCGCCCGGGACACCGGCCTCATGACCGACATGGGCTCGAGCGGGAAGGGGGCCTGCAGGTTGAACTCCACCATCAGCGGCCGGCAGGACACCTGCGGGATCACCCGGATGCCGCGCGCCTGCATGGCGGCCGACTGCTCGAGGACGGCGCGGTGGCCGTCGGGCCCGAGCATGCCGCCGAGCAGCGCCGTCCAGCTGACCGGCCTGCCGGTGCGCTGCTGGATGGCCGCGAACTCGTCGAGGAAGAGGCCCGGCCCGAGGGTCGCCTGCATCACGTTGCCGCCCTCGGCGAGGCAGCCGGCCAGCGCCTCGATCTCCTCCCACGCGGCGACGCGGCTCGGCACCGGGCGGCCCTCCCAGCCGACGTGCGTCGGCGACTTGGAGGTCGCGAAGCCGACGGCACCGGCGCGCAGCGCCTCGGCGACGAGCCGGCGCATGGCCGCGATCTCCTCCGCCGTCGCCTCGCGCTCCGTCGCTTCCTCGCCCATCACGTAGAGGCGCACGGGGGTATGCCCGACGAGCGCGCCGACGTTGATTGCGGTGCCCCGTTGCTCGATGGCGGCGAGGAACTCCGCGAAGGTCTCGAAGGGCCACTCGGCGCCGATCCCCGCGCGCAGGGCGTCGAGCGACATGCCCTCCACCTTCTCGAGGGTGCGCAGCACGAGATCGCGATGCGCGGGCCGCGTCGGCGCGACGCCGAAGCCGCAGTTCCCCATCACCACCGAGGTGACGCCGTGCCACGGCGAGATCGTGAGCATGCGATCCCAGAAGACCTGGGCGTCGTAGTGCGTGTGGATGTCGACGAAACCCGGCGCGACGACGGCGCCCTCGGCGTCGAGCACGCGGCGGGCCGCCCCGGGCACGGCGCCGAGCGCGGCGATGCGGCCGTCGCGGATCGCGACGTCGCCCGGACGCGCCGGTGCGCCCGTCCCGTCGACGAGCGTCCCGCCGCGGATCAGCAGGTCGAAGTGCTCGGCCATCGTCGGAGCCCCCGCGCCGGACCTTAGCGCGAAGCGCGCCGCCTCGGCTACCCAGGCGGGGCGACGACAGGCTATAAGCGCGCCCATGCCGCCCGCGGTGCGCCGCTACCTCCTGCTCGAGCAGGGCGTGGGCGCGGCGGTCTTCAACTTCGTCCTGAACGCGGCCATCGCCGGGGCGATGTTCCGCAGCGTGGACGTCGTGCCGCTCTGGGGGCAGCAGAGCATCATGGGCGACACGATCGGTACGTGCTTCCTCCTGCCTCTCCTCACCTGCCTCATCGCGACGCGTCTGGTGCGCGGCCACCTGCGCGCGGGCAAGGTGGCGTCGCTCGGCTGGACGCGTGCCTCTCACCCGGTGCTCGGCTGGCTGCCGCGGACCACGGCCCGCCGCGGCGTCGCGCTCGGCGTCGCATGCATCGCGCTGCTCGCGCCGCTCGCCTTCGTCGCCCTCGGTTTGCTGGGCGTCGCCGGCCTGCCCTTCTGGCGGTTCGTCCTCTTCAAGGCCGCCTTCGCGGCGCTGGCGGCGGCGCTGGTGACGCCGCTCGTCGCGCTGTGGGCGATCGCGGAGGCGCCGGTGCCCCGCGAGTCCGCCACGCCGACGTGAACCCTCGCTCCGCCGTCGCCATCTCCGGCACGGACCCGCCGCTGACCGACCCGGGCGCCGAGGCCTCCCGCCGCGCGCTCGCCGCCGAGCGCCTGCGGAGCACGCGCTGGCTCGGCGTGTTCCGCTTCGTCGGCATCTCCATCGCCTTCGCCTTGAACCTCCTCGTCCCCGAGGTCATCCCGGGGGCGCGCGCCTTCCAGTCCGACGTGCGTCTGTTCGCCTGCTACTGGACGGCGGCCGCGGCGGTCTTCTGGGCCACCCGCCGCTCGGAGCGCACCGCGCGCCTGGTCGGCCTGGACATCGTCCTGATCGACATGCCGTCCACCTTCCTGCTCGCGTGGGACGTCGTGGAGAAGAACCCGGGCGCGGCCCCGCTCGCCACCAGCAGCGGGGCCTTCTACATGCTCCTCGTCATGGCGGCGGCCTTCTCGCTCCGCGTCTCACGCATCATCCTCGCCTTCGCGGTCGGTGCCGCGCTCGAGGTGCTGCTGCTGGTGCTCGCCGGGGTCGGGACGCAGTTCACGATCTGGGGGGTCGGAGTCATGGCCGGGGTGGCCGCCGGCTGCGTGTACAACACGCGGCGCACCATCAACCTCGTCCACAGCGTCGCCGACGAGCACCGCCGGCGCGAGCGCCTCGGCCGCTACTTCTCCCCGCAGGTCGCCGCGCACGTCGAGCGGCTGGCCGACGGCGCCGCCGCCGGCGAGAGCCGCGAGGTGACGATCCTCTTCAGCGACATCCGCGAGTTCACCGCGCTCAGCGAACGGCTCTCGAGCGCGCAGGTGGTCGAGATGCTGAACGCGTACCACGAGCGGATGGTCGAGACGATCTTCGCGCACGGCGGCACGCTCGACAAGTACATCGGCGACGGGATCATGGCGTACTTCGGCGCGCCCGTGCCGCAGCCCGACCACGCCGAGCGCGCCGTGCGCTGCGCGCTCGCCATGCAGGACGCCCTCGCGGAGCTGAACGCCGACCGGCGGAGCCGCAGCGAGCCGCCGCTCCGCATGGGCATCGGCATCCACAGCGGCACGGTCGTGGTGGGCGACGTCGGCGCCGCTCGACGACGGGAGTACACCGCGATCGGCGACGCCGTGAACGTGGCGGCGCGCATCGAGCAGCACACGAAGCTCCAGGGCGCCGCCATCCTCGTGTCGGAGGAGACGCGCCGGCAGGTGCGTGAGGCGGTCCCCTTCGTCCCCGCCGGCTTGCTGCACCTGCCGGGCAAGTCGGAGCCGGTGCCGTGCTACGCGCCCGTCTTCGCGGAAGTGCGCGCGAGCCGACCGGCGACCGGGAGCTAATCCCCCGCGTAGAGGCGCGCGAAGTAGTCGCGCACCATCCGGTCCGACGTGAACCCCGCCTCCGCCGTCGCGATGCTCGCCCGCATCATGTCCGCCCATCGCCCGGGGTCGGCGTAGGCCGGGAGGACCTCGTTCTCGAGCGTCGCGTAGAGCGCCGCGCGGTCGCGCTCGTCCTGGTCGGGGGCGCCGGAGCTCCCGTCGCCGATCGCCCAGCCGTTGATCCCGTGCCGGCAACCCTCGGGCCACCAGCCGTCGAGCACGGAGAGGTTGAGCCCGCCGTTCAGCGCCGCCTTCATGCCCGAGGTGCCGCACGCCTCGAGTGGCCGGATGGGGTTGTTCAGCCACACGTCGGCGCCGCGCGTGAGCAGGCGCGCGACCCCCATGTCGTAGTCCGGCACGAAGACCACGCTCGCGGGGTACCGCCGGGTCATCGCGACGAGGTTGGCGACGATCCGCCGGCCCTCTGCGTCATCGGGGTGAGCCTTGCCGGCGAACACGAGCTGCACCCGGCGCCCGGCGAGCAGCGGTTCGATGCGCGACGGGTCGCCGAAGACGAGGTCGCTCCGCTTGTAGCCGGCGGCGCGCCGCGCGAAGCCGATGGTCAGGACGTCGGGATCGAGCCGCGCGCCGGTTCGCTCCGCCACCGCCGCGAGCATCTCGCGCTTGAGCGTCTGGTGCGTCGCCCGGAGCCCCATCGCCGAGCCGAGGGCCTCGCGGATGCGCGGGTCCTGCCAGGTGGGGAGGTGCACGCCGTTCGTGATCGGGATGATCGGACAGGCGCCGGCGACGTCGCGCCACATCGCGCGCGACACCTCGGCGTGGAGGGCGGAGACGGCGTTGGCGCGGCGCGCGAGCCTGAGGCCCGCCACCGTCATGTTGAACGGGTCGCCGCCGATCGCCCGGAGCTCGGACTCGACGAGGTCGCACGAGGCGCCGAGCCGGAGGAGGTCGGCGAGCGGGTGCGCCTCGTTGCCGGCGGCGACCGGGGTGTGGGTGGTGAACACGATCCGCTCCCGCACCTCGGCCCAGGCGCGCGGGAACTCGGCGCCGGCGGCCATGCGCTCGGCGATCATCTCGAGCCCGGCGAAGACGGCGTGACCTTCGTTGAAATGGTAGATGTCGACGTCGACCCCGAGCTTGCGGAGCGCACGGATGCCGCCGACGCCGAGCAGGATCTCCTGCGCCACGCGGCAGTCGAGCGTCGGCTCGTAGAGGCGCCGGGTGATCCAGGCGTCCTCGCCGGCGATGGGCTCGAGCAGGAAGAGGGGCGCGTTGGCCCAGCGCTCCGTCCGCCAGACGCGCGCCTCGACCTCGCGCGCCGCGACGCGCACCCGCACGCGTACCCCCGTGTCCTCGAGGAAGTCGGCGCGATAGGTGGGGAAGTCGTCGACCGGCTGCCCGTCGGGCAGGATGCGCTGGCGCGAGTAGCCGTGCCGCCAGCGCAGGCCGACGCCGACCACGGGAAGCCCGAGGTCGCGTGCCGACTTGACGAAGTCGCCGGCCAGGATGCCGAGGCCGCCGGCGTAGATCGGGAACTCCTCGTGGAGCCCGAATTCCATGCAGAAGTAGGCGACGGTCGGCGGCATCTCGGGGACGGGGCGGCGGGTCAGCGGCGGGGCGGATAGACGGCCGGGCGCTTCTCGAGGAAGGCGCGCATCATCTCGCGGCCGTCCTCGGTGAGGGCGCTCGTCGCCATCACCTCGCACGCGCGCGCGTACGCCGCCTCGACGTCGAGCGCCACCGTCTCGTAGAAGGCCCGCTTGCCGAGCGCCTTCGACGCGCTGCTGCCGCGGCTCGCGGCACGCGCGAGCGCGCGCGTCTCCTCCTCCAGCCGCTCCCGCGGCACGACGCGGTTGACCAGGCCCCACCCGAGCGCCGTCGGTGCGTCGATCGCGTCGCCCGTGAGCAGCATCTCGAGCGCGCGCTTGCGGCCGACGGCGCGGGCGACGGCGACCATCGGCGTGGTGCAGAACCAGCCGCCCTTGCCGCCCGGCGTGGCGAAGGTCGCCTCCTCGGCGGCGACCGCGAGGTCGCACGAGGCGACGAGCTGGCATCCCGCGGCCGTCGCCACCCCCTGCACCTGGGCGACGACGGGCTGCGGCGCGCGCTGGATGGTCAGCATGAGCTCGGTACAGGTGGCGAGCAGCCGCCGCATGCCGTCGAGGTCGCGCTCGACCATGTCGGCGAAGTCGTGCCCCGAGGAGAAGACGGGTCCGGCGGCGGCGAGCACGATGGCGCGCGCCTCGCCCGCCTCGCCGAGCGTGCGGAAGGCCCGGGTCAGCTCGGTCATGTGCGCCTCGGAGAGCGCGTTCCGCCGCTCGGGGCGGTTCATGGTGACGATGGCGAGGCCGGCGTCCTCGCCCACGAGAATGTGCTCGTAGCGCATGGCGACCCTCGCTTCCTCTATACCACTCGGCCGCTTCTGCTACACTCGCTTGATGATCCTCACGCGGGACGTGATCCTCCGCGAGATCGCCGCTGGCCGGCTCGCGATCGAGCCCCTCGAGCCCGATCAGATCGGACCGGCGTCGATCGACCTCCATCTGGGCGACGACATCCGTGTCATGGAAGGCGGGCCGGCCGTCATCGACCTGACCGAGGACGCCGACTACCGCACGGTGACCCGCCTGCAGCGGATCGACGGCTCCTACGTCCTCAAGCCCGGCGAGACCATCCACGGCCTCACCCGCGAGCGGCTGCGCCTGCCGCCCGACATCGCCGGCTGGCTCGAGGGTCGGAGCCGCTTCGCGCGGCTCGGGCTCATGATCCACGTGACCTCGGCCTTCGTCGCGCCGGGCGTCACGAGCCGCCAGGTGCTCGAGATGTCGAACGTGGCGGGCCGGCCGCTCGCCATCCACGCCGGCGTCCGCGTGTGCCAGATCGTCCTCCAGCGCTGCGAGGGGAGCGCGGTCTACACCGGCCGGTTCGCACGTCAGGAAGCGCTGTGAGCGCGAGGGCGGCTGCCTGCATCGGCCTCGCGCTGGCGCTCGCCGGCGGCTGCGCGCCCAGGCCGCCGCTCGTCCGCGCGATCCACGCCCGCGGCGGCCCGCTGCGGGCGGTCGTCCGGGAGGTCGAGGCGGAGGTCTTCGTCGGCGCTCCCGGCAGGTGGAGCTGGCGCACCACCTTCCTCTATCCCGACCGATACGCCTGGACGATCTTCACGGCGGCGGGCGCGGATCACTACCTGTTCGACGGAGCGATGACCCGCGCCTTCGTCGACAACAATCCGGTGAGCGTCGACGCCGCGCCCGACGCGCCGCTGCGCTCGCACGCGCGCTTCACGGCCGTCGCGAACCTCGACGCCCTCCTCCTGCCCGGCGTCCAGGTGACGCCGCTTCCGGCGCCCGAGCTGCCCGAGGGCGCGGCCTGGGGCCTGGGCGCCGTCTTCGCCGGCGACGGCGCACGCTACCGGCTCGGCTTCGACGCCCGCGACCTGCTGGTTCACGTCGACGGGCCGCTCAGGCTGCCCCCGCTCGGCGCCGGCACGGTGAGCGCTCGCTTTGCGGACTTCCACCGCACGAACGGTCTTTTCCTGCCCTACCGGACGGTGTACGCGTTGGGCGCCGCGCCACTGGCCGACGAGCGCGCCATCGCCGTCTGTCCGAACGTCCGGCTCGCGCCCGAGGCGTTCCGCATGCCGGCCGCGCTCCCGAGCTGTGGGATGCGGCGCTGATCCGAGCGCCAAAAAGTTTGACACTCCGGCGCGGCTTCCATAGAAGTGGCTCTTTTCGGGGGAGGAATGGAGAGACGGGCTCGACGCGACGTGGAGCTGCCGGCGGTCGTCGTCAGCACCGCCGCGACGGTCCGGCCCGCGGCCCTGCCCGGCTACCGCCAGGTCCTCCGTCACCACCGCTGGGGAGCGGGTCTGGTGTTCGTCATCCTGTTCGCCGCCACGCTCGTGGCGACGCTCGTCCCGATCCCCGTCTACCGGGCGACCGCCCTGGTCGACGGCAACGGCGGGACGGTCCTGCCGCTGACTCGCACGCTCGCCGAGCGCGCCCTCGCCCGTCTCGAGCCCGGGGAGGATCCGCTGCCGGCGCCGCCGCTCGTCGTTGCGCGCCTGCTGGCGCGGGCCACGGCCCGCGTGCGCCGGCAGCTCGGCCTCCCGGTGCTGGAGGACCCGGGCGCTTCCGTCGCCCGTGCCGAGGCGGTGATCGATGGTGTGGTGGCCGGGACGGAGCTCGTTCCGCGGGCCAATTCGTCGCTCGTCGAGGTGAGCTTCACGAGCCCGAGCCCGCGGGTGGCCGCCGACGTGGCCAGTGCGCTCGCCGAGGAGTACGTCGCGCAGGCGGTCGCGGGCGCGGGCGAGTCCGGCGATCGATGGCGGTCCGTGCTCGAGCGCGAGCTCCAGGTGACGCACGACGCCCTGACGCGGGCGGAGGAGGCGCTCCAGGCGTTCACGCGCGCCAATCCCGCGCTGTCGGGCGATCCGCGGGAGAGCCTCGAGTACCGCAAGCTCGCCGACCTGAACGACACGCTCACCAAGGCCCAGAGCCGGCGCATGGAGAAGGAGGCGCTGTACAAGCAGGTGACGAGCGCGAGCCCCGGGTTGCTGTCGCAGGTCGTGAGCAATCAGGTCGTCGCCGGCCTCGCCATGGAGGTCGCGAAGCTCGAGGCCGAGCGGGCCCGCCTCGGCGACGGCTCCCCCGGGGCGCGCCTGCAGGGGCAGATCGATGCCCTCCGGCGCGAGCTGCGTACGGCGCAGGAGGCGCTCGCCGATACCGTGCGCGCCGACTTCGAAGCCGCGAAGAAGCAGGAGGCGCTGCTCGCGCAGGCGGTCCGGACCCAGCGAGCCGTGGTCGGCGACGTCGGCCAGCGCGCCGTCGAAGCCGAGCTCTTGAAGGGGCAGGTGGACGCCACCCGCGATCGCTACGAGCGCCTCCTCGCACGGGCCAAGGACGCCCCGGGCGGCGCCGACGCCCGGCTGATCGACCGGGCCGCGGTACCGCCCTGGCCGTCCCACCCCCGTCCGTTGCTCGACCTGGCGCTCGGCGTCGGCCTCGGGCTCGTCGGAAGCCTCGCCTTCGCCGCCGTCCAACGGCGGCGCGACCGGCCGCTCCGGACGGTGGAAGACATCGAGCGCTCCGTCGGGTTCGAGGTGCTCGCGGTGCTGCCGCTCTTCCGCGAGCGGCGGACGAACGGCAGGAGGATGCGGGTGGCGCCGGAGCTGGTCGCGGCCGAGGCCCCGGGATCGCCCGGCGCCGACGCCGTGGCGAGGCTCCGGGCCGCGCTCTTCCAGGGGAGCGCGGCCGGGCCCCCGCAGCGCCTGCTCGTCACCAGCGCGCGGCTGCGGGAGGGGAAGACGTGCGTCGCGTCGAACCTGGCGCTCGCGCTCGCCGGCGCGGGACGGCGGGTCGTCCTGGTCGATTGCGACTTCCGCCGCCCGCGGCTGCACCGCGTGTTCCGGCAGGAGGGCACGCACGGCGCCACCAGCTTCCTCACCGGCGCCGCGGACCTGCCGTCGCTCCTCCGCGAGACCGACCATGGGATCGACGTCCTGCCCGCGGGCCCGGTTCCCGACGAGCCCGCCGCGCTGATCGACTCGACCGCGATGGCGAGCCTGCTCGACGAGCTCTCTCGGCGCTACGACTACGTGGTGATCGACGCGCCGCCCGTGCTCGGCCAGGCCGACGCGGCGTTGCTCGCCCGCCTGGCCGGGGGCGTCGTGCTCGTCGTCCGCGCCGGGGAGACGAACGGCGCGGCGGTGGCCGCTGCCTTCGGCCGCCTGCGGACCTTGCGGGCCCGTGTCCTCGGGGTCGTGCTGAATGCCGTCCGCGGCGCCGCGCTCGGCTCGAGCCCGCGCGTCCCCCTGCCGATGATCCACGACGCGCGATGAGGGGTACCACGTGGCTCGCCTCGGGGATCCTCAGCCTGGCCATCGCCTCGCCCGCGGCGGCGGAGCCCGAACGCTTCAACCGGTTCAACCTGCGCTTCAATCGCTGGTTCCTGGAGCACGTGCTCGAGCCCACGGCGCGCGCCTACAACTTCGTCATGCCGAAGTGGGGACAGCGTCGCGTCGTCGCCTTCATGGGCAACCTCGAGGGGCCGCGTGACATCCTGAACAGCCTCGCGCAGGCGAAGCTTCGCCGCGCGGGCGTCCACTCCGGTCGGCTGGTCGTCAACACCATCGCCGGCGTGGTCGGGCTCTTCGACGTCGCCGGTGACTGGCTCCACTGGACCGCCAGCCCCGAGACCTTCGACGAGACGCTCGGCGTCTGGCGCCTGCCGCCCGGGACCTACCTCATCCTGCCGGTGCTCGGCGACTTCTGCACGCGCAGCCTCGTCGGCTGGACGGTGGACGGCGTGCTGAATCCGCTCAGCTGGGTTCCCGGCCCCCCGGTCGCGGCCACGGCGGGCGCGTACCTCTGGGGCTCGGAGAACCTGATCGCCACCGGCATGCCCTCGCCGCGTGCACCCGAGGGGGAGTGGGAGGCGTACCGCCAGTCGCGCTTCACCTTCGAGCCCTACGAGACCGGCCGCGAGCTCTTCTTCAAGGACGAGGCCGAGCGCGTCGCGGAGTAGCCGCGGGCGAGCTAGAATCCTTTCACACGCGGGGTGTTCTGGTAGAGCAGGTACACGGCGCCCCAGCCGACCACGATCATGACGAAGAGGTAGATCGGGCTCGACGCGAAGGGGACCGTCGTGTGAGAGTTGATCATCATCCACACCAGCGGCACCGAGAGGTACGTGTTGTGGCGTGAGCGGGCCGCGGCGAGCGGCCCCCAGGCGGGATCGGGTGGGGTGCCGTCGCGCACGGCGGTGATGATCTTCTTCTGCAGCGGCCAGATGCGCATCCAGACGTTGGCGGCCATGATGGTGCCGAACATGGCGCCGGTGTGGATGACGTAGGCGCGATAGCCGAAGCCGGCCCAGGCGATGTAGCCTCCGGACACGATCACGATCACGAGTCCGAGGCCGATGGCGCCGCCTACCCGGAGGTCCTTGGCGAATTCCATGCTGAAGAGCGCGTCGTAGAGCGCGAAGGCGAGGAACGTCACCAGGATCATCACGATGCTCGGGCCGGTGTAGAACGCCGGGTCGGACCACCAGAAGACGAGGAACAGGAGCAGGACGCCGGTGACCCACGTCCAGGCCGCTCCCCAGCGAAACCAATAGAGGGCGCGCGGCACGAGCTGCGGCACGACCTTCCGCCGCGTGTCGGCCTCGAGCGTGGCCGCGAACGGCCCATTCACGAAGTTAAAAAAATAGAGGTGGCCGATCCACATGATCCCGGCGACGACGTGCACCCAGCGGAAGATCGCTTCGTGAGCGAATCGCCAATCCATCATGGACTCCTTTGCTTGCGGGGACGCGCCGCACCTATCAAGCGAGCGTCCCGCTCGTCAATTCCCAGCCGCCGCGGGCCGCACCACGGGTGCCGGTGACGGGCGGCGAGGGCGGTCCGGCCCTCGCCGCCCGCCTCGGGCGCCAGGGCCGCCGTGAGAAGAGCGACCGGAAAGACGGGTCTCGAGGCGACCGCCGGACGATAAG
>Ga0066676_10000791_pt1 | contig 12040 bp, 11 predicted proteins | sample GraSoiAngelo_125_FD_62293 | JGI IMG/M metagenome (GOLD analysis project Ga0066676, IMG submission 62293) | Grasslands soil microbial communities from the Angelo Coastal Reserve, California, USA - 14_0927_05_40cm | ecosystem: Environmental > Terrestrial > Soil > Grasslands | place: USA...
CCGCCGACACGTGGCCGCGCTCGTAGATGACGAGCGCCGACGAGCTCTGCGCCGGGTAGTAGACGACCGCGTCGCCGGTCATCATCACCGCAAGCGCGCAGACGACCGGGTTCAGTCCCGCCTCGCGGCCCACGGACATGGCGATCGGCAGCGCGAGTGCGAGGAACGCGGAGATGTTGGGCACGAGCGCGCGCACCAGCGTGGCGCCGAGCAGGAGAAACACGATCGTGCCGATGGCGGTTCGGCTCAGCCCGGGGAGACCGCCCACGAGCACGCGCCCGAGCCAGGGCGCCGCGCCGCTGGTGTCGAGCGCGTGGGCGAGCGAGATCGAAGCGCCGATCACGAAGAAGTTCGCCCATCCCACGCCGCGCTCGAGATCGCCCCAGCGGAGCGGGCCGATGCCGGGGGTCAGCAGCGCCGCGAACGCGAGCAGTGCCGGAATCGCCGGGTCGAGATGGTGCACGGGATCCGTCAACCAGAGCGCCGACGCGCCGAGGATGATCGCGAGCGTCCGCCACTCCACGCCCGCGATCGGCCGGCGTGGCTGCCGCTCGGGTAACGGCAAGTCACGGCTGAATCCACGGCGGTAGCGGATCGCGATCAACAGTCCGCCGAGCACGAGGATGACCCAGTAGGGCACGGCCATGAGGGTGAGCCAGCCGGTCCACGAGATTCCGCCGATGATCGCGGCGCTCATCACCGGCGTGATGCCGCCGGTGAGCAGCGCCGTGGATGCGAGCCGGTTGATCGACGACAGCGCGAGCATGACGGCCTTCGCGATGTCGGCGCCGCGCGGCACGCGGCCGAGCGCGAAGACCTCGTCATAGATGTGGATGAGGATGCCCGAGCGCGTGGTCGCCGAGGGCAGCACGAAGGTCAGCACGGGGAACGCGAGCACGAGCTGCACGTACACGGCGAGGCCGCGGCCCCGCGCGCGCTCGAGAATCGTGCGCGCCAGCCGCTCCGCGAGGCCGCTCTTGACCACGGCCGCGCCCATGGTGAGCACGCCGACGAGGAAATAGGGCACCGGATTCGCGAAGCCCTGCAGCGCCGCGCGCATCGTGGTCGTGGCGCCGGTCAGCGGCAGCAGCGCCACGGCGAGCAACGCGGTGACGCCGGGCTCCAGCCTCTCGCTGGTCCATAGCACGATCGCGATCAGCATGACCAGCAGCGCGCGCTGGCCCGCAACCGGCAGGTCGGGCACGAGTGGCGGCAATGCCAGGGCCAGCACGAGCGCCGCCAGCGTCGCGACGATGGGCGCGCGGCGGCTCAGGGCTTCAGGTACGAGTAGTGCTCGACCGACTGCAGGCGCGCCACCTCTGCGACGCCCGAGGGAACGATCTTCGCATCCGGCACGACCCGCGACGACTCGATGTTGCGTCGCTCGAGGGTGAAGCGGCAGATGCGGAACTCGACGCCGCGCAGCGCCAGCTCGTCGATGTCCGTCACGAACGGGCTGCCGCTCGGCGTCTTGGCCTCCTTGAGCAGAAAGTCGATGCCGCGGCCGTGGGCGACGACGACGATCTTCGCCGTCGGATCCGCCGAGAGATGATTGCGGATGTTCGTCATCGCGCGCGTGGCCTGCTCGAGACCCTCGTTGACGTGGTACACGACCTTCACGGGCTCCGCGGCGGTGGCCAACATCGCCAGCGTCAGCGTCAGCACCACGGCCGCCAGCGCGCGGGCCATCCTCAGCGCGCCCCGGCGCTCTGCCAGCGCACGTGTCCGACGAAGAACGGCCCGAGCGTCTGGAGATACTGTGACGTCTGGACGGTCTTGCGCATCGTCTGCACCAGGTGCGAGAGCGGATGCAGCTCGCGTCCGATGAGGCCGATGACGAAGTCGTTGTCGTGCACGTCCAGGCCGTGGCACGCCAGCCGCACATCGTGCGCGAGATCCGCGTCGCCGTAGGCGCGGCCCAGGATCGAGTGCTCGCGGATGATCTCTCCCTGCTCCTTGGGCGAGAGCCGCCCGAAGGCGCCGGTGCGGCGGAGCGGATACCAGATCGCCCACGGCCACGCCGCATTGAGCACCGTGCGTCGCGGGCGCCGGAACAGCCATTCCTCGAGATCCTGCTCGAAGCCGGAGGCGTACGTGCGGCCGAGCACCGTCAGCTCGGACCGGAGCGAGAGTCCGGCGAACGGCTCGGCGTTGAGGAGATCACGATAGGCGCCGACCAGGCCGACAGGATCTTCGCTCATCGCGAGCACACCGACGCCGCGCGGGTCGTTGACGTCGTCGTAGAGCACGGCCTCGAGACGGCTGGTCTCCAGCGCGGTGACGAGCGGCTTGGGATCCGTGGAGCCGGTGAAGACCTGAAGCTGCATGAACAGGCGGCGCTCGGCGTACTGTCCGCCGGCGCCCCGCTCACGAACGTCGGCCTTGACCTCCGCGTGCGGCGGTGTCGCGGACGGACGCTCGGGCTCGGCGCCCGTTGCCACTCAGCCTCCGCGCGTGTGCATCTCGAGGTGCGGATCGCGCTTGAGCCCGCCCACCTGGATCAGCGGCGTCCGCTGGCCCAGGGCCAGTCGGTCCTCGGCGCCGCGGTCGGTGCGCGCCGTCCACCCGCCGGTGATCAGCGCCGTCAGCTGTGCGTTGGAAGCGCCACCGCGCAGCGGGCCGCGCAGATCCAGTCCGCGCATCGCGTACAGGCAGAGATACCAGAGACCGTCGGCGGTGAGCCGGCTGCGATCGCACGCCGCGCAGAACGGCGCGGTCGTCGACGAGATGATGCCGAACACGGTGCCGTCGGAGAGGCGGAAGCGGTCGGCCGGCGCCGTGGAGTCCTCGACGACGGGCTCGATCCGGCCATACCGCCGCTCGAGCCGCTCGAGCATCTCCTTGCGGCTCATGACCTGATCGAACGACCACCGGGTCGCGCCGCCGACGTCCATGTACTCGATGAACCGCACCTCCGCCGGCACGCGCTTGCCGTACTCGATCAGGTCGGCGAGCTCGTCGTCGTTGATACCGCGAATCACCACGGTGTCGAGCTTCGTGCCGGTGAAGCCGGCGCCCGGGACCGAGGCGATGCCCTCGAGCACCTGCGCGTGCGTGTCGCGTCGGGTGAGCGCGACGAAGCGCTCGGGCCGCAACGTGTCGAGGCTGACGGTCACGCGGTGCAGTCCCGCGGCGCGCAACGCCGGCGCGGCGGCGGCGAGCAGCACCCCGTTGGTCGTGATCGCCAGGTCTCGCAGCGCGGGCTTGGCGGCGAGCAGGCGGATCAGCGCGGGCAGATCCCGGCGCAGAAGCGGCTCGCCGCCCGTCAGCCGGACCTTGTCGACGCCGAGCTCGATGAAGACGTCGACGAGCCGGCTGATCTCCTCGAAGTGCAGAATTTCCTCGCGCGGCAGCCACACGTATTCTTCTTCGGGCATGCAGTAGCCGCAGCGCAAATTGCACCGGTCGGTGACCGAGACGCGCAGGTTCCGAAGACGCCGACCACGCGTGTCGAGCACCGGCGTCGTCATGCCGCTCACGCCGTACCCGCCAGCGCCGGCTCGGCGGCCAGCGCGCGCTCCCACTCGCGCACGAGCCCGACCTTCTTCACGCCGACGTCGAAGTGATCCCACGGCAGTCGCTCGCTGACGGAGCGCGCGCGCGTGGTGTAGAAGTCGGCGTCGCCCGTCCATTCGCGCAGCGCGCGACGCCACTCGCCCTCCAGCCGCGCCGCGAGCTCGAGGAAGTCGCCCACGCGCCGATCGCCGCGCGCGAGCAGGGCCTGCAGCGCCGCCTCGCGCGGGTTTTCGTGCAGGACGCGAGTGTTGGAGAACGTTCGCACGCCGCGCTTGATGGTCTCGAGCTTGGCGCTGAGCGACTCCACGCCGTCGAACGGCGCCCACTGGAACGGCGTCCACGGCTTGGGGACGAACGACGAGATCGACAGCGTGAGCTTGCCGAACGGCTTGCCGGCCGGATCCAGCACGCGCAGTCGCTCGAGCATCCGGCCGGCCAGATCGGGAATGGCCGCGACGTCCTCGGCCGTCTCCGTCGGCTGACCGATCATGAAGTAGCACTTCAGATTCGGAATGCCCCGAGCGCGCACGAGGTCGCAGGCGGCCATCAGCTGCTCGTCGGTGATGGCTTTGCGGATCGCGCGGCGCAGGCGCTCCGTGCCCGCCTCCGGCGCCATCGTCAGCGTGCGGTGGCCGCCGCGCGCGAGCGACGCGACGAGATCGTCCGTCAGGCTGTCGGCGCGCAGCGACGAGATCGACAGCTCCATGCCGTTGTCCTCGACGACTTTCAGTAATTCGCCGATCCACGGATAGTCGGACACGCACGCGCCGACGAGGCCGATCCGCTTCTCACCCTGCGCGGCGAGATCGGCGATGGTATCTCTCAGCGCGGCCACGCTGCGATGTCGTACCGGCCGGTAGACCTGCCCTTCGAGACAGAATCGGCAGCCGCGACCGCAGCCTTTGCCGACCTCGAGCAGCGCCATGTGGCCGTACTCGGCATTGGGCGTCTTCACGGCGGCGACCGTGCGGAAGGCGTCGACCTGCTTGAGCCGACGCTTCACGACGATCGCGGGCGCGCCCCGGTCGGGCCGCGCCTCGTCGATGGTGCCGTCGGCCATGTAGGCGACGTGATGGCGCTCGGGCACGTAGACACCCTCGAGGCGCACGAGGCCGTCCAAAAACGTCTCGCGGTCGCGGTAGCCGTCGCGATAGGCCTGCATCAGCTCGCCGACCAACTCCTCGCCCTCACCGACGACGATGAAGTCCATGAACGGTGCGATCGGCTCCGGATTGGAGAACGCGCAGACCCCGCCCATGAGCACGAGCGGATCGTGCGGCCGGCGGTCGCCGGCGCGCAGCGGGATCTTCGCCAGATCGAGCAGGCGCAGGACGTTGATGTAGTCGCCCTCATAGGTGACCGAGAAGCCGATCATCTGGAAATCGGTCAGCGGGCGCTGCGACTCGAGCGACAGCGGCGGCGTCGATGTCCGCCGCATCTCCTCGAGGTCCGCGGGTTCGGGCATGAACACGCGCTCGCAGACCACGTCGGGCAGCGCATTGAGATGGCGATAGATCGTCTGGAAGCCGAGGTTCGACATCCCGACGGCGTAGGTGTTGGGATAGACGAGCGCGATCGAGACGCGGCCGCCCCAGTCGCGGTACACGGTCCCCTGCTCGGCGGCCAGCAGTAATTGTGCTTTTTGCTTAAGTTTCCAGGACATCCGGATCAGTCTACCACGCCGAAGGGCTCAGCCCTTGATCACGCCGAGCGGCTTCAGCCGGGCCACGCGCGTCGAGATGCCGAAGCCGTGGACGACATCGACGACCTCGCGCACGTCCTTGTAGGCCTCCGGCATCTCCTCCGCCAAGGACTGGTGGCCGGCCGCACGCGCGACGACGCCACGCTGCGCGAGCTCGTCGACGATCCGCCGTCCGCGCGCGGCCTTCACCGCCGCCGTGCGACTCATCACGCGACCGGCGCCGTGGCACGTCGAGCCGAAGGTCTCGCGCATCGCCGTCTGCGTGCCGACGAGCACGAACGAGTACCGCCCCATGTCGCCCGGCACGATGACGGGCTGGCCGGGAAACGCGCGCGTCGCCCCCTTGCGGTGCACCAGCAGGCGTCGCGTGGCGCCGTCCACGCTGTGCTCTTCCTCCTTCGCGATGTTGTGCGCCACGTCGTACACGACGCTCATCTCGAGATCCGCGGGTGCCGTGCCGAGCACGCGCTCGAACACGCGCCGCGCCGCCTCGGCCAGCACCTGACGGTTGGCAAACGCGAAGTTCGCCGCGCCGCGCATGGCAGCGAGATAGGCGCGCGCCTCGGGCGAGTCGATCGGTGCGCACGCGAGCTGGCGGTCCGGCACGCTGATGCCGTAACGGGCCATCGCGCCCCCCGCCGTCCGCACGAAGTCGGTGCACACCTGATGGCCGATCCCGCGCGAGCCGGTATGAATCATGAGCGTGACCCCGCCCGCATGCAGACCGAGTCGTTCGGCGACGGCCGCGTCGTACACCTCGTCGACCGTCTGCACCTCGACGAAATGATTGCCGGAGCCGAGGGAGCCGAGCTGGCGCATGCCGCGCTCGATCGCCTGGCGCGAGACGGCGTCGGGATCGGCGCCGGCAATCGCGCCCGACGATTCGATGGACTCGAGATCCTCGCGGGTGCCGTGCCCGCGCGCGACGGCCCACGCCGCGCCGTCGGTCATCACGCGGCCGAGCTCGCGCTGGTCGAGGTTGACCGAGCCGCGTCCACCGACGCCCGTTGGCACCGCCGCGTAAAGCGCCTCCACCAGTGCGGGCAACCGTGACGTCAGCGCGGCAGCCTCGAGGCCGGTGCGCATCAGCCGCACGCCGCAATTGATGTCGAAGCCGATCGCGCCCGGACTGACGACGCCGCTTCGTACATCGGTGGCGACGACGCCGCCGACCGGCAGCCCATAGCCTTGATGGATGTCGGGCATCGCGAACGCCGCGCGGACGATGCCCGGCAGCGTCGCGCCATTGGCGAGCTGCGCGAGCGCGAGATCCGTGCGGATCTGTCGCATGAGGGGCTCGTCGGCCACGACCAGACCCGGCACCCGCATGCCGGGCGCGGCGTCAGGCGGAATGCGCCAGAGGTAAGGACCGATCTTCTCGACGTGCATCGCCGACCACCGGCGCGTCGCTCAGCTGGCGGGCACGGGGGTCGAGCGGCGACGCGTCCACGCCAGCCCGATCACCGCGACGAGGATGCCGATCACGCTGGCGAGCTGCGGCACGCGGAACTGCCCGAGCCAGAAGCTGTCCAGACGCAGCGCCTCGATCGCGAAGCGTCCGATCGAATAGAGGCCGATGTAGCAGAAGAAGAGCGCGCCCGGATGCTCGCGCAGGCGCGGCCGCAGCCACATGACGAGCGTGAGGAACACGGCGAAGTCCCACAGCGACTCGTAGAGGAACGTCGGATGGAAATACTCGTACTGCGTGACGCCCGGCGGCCGATGTCCCGGCGAGATGTAGAGCTTCCACGGCACGTCGGTCGGCCGGCCGAACGCTTCTTCGTTGAAGAAGTTCCCCCAGCGTCCGATCGCCTGGCCGAGGACCATGCCTTGGGCCGTGACGTCGAGCCCGCGCAGGATCGGCAGTCCCTTGTGCCACGCGAGGATGGCGCCGACGAGCGGCCCCACGATCAGGCCGCCGTGCATCGCCAGCCCGCCCTCCCATACCGCGGGAATCTTCGACGGGTGCTGGCCGTAGTAGTCCCAGTTGAAGATGACCTCGTATGCGCGCGCGCCCAGGAGTCCCGCGAGGATCGCCCACTGCCCCGCGTTGATGATGTCGTCGGCCGGCAGGCCCTCGCGCCGCGCCTGCCGATGTGCCCACCAGAGTCCCACGACGATCGCGGTGGCCATGAGGATGCCGTACCAGCGCACGGGAAACGGCCCGAAGCCGAAGATCTCGGGGATCTGGAACGCGATGGAGCCCGGCGAGGCGAACATGACGGACTACGATAAACCGCGGGGGGCGGTTAGTCCAAGGAACCCGCGAGCGATTGAAATGGTGGGGGCGGCAGGACTCGAACCTGCACGTCCTTTCGGACAGAAGATTTTAAGTCTTCGGCGGCTGCCTGTTACGCCACGCCCCCGACGTATGCAATCTTACGCGAAATTATCATTCCAAGTGGCGACCATCTTGCCCACAGGCATGTAGTTTGCGAACTCCCGATTGTATGGCTCAGATCATAGCGACCTACGGTCATCTCCTGACGAGTATGGAGGGCCGCTCCTACACCGCGCGCGCGTGCGGCCGGCGGCGCGACGAGGACGGTCTCTGGGAAGGCTGGCTCGAGTTCGTTCCGTCCGACGGCTCGGCGGCGGTCATCCGCTCCGCGCGCGAGACCACGCAGCCGAACCTCGCCGATCTCGAATACTGGGCGAGCGGGCTCACGGCCGTCTATCTCGAGGGCGCGCTCGAACGAACGCTGACCCCGCCGCCCGTCAGCGCCGTGCCGCCGCGCGCGAGGCCGGCCCACGATGCGCCGGCGCCGCCCGTCGCGACTGACGAGCGCGCTCCGGCCGCCAATGCCATCCTCGATCCGTTCGCCGTTTACGCCAAGGGTGAGGCGCTGCTGCGCCGGCAGCTCGGCGCGCTCGCCGCGCGTCACCTGCGCAATATCGTGCGCGCCTACGAGCTTGCTCCCGACCTCGATCTGGAAGACGTCGACGAGCCGGAGCTGATCGAGCTGATCGTCGCGTCGGTTCGCGACCGGCGCGCGGCCTAGCATCCGCAAGACGAAGCGGAGTGATCACATCCGCGCGATGACTCCGCGCGCGAACGCCTCGGCCACGCGCCACTTCTCGTCGACACCAATCGCGAACATCAATTCCTGAAGCCCCTGACGCTCGAGCTCGCGCACCTGCTCGACCAGCGCCTCCGCCGTGCCGACCAGGCAGGTCGCGCGGATGAGGCCCGCGTCGATCAGCTCTACTTCGCCCGGATGCAGGTAGGTGTAGTGGAACTCGTGAGTGCGGAAGTGCCGGTACTCGGCGGGCGTGTCCTCGACGAGCGCGCAGTAACGCTTCCAGATCGGACGCAGGAATTCGGGCGGCTCGATGCCCCGCTCCTGCACCTCGTCGTAGAAGTAGTAGACGCTGGCCATGACGTTGGGGCCGACGGTGCGCACGACACGCGGCGAATCGACCGGCTCGCCCGGCTCGAGCAGCGCGACGTTCGTGAGCGCGCAGCTTCGGAAGCCGTCCAGGATGCGGCCTGCTCGGCCAGCGCCATTGCGCGCATGCCCGAGCGCGTCGGCGACGGCGATGCCGCGCGGCGGGATGGCGAAGACGAGCCCGTCACCGTGCTTGCCGGCCAGCTCCATCGCGCGTGGGCCGAAGCCGGAGACGTACAGCGGAATCTTCGGCTCGAGCGAGAGATATCTCTTGTTGTCGGTCAGCATCCGGACGGGACGCACGCGGTCGCGATACCGATAGTCGACGGTCTCGCCGCGCAGCAGCGCGGCCAGCACGCGGAGATACTCGTCGTACTCGGCGATCCGCATCGGGCGCTGTCCCATCGTGCGCATCGCCGTGTTTCCCGTGCCGATGCCCAGGTGTACCCGGCCGGGTGCCAGCTTGTTCAGCGTGGCCATCGCGGCCACGTGCACGGGCGGGATCCGCGTGCCGCAGATGGCTGTGCCCGGCCCGAGGCGAATGCGATGCGTCTGGCGCGCCGCCAGGGCCAGCACGGCGTAGCAGTCCGAGAAGATCATCTGGCTGTCGGTGACCCAGACCGAGTCGTAGCCCAGGTCCTCCGCGTGGTTGAAGAAGCCGATGTCGTCGACATCCGCCATGACGCACATCCCGAACCGCATCGCTCCCCTCCTCACATCCCCAGATACGCCTTGCGCACGAGATCGCTTCCACGCAGCTCGTCGCTGCTTCCCTCGAGCACCACGCGGCCTGTCTGCAGCACGTAGCCGCGATCGGCCAGATCGAGCGCGGCGGGCACGTTCTGCTCGACGAGAAACATCGTCAGGCCTTCGCGCTCGTGCAGTCGGCGCAGCGAATCCATGACCTGATCGACGAGCCGCGGCATGATCCCCAGGCTGGGCTCGTCGAGCATCAGAAACCGCGGCCGCGACATCAGGGCGCGGGCGATGGCGAGCATCTGCGCCTCGCCGCCGCTCAGCGTGCCCGCCCGCTGCCGCGCTCGCTCGCGCAGGACGGGAAAGAGCGTCTCGACGCGCTCGAGCATCTCGCGCCGGTACACGCGATCGCGGTTGCCGTAGCTGCCGAGGGTCAAATTCTCGGCGACGCTCAACCGGCTGAACAACCGCCGGCCCTCGGGGACGAGCGCGACGCCCCGCTTCACACGATCCGCGGCGTCCACGGCGCTGATGCGCTGGCCGTCGAACGTCACCTCGCCCGCCTGCGTCTCCACCAGCCCGGCGATGGCCTTGAGCAGCGTGGTCTTGCCTGCCCCGTTGGCGCCGATGAGTGCCACGACTTCCCCGGGCTCCACGCGCAGCGATACGCCCCTTAGCGCGCGCACCCCGGCCCCGTAGACCACGTGCACGTCGCGTACTTCGAGCAGACTAGCGGGCGGCACGGCGCTCACCGAGATACGCACGGATGACCTGCTCGTCACGCACGATCGCCTCGGGCGTGCCGTCGGCGATCTTGACCCCGTAATCCAGCACGATCACGCGATGGGAGAGCGGCATGACGACCTCCATCACGTGCTCCACCACGCAGATCGTGACGTTCAGCTCCGCATGGATGCGCCGCACCAGCTGGACGGCGGCCGCGGTCTCCATCGGTGTCAGTCCGGACATCGCTTCGTCGAGCAGCAGCAGCTTGGGTTGCGTGGCCAGCGCGCGGGCGATCTCGAGCCGCTTTTTGTCGGCCAGTGTCAGCGTCGCGGCGGGCGCGTCGTCCCGGCCGCGCAGATCGGTGAAGTCGAGCAGCTCGCGGGCGCGCGCGCGGGCCTCTGCGATCCGGTTGGTGCGCTGCAGCGCCCCGCAGACCACGTTCTCGAGCGCGGTCATGCGGCCGAAGGCGCGCACGACCTGCCACGTGCGCGCCACGCCGAGCCGACAAATCCGCTCCGGGCGCGTGTGGGTGATGTCGCCGGCGTCGAACACGATGCGGCCTTCGTCGGGATGCATGTAGCCGGTGATGCAGTTGAACAGGGTCGTCTTGCCGGCGCCATTGGGGCCGATGAGCCCGACGATCTCTCCCGGCTCGATCGCGAGCGAGACGTCACGATTCGCGAGCAGGCCGCCGAAGCGCTTGCTGGAAGCCTCCACCTGCAGGAGCGGCGCCATGCGCTAGGCGGTCGCCGCGCGACCGCGGCGGAACCAGTGCGACCACGGCAGCGAGAGCAGGCCCGTCGGGCGGAACGCCGCGATGACGACGATGATGAGGCCGTACACGATCAGGTCGATGCCGCGGCCGGCGAGCGGTCCGGTGCCGAGGGTGGTGCTCATGATCTGGGAGATCGGGATGAGGATGATCGCGCCGAGCAAAGGGCCCCAGAGGCGGCCGATGCCGCCCACCACCGTGGCCATGATCGGCAGCGTGCTCCAGTTGAGCTCCAGCACCTGCTCGGGAAAGACCGACAGCGCCCAGAACGCGTACAGGACGCCGGCGGCGCCGAACACGGCGGCCGTGATGCTGCGGGCGATCACCTTGTAGAGGCGACTGTCGATGCCGATCCCTTCGGCGGCCTCCTGGTCGTCGCGGATGGCGCGGAAGTAGAAGCCGAGCTTCGAGCGCTCGACCCACGCCATCAGCGCGAGCGTGACGGCGAAGAGCGCCAGCGCCGCGTAGTAGTAGCCGAGCGCCTTGGTCCGCCCCGCGAACTGCAGCGAGAGCGCGGACGTCACCACTCCGCTGCGTGGCTTTACCGGAATGAACAGCCCCTGCGCGGCGCCGATGTAGTCCCAGGTGGCGCCGATCGGCTGCGCGATCATCCAGATGGCGACGGTCGAGATCGCGAAGTAGTGACCGCGCAGGCGCGTGAGCGGATAGGTCAGCACGGCGCAGATGAGCGCCGCGGCGGCCGCCGCCACCGGCAAGCCGAGCCACGCGTCGACTCCGAGCTTCACGTAGAGCAGCGCGGACGTATATGCGCCGACGGCAAAGAACACCTGTGGGCCGAAGTCGAACTGCCCCGCCCACCCGCCGATGACGTTCCAGCCGACGCCGAGCATGGCAGTGAGGAGGACCAGGAAGCCGACCGTCTGATAGTAGGTCGTACCCTGTAGCTGGAGCGGAATCGGATAGAGGATCGCGGCGAGCGCCCCGATGATCAGCGCGATCCGCGCCACGCTAGAACCGTCCGAACAGGCCCTGCGGCCGCAGCAGCCCGATCAAGAGGTAGGACGCGAAAACGAATGCATCCTTGAACGCCGGCGGCAGATACACGACCGTCACGCTCTGGATGACGCCCACCAGCAGGGCAGCGAGCAGCGTACCGAGGATGCTGCCGAAACCGCCGAGCGCGACGATGGCGTAGGCCAGCACGGTGAACTGCAACCCGACTTGGGGGTAGACGGAGAAGAAGTTGACGAGGATCGCGCCCGCGATGGCGACGAGCGC
>Ga0066676_10000793_pt1 | contig 12028 bp, 14 predicted proteins | sample GraSoiAngelo_125_FD_62293 | JGI IMG/M metagenome (GOLD analysis project Ga0066676, IMG submission 62293) | Grasslands soil microbial communities from the Angelo Coastal Reserve, California, USA - 14_0927_05_40cm | ecosystem: Environmental > Terrestrial > Soil > Grasslands | place: USA...
TAGAAATACTTGCAAGGCAGGGCGCGTGGATCGGATGAAAGGCCGGCAATAACATCCGACAGTAAATCAGACCTCTCCGGGGAAGCTTCAGAAGCGGGTTGTATGGCCGTTAGCGAGTGGGCAGTCATTATGGCATTATCGTTCGGCGCGAGCCTGGCGGTCGCGCGATACCGACTTATTGTGGATCGTGTGCGAGTCTGATCCCTGTAAACTGCCAGCGCTTTTCTGGTTGGAAGAAATTGCGATAAGTGCGGCGAATGTGACTGCGTGAGGTTGCACACGAACCGCCACGCAAAACGTACTGGTTGCACATGAACTTGCCGTTGTATTCGCCGAGTGCGCCTGGCGCCGCCCGATAACCTGGATAAGGCGAGTAGGCGCTGCGCGTCCACTCCCAAATGTCGCCAAACATTTGGTGAAGACGCCTATCGTTTCCTGACCTGGATAACGCGCGTGGATGAAAATTCTCGTTCTCGACAAAATTTCCTTCGATCGGACAATCCGACGCGGCGTGTTCCCATTCGAACTCTGTCGGCAGTCGCGCGCCTGCCCAGTTCGCATATGCGTCGGCTTCGAAATAGCTCACATGCGTCACAGGCTCGGATTCATCAACCGGGCGAAACCCCGATAGAGTAAAGTTCCACCAGGTACCATCGTGTTTCGTCCAGTAAAGCGGTGCCTGCCATCCGCCTAAGGCGGATTCATTCACGGTCATCCATCCGAGCGATAGCCAGAATTCCGGACGCTTGTAACCATTGTCTTCGATGAATGAAATATACTCACCGTTTGTTACCGGCCGTGAAGCAAGCCAAAAGGCGGGAACCAGCGCTCGGTGCCGGGGCTCTTCGTTGTCATAAGCGAATCCGCGGCCGTCATGGCCAATTGCGACAATCGCCTCTTCGAAATCGACGAATTGGAGGGGCGAACTCTGTGAGCCCGGCGTTGCAGAGCTCAGCCCTCCAGTTTTTGCCTCGCGAAAAACAGGATAAAGGGGATTCTGCGCAAACACGTGTTTGATATCGGTGACCAGCAATTCCTGATGTTGTTGCTCATGATGAAAGCCGAGAACGAGGATAGTTTCCATTTCGTCGAGCAGCTTTTCGTCCGCGCCGGAAAGTAGATTGTCGATATGCGAATCGATCGATGCGCGATAACGTTTTGCCTCCCTCACCGTCGGGCGCGAAATTAATCCACGCAGGTCGCGCCGGTGCATGTCGCCCGCGGCGTTATAGTACGAATTAAAGAGAAAGGCGTACTGCGGGATTTCGGAGCGATAACCAGGACTGAACTTTTTGAGGATGAACGTTTCGAAAAACCACGTGGTATGTGCGAGATGCCACTTGGTCGGACTTACGTCGGGCATCGACTGCACCACACAATCTTCTGGCTCCAAGCCTGCGCACAGCGTGTTGGTGAAATCTCTGATTTGATGAAAACGAGCAAGCAAGCGCTCAGCACGCCCTGAGCCTGAACGAAGATGGGGTCTTTTGGCCGCGACCGGTTCGGTGGCGGCTTCAGCTGAAACCGGACTCAAAGATTTTCTCCCTCTTGTTCGAGTTCTTCTCGGCGCGCTTCGAGCATCTGGTCGTGGGTCGCTTCCTCGAGACCGTCGATCACGCAATGCTCGCCTACCGTTTCCTCTTCCTCGATACCGGGACGCGGCAGTCGGTGGCCCTTGGAGCTGGCCACCACACTCCATTCTTCCGTAAGATCGGCATTGTCCGGGGTCTCTTCCGGCGGCGTGTTGTTTTCCGCTCCCATCAATTCGTGGCGAGCCTGTCTCCAGTCTGCTTCGGTAAATTCGTCAGGGTTCCGCTCATCAATCATTGCGATTTCCCTGGCGCGTTTTTCGACTTCTTCAGGCGACGGTGCGCCCAGCCCGTTGCCGTGCACCGAGATTTTTCCCGCGTGAGGTTGTGAGTAATCATTCATAACCAATGATGCGCAAGGCCACGGCGCCTTGTTCACACTACAGTGTGCCTTACAGATTAGAGGCTTGCAATACAAGCGCTAAAAAAACCTGCGCCGTTTGGTAATGCTGCGCAAGCGTCAGTTAGCGTGCTTGAGTGTGGAATGGGCCACGGTGTGCGGGTCGCTTCGCCCTTGCAGGGAGAGGGGGAGGGTGAGGGTTTTGTCAATCAAACTGGAGCATCGAGGCTCCAAAACCCCTCACCTCAATCCTCTCCCCTTACCTAAGGGGAGAGGCGAGAAAGGCTGGGATGTATGGCTTACTTTCTAAAAACTGATAATCAACGGAGATCACCTTTAGGATGAGGAAAGAGAATTTTGTCCAACTCCAAGGTGGTGCTGTCGTTGCGTTTCAAGAATACGGGGATGCAAATGGAGTGCCGGTGGTATTTTGTCACGGTTGGCCGAGCTCATGCACGATGGCGCAACTAACAGACGAGCCGGCACGAGAGCTTGGTGTCCGTATCATTTCACCTGATCGACCGGGCATTAGTGGATCGAGTTTGCAGCACGATCGAAAATTAGCCGATTGGCCGCACGTTGTAGAACGGCTTCTTGACCACCTGGGTATCGGGGGATTTCGGATGCTCGCAATTTCTGGTGGCGCTCCCTATGCGTACGCAACGGCCGCAGCAATGCCGGACCGGGTGCGGGCAATTGCAATCGTATGCGGCGCGATTCCCATGGTCGAACTCGAAGATGCCAGGGGTCTGCTGCCACTTTATCGCTGGATGCTGGCGCTTTATCGATCGCGGCCGCAACTCTTGCGAAGGTTGTTTTGTATGGCTCGGCCGATTCTTGCATTGCGGCCGCCGATCCGCCTTCGGCCCTTACTTTTGAAGATGCTGATGTTGCGACCATGCGATGCGGAAAGTCTGCGTGATGCAGCAACCTTCGAAGCCATCTTTGAAAGCCAGCGCCGCGCCTGGCGCGGATCGGCCGAAGGCGTCATGGCGGATGCACAGATTTATGCGCGGCCATGGGGATTTTCCCTTGAAGATGTACACGTTCCTGCCCGCCTTTGGCATGGAACGCAAGACCGCGCTTTCTCGGTTCACCTGGCAGAAGAAGTCGCGAAGCGATTGCCCAACTGCAAAGCGCGGTTCATTGATAACGCGGGGCATTATTCACTGCCCATCCGTCACATGCGGGAGATTTTGAGCGACCTGATTTCCTGTTGATCGCAAAACGTGCTTGCCAGGTCGAAATGACGCGACGGCGGGTCGCCTGGAGCCTGAAACATGCAGTTGTCGTGACTGCGAGTACATTTTGATTATGGAAGAGGACTTTACAGGGGGCGCAATTCACGATCAGCCAACGCGGCGACAATGGAGCGTTGATCCCCCATTCGATGCCCGCGTGAAACAATTGGTTCGCGATTGGGACGCAAGCGAATCCCCCGAACTGATCGAGGAAATGATCGTAACCGCGCTGAAGATAGCCCGCGATCACATGAGCGTGGCGGATCTCAAGTTGATCAATCGTTCCATAAAAGAAATGCGCAATTCGGCGAAGGTCTTCGCGCCATTTCAGCATTTGCGTAAAGTCGCCGTTTTTGGATCGGCTCGCACACCGGTCGATTCGCCGGTGTACGACGTCGCGAAGCAATTCGCGCATGAGATGGTGGCGCACGATTTCATGGTGGTCACCGGTGGCGGCGATGGGATCATGGGAGCGGCGCAGGATGGGGCAGGCCGCGCGCATAGTTTCGGTCTTAACATTCGTCTCCCATCCGAGCAGCAAGCCAACGAATTCATCAAAGGCGATCCCAAACTGATTACGCTCAATTATTTCTTCACGCGTAAACTGAATTTTGTGAAGGAGGCGCACGCGTTCGCAATGTTTCCTGGAGGCTTCGGCACACTCGATGAAACATTTGAAGTGCTCACGCTGATGCAAACCGGCAAAGCCCGGATCATTCCTGTGGTTTTGCTGAGTCGGCCCCGAGGAAACTATTGGGAACTGTGGATGGAGTTTATTACCGACCGTCTCCTTAAGCGCGGCTTGATCTCAGAGGAAGATCTTTCCTTCTTCAAAATCACACGCACCGTTGGGGAAGCGGTCGCAGAGATTTTGCATTTCTACAAAATCTATCATTCAGCGCGCTGGGTCGGGGAGCGATTTGTGATTCGAATGAACGATCGCTTGTCGAAAAACGCGATCGTCGATCTTAACAAGCAATTCGCAGATATACTGCGCAAAGGCGAAATCGTCCAGGCCACGGCACTGCCCCAGGAAAAAAATGAGCCTGAGATTTGGGATTTGCCTCGGCTGATCCTTACGCCTTTTCGCAATAACTTCGGCCGATTTCGTCAGTTGATCGATGCGATCAATTCCGCTTCAACTGCGTGAGAGTTTCCGATCGAGAACCAACCTCCGGCGGCGACGATATCGTGTTGGCAGACGCTTCGCGATCCATGCCGTTTCCTACAAGAGCGATGTCGGCGCGAAGCTTTGCTTTCATCATTTCATCGAATGAAAAATGCTCCTTGGCATAGCGGAGGCCGTTCGTTGCGCAGTGCGCCGCCAGGTTTGGATCGCGAATAAATTCCAGAATCGCTGCCGCGACCGCCTTGCTGTCACCCGGCTCAATGAGCAGACCGTTTTGCCTATGCTCAATGATTTGCGGAATATCGCCCACCTTTGTCGCGATGACGGGACGTCCGCTGGCAAAAGCTTCGCGTAACACGATCGGAGAGGCTTCAGTCCGCAGTGAAGCGATCACAATCATGTCGCACGCGGCATAAATATCGGGCGTGTCCCACCGATATCCTGCCATAATGATCTTGTCGGCGAGTCCGGCGCGGTCGATTGCGTTTCTTACATTGATGCCGCGTTTTAGGATGCCAGTGCCCTGACCAACGACTACGAAGCGCGCATCGGGTCGCTCGGCTAAAACAAAAGGAGCTGCTTCAACGAGGATGAGCTGGCCTTTATCCGGCCGGATCATTCCGACATTTCCAATCAGCGGGGTGTCTGCGCCGACCCCGATTTCAGTACGGAATTTCATCCGATCTCGCGGCGGCTTGAATTTTTCCAAATCGACAGCTGAACCGATGACTTCAATTTTCGCAGGGTCAACGCCGTGTTCCTGGACGAGTTCGCGTTTAATCACCGATGCATCGGCCACAATGTTCGAACAGCCGTGCTTAAAGACAAATGCGCGTCCCTTGCTTCCGATAGGATCGGTGATACAGCGCGCGCGGCTTAGTGGAATCCCGCAAAAATAGAGCGGCAGACAAAGCCAGTGATCCTTTGAGCTGTAGGTCTTGAGCAGATCGATCCGGTTTCGCCGGCAAAATCGCCAGAGCCGCCATGAGGATGGCAGATCAACCCGACTCCCGAGCGGCATCGTCACAAGGCGAGTGCCGAGTTCTGAGGCCTTTGAGTGTACCTGACTATCCGGATTGCAGACGAGCCATGCCTGATGCCCATGAGCGTTCAGCCAATTGATCTCGAGACACGTGCGATATTCTTGGCCACCCCAGCTGCGGCTGCTCTCTACGTAGAGGATGTTCACGTTGGGATCGGCGACGGCTGTCGTCACCGCAATTTAAGCAGCCGCGCTGCGTTTTTCGAGAATGTAATCGTGGATTGTGTTTACAGTTTGAAGGGCTTTGCCAGCGACTTCCGAGCTTGGCACACCGACCCCAAACGTTTTCTCCATGCTCACGACCAGCTCGAGCGCATCGATGGAATCCAAACCGAGACCGTTCGCTCCGAAAAGAGGAAGGTCATCTCCGATCTGTTCCGGAGTAACTTGCAGCATCAAATTCTTTACAAGCATCTCTTTGATACGAGCGCGTAGATCTAGTTCAGGCATAAACGAGGCGCGATCTTGCCGTAAATCGCGCGTTTGGTCAAACGTGTAGGAGCGCGAATCAGGTTTAATTCTTCGAGTAGCCGCGAAAGCGATGCGTGGACGCATCGGATTCCGATAGCACTTCGTGCGAAAATGCGCAGAAAGACGTCAGCTTTATTTCGCGGCAGCTTTGGGAGTGCGCACGCGTCCTCGCGCTGCTTTGGTTCTTTACGACTGACCGGCTTTGCCGTCGCTGCTTGCAGGTTGGCTCTCGCCTCGGGCTACAGTCGATTGCGCCGGTTTCACTTCAGACTTGGCGGTTTCAGTCTCAGGCTTTCCAGCCTTATGCAGTTCGTCGTTGAATTCGTCCTTTGCTTTTTGGAACTCCTTCACCGCCTGGCCCATTCCACGGGCAAGTTCCGGCAGCTTCTTCGCTCCGAACAAGACGAGGACAATTAACAGGATGACGATCAGGTCCGGCCCTGCCAAATTCATGAAGCTGGCAATGAGGCTCATGCGCTAGTCTTAAACATCAGGCCGTTTTCCGAAGTTTCAAGGCAAATTCCGTTAGGCTGGCATGAGGGGCTTGGAGGTTGACATGCTCAAGCTACTGTGGAAAAAGGGTTTCCTATCCCATGCGTCCTACCTGGAAAGGCAGTATCAGCTTCGGGCTGGTTTATATTCCCGTGGCAGTTTATCCAGCTACGCGTGAGGAGAAGCTCAGTTTTCGGCAGCTTCGTTCCAGCGATCTTAGTCCCATCAAGTACAAAAAGGTGGCTGAGGCAGATTCAAAGGAAGTTCCAGCCGATCAAATCGTGAAGGGTTTCGAATATGAGCGGGGCCATTATGTTGTAATGAAAGACGAGGACTTCGAGAAGGTGCGGATCGAGTCGACACATTCCATCGATATTACCGATTTCGTGGATTTGGAGCAGGTCGATCCGAAGTTTTTCTACAAACCATATTTCCTCGAGCCTCAAAAGGGTGGGGAAAAGGCTTATGCAGTTTTGCATAAGGCGCTTGGCGGGACAGGCAAGATTGGCATTGCCAAGGTCGTGATCAGCAACCGAGAACATTTGGCGGCGGTCAAACCGGATGGGTTGTTCTTGATTCTGGAGTTGATGCACTTTGCCAGCGAAATATTGAGCACCGAAGTTTTGAAGAATGGTTCGGCCACAGCCGTGAGCGACAAGGAATTGAAGATGGCGCAGGCGCTCATAGATAGCATGGCGGTTTCTTGGGAGCCGGAAAAATATCGAGATGAATACCGAACTGCCTTGATGGAGATCATCGAGCAGAAAGCGCAGAACCGCGAGATTGCGGCCAAAGCACCGACGCCGCCCGCGCCAACTAACGTTGTCGATCTTGTTAAGGTTTTGCAGGACAGTCTGAACCGCACGCAATCACTCAAGCAAAAGCGGGCTTCCGCTTCATCCAGTGGCCGCCGTTCCACCAGCGCGCTGGTTAAGCAGCGACGACGAACAAGCGCCTTGGGGTAAATCGACCCTGAACTGGGGTCCTGTTGCAAATCATGGCGCTGGCATTATAATCAGCACTCTTTTATGGCCAAGACTTCCTGGATCAATCGCAATGAACGCAAACGCGCGACGGTGAAGAAGTACGCCGCGTTGCGCGCGGAGTTGAAGGCGAAAAAGGACTATGCCGGGCTTACCCAATTGCCGCGTGACGCCAGCCCGACGCGCGTAGTCAACCGGTGCGAAGTTACCGGGCGCCGGCGCGCTTTTATTCGCCGGTTTAAGATTTCTCGTCTTACTTTCCGTGAGCTGGCTTCGCAAGGCTTGATTCCTGGCGTAACCAAGTCGAGCTGGTAAATTTTCTAGCGTAGGCGCGTCGCTGTTCGGCGCGTGAATCGGGCGGTCACAAACCGGCTGCTACGCGAATCTACTGGATGAACTTCCCCTCATTATTCCTCCTGGCGCCCATTGCTGACGTAGTAGCGAGGCATTGGGACCCGTTGATCGTCCTGATCGCCAAACTGGCGACCGTTGTCGCGTTGGTATTGCTCAACGGGTTCTTTGTCGTTGCCGAATTTGCACTGGTTAAAATCCGCGACAGCCAAATCAAGCCGCTGGCTGATGAAGGCGTCAGGCAAGCAGTCTTTGTGAAACAGATTAAGGACAATCTGAACGCCTATCTTTCTGCCTGCCAGGTCGGAATTACTGCGGCGAGCCTGGGGCTTGGTTGGCTGGGGGAACCTTTCCTTGCGCGAATGCTCCAACCGTTTTTCGCGTTGGCAGGAATCGAATCCGTGCCGGTAATCAAATCCATTTCCTTTACCCTGGCATTTTCAGCCATCACGTTTTTGCACATCGTTCTGGGGGAACAAGCCCCCAAAATTCTCGCCATCCGCAAATCCATGGCTGCCGCGCTATTTGTGAGTGCGCCGTTGCGATGGTTTTACGCAATCTTTAAACCGGCGATCTGGTTCCTAAACGCTGCGAGCAACTGGGTCCTGCGTCGCGTGATTCGTGTGGAGCCCATCGCCGAAGGAGAATTGGCCCATAGCGAGGAAGAACTGCGATTCATCGTTCAGGAAAGCGAAAAATCCGCCGAGGTCACGCCTCTTGGTCGCGAGCTTGTCTTTAACGTGCTGGATCTGCGTGACCGCGTGGTGCGCGACATCATGACGCCACGCGGAGAAATCGTTTACTTCAATCTGGAAGATGGTTTCGAAGCCAATGTGAAAAAAGCAATTGAGTCCCGGCATACGCGGTTTCCGCTGTGTCGCGAGAATCTCGATAACACGATTGGCCTGATCCATATCAAGGAGCTACTCACCCTGATGCGCGCCGAGCACCCGGACCTGCTGAAAATCAAACGCGATTTGATTCCAATACCTGAGATGATGCCATTGGAGAAATTGCTCAAGTTATTCCTGACCAAGCATGCACACCTGGCCCTGGTGGTGGATGAGTTTGGGGGAACGGTCGGCATGGTAACCATGGAGAACGTGCTCGAAGAGCTGGTCGGTGATATCCAGGACGAATTCGATTTCGAAAAGGAAGAGTTTCGCAAGATCAGCGCAAGTGAGTTCTCCGTAGACGGCGCGCTTGGTCTTTACGAGTTGAACGAGCTCGCAAAGCTAGAATTGGAGAGCGCGGACGTGAGCACCGTCGGCGGTTACGTCACGCATCTGCTTGGTCACCTGCCGAAACAGGGAGAGCAGGTCAAGATCGATAATTATCTGGTTACAGTTTCTCAAAGTGACGGTCGCCGCGTGAATCAGCTTCATTTTAAAAAACTGGGCAGCAGTGCTCCCGCGACAGTGCCTGCGTCTGGCAAGGCGTAGCCCTATCCCGCCGTCCCGTCTTTGCGCGAATGGAGGCAAATCCGGTTGCCATCCGGATCCGCAATCCATGCCATCCAGCATACCCGCGTCTCGACTGGTTCGATGAGAATTTTGACCCGGTGTCTGCGGCAAATGTCGATTGCAGTCCGAACGTCGTCGACCGCTAGTGCAACGCACGCAGGCCCGCTCCAGTCCCATTCGGGACGGCGTTTATGTCCCGTGCCGTTAAGACAGAGCGTCAAAGGTTCGGTGGCAAACTCACTCCAGAAATCATTCCACTCGTGCCCGCGTTTCAGGCCAAAAAGCTTCTGATAGAAGGCACGGGCCCGGCGAATGTTTTTCGTGTTATACATCACGAAATCAAGCGCCCGAACAGGAATTGCAGCCCGACGCGATGCGATTTTTTTCTTTCTCATGGTTCTCCTACGCAATTGCGGCTTGCAATTCCGCCAGCAACGCCGGCCGCCGCCGAAGCTGAGCGGTGAGAGCTTCGATTGCGCGCAGGGTAGGAGCGCTAATATGATGCTCCATTCCTTCTACGTCGTGATAAATGACGCGGTCGTCGAGGCCGAGCAGGCCCAGAAAATCAGTCAAAAGTTTGTGTCGTTGCGCGATCTTATGCGCCAGGCTCTTACCAGTCGCTGTCAAAATAAGTCCGCGATATTTTTCGTACTTTAACAGGCCCTCGGCATCCAGCCTCTGGACCATGTTAGTCACGCTCGCCTGGGAAATTTTCAACGCAGCTGCGATGTCAACCACGCGAGCATATCCCTTTGAATTAATCAATTCGAGGATGCGCTCCAGGTAATCCTCAACCGCAGTGGAACTGCCGAGCGCGGAGTAGGACGTGTTTTTTCGCCGCATGGTCTGAAAGTAGAATTGAGCGTGAAATAGTCAAACAAATAAATAATTGTGGACGAATAGAATTATAATGCGATAAAAATAAGTTTGGCTAACCTAATTTCAAGGGGATAGGATGAACTCGTGAGTAGATCGGACAACATCGTCAGGGAGCGGGCGGATGCAGCGTGGCGCAGAAGCGCCGGCCGGGTCTCGCTCCCGGAAGTCCACCGGAGCATTGTGGTCCCGGGGACGCCTTCGTTCTGGAGGAAACTGGCGGCATTCACTGGTCCCGGATTTCTGGTCGCGGTGGGTTACATGGATCCGGGCAATTGGGCCACTGATCTGGCCGGCGGCGCCCGGTTTGGTTACGCGCTTCTGGCCGTCATCATGATCTCCAACCTCATGGCGATCCTACTTCAGCACCTGTGCATCAAGCTAGGCGTTGCCACCGGACGCGACCTGGCACAGGCCTGCCGTGATCATTACGCGACACCGACTGTCTGGTTTCTGTGGATTCTTTGTGAGATCGCAATCGCGGCATGCGATCTGGCCGAGGTGGTCGGCTCAGCGATCGGGTTGCAGCTTCTTTTCGGCATCCCATTGGTGTGGGGTTGCCTCATCACTGCGTCCGATGTGCTCCTGGTGTTGTATTTGCAGACCAAAGGCTTTCGCTACATCGAAGCTATCGTCATCACACTGATCATTATTATCGGTGGTTGCTTCACCGCTGAGCTGATTTTTTCCAAGCCGAGCTTTGGCGGCATCCTTCTTGGATTTGTTCCGGGTCCTCACATCCTCGCAAACCAGGAAATGCTCTACGTCAGCATTGGGATCCTCGGCGCCACGGTGATGCCGCACAATCTGTACTTACACTCGTCTATTGTGCAGACACGCAAGTTCGAGCAAACACCAGAAGGCCGACGGGAAGCGATCAAGTTTGCCACAATTGATTCAAGCGGTGCACTCATGCTGGCGTTATTCATCAATGCGGCGATTCTGATTCTAGCGGCTGCTGTCTTCCACTGGTCTGGACACCACGAAGTGGCAGAGATTCAGGACGCGTTCAGGTTGCTTAGCCCGCTGCTGGGTGTCGGCGCGGCGAGTGTTCTTTTTGCCGTGGCGCTGCTTGCATCCGGGCAAAACTCAACCCTCACTGGCACCCTCGCCGGTCAGATTGTGATGGAAGGATTTCTCAACTTCCGCATCAAGCCATGGTTGCGCCGGCTGATTACGCGATTGATTGCCATCGTGCCAGCAGTCATCGTGATCGGAATGTTCGGCGAAGGCAAAACGACCGAATTGCTGATCGCCAGCCAGGTCTGCTTGAGCATGCAACTCGGTTTCGCTGTCTGGCCGCTGATGCGGTTTACCGGCGAGAAGGCGAAAATGGGCGAGTTTGCGAACCGTGTCTGGATAAGAATTCTCGGCTGGACAACTGCCGGCATTATCATCGTGCTCAATGTGAAGCTGCTGCTGGACACGTTTTTACCAGACTCCGTGCGCAAATCGCTTTACGGTTTCTTTCATATTCCCGTGCCGGCGTAATGACGAATGACGAAGCTCGAAGGAATGACGAAGCCAGAAAGCCGAAGCGCGAGTCGGCAGCTATCGTCATTTAGGCTTCGATCATTGTTTCGTCATTCGTCCTTCGTGCTTCGTCATTTCTGTCATGTATAAACACATCCTCATCCCACTCGAAAACAGTTCCGCCGATGAGACTATTCTTACGCACATCAGGCCGCTTGCGCGCATTGTCGGCGCGAAACTGCTCCTCGTTCATGTCTCAGATGGCTGGGTGGCGCGTAACTTTAATCAGCTTCAACTGGCCGAAAGCGAAGAGATGAAGGAAGACCGCGCCTATTTGGAAAAACGGGTTCGCGAGCTGACGGGGGAGGGTTTTTCCTGCGACGCCGTCCTGGCGTTGGGCGAACCCTCGGACGAGATCATCAAACTCGCGCGGAAAAAAAATGTCGATCTCATCGCAATGACCACGCACGGCCACCGCTTCATCAGCGACATACTTTACGGGGCAACAGTCGACAAAGTGCGCCACGAAGTGGAGGTGCCGGTGTTGCTGGTAAAAGTGCAAAGGTAGCTGAATGACG